>Ga0209113_1000129_pt1 | contig 15079 bp, 11 predicted proteins | sample TexAe_RefH0_O1_FD_187951 | JGI IMG/M metagenome (GOLD analysis project Ga0209113, IMG submission 187951) | Forest soil microbial communities from Davy Crockett National Forest, Groveton, Texas, USA - Texas A ecozone_RefH0_O1 (SPAdes) (version 2) | ecosystem: Environmental > Terrestrial > Soil >... | reverse complement strand
TGCGGTGCGCCTGGCTGCGCTGATGGACATCGACACCATCTACGTCTGGACGCACGACTCGATCGGGCTCGGCGAAGACGGCCCGACGCATCAGCCGATCGAGCACTTGGCGGCGTTGCGTGCCATCCCGCACCTGTCGGTGGTGCGCCCTGCGGATGCGAACGAGACCGCATACGCGTGGCGCACCGTCCTGGCCCGCGGCAACGGCAGCGGTCCGGTCGGTCTGATCCTGACCCGCCAGGGTTTGCCGATTCTCGAAGGCACGAACTATGAGGGCGTGGCCAAGGGCGGATACATCCTGGGCGACGCCGGCGGCGACGAGCCCGACGTGGTGTTGATCGGCACCGGTTCCGAAGTTCAACTGGCTGTCGAAGCACAGAAACTGTTGGCGGCCAAGGACATCATTGCCCGCGTGGTGTCGATGCCCTGTGTCGAATGGTTTGAATCCCAGTCCGACGAATACCGCAACAGCGTGCTGCCGCCGTCGGTGTCGGCGCGGGTCGCCGTCGAGGCCGGCATCGCGCAGAGCTGGCATAAGCTGGTTGGCGACACCGGCGAGATCGTTTCGCTCGAGCACTACGGGGAATCCGCAGATGCCAAGACGTTGTTCCGCGAGTTCGGGTTCACCCCGGAAGCCGTCGTCGACGCCGCCGAACGAACACTAGACAACTAACCGAAGGGAAATCCGATGACTCAGAATCCCAACCTTGCCGCTCTGAGCTCCGCGGGAGTATCGGTCTGGCTGGACGACCTGTCCCGGCAGCGTCTGCAGTCCGGCAACCTGCAAGAGCTGATCGACACCAAGAGCGTCGTCGGTGTCACCACCAACCCGTCGATTTTCCAGAAGGCGCTGGCCGAGGGCGACGCCTACGACGCCCAGATCGCCGAGCTCGCCGAACGCGGCGCCGACGTGGACGCCACCATCCGGACGGTGACCACCGATGACGTCCGCAACGCGGCCGACGTGCTGCGCCCGCAGTGGGAGGCCTCCGACGGTGTCGACGGCCGAGTGTCGATCGAGGTCGACCCGCGGCTGGCGCACGACACCGACAAGACCGTCGCACAGGCCATCGAGTTGTGGAAGATCGTCGACCGACCCAACATTCTGATCAAGATCCCGGCCACCAAGGAGGGACTGCCTGCCATCACTTCGACTCTGGCAGAGGGTATTTCGGTCAACGTCACGCTGATCTTCTCAGTCGAGCGGCACCGCGAGGTGATGGACGCTTACCTGGCCGGGCTCGAAGCTGCGAAGGCTGGCGGCCACGACCTGTCCAAGATCCACTCGGTCGCATCGTTTTTCGTGTCGCGCGTTGACACCGAAATCGACAAACGCCTGGAGAAGATCGGCTCGGACGACGCAAAGGCCTTGGCCGGCAAGGCCGGCGTTGCCAACGCCCGCCTTGCTTACGCGGCGTACCAGGAAGTGTTCGTCGGCGGCGACCGTTTCGCACAGCTCGAGGCCGACGGCGCGCGGGTACAGCGGCCGCTGTGGGCATCGACCGGCGTGAAGAACCCGGACTACTCCGACACGCTTTACGTGACCGAGCTGGTTGCTCCGAACACCGTGAACACCATGCCGGAACCCACCATTGATGCCGTCGCCGACCACGGCATCGTCACCGGCGACACGGTCACCGGGACCGCGTCAGCCGCCCAGGAAGTCTTCGACAAGCTCGAGGCGATCGGTATCGATCTCACCGACGTGTTCCTCGTCCTGGAGAACGAAGGCGTCGAGAAGTTCGAGGCCTCGTGGAAAGAGCTGCTGGGCGAGACCGAAAAGCAGCTCCACTCAGCCGACAAATGAGTCCAGCCGGGACCCGGGCCAGCTCCGGGCAATGGCAAAACCCGTTGCGGGACAAGTGCGATAAGCGGCTGCCGCAAATCGCCGGCCCGTGTGCCGTGGTGATCTTCGGTGTGACGGGCGACTTGGCCCGCAAGAAGGTGGTCCCGGCCATCTACGACCTGGCCAACCGCGGTTTGTTGCCGCCCAACTTCGCTCTGGTGGGGTTTGCCCGTCGCGACTGGGACGACGCGGCCTTCGCCGAAGAGGTCCTGCGGGACGTCAAAGAGCACTCCCGAACGCCGTTTCGTCAGGTGATCTGGGATCGGCTCGCCGACGGATGCCGTTTCGTGGAAGGCACATTCGACGATGATGCCTCGTTCGCCCGGCTGGCCGAGGTCTTGGACAAGCTCGATGCCGAGCGGGGTATCGGCGGCAATCACGCGTTCTATTTCGCCATTCCGCCCAAGAGTTTCCCGACGGTCTGCGAGCAGCTGAGCAAGTCCGGGTTGGCCCGAGCGCACGACGACAGCTGGAGCCGGGTCGTCATCGAGAAGCCGTTCGGCCACGACCTGGACAGTGCCCGCGATCTGAACAAAGTGGTCAACAGCGTCTTTCCCGAGGATTCGGTCTTTCGCATCGACCACTACCTGGGCAAGGAGACGGTGCAGAACATCTTGGCGCTGCGCTTCGCCAATCAGCTGTTCGACCCGATCTGGAACGCGCACTACGTCGATCACGTCCAGATCACCATGGCCGAAGACATCGGCCTGGGTGGTCGCGGCGGCTACTACGACGGCATCGGCGCCGCTCGCGACGTGATTCAGAACCACCTGATGCAGCTGCTCGCCTTGACCGCGATGGAAGAGCCGATCACCTTTAACCCCGCCGAGCTGCAGACCGAGAAGATCAAGGTGTTGTCGGCCATCCAGCTGGCCGAGCCGTTGGACGAAACCACTTCCCGGGGGCAGTACAGCGCTGGCTGGCAGGGCGGCGAGCACGTCGTCGGGCTGCTCGACGAGGCCGGCTTCTCCAAAGATTCGACCACCGAGACGTTCGCGGCCATCACCTTGGAGGTGAACACGCGCCGCTGGGCCGGAGTGCCGTTCTATCTGCGCACCGGAAAACGGTTGGGCCGCAGGGTCACCGAGATCGCCTTGGTGTTCAAGAAGGCGCCTCATCTTCCGTTCGATGCGACCATGACCGAAGAGTTGGGCGCCAACGCCCTGGTCATTCGGGTGCAGCCCGACGAGGGTGTCACGTTGCGATTCGGGTCGAAGGTCCCCGGCAGCATGGAAGTCCGCGACGTCAACATGGACTTCTCCTACGGTTCGGCCTTCGCCGAGGAGTCCCCCGAGGCCTACGAGCGGCTGATCCTCGACGTCCTACTCGGCGAGCCGTCGCTGTTTCCGGTCAATGCCGAAGTCGAATTGGCCTGGGAAATACTGGATCCGGCGTTGGACCACTGGGCTGAACACGGCAAACCCGATGCCTACGAGGCAGGCACCTGGGGCCCCGCATCGGCATTCGAGATGCTGCGCCGCACCGGCCGGGAATGGCGGCGACCGTGATTGTCGAATTGCCGGGCACCAGCACCACCGAGGTCAACAAGAAGCTCGACGAATTGCGCGAGAAGACCGGCGCGGTGACCCTCGGCCGGGTACTGACCTTGGTGATCGTTCCGGACAGCGAGGCGCTGCTCGAAGAATCCATCGCTGCGGCCAATGCGGCCAGCCACGAGCACCCCAGCAGGGTGATCGTGGTGACGACTGGCGACGCCGATGCCACCGACGCACGCTTGGACGCCCAACTGCGGGTGGGAGGCGACGACGCCGTCGGTGAGGTGGTGGTTTTGCGGCTCTCGGGCCCGCTGGCCGGACATCACAGCAGCGTCGTCGTACCATTCCTGTTACCGGATATCCCCGTGGTGGCGTGGTGGCCGGACGTCGCTCCGGCCGTCCCGGCGCAGGATCCCCTGGGCCAGTTAGCAATTCGACGTATCACCGACGCGACCAACTCCGCCGACCCGTTGGCCGCGATCAAAAGCAGGCTGGCCGGCTACACCCCGGGCGATACCGATCTGGCTTGGAGTCGTGTCACCTACTGGCGCGCGCTGCTCGCGTCGGCGATCGACCAGCCACCCCACGAGCCGATCACCTCGGCGGTCGTCTCGGGGCTCAAGGACGAACCCGCACTCGACATCCTCGCCGGTTGGCTGGCCGGCCGCATCGACGGACCCGTCCGTCGGGCGGTCGGCGAACTCAAGGTCGAGCTGGTGCGCCCCACCGAGACTGTGACGCTGAGCAGACCACAAACGGGGGTCACCGCGACGCTGAGCCGCACCGCCAGACCCGACGCACTGGTTCCACTGCAACGCCGCGACGTTCCAGAATGCCTCGCCGAAGATCTACGGCGACTCGATGCCGACACCATCTATTTTTCAGCGTTGGAGGGCATCGATCGGGTGGAGTACGCATGAGCACCTCGATAGAAACCTTCGCCGACAGCGATCGGCTGGTTGCGGCGGCGGGCGAGCGATTGATCGACGTCGTCGACGCTGCCATCGCCGAGCGCGGGCGGGCGCTGATCGTCTTGACCGGCGGCGGCAACGGTAACCGGCTGATGCGTTACCTCGCAGGAGAATCCGCGCGAATCGACTGGACCAAGGTGCATCTGTTCTGGGGCGACGATCGATACGTCACTGAGGACGACGACGAACGCAACGAGAAGCAGGCCCGCGGGGAATTGCTGGATCACGTCGACATTCCGGCGCGCAACGTGCACGCCATGCCGGCCGCTGACGGCGAATTCGGCAACGACATCGCCGCCGCAGCGCTGGCCTACGAGCAGATCCTTGCCGCGAATGCCGAGCCGGGCGATCCCGCACCGAATTTCGACGTTCACCTGCTCGGCGTAGGGCCGGAAGGACACATCAACTCACTGTTCCCGGACACTCCCGCGGTGCGCGAGACAAGCCGGATGGTGGTCGACGTCGAGGATTCGCCCAAGCCCCCGCCTCTGCGGATTACCTTGACGCTCCCCGCGATCCAGCGTTCTCGCGAGGTATGGCTCTTGGTGTCGGGCGCCGAGAAGGCCGGAGCGGTGGCCGCCGCCGTCGGTGGCGCCAAGCCGGTGTCGATACCGGCGGCCGGCGCTATCGGCAGCGAGCACACGGTCTGGTTCCTCGACACCGGGGCCGCCGGCGAGTTGCCCTCTTAGCGCGACCGCCGCTCAGCCTGCGCGTCGGCGTAACCGCGCGTGTAGTCCTCTTGCTGTCGGATGGTGCTGGGCAACACGGCGTGCCTGATCGCCGCAGCGCAGTAGTGGTCCCGATTTGGCCGGTGCATACCCATCAGATGGGTATCCGGCCCCGGAGGTTCCCGCGACCGCCATAATGAGCCCCATGGCAGATAAAAGCGCCGGTGATCGCCCAGCGCGGCAGCGGATCAAGACGCTCACCCAGGCGGCGATGAACGCCGACGTCACCGTCAATCAGCTGGAAGACGTGCTGGGCGGGCTGGGTGACACGCTGGGCGACCTGAACACGTCGCTGTCGAACTTGAACAGTGCGATCGGCCGTCTGGACGACGGGCTCGACCACTTCGAGGCCACCCTCGGCAGGATTGACGACTTGATGCAGCGACTGGTGACGCTTGTGGCGCCGGTCGAGGCGATTGTCGAACGCATCGATTACATGGTCGGCGTCGGCGAGACCGTGATGTCGCCGCTGTCGCTCACCGAACATGCAATTCGCAACGCCTTCAGCACCTTACGCAACCGCGCCAGCCGCTAGACCGTGCCGCGTCCCCAGCCGGTTCCCGATCCGCCCTATGCGGAGGGCACCGGTCTGCCGTGGGATGTCTCGGTCATCGACGCCGTTGCCACGATTGCGGCGGCCCGCGCTAAACACGGCGACACCTTCGCGGTGCACAGCGGTACTGACCGTTACCTGTTCACGTTCTCCCCTACCGGCGTCGAGTCGTTCTACGGGCTACCCGAAGAGAAGGCGAGCAAAGGTGTCGCCGACTATCTGATGCTGCGCCGCAAACTTCCCGACGAGATATTCGACGGGCGACGCCTGTTGCCGAGCACGCTGTTTCGTCGCGACGACGTTGCCGGATATCTCAGCAATCTGGAACGGGCGCTCGACGAGACGATCGTTGAATTGGGCGTGTCAGGGTCGGTCGACGTCTTCGGGCTGACCCGCCGTCTCGGCCACCGGATGGGGCTGGCCTCCTGGGCAGGGCCCGGATCAGCCCGGGGGGAGGCGTTCGAGCGTCTGGTACGGGCCTTCGACACGCTCGACGGATCCGACGCCTTCGTGCATCCGGACGCGATGGCGGCGGTCGCCGCATCGGAGAAGCGGGCCGAGCGCGCTGCCCTCGACGAGGCAATCGAGATCATCGCCGATGCCGTGCAGAGTCGAGACGGCGCCGGTGACCAGACGCTATTCGACCGTATCGTCGATGCCTGGCGTGACGAGTTGGGCGACAACCGGATTCGTGGCATCGCGCTCGACGTCGCGCTGATCCACATCGCGTCGATGTCCAATCTGGCGGCAGCGCTGGGGTGGGCATTGGTCGATCTCCTCGAGCACCCAACTCACCTGGAACGGGTCGTCGCCGGTGATGCGGACCTGGCGCAGCGGTGCGCGCTGGAGTCGACGCGACTGGCTCAGCGATCCATCATGTCCCGCGCCGTGCTGTCCCCCGTCGTGCTCGACACCGGTGAAGTCAGCTACCAAGTGCCGCCCGGTTGGACCATCGCAACGCTGCTGCCCTTGCTCAACACCTCGGTCGCACCCGGACTCGCGCGGTGGGACCCCGACCGATGGACGCGGCACCGGCTGACCGACGAGAAGTCGCTTGCCTCACCGATGTTGGTGACGGCGTTCGGACACGGCCGGCATTCGTGCCCGGCACAGCCGTTTTCACTGTCGGCGATGACAGCCACGATGACACGATTGTTGGGCACCTATCGGATGACACCGAGTTGGACCACGCACCCGCGGCCTGTTCCGGCTCAGATTGGTGGCGTGGCACGCGCCGACGGTCCGTGCATGCTGAGCTACGTCACGGTGTGACCGGCCACACTGGTCACAGCCATACGGCTTACCGGGGGCACATATGGATTCGGAAACGGTGTCGCATGCGATATCAGCGCTGAATCGGCAACTGCAGATACGACGCGTGGTTCCCGCCGGTGTGGACAACGTGCCTGCCCTTGTTCTGCGGGGTGTATTCGCGGAGAGCAGGCATCCATTGGCCAAACAAATTCTGCGCGCTGATGACCAGCCGAAGTTGCTCGCCAGGACGGAACACCAGACCGACTGGCAATAGGTCGATTTCGACCTCCACGACCGCGCCAGGCGTGAGCTTCTCGACCCGGTCGAAGCTGTGGGCAGGGATTTCGTCTGTCGACAGCGTCTCGTCCAGGTGTCGCATCGATACGCGCATGCGGCCTGCGGAACCCTTGTACCGCAGGATTGATGCCCCCCGCTCGGTGACGTCATGGATCATCGCGCCGTGGTTGGGCACGGTGAACTCCTGCAAAGGCGTACCTTGCACACTCAACTTCTGGACGAAGACGAACAGGTCCATGTCGTCGGCGCCCTCCGCTTCGACCCAGAGCCTCGCCTTGGGGTAGCCGACCATCGTGGTCTCCGTGTCAAAGTGTGCGATGAACGAGACCAGGCCCGGATTGTTTTGCGCGTCATAAGTCGTCGTCACCTCCTCCGCGCACACCTTGGTGCGCAGCGTTCGCGAGCGGCCGTCAAGGTAGTACTTCGTGTAGACAACGCCGTCCGGGGGGAACTGGTCCGCGGGCAGATTGACTTGGTCTCCACCTTCAAGGTCAAGAACGGAGTACCGGACCCGCGGTGTCTGCTCCCAGCCGTTGTCCTCGCCCTTGAGGAAGTGATCGAAGAACCGGCGCAGATCATCCCTGTTCGCCTCGTCGTAGTAGTCGGGCCACTCCTGGCGGTTGTGAATGCGCAGCCACTTCTTTTCCGAACCCATCCCTCGCCAAGCACGGAACGTGCCTGCCGTGTGCAACGAATTGGAATAGCTGGCCACGACGTAGGCCGGCACGTTGATCCGGTCGACGCGTGGGATCTTGTTTCGCCACAGGCCGTTTATGAGCGGGTAGCGCTCTGCCTCGGCGAGAATGTCCTCCTTACGGCTTTTGCCCCAATAGCTGTTTTCTTGGAGTTGTCGGGCGAATCCGGTGTCGGGCATGCCGCCACGCATCACGAGATCTCGGTAGACGTCGCTGACGCCCTCCCACGGATTGATCGCTGTGAGGTGTGGAGGCTGTTCCGCGGCAGCGAACCATTGCGCGACTGCGAGATAGGAGGTTCCGCTCATCGCGACCTTGCCCGTGCACCAGTCCTGAGCGGCCAGCCACTCGATCAGATCGTGGCAGTCCTCGCCCTCTTGACGATCCCATAAAGCACTGTCACCCTGCGAATCTGAGACTCCTCTGACATCGGGGTTGCAGATCGCGTAACCGCGGGCGCACCAGTACGCCGGGTCGGGCCCCTCGAACTTATGCAGACCTGACACGATCCCGTTGTCCAGACCGACCAGCCCGAACACCCCCATCGCGGCCGGGGAGCTTCCCTGACCCTTGCCATATGGGCTCCACGCCACAATGACCGGCACCTTCTCGGCGCCCGCCGGCCGCAGGATATCGACATAGGTCGTCACGCCGTCACGCATGGTGACGCTCACATCCTTATCGAGCACGATGTCGACCGGTAGCGCCTTGAACGCCGGCGCAAGACGGAATCCCGCCGCGAGCGTCCGTGTGCCCGGATCGAATCCGCTCAGCACCCCGTATCTATCTCCCGGCTCCAACGGGTGCGACGGCGTAAACAGTTTCTCTTCCTGCGTCATTGCTGCCTCATCCTTAGTGAACTTGTGCGTCTCTTGTAACGATAGCCGTCGAAACGCATAATCTCAACGCCTGTTCATATTTTGAATTACGCGGTAAATTCTTCGCGTGGCTCCGAAAACCAAGCCCCCGGTTCAGGCGCGCCGCGGGCGGCGGCCCGGCGCGAACACGACGCGGAAGGAAATCCTCGACGCCGCTCGGGCCCGATTCGCCTCGGATGGTTTCGCTGCGACGACAATCAGGCGGATCGCGTCGGACGCCGGAGTCAACCCGTCACTGGTGATGCAGTTTTTCACCTCGAAAGAGGAGTTGTTCGCCGCCGTGATGTCGATCTCGCCAAAATCGTTGGAGCGCTTCAGCACTGTCTTCGACGGGCCGGACGAGCATCTGGGCGAAAGAGTAGTTCGTGCTCATCTCGAAGTATGGGAAGGACCTCCAGAGGATTCGGAACCGTTGATGGCGATGCTGCGAGGGGCGATCGGCAACGAACGGGCGGGCTCGCAACTACGAGAGTTCATCCAAGCCCGGTTGCTCGATGCCATGGGAGCGGAGGGAGGCAACGCCGCCGACGCTGCCCTGCGTGCAGGACTGGCGTCGTCGATGTTGGTCGGCATCGTCGTGGGCCGAAGACTCGTCGGCGTGCCGATCCTGGCGGAGACAGATATCGAAACGCTTGTGGCGGTGGTCGCACCGGCGATTCAGAGCGTGCTGGCCTAACCCCCACACCAGGTGTGCAGGCGTGTCGCTGTTTGGGTTGCGGCGTTCAGGGTCTGGCTGTCGCCGTGGCTCACAGTGTCACGTGTACTAGCCGCTGTTGCGCAGCGCGCTGGCCAAACCGTTCATCGTCAACAAGATTCCGCGCTGCACCAGCTCGTCGTCGTCGCCGGAGCGGTAACGCCGTAACAGCTCGACCTGCAGGTGATTCAGCGGCTCCAGGTACGGGAAACGGTTGAACACCGACCGGGCCAGCGCCGGGTTGTCGGCGAGCAGATTGTCCTGGCCGGTAATCAGCTTGTGCGCGTTGATGCTTCGCTGATGTTCCGCTGCGATCTTGTCGAACACCCGCCGCCGCAACGAGACGTCTTCGACCAATTCGGCATAGCGAGCGGCCAGGCCCAGATCAGTCTTCGCGAGCACCTGCGCCATGTTCGAGAGCACGGTCTGGAAGAACGGCCACCGCTGATACAGGTCACGCAATTTTTCGAGGCGCCCGTCGCCGCCTGCGATCCAGCCCTCGATTGCCGAGCCGGTCCCGTACCAACCGGGCAACATGACCCGTGACTGGCTCCACGCCATCACCCACGGAATGGCGCGCAGGTCAGAGATCGATGACGTCGGTTTACGCGACGCGGGCCGACTGCCGACATTCAGCGAACCGATCTCGCTGACCGGGGTGGATTGCAGGAAGTAGTCGACGAAACCTTCGGTGTCGTGCACCAACTCGGAGTAGGCGCGCTGCGCACGGTCGGCCAGCTCATCGAGAATTTCATAAGCCGGCTCGGCCGCGTCGCCAAGCCCTTCGACGTCAAGCAGGGTCGATTCCAGAGTGGCGGCCAGCAAGGTCTCCAGATTGCGCTGAGCCATCTGCGGCTCGGCGTATTTGGCGGCGATCACCTCTCCTTGTTCGGTCAGCCGCAGCGATCCGTTCACCGCTCCCGGCGGTTGGGCGAGGATGGCTTCATAGCTTGGCCCCCCGCCGCGGCCGACCGTGCCACCGCGACCGTGGAAGAGCCGCAACCGAATTCCGGTTTTGCGTGCCGATTCGACGAGGTCGAGTTCGGCCCGGTAGAGCGCCCAGTTGGCGGCCAGGTAGCCGCCGTCCTTATTGGAGTCGGAATAGCCCAGCATTACCTCTTGGCTATCCCCGCGGGCCCGCACGATGCTCTGGTAGACGGGAAGGTCAAGTGCCGCTTCGAGAATCGACGCGCCACGGCGCAGGTCGTCGATCGTCTCGAACAGCGGGACGATGCCCACTGGGCAGTAAGGCTCGCTGCCGGAGGCGTCGAGCAGCCCGCATTCCTTCAGCAGGATCCCCGCCTCCAGCAGATCGGAGACGGAGCGACACATCGAGATGATGTAGTTGGGTACCGCGGGTGGACCGTAGATCGCGACAGCACGTGTGGCAGCGGTGATGATCGCGAGTTCTTTGCGGGCCAATTCAGACAGTTGTTCGCGGTCGCCGACCAGCGGCCGTCGGGTGCTCAGCTCGTCGGCCAGGATGTTGACCCGTTCGTCTTCGCTCAACGAACAGTAGTCGGGATGCACGCCGGACCAAGCCAGCAACTCGGCGACCACCTCTTCGTGGATGTCGGAGTTCTGCCGCATGTCCAGACCGGACAGGTGAAAACCGAAGACGTGCACGGCTTCCCGTAACCGGGCAAGCCGGTCGTCGGCCAGCAATGCGCTGCCGTTGGCGCGCAGTGAAGCGTCGACGGTGTTGAGGTCGGCCAGCATCTCCCCTGGCGTCTCGTAGGGCGAGAGGCCGAGGTCGAGCAGGTTATCCGGTTCTTGGTCGAGGATGTGCGCCGCGGTGGCGGTGAGCCGGCCGTGGATGACGCGTAGCGCGCGGCGGTAGGGCTCGTCACCGCGGGCGGGTTCGTCGCAGGCCTCGGCCAGCGCAGCCAGGTCATCGGTGACCGCGACGAGTCGTGCCGACATCGACAGCTCTTGTTCCAGCGCGGTCAGCTCCGCGGCGTAGCGACCCAACGCGGTGTAGGCCGCGCTGCCGGTGGCCAGTCGCACGACGTCGGCGGTGACGTTGGGGTTGCCGTCACGGTCGCCGCCGATCCACGACCCGGGTCGCAGGATCGGTTCGGTGAGCAGGTCGGCGTCCGGCCAGCGCCGACGCAGGGCGTCGCGGACTTCGGCGTTGACTTTTGGCACGACGTCGAAAAACGCTGCTTGGTAGTACCGCAAGCCGACCGCGATCTCGTCGGAGATCTGCAGGCGCGCCAGCCGAACCAGCGCGGTCTGCCACAGCGTGAGAACTTGGCGGCGCAGCTCGATGTCGATGTCACGGCCGTCATCGGTTTCGGTGTGGCCGTGGGCGTGCAGCCGCATCAGCTGGGTGATGTGGTGCTGGGCGTCGAAGACGGTGCGCCGACGAGTCTCGGTCGGATGGGCGGTGATCACCGGAGAGACCAGTGCGCCGGTGAGTGATTCCGCGACGGTCGCGGCGTCCAGATGCGCGGAATCCAGCTTCTGATAGGTCGCGGCCAGGGTGCTGTCCTGCGGCGGCTCACCGGCCTTGACGTGGATGGCGCGGCGGCGCTCCCGGTGGATGTCCTCGGCGACGTTGGCCAGCAGCGCGAAGTGACTGAACGCGCGGATCACCGGGATCGCGCGGTCGATCTCGATGCCGTCGAACATCTGCGCCACCTCGGCGCGCTCGATCTCCGAGCGGCGCACCCGGAAGGACGCGATCCGGGCCCGCTCGACCAAATCGAAGACCTCGTCGCCGTTCTGCTCGCGGACGGTGTCGCCGAGGATGGTGCCGAGCAGCCGAATGTCTTCGCGCATCGGCTCGGTTGCTTCGCGCCCTATGCGGGTGCGTTGTACCGCGCCGAAGGGCTCGAGCGAGTCGGGTGCTTCAGCCATACCTACCAGTATCGGGGCGGTTGGCTGTCTTCGCCTTTCGTGGGCTCAGGCGTTGTATTTGATCCGAAGCGCCATACCGACGATGGCAACCAGCCAGATGCCGACGACGAACAATGTCAGCCGGTCGAGGTTCTTCTCCACCACGGTCGACCCGGACAGGCTGGACTGCACCCCGCCGCCGAACAGTGTCGACAGACCGCCACCCTTGGCGCGGTGCAACAGCACCAGCAGCACTGTCAGGATGCTGGTGACCACCAGGGTGATCTGCAGGGCCAATTCCATGGCTGACAGCTTACCGGCCTACGTATGGCCGGCTCAGACCGGCGCTACGAACTCAGCGGACCCCAGTAGGTCTTGTCTGTGGCGTAATCGAAGTACGCCTCGTGGCTGAAGAACGGTACGACCCCACTGTCGGTAAAGTTGCTCGAGATCACCGTGGGGGCCGTGCTCTGGGCAAGGCTGTCCGTACCCACTTCATATGAGTACAGCAGAGTGCCGCCTTGATAGACGGAAATCGTGTCGCCCGACGCAACGCCGGAGCCTGCGATGCTTGACGGAATGGTTCCGTAGACACCGCCCGAATCTAGGTTGTTGCTTACCGTCCCGGTAGCGATAACAGCGCCGTTGTGCGTCACCGTTTCGGTCAGGCCGTCGACGGTGGGTGACCCCGTGAGCAAGGTGCCGCCGGTCAGCGTGTTCTCGCCGCCAACGACCAAGCTCTTCTCGGGCCCGACCAGGTCGACCAGCACGCCGCCGTAATTCTCGAACGGACTGTCGGTCGGCCCGGCCGTGTCCGGCCCGATGCCCAGGATGCCGTCGACGTGGTTGGAGCTGAGGAAGGTCTGGAAGTTTTCGAAGATGTTGAGCGGGTTGGTCGACCAGGAGAGAACTTCCACGTCGACCGGGCTGTTGGTGCTGAGAACGTCGGTGCCGTCGGTGCCGTAATCGACGGGCACGTCGTTGTAGGTCAGGTAGACGTACTCCACGCCACCGCTGTAGCCGCTGAACCCGTAATTGTCGGGTAGCCCGAGTTTGAACAGTTCCTGCAGTGCCGCGAAGTCGTTGCCTCCGAGTTCTTGCCAGGGGATGACAAGACCGCTGGATCCGGTGTCCACCAGCAGCGTCGAGGAATCACCGCTGTCGCCCGCAGCGCCGATCGCGGCCTGGATGGTCGGCTCGGTGACTATCTGCATAGTGATCGGCAGGGTATAGCTGGCTGCGGCCTCGGCCTGCTCAGTACCGACCGAACTGGCTGCCAGGGCGGAGTCAGTGCTGGGCAACAAGAAATCGAACGACGTGTTCAGGCTCGCGAGGAAAGTGTCCGCCCAGCTGGTCAGGTCCAGCGCTGCGGCCGGGTCGAAGACCGCGATCGAGTCGGTCAGCGAAGTCAGGATCGGCTGGATGATCGGGTCGAGCAGATCCTCGAAATCAGCCTTCGCCGGCGCCGCCGAGCCGGTGGCAACTGCCGCCGCAGTGACGAACGCGCCAGCGCTCGCACCGAGTCCCACCAGCAGCTTCTTGCCGAGATAACGCGCCATTCGAGCGGCCCCCGAGGAGTTGGCAGGACTGCGTAGCCCATGAACTTAACGACCCTGTGTTTCTATCAGGTTCCGCTAAGTTAGCTGCGACTTCCCTGCCAAACAACTAGAACGCATACCAAATTCAAAATTTTGAGGTAAGCGCCACGCGATGACTAGCCGAAGATCGTTGTGCCAGTGCCCGTTGTGTACTCCATCGAAATCGGGCCCAGCAGGAACGGCTCGACTCCGCTGTCCATGTCGGATCCCGACACTACGATCGGATCGTTGGCGGCGGTCACCGTGTAGTGGTACAGCTCTTCGGTGCCGGCCTTGTCGGCGTAAAGCGCGATCGTGGTGGTCGGATTCACCAGGTCGGTGGTCGAATTGTATTCAGACGAAGTGAGCAACGATGCCGGAATTGTTCCGGTCACGCCGCCCGAGTCGACGTCGTTCAACACCGCCTGCAGCGGACCCCCATCGATCGAGATGTACTCGGTGCTGACCGGCGCACCGGTGAGTGAAGTCCCCGACACGGGATCGCCACCAACAATCAGATCACCCGTGCCCGCTGTCGGGTTGGAGATGTCGACAGTCACGTTGCCGAAGCTATCGAACGGGCTAGTGGTCGGTCCCGCAGTGTTTTCTCCGATACCCAGGATGCCGTTGACAGCGTTGGCGCTCAGGAAGTTCTGGAAGGCGTCGTTGGTGAAGAAGCTCAGGAAGTTCGATGGGTCGTACGAGTAGACCTCGATATCGACGGGGCCATCAGTGGTGAGACCGTCGGCGTACGTGACCGGCACATCGTTGTAGGTCAGGTAAAAGTACTCGACTCCACCGCTGTAGCCGCTCTCTTGGAGGCCGCCGGTGGGTGTCCCAAGCTGGAACAGGGCCTCGAGCTGTGTGAAGAAGTTCGATCCAAGATCTGTGTCCGGGATGACGAGGCCGCTGGATCCGGTGTCGATCAGCAGTGGCACTGAAGTGCTGCTGCCGTCGATCGTGGCCTGAACGGTCGGCTCGGTCCCTTCCAAAACCGTTAGCGGAAGGTCGTAGGTGCCCGTTGTCGCCGACGCAGCGGGTTCAGCCGACGACGCGGCGGCCGCCAAGGCCGAGTCCGTCGACGGCAACGCCAGGTCGAATGAGCCCAGGCTGCTGAGGAAGCTGTCAGTCCAGCTGGTGATATCGGCCGCGGCTGAGGGATCGAACGCGGTGAGCGAGTCCGTCAGCGACGACAACAGTGGCTGGATGATCGGGTCGAGCAGGTCCTCGAAGTCGGCATGCGCAGGCG
>Ga0209113_1000128_pt1 | contig 15188 bp, 10 predicted proteins | sample TexAe_RefH0_O1_FD_187951 | JGI IMG/M metagenome (GOLD analysis project Ga0209113, IMG submission 187951) | Forest soil microbial communities from Davy Crockett National Forest, Groveton, Texas, USA - Texas A ecozone_RefH0_O1 (SPAdes) (version 2) | ecosystem: Environmental > Terrestrial > Soil >... | reverse complement strand
CCGGAGTCGTCCACAACACCTTCATGCTGCCAAGACCTCAGAAAGCCGTCGTCGAAATCCCGTTCCGTCCCGCGCCGCGCTCGTTGTTCAACGGAGAACTGACCCTCTCGCCCAAGCCAGTTTTCTTCACCACCAACAAGACAGCCGAAACCACCGTCAAGCGGCTCGTAAGATTCCTCGTCCACCGCAACCCCATCGCACTACCGCGGATTTTCCTGTCTGCATTGCGCGGATGAACTACACGGCTCCCGAATCGGCGTTTATTTCGCTTAGAAGCGACTAGACCCGTCCGTCTGCCCACGGCGCGGGAAGAACCCCATCAACGCTAACGACGCGGCTCTTGGCGCGCGGTGATGCGTTCGTCCTCGATGATCCGCCGAGCACACCTGCTGGGCCCGCCAGCGCGAAGTACCAGTGCTCCTCCGCGCAGCCGTCTACGGTGCACTGCAATGCTCTGGCCAGGGCGTGATGGTCGGAGGCCAGCCAGCGAGTGCTGTGTTGGCGGTCGAATTCGGCCCATGAGGGCACGGTGAACTCCTCGATCACAAGTTGGGGATCCTCGCCGCTGCGGTACAACCGCCAGCGATAGCCGCCGGTACGCGAGCGCGACCTGCCGACTTTGAGCATCGCCGCGGCGAACTGGTGGATTCGGTCGTCGCTGACATGGTAGGAGGTCGAAATCAGGACCGGCCCGTCGCTGGGATCGGGCTGAAACACCAACGTCGGCGTGGGCCAAGCGGTCGAAGTCGTCAGGTCGAGCGTTCCGGTTTCGGGACGCAGCGGAAGCACGGCCACGCTGGCCGCCGTCAGCAGAAGCAGGGCGGCTGCCGCCAAGAGCGAGTGCGCAAGCCCGAAGTGGGCGGCAATCAGACCCCACAGATAAGACCCGAGCGCTTGGGAACCGCTGAAGACCAGCAAATACACCGCCATGCCACGGGCCCGCACCCATTGTGGCAGCGACAGCTGGATGGAGGCGTTGAGTGTAGTCAGGGTGGCGATCCACGCCATGCCGCACACCAGCAGCAGCGGGATCGCCGGGCCGAACGGGCCGATCGCTACCACGATTAGACCCAATGCATAGGCACCGGCCGAACCTGCCAACACGGCATTGGTTGCGAATAATCTGCGGAGGTGCGCGATGAGGGCCACCCCGATGACGGCGCCGACGCCAAGGGCGGCGAGCACCAGGCCGTAACCGCAGGAGTTCATCTGCCAGTGCTGCGCGGCCGTGACGGGCAGCAGCGCCCACAACGCCGAGGCGGGAAACGCGAACAGCGCCGAGCGCAGGAGGATCCGGCGGGTGACGGGCCCGTGGCGGACCCATCGCAGTGCGGCCAGGATCGAGAGCCCGATGCTTTCGCGCTCGGCCAGCGGCGCGCAGCCGGGTCGCTTCCAGGACCGCAACGCGACGATGATCGCGGCGAACGACACCGCGTTCAGCGCGAACACCGCGGCCGGCCCGGCCTGCAGCACCACCATCCCGGCCAGGGCGGGTCCGATTGCGCGGGCCACGTTGACTGTGACGCTGCCCAGCGACGCCGCGGCGGGTATCTGTTCACGCGGAACGAGTTCGGGCTGGATCGCCTGCCACGCTGGGGCGGTCAGCGCTGAGCCACACCCGATGGCCACGGTGAACAGCAGTAACAAGGTCGGGGTCAGAACCCCGGTGAATGCCAGTGCGGCAAGTACCGCGGCGACGAGCACCGCATAGGTTTGAATGACGATGAGCAGCCGTCGCCGATCGAACAGATCGGCAAACACGCCGCCGAAGAGCCCCAAGACTAATGTCGGTGTGAGCGAAGCGGTTTGGACCAGTGCGATGATGGTTGCACTGCTGTGGTGCTCAACCAGAAACCATTGGGCGCCGACGGTCTGCATCCACGTGCCGATGTTGGATACCAGCTGCGCGATGAATAAGTTGCGGTAAATCGCAATCTTCAGCGGTGCCCATGCCGAGGTCTCCTCGGGTGTTGCTGATTTCACAACGTCGGTGCTCACGGTCACAGCCGTCATGCGCCGTTACTCCCTCAAATCTCTGATCATCGACGTGTACTAATAGCTCACCGGGTTACAACAAGGTCGGTTCACGAATACTTCCTATTCGTTCAGGTATGACGTGCACGGGCTGTAGAAGGTTCCGGCGCTGTCGGGAGGCTTCTTTCATCGCGTCTACGCGAGCAAATGACCTTCTCAGCGACTCCTCAGTGACCGATTTCTACGCTGGCGCTCCCATGTGTAGGAGCGTGCGCCTCGCATGTCGAGGAAGCGGGTTGATAGCCCGGTTAGGGGTCACCACATGACGATTGGGTTGGGTCATCAGGCTGATGTCGACGCCTGTCACACGCCGTCGGTCGGGATGTCTAGTCAGGCTCGATCGCTACGGCCGCACGAATTGGCTCACGCATCGGTGATGGGCGCCCTGTGCGCGGCGGTTGCGATCGTTGCGGTCGTGCTCCCGCACGCCGGGTGGCTCGGGTTGCTCGGCAGCGTGCCGATGGGGCTGTTGGCCTATCGGTACCGGGTCGGCGTTGTGATCGCCGCGACGGTGGCGGCCGGTGTGATCGGGTTCTTGGTAGTCGGTTTGAGCGGCTTCAGCGCTGTCGCGCTCTGCGCCTTCGTCGGCGGCCTGGCTGGAATCGTGAAACGGCATCGTCGTGGCCTGTCCACCGTGATCTGCGCATCGACCAGTGTCGGTGCCGTCATCGGTGCCGTGATGGTCGTCGCACTTACTGTTCTGACGCAGCTTCGGCAGCTGATGTTCCACGCGATCACCGCCGCCGTGTACGGAGTCGCGACAATCTTGGTGAGGGTGCCACACCTGCAGGGCGTCGCCCGTTGGTTCGCGAGTTTCGTTGCCGGAGCGCTGAACTACTGGCAGTGGTTCGTGCTCGGGTTCGCCGTCGTCGCGATGATGGGCGCCTCGATGATCGGTTGGTGGGTGCTTTCCCGCGTACTGGAACGGCTGGGCGGCATTCCCGATGTGCACAAGCTGGACGCGTCGCCCGATACCGGGCCGATCCAGCCGGTCCCGGTGCGGCTTGACGAGGTGCGTCTGCGTTATCCGCGCACCGACCATGACGCACTGCGCGCGGTCAGCCTGAGTGTGCTGCCAGCCGAACACGTTGCGGTCACTGGTGCCAACGGCGCCGGCAAGACCACGCTGATGCTGATTTTGGCCGGCCGCGAACCGACCTCGGGCACGGTCGAGCGTCTTGGTGCGGTGGGTCTCGGTCAACTCGGTGGCACCGCCGTCGTCATGCAACACCCGGAAAGCCAGGTGCTGGGCACGCGGGTCGCCGACGACGTGGTGTGGGGACTGCCTCCCGGCAAGACCATCGACGTCGACCGATTACTCAATGAAGTCGGGCTGGTCGGCCTCGCCGAACGCGACACCGGCAGCCTGTCGGGTGGGGAGTTGCAGCGCCTCGCCGTGGCCGCAGCGCTGGCGCGGGAGCCGGCGCTGCTCATTGCCGACGAGGTCACCAGCATGGTCGACCAGCAGGGCCGGGACGCACTGCTGGCCGTGCTGTCCGGTCTCTCCGACCATCACCAAACCGCGCTGGTACACATCACTCACTACAACAACGAGGCTCAATACGCCGACCGCACAATCAATCTCAGCGATTCGCTGGATAACACCGCTATGGTCGAGACCGTGCCCGCGCCGACGGTGACGGTGGGCTACGATTCTCCCGCGCCGGTGCTCAAACTCGCAGGGATAGGCCACGAGTACGCAAGTGGCACCCCTTGGGCACGAACCGCGCTCCGCGACGTCAACTTCGTCGTGCATGAGGGCGACGGGCTTCTGATCCACGGCGGCAACGGCTCCGGTAAGTCGACCCTGGCGTGGATCATGGCCGGGTTGACGGTACCCACCGCCGGCACCTGTCTGCTTGACAAGCGGCTCGCCTCGGAGCAGGTGGGTGCAGTAGCGCTCCAGTTCCAGGCGGCCCGGTTGCAGTTGATGCGCAGCCGTGTCGACCTGGAAGTGGCTTCGGCAGGCGGCTTTTCGCCTGACGACCACGCCCGAGTGATCGCAGCGCTGGCCGATGTCGGGCTGGATGCCGCGCTGGCGACGCGGCCCATTGACCAACTCAGCGGTGGCCAGATGCGGCGCGTGGTGCTGGCCGGATTGCTGTCGCGGTCGCCGCGGGTATTGATACTCGACGAGCCGTTGGCGGGGCTGGATGCCGCCAGCCAGCGCGGGCTTGTGCGGCTGCTCGCGGACCGGCGCCGTGACACCGGTCTGACCGTGGTGGTGATTTCGCACGACTTCGCCGGGCTGGAGGAGCTGTGCCCGCGCACGCTGCACCTGCGCGACGGCGTACTGGAGGCGACGCCCGTCGCGGCCGAGGTTAGTGAGCTGCCGGCGCAGCGCCCGAGCCGCCGCCCACGTCGACCCGTTGTGTTGCTGCGGCCTGTGCCTGGACGCTCCGTCATCCACGACCTGTGGGCCGGCACCAAACTGCTTGTCGCTTTCGGTGTTTCAGTGTTGTTGACGCTCTCCCCGGGGTGGGTGACGATCGGGCTCGTTGCCGCGTTGGTCGCGGCGGGAGTGCGGCTGGCGCGTATTCCCCGCGGTGCGCTCCCATCGTTGCCGCGCTGGCTTCCGGCCGTGCTGCTAATCGTCGGTATCACTGCGACATTGGCCGGTGGTAGTCCGCGGCTCCAGGTGGGCACAGTCACGCTCGGTCTCGGCGGCCTATTGGAATTCCTGCGATTCACCGCGCTGTCGGCGGTGTTGCTCGGGATGGGCGCGCTGGTGTCGTGGACGACGAACGTCGCCGAAATCGCCCCTGCGGTTGCCACTTTGGGGCGCAGACTGCGACGGCTGCACATCCCGGTCGACGACTGGTCTGTCGCACTGGCGCTCGGTTTGCGTACCTTCCCGATGCTGATCGACGAGTTCCGGGTGCTGTATGCCGCTCGCCGGTTGCGACTCCAATCGACACCGCGGACTCGCGGGCCCCGTCTCAGGCAATTGGTAACGGACGCGGTCGACTTGATCGTCGCGGTGATCACGGTGACGCTGCGACGTGCGGACGAGATGGGCGATGCGATCACCGCCCGGGGTGGATCGGGTCAGATCTCAGCAGCCCCGTCGCGGCCGAAAAAGGCTGACTGGCTGGCACTTTCGATCGCTGCCGCGGTATGCGGTGCCGCCGTGGCGTTGCCGCTGCTGTGGGGCGCCTAGCGGCCGACAGTTCTCAGAACCGCACCAGTGCCGGCACGTCGGCGAGCGCGCAGTCCGGGATGCGTTCGGCCGCGCGCAGCAGGAAGTTGAGCTTCTCGATGCGCTCGCCCGACCGCGGCGCGCCGTTCTTCTGGAACGGCGCGCCTAGTCCCACCGCCAGGTCCATCACGACGTCGTCGATGACACCGCCGGACCGGCCCGACGGGATCGCCAGAATGGCGTTCTGTGAGGCGTATTCGAAGCAGTCCAGTGCCTCGGCGATGGTCCCGACTTGGTTGGGCTTCAGAACGAATCCGTCAACGGCCGAGGTCGTTACGGCCCGTTCCAGACGCTGGGGGTTGGTGACGATCAGGTCGTCGCCGAGGATGATCGAGCGGTCGATGGTCTGCACCGCCTTGGTGAAGCCATCCCAGTCATCCCCGTCAAACAGGTCCTCGATGAACACGATCGGAAAGTCCTCCGACAGCGCCCGGGCGTAATCGATCAGGGCTTCGGCGACCACCCGCTCGCCGTTCAATGCGTATGTCTGCGTGCACTCGTCGTAGACCCCGCTGGACGCACAGTCCAAGGCAAACGCCATGACGTCGGTGCAGCCGGCGCGCTCGACGGCCTTGGCCAGCACCTCCATGACGACCCGCGGGTCACTGGACGGAGCGACATACCCGTAAGACGACGCCATCAACGGTGCGTGGCCAAGCCGCTCGCCAAGCAGCTCGCCCAGCACGCCGAACAGACTCACTCCCTTTTCGACCGCCGACTCGATGGAGTCGGCGCGATACGGCACCACAAGGAACTCGTTGAACGGCTGGAAGATATCTCCGTAACGGCCACCGTTGATCATGTTGAAACTGGGTGCCGGCACCGTACTTGGTGGTTTGAGCCCCAGCAATGCAGCGACGTAGGTATAGGTGGGTATGGCCGCAGCCGCGGACGCCGCGCGCAACAGCGCGATCGAAGTGGAGTAGATGGCATTTCCGCCAAGGCGGTGCTTGTCCGGCGTGCCGTCGAGCTCGATCAGGACCCGGTCTAAAGACCGCGGGTCGTCGAGTTCGGCGCCAACGAGTACAGGAGCGATTTCGTCGGTCACTGCCGAGACGGCGCGGTGCACACTCAGCCCGTCGTATTCGGCCCGGTTTCCGTCACGTATTACAACGGCTTCATGCGCTCCGACCGAAATGCCGGTCGGCGACGCGCCGCGGCCGACATGGCCTGTGTCGGTGGTGATTTCGACCTCAACCAACGGACGTGCCTTGCAGTCCAGCACTTGGCGGGCCACGACGGACGCGATCCGCATCAAGGACCTCCTAGCGCCAGACGACTTGTCTCAAAACACCACGAGGCAGACTGCCACGAAGTGGCAAATCGCAGCGACTGCTGTTAATCCGTGAAATAGCTCGTGATAGCCGAAGGTCGAAGGCCACGGGTCGGGCCAGCGTAGTGCGTAAAACACCGCGCCAATGCTGTAAAGCGCACCCCCGACTGCGAGCAGGACGGCCGCTGCCACGCCGGCGTTATGCAGGATCGTCGCTGCGTACCAAATCGCTACCCAACCCAACAGCAGGTAGAGCGCAACGCCCAGCCAGCGCGGGGCGTCGGGCCAGAACAGCGTCAGCGCAACTCCGGCCACCGCGCCGCCCCATACGATCGCTAACACCTGACGCCCAGTCGACGGTGGCATGTCCAGCAAGGCGAACGGCGTATACGTGCCGGCGATGAACACAAAGATCATCGAATGGTCCAGCCGCCTCATCCATTTCCTGGCGGCCGTCGAACCCCACCTGACGCGGTGATACGTGGCGCTTACGGCAAACATCGCCACGATCGCCAGCGTGTAGGCCAACGTCGCGTACGCGGCTCGCGTCGATGTCACTGCCCATGACACCGCGACCAGCGCCGAACCGGCTACCAGCGCCGCGTAGGCGCAGCAAAGATGGATCCATCCGCGCATCCGTGGCTTGCACAGCACACTGGTCTCGGACTCGACGAAACGTCCGGCGCCGCCGAGATCAGAGCTCGGTCGGGACGCCGTGGCCGGGACGGGCGCGTCGATGGGGTGGCTCATCATCCCTCCCTTGCAGTCGCTGTCGACCTGGCAGCGCCACGGTAGGAGCGAGTCGCTGAGAAGTCGCTGAGGAAGGCCATCGGGGCGGCTGGCGTGCGGACGGGATGGTTGATTTCGCTGTTCTCAGCCGGCTTTGAGCACTGGAGAATCAGACTGTGGGGGTGTCTTCCTGGCCGCTGCGGCGAAGTGAGCTCGCGCGGGTGATGCGCCTGCCCAATTTGGGTATCTCGGCTCGCTCAGCCGCCACCTCAGCGGTGGTCGTCCTGGTCGCTTTCGCGTTCGCGGGCGCGGCCTTTGACCTGATCTTGTATCGGACGTTGTTGGCGGGTGTCGACGATGCCACCGCGGGCAGAGCTCGCACCATAGTTGACGCACTGCATTCGGGTTCGCCCGACGCGCTCGACAGTGCGCTTCTTGCCACCACTCAGCGTGTGGTCGCAATCCAGTTGATCGCCCCTGACGGCACGGTGGTGAAGCGGGCCGGGTCCGCACCTGCGACACCTCTGATACCCATCAACGAGTTTGACTTCAACTTGCGACGCGGCATGCCCGACGATGCGGTGGCCGATGACGACATGCGCGTGAGCGGTCAAAAGGTCAACGCCAGGTCCGGTCAGTACACAGTGCTTGTCGGCGGAGGTAGCGAAGCGGTCGAAGCGATTGTGCGGACCGTCGCGCTGCTGGTGGCTGGCACCGCCCCAATCATCGCCGGAGTAGCGGCAACCGCCACCTACCGGCTCGTTCGCCGTTCACTGCAATCGGTAGATGCCATCCGCAGCAGGGTGGCTGAAATCTCAACCTCCGATTTGGCCGAGCGAGTACCCGTGCCAACGAGTCGTGACGAAATCTCAGCCCTCGCAGTCACTATGAACGAAATGCTGGCACGGCTCGAGGCCGGCCACCAAGCGCAACAGCGATTCCTCAGCGACGCCTCGCACGAACTGCGCAGCCCACTGGCCACCATCATCTCCGGATTGGAGGTCGCCGAGGCGCATCCGGAATTGCTTGATGCGGAATTGGCCGTCGACACCCTGCTTCCCGAGGCGCACCGCATGCGGGTGCTGATCGAGGATCTGCTCTTGCTGGCCCGTGCCGATGAACAAAGCGTGGTGATGCGCAAGGAAGAGGTGGCCCTCGACGAACTCGCTGAGGTCGAAGCCGCTCGTGTTCGACGCGAAGCGGGATGCACGGTCCACGCCGATATCTGCCCATCGCGTCTCACCGCCGACCCGGCCGGGATGTCGCGGATGATCCGCAATCTGGTGGACAATGCGGTGCGCCATGCGAATTCGCTTATCGTTATCGAAGTCAGCAGCCGGGACAGAACAGCTATTCTCAGCATTGGTGACGACGGTCCTGGCATTGCCCCGGCCGAACGAACGCGGGTATTCGAACGCTTCGTGCGTCTGGATTCGGATCGCTCCCGCAGCAGCGGGGGAGCCGGCTTGGGCTTAGCGATCGTTGCCGAGGTAGTAGCCGCCCATGGCGGCACAGTCAGCATCGACGATCGACCTGGTGGCGGGACCAAGGTGACCGTGGCATTGCCTCAACACAGCAACCGATAACCGACACCGCGGATTGTCTCGATGGTGTTGGTATCGAACGGAACGTCAATCTTCCGCCGCAGATATCCGACATAGACCTCGACAACATTGTCGGGACCCTGATAGTGCGCATCCCACACGTTCCGCAATATCTCGGCTTTTGTCACCACCATGTCCTTGTTGCGCATCAGGAATTCGAGCAGCCCAAACTCGCGCGGAGTCAGTGTGATTGGGATCGAACCACGTTCAACCTTGTGTCGTGCAGGATCGAGAGACAGTGATCCGGCGGTCAACACCACCGGTCGCTCCGGCGCACCACGACGGACCAAGGCATGGATCCGTGCCACGAGCACGCGGAACGAAAACGGTTTAGTCAGATAGTCATCCGCTCCGAGATCGAACGCATCGGTCTCGTCGTACTCACCGTCCTTGGCAGTCAGCATGAGCACCGGTGTCCATACGTCCTGTGCGCGCATTCGTCGCAGGACCTCATATCCACTATGGCCGGGCAGCATGATGTCGAGGACCACCACGTCGAAGTTGTTCTCGATCGCCTCGTATAAGCCGTCGACGCCATTACCGACGGACACGACGACGAAGCCTTCGGCCTTCAGGCCCCTGGTGAGAGTCGTCGATAACCGCGGCTCATCCTCGACGAGCAGAACTCTCATGCCGGTGCCTCCGCCGGATGACGTCCCGGGCGCTGTGGCAGCACGACGATCAGCACGACAATGACGGCCGCGATGACTGCCGAGGCCAGCGGCCGGCTCAGGGCGAGGCCGCCGTCGGCGACGGGCTTGTCGACGAAGTCGCCCACGGTTGCGCCCAACGGCCGCGTCAGGATGAAAGCGACCCAAAACAAGGTGACGCGCGACATCTCGGTCCAGTAATACAGGGCTATGACGATCGCGAGCGCCGCGGCGAACACCAGCGCGCCCCGCTCGTATCCAATTCCGCGTGTGTCAGCGAGCCAGTCGCCGAGCGCGGTGCCCAACGTCTGCGAAAACGTGATGGTTGCCCAGTAGAACGCCTCGACTTTCGGCGTAGAAACAGTGCTGACAGCCACTGTTCCCTCGGACCAACGCCAGAGTCCCAGCGTCGCCAGCAGGCAACCTAGAAGCAGAAGCGATCCGCCGGTGTAGCCGATTCCCAACGATCGGTCGGCGAAATCCGCCAGAGTCGTGCCGAAGGTCGTCGAAGCCACGATCGTCGCCCAATACAGCGTCGCGTGGAAACGCTTGGCGAGGATCTGCCCGGCGACCAGCACCACTAACGCGATGCCGAAAAGTGCGACTCCAGCCACGTAACCCCAGTTCAGGGTCATCGTGACGGTGTCGCCGCCCGTCTCGCCCAAGGTTGTGGCCAAAATCTTGATGACCCAGAAGCCCAAGGTCACCGCCGGCACCTTGGTCAACGCCTGTTTCGGGCCTTCATCGGCTAACAAGTTTGCGGCCTCACGTGAAATCGGTGGGAATCGAGAGCTGTGCTCGACCATCGTGCGCGTGCTTACGGCATTGCTTACGCTAGCCGCGCTTAGGAAACGCTGAGAATTACGCCTAGTTGGATTTACGGCGGATCAACACGAGAAAGCGGATCAAGACGAAAAACCTTGGCTGACTTTCATTTCCGCCAACGTTTCGTCAGGCGATGACGATGCAGCGAAGAGGGTATTCGAAGATGCTCTCGTAGTTCACGATCTGACACGTGACCCTCGTAGCACTCGGGAACTGGGCCCGGGTCTTATCGGCGATTATCCGGAGCGCATCCTCTGCGAACACCGCGTGGTGGTGGATGGCGGTGACCGTGTCGGCTTCGCTGCGTCGCTTATGCAGTTCCCGCACCGGCCCGCTGGCCGCGCACTCTCCCACGGTGAGCAGGTCGGTCACGGAACGACCGGCCACGGTCGTCAAATCCCCGGTCACGGTGATTTCCAGGTCGCACACCTGATTGTGCGACGGATGCTCGCCGACGTTGTCCATGTCGTCACGGTCGAAGGCGATCGCGCTCTGCGCTTGGGGACAGGCCAGACAAACCTTGAAGGCCGCGCCCCAGGTCACCTCGGTCTGCTCTGCCGCTTCGATCCGGCAGATCTCCTCGATCGGCTTGAAGCCGCCGTCGTGCGACAACACGAGCGTGGCCCGCGCGTCCACCGACCAGGACGCGGCGGCGGGTACAGCGCCGCGCAGCCGTTCGAGGATGCCCTGTGCGTAGTCGAGCACGGTCGGCTGTGGACCCGGCCGATCGATGCATTCGATCAGCCTGGACATGTGCGCGCCACGTTGGTGGGCATATAACCCGACCGAGATGTCCATGACGACCATCGCCGCACCGTCATGCTCGTCGATCGTCAAGATCCGCTTGACCCCGACGTGTCCAACCGAATGCACTGGAATAGAGATGTTCGGCGCTTCCGAATGCAGGTCCGGCAGCACACCAATATCCCTGTGGGCCATGCTCTTCCACCCTCTCCGGCTCGTAAACGTCAACAAAACTGTGCGTAACCAGACGTAGTACCGAGTTCGAGACGCACTCCCGGCGCTGAGGGTGCGTCGACTGAACATGTCACGAGCGTGATGGGGGATCGGTTCACCGTCAGACGGAGCGGTTGCCCTTTCGGACCGTCAGGCACGCAGCGCGGGCCTTGCCGAGGCCACCTTTGCTGTAGCCGGCAGAACGGATGTTTGCAGATCTATGGACGGGGTAATCGGTGCACAGATGTTCACCCAAATCGAATATCCCGTGTACCTAAACCGAGGCAATGGAGCCGCAGTATGGATTTGAAGATGCGAAGCCTGACGCGATGGAGTGCTGCTCCCGCGAAGGACGTCGAAACCGCAGTATCACCGAAGGTCAACGTGTTGCGCGGGCTGGTGGCTCGCGCGACGACACCGCTACTGCCCGATGACTACCTCAAGTTGCTCAACCCGTTGTGGTCCGCGCGGGAACTGCGCGGGGTCGTGGTCGATGTCCATAAAGAGACTGAAGACTCGGCGACGGTGACGATCAAGCCGGGATGGGGATTTTCCGGGGACTATCAGCCCGGCCAGTATCTGGGGATCGGACTTCGGGTCGACGGCCGCTGGCACTGGCGGTCGTACTCGCTCACGTCGATTCCGCGGCGCGACAAAAAACTGATCTCGATCACCGTGAAAGCAACTCCCGAGGGGTTCCTGTCGTCGCATCTGGTCAACGGCGTCGAGGCCGGCACCGTGGTTCGGCTGGCAACTCCGAAGGGTGATTTCGCACTTCCCGACCCGGCGCCGGCCAAGTTGTTGTTCGTGACAGCAGGCAGCGGCATCACCCCCGTCATCGCGATGCTGCGCTCGCTCAAGCAGCGTGGTGAGAGTCCCGACATCATCCACATCCATTCGGCGCCCGCCGCCGACGAGGTGATATTTCATGACGAGTTGCGTGCGCTGGAGCGCGCCGAATCCGGCTACCGGTTGCATCTGCAGCTGACCGCGGACATGGGCCACATCGACTTCGCCGAAATTGACGGAGTCGTTCCGGATTGGAGGGAGCGCTCCGCGTGGGCGTGCGGGCCGGCGGCCATGCTCGATACGGTCGAAAAGGTGTGGACGGACGCGGGCATCGCGGACGGCCTGCACATGGAGCGGTTCACCATCGCCCGCACCGACAAAGGCGGCGAGGGCGGCACGGTCACCTTCGCCATCTCCGATAAGTCCATCGAACTCGACGGCGCCACGTCACTTTTGGAAGGTGGCGAGAAGCTCGGCATCCAGATGCCGTTCGGCTGCCGAATGGGCATCTGTCAATCCTGTGTACTGCCGCTGGAATCCGGCAATGTGCGGGACTTCCGGTCCGGCACCGAGCACGGCGCGGGCGACCGAATCCAGACCTGCATTTCCGCCGCTTCCGGCGACTGCACCATCAACATCTAGGAGGGCCGCATGGCAATCACAGACATCAAACAGTACGCACACCTCACCGAGGCCGACGTCGATGAATTGGCCCGCGAACTGGACGCGATCAGAACCGACATCGAAGAGTCCAGGGGTGAACGGGACGCCCGCTACGTGCGCAGGACCATCCAGTTGCAGCGCGCGTTGGCGGCGGGGGGCCGAGTCGCCTTGATGGCGAGCAGAAACAAGGTCGCCTGGGTCGCCGGTACCGCAATGCTCGCCGCGGCGAAGATTATCGAGAACATGGAACTCGGACATAACATCACCCACGGCCAGTGGGACTGGATGAATGATCCGGAGATTCACTCGACCGAATGGGAGTGGGACACCACCTCTCCGAGCGTGCAGTGGAAGAAATCGCACAACTTTGTGCATCACAAATACACCAACATCGTCGGGATGGACGACGACGTGGGCTACGGACTGCTTCGCGTCACCCGAGACCAACGCTGGGACAAGTGGAATATCGGCAACCCGGTCTACAACCTGCTGCTCGGAACACTTTTCGAGTGGGGAGTTGCGTTGCACGGGGTGGAATTGTCGAAGGTCCGCAGGGGAGAAAAATCCAAGGACGAGGTCCGCAGGGACCTGCGCGTGATCGGCAAGAAGGTCGGCAAACAGGTCGGCAAAGACTACCTGGTCTTCCCGGCCCTGTCGGGCCGGAACTGGAAGCACACCCTGCGCGCCAACGTGACGGCTAACCTCATCCGCAACTACTGGTCGTACATGGTCATCTTCTGTGGGCACTTCCCCGACGGCGCCGAGAAATTCACTGCCGAGGAATTCGAGGCGGAGACGCGCCCTGAGTGGTACCTGCGGCAGATGCTTGGGTCGGCGAACTTCAAGGCCGGGCCCGTGATGGCTTTTATGAGCGGAAACCTGTGCTACCAGATCGAGCACCACCTGTTTCCTGATCTGCCCAGCAACCGGTACGCCGAAATGTCCGAGCGCATCACAGCGCTCTGTGACAAGTACGACCTTCCGTACACGACCGGATCCCTTGGGCACCAATATATGCAGACATTCTGGACCATTCTGAAGCTCTCGCTCCCGAACAAGTTGCTTCAAGCCAGCGCCGACGATTCACCAGAAACCCACTCGGAGCTGAAGTTCCGAATTCGTGGTGGTGTTCGGGATAGCTTCGGTATCGATCCCGACACGGGCAGACGTCGCGGACTGCGGACAGCGTTACGCGAGCTGCGGGACGGGGACGTCGCGAAAGCGTAAGCACCCAGGACATGGCTCTTTTGTATGAAGTCGCCAGTAGGCTCCGCGTCCCTGTGCCTGCCCTCCTAGTCTTTGGGGATGCAGATGCGGTGGCCGCTAGTTGGCCGCTCGGAGGAGATGCGGGCTATCCAGGCCGCCATCTCGGCTTCGGATGTATCAGGGATTGTTATTTACGGTGCGGCGGGCGTGGGGAAGAGCCGCATCGCCCGTGAGGCCTTGTCGGCTGCTGAGTCCCACGGGTGCGAAGGTCGGTTGGCGGTCGGCACATCCTCGGCACGTGCAATTCCGTTGGGTGTTTTGTCGGCGTGGGCGCCGTCGGGTGTCACCGATACCGTTCAGTTGCTGCGCGGGGTGATCGACCTGCTGACGGCCGCATCCCCGGACGCCGCGGTGGTGGTGGGTGTCGATGACGTGCATCTACTCGACGATTTGTCGTTATTCGTTGTGCACCAGATCGTGCAGCGCGGCGCGGCAAAAGTGGTTCTCACCGTTCGCGACGGCGAACCCATTCCCGCCGCGGTACAGGAGATATGGAAGGGCGGCCGGTTCGGTCGACTCGACCTGCAACCCCTGTCCGTCGACGAAACCAGCACGCTGCTGTCGGCGACCCTCGGCGGATCCGTGGATCCGGACGCCGCTCAGCGGCTATGGAACCTAACCCGCGGCAACGTTTTGTACCTTCGCACCATCGTTGACCAGGAGGTCGCGGACGGCCGGCTCGTGAAACAGCGCGGATTCTGGCGGTGGACGGGTGACCCGATGATGCCTCCCAGCTTGGTCGAGTTGATCGAATCGCGCATCGGAGCCCTGCCGACGTCGGTTAGTGATGTGGTCGACGCGCTAGCCGTCGGGGAGCCGATCGAACTGGCGGCCCTGAGGCGGATCACTGATCCGGCCGCGGTCGAGGAGGCCGAGACCCGCGGGCTGATCACGCTCGAGCCCGCGATTAGCGGTGTGGAGGTGCGGGTAGCGCACCCGCTCTACGGCGAGGTGCGCCGCAGGCGCGCGGCAGCCACCAAACTGCGGCGGCTACGCGGACTGGTTGCCGCCGAACTCGCCGCCGCCGACGACCACGACGACATACAGGTCGTGGTGCGCCGCGCCACCTTGAGTATCGACTCCGATCTCACACCCGACGCCGACTTGCTCGTCAGCGCAGCACAGGGCGCCGTCTGGCTGGCTGATCTGCCGCTCGCCGCTCGACTCGCGGAAGCGGCAGGCCGCGCCGGTGGCGGGCC
>Ga0209113_1000127_pt1 | contig 15278 bp, 16 predicted proteins | sample TexAe_RefH0_O1_FD_187951 | JGI IMG/M metagenome (GOLD analysis project Ga0209113, IMG submission 187951) | Forest soil microbial communities from Davy Crockett National Forest, Groveton, Texas, USA - Texas A ecozone_RefH0_O1 (SPAdes) (version 2) | ecosystem: Environmental > Terrestrial > Soil >... | reverse complement strand
ATCGTCGCCGCCGTCAACGGTGTCTGTGTGGCGGGCGGATTCGAGATGCTGACCTCCACCGATATTCGCGTCGCCGTGCCGCAAGCGCGATTCGCTGTAATGGAACCGAAGCGCGGATTGTTTGCCGGCGGCGGCAGTACCGTGCGGTTGCCGCGCCAATTGCCCTACGCGTTGGCGATGGAGTTGTTGTTGACCGCGGACATGGTCGACGCCGACCGCGCGCTCGCGATGGGGCTGATCAATCAGGTGGTGCCGGACGATCAGTTGATGAACACCGCCTATGAGTACGCCGAGCGCATCGCGGTCAACGCGCCGCTTGCCGTGTCGGCGACCAAACAGTCGGCTGTCGAGGGCCTGGCGCTTGACCTGCACTCTGCCTATGCCAACGAAACCCTGCACAGCGACCGCATTTTCGCGACCGAGGATGCTAAAGAAGGCCCGCGTGCGTTTGCCGAAAGGCGACCTCCGAAATGGCGGGGGCGCTGATCGCCTTTCAGTTGAGGCCGTAGAAACGCTGCGCGTTGAGCCCGCCGATTTTCGCGCGGGTGTCTTCGCTGATGTCGGGGCGGGTGCGCAGGTGCTTGGTGCTGTCCGGCCACTCCCCGTCCCAGTGCGGGTAGTCGCTGGCGAACATGATGAAGTCGTCGCCGAGCACGTCGATGACGCCGGGCAGGATCGGCTCCTCGGGCTCGCAGGTCACGAAGATGTTGCCGGCCTGCACGTACTCCTGCGGATCACGTTGCCAGCCACGTTCAACCCAATCGCCGCGCTTTTCGAAATGCTCGTGCAGGCGGTCGATGAAGAACGGCACCCAGCCGACACCCGCCTCGAGGAAGGCCACCCGCAATCCCGGATGCCGGTCGAAGACACCGCCGGAGACCATCGCGGTCATCGCCGTCATCTGGTCGAACGGAAAGCTGATGCAGTGCACCTGGATGTAGTTGGTGAAGCGATCGACACCGATCTTCGGCAGGTGGATACCGGGTGCCCCGTGAATCCCGAGCGGCATTCCGAGTTCGACCGCGGCGGCGTAAAACGGATCGAGGTCGGGGTGGTCGAGGTTGCGCGTCTTGAGTGCCGGCGGGACGAGGGTGGCCACCAGCCCGAGATCTTTGGCCTCCCGCATGACGTCGATCGCCGACTGGCCATGCTCGACCGGGGCTACCGCGACACCGCGCAATCGGCCGCCTGCCGGGGCGCAGAAATCGGCAATCCACTGGTTGTAGTGGCGCGCGAACCCGGCGGCGAACTCCGGATCCTCCAGGCTGGGCGTGCACAACCCCATGCTGGGATACAGCACCATGGTGTCGATGTGATCGCGGTCGGCGTCGCCGAGCACCCCCTCGACCGACCGGCAGTTGATGTCGGATGCCTTGCTGATCCCGTGCTCCGGTGGGCAGCCGGCGCCCGGGCCGGTGTCCTCGGGATAATTGCGGCCCTCGATCACCAACCTGGGTCTGCCGTCGGCACTGGCCGTGACCTGTTGCGGCCAGCGCTTCATGGCCTCGATTGCGAACGATGGGTTTTCCGCGACGTGCCCGTCGGCATCGATGATCTGCATAACTCGCTCCCGTCGGCAGGTGTTGTATGCAGCGTGCACCACCGTCGACGTCATTGCTCCCAAAACGCCGGCTAACAAGCCGTGCCAGTTGCCCTAACGCAAATCGAGCGCGGCCGTCCATGTAACACTGCGGTAATGGCTTATTCGATTGCTCGGCCCAAGCTCGAGGGCAATATCGCCGTCGGCGATGATCGGCAGCTGGGGTTTGCCGAGTTCGGCGATCCGCAAGGTCGCGCGATTTTCTGGCTGCACGGCACTCCCGGGGCGCGACGGCAGATCCCAGCCGAGGCCCGCGTCTACGCCGAGGACAACCACATCCGCCTGATCGGCATCGATCGACCCGGCATCGGGGCGTCCACGCCGCATCAATACGAGAACGTCATTGCCTTCGCCGATGACTTGCGCACAGTCGCCGACACCTTGGGCATCGACAAGATGATTGTGATCGGCCTGTCCGGGGGTGGTCCGTACACCCTGGCATGCGCCGCGGCGATGCCCGACCGCATCATCGCCGTCGGAGTGCTGGGTGGCGTAGCCCCCACGGTCGGTCCCGAGGCGATCAGCGGCGGGCTGATGGCACTCGGCTCTTCCTTGGCGCCGCTGCTTGCGGTGGCCGGGCTCCCGATCCGGTGGGCGGCGGTCGGTTTCATCCGACTGCTGAAGCCAGTCGCCGAGCCCGCTCTTTACCTCTACGCCGGGGTATCCCCCGAGGGCGATCGCAGACTGCTGGTACGGCCGGAATTCAAGGCGATGTTCCTCGACGATCTGCTCAACGGTTCCCGCAAACAGTTGGCCGCCCCGTTCGCCGACGTCATCGTCTTCGCGCGGGACTGGGGCTTCCGGCTTGATCAGGTGAAGATCCCGGTCCGCTGGTGGCACGGCGACAAGGACCACATCGTCCCGTTCGCTCACGGGGAGCACGTCGTTGCCCGACTGCCCGACGCCGAGCTGTACACGCTGCCGGGAGAAAGCCATCTCGCCGGCCTGGGCTTCGCCGAGGAAATTCTGCGCACCATGATTGAGCTCTGGGACAGCATCGAAAAGAAATGACTTCCCGCGTGCGCGCGACACCGTCACGCGCCGTGTGATAGACGGAGCGGGTGCCCAGAAACCCACCGCTGACCAAAGATCAGCGAAACTCGTTCATCGCAGCACTGCTGGGCTGGACGATGGACGCCTTCGATTACTTCCTCGTGGTGCTGGTCTACGCCGACATCGCGAAAACCTTCCACCACACCAAAGCCGAAGTCGCATTCCTAACTACGGCAACCCTGCTCATGCGCCCGGTGGGCGCACTGCTGTTCGGGCTGTGGGCCGACCGGGTCGGCCGGCGGCTGCCGCTGATGGTCGACGTGATCTTCTATTCGGTGGTCGGCTTTTTGTGCGCGTTCGCGCCGAACTTCACCGTGCTGGTCATCCTGCGGCTCCTGTATGGCATTGGCATGGGCGGCGAGTGGGGTCTGGGTGCCGCGCTGGCGATGGAGAAGGTCCCCGTCGAGCGGCGGGGGTTCTTCTCCGGACTGCTGCAGGAGGGTTATGCGTTCGGCTATCTGCTCGCAACAGTTGCGTCGCTGTTGGTCATGGATCAACTCGGGCTGTCCTGGCGCTGGCTGTTCGGTCTGAGTGTCATCCCCGCGCTGATCAGCCTCATCATCCGGTACCGCGTGCAGGAGTCGGAAGTTTGGGTAGCAGAGCAGGACCGAATGAAATTGACCCGTACCAGGATCCGCGACGTGCTGCGTGAGGCCGCCGTCATCCGGCGGTTCATCTATCTGATCCTGCTGATGGCGGCCTTCAACTGGATGAGCCATGGTACCCAGGACGTGTATCCGACGTTCCTGTCGGCCACCCACGATGGCGGCGCCGCGCTATCGCCCACCACCGCCAAGTGGATCGTGGTGATCTACAACCTCGGCGCCATTGCCGGCGGGCTGATCTTCGGCTCACTGTCCCAGCGGTTCGGCCGTCGCCACACCGTGGTGTTCTGCGCCGTGCTGGGGCTGCCGATCGTGCCGCTGTTCGCCTACTCGCATACCGCCGCGATGCTGTGTCTCGGCTCGTTTTTGATGCAATTCGCCGTGCAGGGCGCGTGGGGCGTCATACCCGCCCACCTGACCGAGATGTCGCCGGATGCCATCCGAGGCTTCTATCCGGGTGTCACCTATCAGCTGGGTAATCTGCTGGCGGCCTTCAACTTGCCGATCCAGGAGCGGCTGGCCGCTTCGCACGGCTATCCCTTCGCGTTGGCGGCGACCATCGGTCCGGTCCTGATCGCCGTCGCCGTGTTGACGGCGATCGGCAAGGATGCCACCGGAATTCAGTTCGGCACCAAGCAAAGCAGCGCGGTCGGCGAGCCGTCCGGCGCCTAGCGCCGATTTTGCCCGTCAGCCGACGCGCGTATGACCTACTATCCGCGCTATGACGACCTTTGCCCTCGTGCACGGCGCGTGGCACGGACCGTGGTGCTGGGAAGAAGTCGCTCCGCTGCTGCAGAAGGCGGGCCACGACGTGGTCGCGCCAGAATTGCCGTGTGACGACGCCTCAGCGAGAACCTTTGAGCCCTACGCCGATTTGGTGTGCGCTGCCCTCGATGGTCGCGACGCCGACGTCGTCGTTGTCGCGCACTCGTTGGCTGGACCCACGGGCACTCTGATCGCGGCTCGACGCCCGGTGCGCCACCTGGTGTACGTGTGCGCGGTAGTCCCGGCCCCTGGACTCAGCCTGGTGGATCAAGGGGGTGACATGGTTAACCCCAACTGGGACAAGGGCCTTAGCCAGCCGGATGCAGAACTACGGACAGCATGGGTAGATCGTGATATGGCTAGAACGTTGTTCTACCACGACTGTGACGAATCGACGGTGACGGCAGCTTTCAGCCGCCTTCGACCACAGTCGGCGTACCCGTTCATGGCCCCGTTTCCACTATCCCAACTTCCAACGGTCAGCTGTACTTACATCGCATGCGCTGAGGATCGACTTGTCGACCCGGATTGGCAGGCACAAACGGCACGCAACATCGGCGCAACTCTTGAAGTCATCCATTCGAGTCACTCACCGTTCTTTTCGCAACCGAGAGCGCTGACCGACGCCTTACTGCGCGTGGTCGCTGCGAACTAGGTTCGCCCGTCAGAACGGCGGAGGTTCGGCGAGTGATTCTCGATGTCTGTCGGTCTCGTCGAAGAGCCACTGCTGTCGCTTGAGACATTGCTCGTTGAAGCGTCGTTCCGCGGCGATGCGGCTGAGTCGTTCCTGCGCGCGCGTTCGCCTACGCCGCGGCATCATCAACTCGCGGCCGTACCCGGGGTCGACGGCCTGCGTCATTATCGCCAATTCTCCTGTCGGGATACCTAACTGGGGAAAGAAGATACTGCCGCTGGGCTCGGTGGTGTACGTGTGACCGCTCGGCGTCGTCCAGGTCACCGTCCCATCGGGTGACTGACGGTCGGCCCAGCCGCTGTAGAACGTTTTCAGGAGGTGGTGATAACGGCAGAGCAGCTTGCAATTCGAGGGGTGGGTAGGGCCCATTGGGAACGGGACGGTGTGGTCGATATCGCATGCTTCAGCCGGTTCGTCGCAGCCGGGGAATCGACAGGTCAAATCCCGGAGGCGCACGAATTCGGCCAACGCCGTCGAAGGCCGATAACCGGACTCGGGAGTGGTTGAGGGCCTGACCAGCGGTTTGATTTTCGCCGTCGCCGCAATGTCGCGCAGGATGCTCGATGGTAGCGGCCCGAATCCGGGCAGATAGCCAGGTGTCTGAGAATCCCCGCTGATGGTCGCCTGCTCAGCCAGGACGTGGATCACCACACCGGAGGCCGGACGTCGTTGTGCTGCTGGGCATTCCGGTGAGCCGCATCGGCAATGCATCGCCGATAGTCCGGCAACCAATGCCCCCAGGGCGTCCGCTCGACGTTGCTTCTTGGTTCGTGGATCGGCGCTACAGACCGTGTCGGCGAGCGCGTCGAGCTTCTGGTCCAAAGCGGCGCCGTCAGTCGCGTGCAGCTGCGCCCAGATCCCCGCCAACCCGGCATCGGTGGGTGCGATGTCGACATAGCGATCTTCGGTGCGCTCGCCCGCGACGCGCTTGCCGGCCGGGTCGAACCGAAGTACCCACAAGTCGATACGTTCGATGAGCTTCGGTTCCGAGAGCCGCATCCACTTGGATGCATGCCGAGCGATCGCCGCATCCAGCTTGGCGATCAACTCCGGATTGTCGACCAACTCGGTGCGGGATACGACCGCAGCCATCACACGAAAGTCGATGAGTCCTCGAGCAAAAACATCAGCGACCCGGGGCAGCCGCTCGCGCAACGCGATTGCGTAACGCAACCGGCCTCGGGCTCGGCCACGGCTGATGCCCAACGCAGCGGCCACTTCGGCGACCACGTTCTCATGGCCGTCGATCGCCCAGTTCAGCCGATCGCAATCGTCCTCGGGAGCGCGGCGCGCATACAACTCGCCGATCGCGGCCAGCTCGCGCCCGCACATCGTGTTCTGTGCACGGGCCGCAGTCGTGATCGCATCCACCACACCGGCATCGTCTACGGCGGTGAAAGCCGCCGTGGCCTGCAGCGATGCAGCGCTATAGAACATACTTTCGATGCTAGTACAACGCACCGACACAATGCGGCGTACCGATCAGCGGTTCATCGTCCAGCGTCACCGAGCGCTTGACGCAGCAGGTGCATCGCTACGGTGGTTGACCGCTCCCGGATATCGGAGCGGTTGCCGGGCAGTCGAAGCGTGCGGGTCGAGGTCGTGCCGTCGACCGCCACGGTGAAACAGACTGTCCCGACTGGCTTTTCCTCTGTTCCCCCGCCGGGGCCGGCGATCCCGGTGATCGCCACTGCGGTGTCGGCGTCGAATTGGCGCAGCGCACCGGCGGCCATCGCTTCGGCCACCGGCTCCGACACCGCGCCGTGTGCGTCGATCAGCGTCGGATCCACGCCGAGCAACTCGGTTTTCGCGCCGTTGGCGTAGGCCACCAACCCGCCGGCGAGGTAGGCCGACGAACCGGGCCGGTCGGTCAGTCGTGCCGCCAGCAGTCCCCCGGTGCATGACTCTGCGGTGGCGATCCGGCGCCCGGTCAGCAGCTGCGCGACTTGGTCATCCACCTGGGCGCCATCCTCGGAGAAGATGTGCTGGCCGTGCCGGCCGCGAAGCAATTCGGTCAGCTGCCGGTAGGTGTCCGCGGCGTCAGGTTCGTAGCGGGTGACCATCTCGATCTCCCCGCGCCGCAGACAGGTGGTGATCTCCAGCGACTCGAAGTCGGGCACGTCGTGCTCCGCCTCGCGAAGAGTCTCGGCCAGGCCGGATTCCGGCAGCCCGAACATTCTGATGGTGTCTTGGCGGTAGATCGTCCGGCCCGCGATGGCTTCCTGGACAGCGGGTATCTGTATCGCGGTCTTCCACATCGGCTGCAGCTCGCGCGGCGGCCCCGGTAGCACGACGACGGTCGGCGTGCCGGGAACCACCACCCCGGGCGCCGTTCCCACCGGATCCATCACGACAGCTCCGAGCGGGACCATCGCCTGCTTGCGGTTGGCGGCACGCACCGCGTCGAAATCGCCGCCCCCGATGCGTGCCATCAGCCTCTTCAAGATCTCCGCGATCTTGTTTTCCAGCTCGGCGTCCAGCACCAGCTCACGACCGCAGTATCGCGCGACGGTTGCCACGGTCATGTCGTCGGCGGTCGGTCCCAATCCGCCGCTGGTGACGATCAGGTCCACGCCTTCGTCGGCCATGAACCGTAGCTGGGCTTCGATGTCGGCGGCGCGGTCACCGCAGATGGTGATGTGGGCGAGCTCGACGCCCAGCTCCAGAAGCTGGTCGGCGAGCCATGGGCCGTTGCGGTCGGCGACCCGCCCGGTCAAGACCTCGGTCCCGGTGACGACAATGCCCGCGCGTGCGCTCACCGCTACGACATTAGGCGGACAGTTTCGCTACCCATCCCCGGGTTGCGCGGACAGGTGACGTTCCACCGATTCTGTCTTGCTGGTCATCGCATCGGTCACACCCGATCGCCAGTCCGCCTTGATCACCACGCTGACCCTGGTGGCGCGGGCTGCCACGGCTTCGACGGCGCGCTCCACGACGGCCATCACCTCGGCCCAGCTGTCACCCTCGATCACGGTGAACATCGAATCGGTCTTGTTCGGCAATCCGGAGTCTCGAACTACCCGAACCGCTTCGGCGACGATCTCACCGACACCCTCGCCGACTCCGAGTGGCGTGACCGAGAATGCAACCAGTACGGACACCCAATGAGCTTACCCACGACGCCATGGCAGCATCGGGCCATGCGGGTTCTGGTGCAACGGGTCGCGTCGGCAACGGTGTCGGTGGATGGCCAAGCCGTCGGCGCAATCCGGCCCGCCGGACAGGGCCTGCTGGCGCTCGTCGGAGTGACGCACGCTGACGACGCCGACACAGCCCGACGACTTGCCGAAAAGCTCTGGCAGCTGCGGATTCTCGACGATGATCGGTCGGCCTCCGACGTCGATGCACCGATCATGGTGGTCAGCCAGTTCACGCTGTACGCCGACACCGCCAAGGGCCGGCGACCATCCTGGAACGCCGCCGCGCCGGGCGCAGTCGCCGAGCCGCTGGTCGCCGCGTTCGTGCAAGCACTGCGAGACCTGGGGGCCGGCGTGGAAACCGGAATCTTCGGCGCCCACATGCAGGTCGAATTGATCAACGACGGCCCGGTGACGGTACTGCTGGAGCTGTAACGAGGAGAGGGAGTTTCAATGGGCGACAACTGGGGCGTGGACCGCTCCGACGACGACACGTGGGACATCGTCAGCAGCGTGGGATATACCGCACTGCTGGTCGCGGGATGGCGTGCCTTACACGCGGCGAGCGACCATCCGTTGGTGCGCGACGACTATGCCAAGTACTTCATCGCGGCATCCGCGGACCCGTTTCTCAACGGCGCCCTCGCCGACCCTGGCACATCCGAGGGGGCGGTCACCTTTCCCCGCCTGTACGGCGTGCAGACCCGGTTCTTCGACGAATTCTTCTCCTCCGCAGCGCAGCGGGGCATCCGCCAGGCCGTCATCGTGGCGGCCGGCCTGGACTCGCGAGCGTACCGGCTGACATGGCCAACCGGCACCACGGTATTCGAGGTGGACCAGCCGAAAGTCCTCGAGTTCAAGGCGAGCGTGCTTGCACAGCACGCAGCAGAACCATCGGCTGATCGGCGCGACGTCGCGGCCGACCTGCGTGACGATTGGTCAGTACCGTTGCGGGATAGGGGCTTCGACGCCAGTGTCTCGACCGCCTGGTCGGTGGAGGGCATCCTGCCCTACCTGACCGGCGACGCCCAGGACACATTGTTTGGTCGGATCACGGAATTGTCGGCGCCGGGCAGCCGGCTCGGGATAGGCGCCTTGGGCTCATGTCTTGACCAGGACCGGCTCGCCGCACTGGAAAGCAGTTACCCGGGCCTCAACCTGTCCGGTGATGTGAATTTCTCCACACTGACCTACGACGACGCGGCGAAAACCAAACCAGCGCAATGGCTTACCGATCACGGCTGGACGGTCGACCCCGTGCAGACCAACCCGGAACTGCAGCGCGAATACGGCCGGACCCCGGCTCAAGTCGACATGGACCTCGACGAGATCATGCATTCCGAATACATCACCGCCACACGTTAGTCGGCCACATCATGCCCAGCGATATGGAGATGCTTGACCCTCCTGTAGGGGGAGACCTCACAGTTTGCGTTGACAGGCACGTGACGCCGACAACGACTAGGAGAACCCGATGACCGCTCAGCTTTCCCTGCATCCCGTGATCGATTCGCACATCGCAGCGATCAACAGTTTCGATCTCGATGCGATCATGGACACGTTCGCCGATGATGCCCTCGTCAACGACGCAGCTCGGGAATTCTGGGGGCGGGAGCGCATCCGTGCGTTCGTAGCGAAGGAGTTGGTCGGAGACCGCGTCACGCTGCAACCCGTTGAGGCCGTAGACAATGCCGGCATGTGGTGCGTGCGGTGCCGGTACGAGGGCGACTACGACAAAACTGGACTCCCTGACCCGCTGATCATGACTAATTACCTTCGTGTTCACGACGGCAAGATCGTCACCTTGTTCATCGTCAACAACACTGCACCCCAGTACTAGCCATGACCAACACCGTCAGCGTGGGTCGCTTCGCGACCATGACTCACCTGAGTGTCAAGACTCTGCGGCACTATCACCAGGTCGGATTGCTAGAACCAGCCGAAGTCGACGCGGAGACCGGATACCGCTATTACACATTGGACCAACTCCCGACAGCTCAGCTGATCCGGCGGCTACGTGATCTGCGCATGCCGGTCGCCGACGTCCGCGAAGTACTCGTCGCCGGTAGCCCAATCGCGCGCGACAGCCTGATCTCCGCCCATATCGATCATCTCGAAACCGAACTGGCGAAGACGCAAGCCGCCGTGAACTCGTTGCGTGCGCTGCTGGACAGCCCCGCCGGACTGCAGCCGGTGCACCGGCGAGCCGAATCAAGTTTCCCCGCATTAGCTATCACCGAAGACAACTTGGATCCGGTGGATATCGAAGCCTGGTGGCGTGAGGCCCTAGCCGAATTGCGCCGCGCCGCAGCAGATAACGCCCTGAACATCACCGGACCCGCCGGTGGTTTGTACGACGAATGCCTGTTTCACCGTGAGCCCGGCGAAGCAACCGTTTTCATCCCGGTAACGACACCGCGCGAACTGGGCCGCGTCACAGCGCTGATCATTCCGGCCGCCGAGGTCGCCGTCACCACCTATCAAGGGCCGCACTCCGATATCGACCTGGCCTACGGCCGTTTGGGTTCCTATGTCACCGAGCACGAACTAGCGGTCGGCTGGCAACTGCGCGAGTACTACCAGCGCGATCACAGCCACACCAGCGATCACAGCCAATGGCGCACCGAAATCGCTTGGCCGATCATCGACTCTCCCGCTGAATAGCTCACGCCCGCAACGCACATCATCCAGGCTCGGCCACGACGTATGAGGTTCCACGTCCTGCCCGCTCCCACAGAACACCGCCCGCCGCCGTCACTCCCCCGCGGATCAACTCGCGTTTTAGAATCTTGCTGGTCGCCGTCTGCGGAAGCGCCGTGTTGAACCGGACGAAACGCGGCCACGCCTTGGGCGACAAGTCGGGCTGAGTGGCCAGGAATTTCTCGAATTCATCCGGCGTGAGGGACGCGCCATCGCGGAGAACGATGGCGGCCATCACCTGGTCGCCGACTTCTCGATCCGGCACCCCATACACCGCGACCTGGTTGATCGGGGTCAACCGCTGCAGAATTCGCTCGATGGGTGCGGCAGCCAGGTTCTCGCCGTCCACCCGCAGCCAATCCGCCGTGCGACCGGCCAGGTAAATCCACCCATCGGTGTCCCGATACGCCAGATCACCCGACCAGTACATGCCGTGGCGCATCCGCTCGCTGGTGGCCGCCGGGTCGTTGTAGTACCCGGCGAACGGGCCGGATCCCTCCGTGTTCACCAGTTCCCCGACCGCCTCGTCGAAGTTGGCCAGCGCACCGTGCTCATCGAAAACCGCTGGCGCGCACTCGGTCACCGATTCGGGGTGGTACACGGCGACGCCGGGATACCCCTTGCCGATAGACCCGGCGGGCGTGCCGTCTTCGCGGGTGACGATGACCGCGAACTCGCTGGATCCGAAGCTGTCGACCACCCGGCAGCCGAACCGCCGGGCGAATTCGTCGATATCGCGATCGGTTGCCTCGTTGCCGAACGCGATCCGCAACGTGTTGTCGGCATCGTCGGCCCGCTCCGGGGTAGCCAGCATCAGGGCCAGCGGCTTGCCGACGTAGTTCATGTAGGTGACGTGGTAGCGACGGATGTCATCGAGAAACCTCGACGTGGAGAACCGGGCGGGCACCATCGCCGCACCGCTACCGATGGCCACCGCCCAGCCTGCCGCCACACCGTTGGAGTGAAACAGCGGCATCGACAGGTAGCAGACATCGTCGGCGGTGACGTCGTACTGCCCGATGAGGCTTGCTCCGCAGAGAATCGCCATCACGTGGGCGAACCGAACTGCCTTCGGATCGCCGCTGGTTCCCGACGTGAAGATCATCATCAAGGTGTCGGCCGGTTCGACCTCGCGCCACGGCACCAGCGGCGGCGCGACCGCGACCGCGTCGAGGTAACGCTGCGACGCCACGTCGAGTACGGTGATGCCGTCAAGGTGCAAGCCGTCCAGCAGCGCTAGATGGTCGGAATCAGCAAGCAGCAGTTGGCAATCCGCGCGCCGGATGTCGGACAGCAACCCGCCGCCGCGGCGGGTGGTGTTGATCCCGCACAACACGTACCCGCCCAACCCGGCCGCCGCCATCGAGCGGAGCATCGCCGGCGAGTTGCCGAGCAGCGCGCCGACGTGCAGCGGACGAGCTGTGTCGGCCAGACCGATCAACGCCGACGCCTCGCTCGCAGCTTCGGCAAGGTGCTCGCGCCAGGTCCAAGTCCGATCGCCATACGCGACGGCGAGGGTGTCGTCGCCCATCCGGGATCGCAGCAACTGCTGCACGGTCTCAAACATCGGTTGGCTCCGGCCGATACCGCAGCAAGGTGACTCCACTGTCGGGAATGTCGCAGAACACCGGGCTCACCCGCATTCCTATCCGGACATCGGCCGGATCCACGTCCACCAGCTCGGTGCTGAACCGCGGTCCGGCGTCCCACTCGACGACGGCGAGGATCTGCGGCGGCGAATCCGCCCACGGTGGGCCGGTGGGCCGGCGCGCCACCGTGAATGTGTACACCGATCCGGCGCCGTCGATTTCGCGCCACTCCAGGTCGTCGGCCAGTGTGCCCGGCGCCAGCGTGCGCGGATAGAACACATGCCGCCCCAGTGACGGCGAATACTGGACCAGGATCCGGTGTTCGGTGAGCGCATGCCAGAACGGCGCTGACACCGGGGTGGCTTCGGGAAGTGGTGTCGCCTCGGTCATCTCAGTCACCACCCAGAACCAGCGCGACTTGTTCACTCATGATCCCGCCGGTGCCGCTGACGAATGCGTGGTTGCAGTCGGCGACCTGCGCCGCGGCGGCCCGGCCCATCACCTGACGCGCAGCGTCGACCACGTGGTGCATGCCGCCGGCCATCCCAGCTTGCCCGAATGAGAGCTGCCCGCCCGCGGTGTTGAGCGGAAAGTCGCCCGCATAAGTGAGGTCGCGCTGGTTGACCCAATCCATGCCTTCGCCTTTGCCGCAAAAACCGGCGTCTTCCAGGGTCATCAAGACGGTGATGGTGTAGCAGTCGTAGAGCGATGCCATGTCGACGGCTGATGGGTCCAGCCCCGCCATCGCGAAAGCGCGTTCGGCGGCGCGCGCGATCGGCGTCGTCATCAAGTCTTCGGCGTAGGTCGCGGTCTTGAAGGCGATGTGCTCGCCGAATCCCTTGACCCACACCGGACGGTGACGGGCACGGCGGGCCACGTCGGCGTTGGCGACCAGCACACCCACACCGCCCTGCACCCGCATCACCGTCTCCAGCATGTGGATCGGATCGGCGATCATCGGGCTGGCCAGAACGTCGTCGGCGGTGATGGGCTTGCCGTGGAACACCGCGCCGGGATGCGCGCACGCATTCGTACGCTGGTCGACCGCGATCTTCGCCAGAGCTGTTGGGTCGTAACCGAAGAGCGCGGCGTACCGCTGCGCGATCTGCGCGTAAGGCCCGTTCTGGCCTACGTTGCCGTATGGGATTTCGAACTCGGCCTGCGGGGAGCCGTACTTGTTGCTGGACGCACCGAACCACCCAGGTTGCGGCGGCGGGTGGCGAGTCGACGTCGGCAGCACCGCCGAACCGGGCACGACCGCGAGCACCGCGTCGCACAACCCGAGTTCGACGGCGACCGCTGCGCGCCACACCATCCCGGCCGATGTTGCGCCACCAAGGTCGACGCGTTCACCGAAATTCACCGGCAGGCCCAGATATTCGGCGAGGGTGGCCGGGGCGAACATGTCGGATTCCGCCAAGCCGTGACATATCAGGCCGTTGACCACCGCCGCGTCCACGCCGGCATCCTCGACGACCATCTTGGCCAGCAGCGCGTACTGGTCGAGGGTGAACGACGGTGGGCGGGATTGCTTGCGCTCGGCGGGCAGTTCGGCGATCCCGATGATCGCCGCATCGCCGCGCAGCCCCGTCACGGCTGGTCCCCGCGCAGCGGCAGGGCAACCGTGGCGGTGCCCGGCATCAGCACGGTGTCGCCGCGGCGCCCGGCGATTTCCAGGTCGACCAGACCGACGTTGTCGGCCAGCCGCTTCGCGGTCACCGATCCGCCGAAGTTCAGCTCCGCGCCTGCTATTGCAACCGCCCGGTTCTGCACCGAGTACTCGACCAATCGGCCACGCCCGCCGATCCAGTCGGTGATGGCGCGGGCCAGCAGTGCGGCCTGCAGCGGCCCCTGCACGATGACGTCGTCATAACCCTCGACCGTTCGCGCCCAGTCTTTGTCGTAGTGGATCCGGTGACCGTTGTACGTCGCGGCGCTGAAGAAGAACAACTGTCGTTCATCGGCCGTCACCGCCAGCGTCGGCAAGGTGTCGCCCGGATGGACGTCCTCGTAGAAGATCTGCTCGCGGGCCACAGCACTCCCTAGGGTCTGGCGATCATCGATGTTGTTGCCTCTGCGACCAATTCGCCCCGCTGATTGCGGTAGACGGTTCGCCAGGTGACTAGAACGAACCTGCCGGAACGGCCCTGCTTCTCCACGATCGACTCGATCGTTCGCGCCATCTCGATCTCATCGCGGTGATACGCCGGTCGGTGAAACGTGGTGCTCTCCCCGCCGGCCATGCGTTTGGGAGCACGGGGAAAGGCAAGGCTGCCGGACACGGCTCCGGACGACCCATCCGGCCGCAAGCCGTCCAGCGGCGTGACTCCCAGAATGGCGTACTGCAGGTAGAGCGGTGGGCAGATGATGTCGCGATAGCCTTGGGCGCGAGCGTATTCGGGGTCGAACCACAGTGGATTGTGGTCACCGACCGCCGCGGCCCACCGTTGCCAGTCGCGCCGGTTGACTTCACCCGTCGCCGTGGCCGCTACCGTTCCCACTCGCGACGCCGACTCGGCGTCGATCAGACTCTGTTCGCTCACGCCTCGTCCTCCAGCCACGTCGCCGCGACATCCGCCCCGCCGCCCAGTGTCGACAACACCCGGGCCCGCTCGGAGAACAGATGCAGATCGGTCTCGACCACATAGCCCATGCCGCCGTGCAATTGGTGCGCATCGAGCGTGATCAGTTTCGCCGCGGTCGCCGCGTGCATACGGGCAGTCGCGGTCTGGCGGGTGGCGGTGTGGCCCTTCCCGATCCAGAACACTGCTGAATGGGCGGCGAGTCGCGCCGCGGCCAGCGCGATATGCATATTCGCCACCAGATGCTGTGCGGCCTGAAAGGACGCGATGGGGCGGCCGAACTGCTTGCGCGCCATCGTGTAATCGACCGTGCGCTGCAACACAGCCTCCCCGACACCGACGAGGTCCAGCGACAGCAACGCCACCGCGGCGTTGGCCAACCGGCGCAGGTCCTGTTCGGCCAGGCCCGCACCGTCGGCCCCGTCCAGCACCGCCGCCGGATCAATCACCTCGACGTCGTCGAATCCGATCCGGAATGTGCGGTGCCCACCCATCAACCGCAGCGGGTCGATCCACAGGCCCGCTGCGGTCAACGGCACGACGAACGCCA
>Ga0209113_1000126_pt1 | contig 15284 bp, 8 predicted proteins | sample TexAe_RefH0_O1_FD_187951 | JGI IMG/M metagenome (GOLD analysis project Ga0209113, IMG submission 187951) | Forest soil microbial communities from Davy Crockett National Forest, Groveton, Texas, USA - Texas A ecozone_RefH0_O1 (SPAdes) (version 2) | ecosystem: Environmental > Terrestrial > Soil >... | reverse complement strand
GGTCGGCCGGGCCGCTTGCGACGCGCCGAAGGCCGAGGCGACACCGTCGGCAACGCTGCGGGCGCCGGCCCGGGTCACCGAGATGGGCACCCCCGAAATACGGCTGGCCGCAACGGTGTAGGCGTCGAAATCCAGCCCAGCGATCACCCCGTTGGAAAAAGCATCGGCGGCCTTGGCCAACGCGGCTTCCCGCTCGCGCGCCGGCAGCGGCCGCAGACCGCGTTGAGCGCCGATGGCGCGCGAGACGTACAGCGTTGGCGCGATGCTGAGTTCGGCGACGGCGACGCCATCGGTGGTCATGACCGGCTCGCGGTTGCGGGTCCGGTAGGCGCCGTCGGGGCCGAGTGCATCGATGGCGATCAGATCCGTTGCATCGGAGACCATCTCAGTAGACGCCTTCGATGACGGGTTCACCCTCGAAGGAGGCGACGGGGCGCACCTCGCTGACCGAATCGCCCACCTGGCCCGGGAGTCCCGGCATCCGGATGGCACTGTCGCGTTCCAGATTGTTCGGGAGGAACATGCCCTTGCTGATGTGATTCATCACCACCTGCCCGCGGTGGCCGTACGGCACTTCGTCGCCGCTATCGGGATCGACTACCCAGAAGGTTGCGTACGGGCTGCGCGGGTGGAACACGAACGGGTCGTCGTCGTGGCGGCGGGTGATCGCCTGGGAAAGAATCATCGTGCTGCCGAACGCCATTGTGATGGTCGTCTTCGGGAAGATCCCGCTCAGCAGATCCAACGTGTCGACGTCCACGTGCGCACCGCTGAGCAGCATGAAGCCGATCCTCTCGTTGATCAGGTTGACCACGTCGTCATTGCGGGCCATCGCCTCGAGCAACGGCGGAGTGGTGTGCAGGTTCGCGACGTGCTGGGTCTGCAGGACGTGGACCGCCTGCTCGACGAGATGGTCGACGTAGGCGGCCACCTCCGAGGCGGCGTTGCGGGCAGTGATCTTCTTGACCCAGCGTGGGTCCAGGTCGATGGCGTGAAAGGTCGAGCCGAGCCGCTCGGAGACCAGACGGGAGAAGTAGCCCACGCCGTGCGGCCCGCTGGGCATCATGCACAGGAAGCCGCGGCCGCGCAGAAAGCCGCCGCCGGCGAAATCCTCGGTCTGCCATTCGACGACCTGGGCTACCCAATCCGGCAGCTGGACAGTTCGTTTCGGTGCGCCAGTGGTACCACCGGATTCGAAGATCTGCGGCACCGGCGGCGGTGATCCGTAACCGCGCGGAATCAGGTCTTCGACGGCCTCGGTTCGCAATTCACTCAAAAGATTGGGAAACAGTCGTAGATCGGTGAAGGTGTTGACGTCGGTCACCGGGTTGAAGTCCAGCGTACGGGCCGTCCGCAACCAGAACGCGCTGCCGGTTTCCTCACCGAAGTGCCAGGCGATCGCGGTGCGCAGATACGCCTCCGGGTCATCCATGGGCGCTAACCGTGGCACGTCCAGCAGCGAAAAATCGATGTCGGCCATCCCCCGATCATGTCGCAGCCCGGATCGGCCGGGCAATCAGCCACCCGCCAATCCGCTTTACCGGGAGCGGTTTTCGTATCCCGTTCACCGTCTGTAGCGGCGGCATTGGCCAGCCTGACACCTCGCGCGGGTGTGTCACTTGGTGCGCGAGCGTGTCGACTGTGCAGCTCGAATACGTGAATTCGCCATTTCCACCTGCACAAGCTGCACAATCGGCATCCACGAAATCCCGACGTCTATGTTGTAACTACCGCCGATACGGCTGCCAGCCGCCTTCGGGTTGAGCCAGCCGGTCGGCGATCACCGACAGCGTCTGTAGGTTATGCCCGTATCCCAAATGGCTGCTACGTACTTCGATGTTCTCCGTCTGAGGGGCAGGCACGCTGGTGCAGCACTGCCAGGCCACGATGCCGTCCGATTTGCTGTAGATGCAGGTCGTCGGCACCGACAATGGTTGGGCTCGCCGGTTCAGGGCCCGTTCGGAGACGGCTTCGGTGGCGTCGGCGCCGCGATTCACCATCCGCCATACCCGCCACGCGGTGGTGGCTTGGTGATTGCCCCGAAACGGTGACCCCAGGGTGATCACCGACCGGACATCGTCGGGCAGCGCGCGGGCCAATTCGCGGGCGTAGATACCGCCGGCGCTCCAGCCGATGAGACTCACCCGGCGACCGTCGGTCCGGTCCCGGATGTGGTGCAGGCGCGCCGGCAGCGTTTCCTTCATGCTGGCGCGATAACCCATGTTGGTGCCCAGCCCCCAGTCGTAGACCCGGTAGTCCAACTGGCGCAACACGTTACGCAGCAGTTCGGTCGATCCCGGGCCGGCCAGGAACCCCGGCAACACGAGAACGGGATGCCCGTCGCCGTGCGGCCAGCCCGCGATACGGCGCATCGCCAGCCGAGCCGAAACGTACTCCAGGCCGGTGCGCCACTCGAGCGTGCGGAGCAGGGGTCCCGGTAGCGCCGCGTTAGCGGCATCGGGGAGCTCCGCGACCGGCTCAGGAGTAGAAGCCATCCAAGGTCTCCTTGTTCTGCTCAGCGACAACGCCGCGCTTGACCTTGAGCGACGGGGTCAATTGGCCACCGTCGACGGAGAGGTCGTGGTCGAGCACCGCCCACTTCTTGATCGTCTCCCACCGGTTCAGGCTGGCGTTCAGCTTCTTGACGTGCTCGTCGATCATGTCGTGCACCTCGTCGGATTTCGTGAGGTCCTCATAGGACTTGCCGCTCAGCCCGTTGTCCTTGGCCCACCCGCTGATCGAGTCTTCGTCCAGAGTGACCAGAGCCGCAGCGAAGTTCTTGCCCTCGCCGAACACCATGAACTGACTGGCATACGGGCACAGCGTCGCGAATTTCGCCTCGATCGCCGGCGGTGCGACGTACTTGCCGTTGGACAGCTTGAACAGTTCCTTGATCCGGCCGGTGATCGACAGGAAGCCGTCGTCGTCGAGCTTGCCCTGATCTCCGGTGGACAGCCAACCATCCTTCAGCGCATCGGCGGTCGCGTCGTCCAAGTGGTGATAGCCGGCCATCACACAGTCGCTGCGGAACTGCACCTCGCCGGCGTCGCTGATGCGGACCTCGGTGCCGTCGAATGGCAGGCCGACGGTGCCGAGCTTGTAGTTGTCCGGCCGGTTGATGAAGCCCGCGCCGGAGGATTCGGTGAGACCGTAACCCTCCAGGATCAAAACGCCTGCCGCTTCGAACCATTCGGCGATGTCGCGGTTCAGCGGTGCGGAACCGGAGATGAAGAATCGGATCCGCCCCCCGAACACGTCGCGGATCTTGGCGAACACCAGCCGGTCGAACAGCCGCTCCTGCAGCACCAAATGCGGCCAGACGAATTTGCCCTCCCGGCGGCGGCGGGCGACCTCTTTGCCCACCGCGAACGCCCACCCGAATAGGACGGCCTGGGCGCCTTTCTGCTGCGTGACGATCTTGTTGTACGCCTTTTCGAAGATGCGCGGCGCGGCGCCCATAAACGTCGGTTTCACGATCCCGCAGTTCTCGACGATCTTGTCGACGCGCCCATCGATCGCGGTGGCGAAACCGCACGCCACCTGAGTGGCGATCAGCACCTTGCCGAAGGCGTGCGCCAGTGGCAGCCACAGCAGCTGCAGATCGTTTCCGTCGAGCAGACCCATGTCGGAGATCACGCCGCCGGTGTAGACCCAGGCCTGGTGGCGCAGCCGCACACCTTTCGGCTTGCCGGTGGTCCCGGACGTGTAGATCAGCGTCGCCAACTGCTCGGGCTTGATCTCGTCGGCGACCTTGCTTACGCAGTCGGCGTGCTCGGCCAGGTACTTCGCGCCCTGGTCGGCCAGGTCGTCCAGGGTGATCACCCAGTCGTCGTCCGAGGTTCCATCGAACAGCACAACCTTGGTCAGATTCGGCAGCTCGCTGCGCTGCTCGGTCAGCTTCTCGAGCTGGCTGTCGTCCTCGGCGAAGACGATCTTCGAGCCGGAGTCGGCCAGGATGTAGGCGGTGTCCTCAGCGTTCGTGCTCGGGTAGACGGTGGTGGTCGCCGCGCCCGCGCACAGGATCGCCAGGTCGGCCAGGATCCATTCCAGCCGGGTGGCCGAGGCGATGCCGACTCGGTCCTCGGGCTCGACACCGAGCGCCAGCAGGCCGGCCGCCAAGGCCTCCACCCGCTCGGCGGCCTGGTTCCACGTGACCGAGGTCCAGTCGCCGTTCTCGGGGATGCGGAAGGCCTCGTTGTCTCCTGACTTTTCAACGCGCTGCAGGAACAACTGCGCCAAATTGTCGGCTCGGTCTGGGTTAGCACTCGTCTGGGCCATCGGACTTCCCTCTGCTCTCAGCGACATCGCGTCGGCTATCCATGACGATCCGCTGCGCCCGGCTTCGCCGCGCTTGCGCTCGTCATGGATTGATCTTGCTGGGAGTGCCCACCGCTGTCTGGACAAAACGTGAATTCGCTGCTCGATTGAGATGGCACGGCGCAAAAACCCGCGTAGACCAGGTCCGCGTCGGCTAGCCGTGATGCGACAGTAGAGCCAGGTGCTGCAGGTCGGTGACGTATTTGTCGATCAGCGCGCTCGACAGGTGGGGAATGTCCTTGTCTGGGCCGATTTTGGCCGCCCGTACAGCGGTTTGAAACACCTCGGTGGGGGTCGGGCTGCCGCGCAGCGGTTTTTCGGGTTGGCGATAGGCACCGAGCAGCGGCAGCACCGACTGCTGTCGTTGCTTCTCCGGTAGCGCCTTCAACGTGGTTTCAAACCGGGCGAGCCACTCGTTGTAGTCGCCAATCCGATGGATCTTGTGGCCGGCGTCGATCAACCAATCCACGAAGGTGTCCAAAGAGATGCCGTCGTCGTACGGATTCTCCACATCGAACGAACGGAACCCGTCGGTGACCTGCTTCCCCAGCGTGGTGACGGCCTCGGCAACGAAGTCGGCGGGCACGCCGGCGTAGTGCGCCCTGGCTCGATTTCCCGCCGAGTCGGTCTGATAGAACGACTCCGGAGCGATACCCGTTGTCAGCAGGCTCAAGAGCAGTCTGGTGAAATTGTCAACCACGTTGAGCTGCCCGACATATCGGCTGTGGGCCAGGATCATGTCGGAGCGGAAAACCGCCACCGGCAGGCCGCACAGGTCAAATGCCTCGCGCAGCAGGACTTCCCCGGCCCACTTGCTGTTCCCGTAGCCGTTGGCGTACGAGTCGTCGACCGCGCGCGCAGGGCTGATGGCGCGGATATCGCCATCCTCGACAAACTTCTCGGGCGCGATCTGCATGGCGACCGCCACCGTCGACATGAAGGTGACCGGTTTGATCCGCGAGGAGATCGCCAGCTTGATCACCTCGGCGGTACCGACGACATTGGGGCCGAACAGTTGCGCGTAGGGCAACACGTGATTGACCAACGCGCCGACGTGCGAGATCAGGTCCACGCTTTCGGCCAATCGCTGCCAGGTTGCGTCGTCGAGGCCGAGGTTGGGCTCGCCGATGTCGCCGGCGATGACTTCCAGGTGCTCGGTGGCCAACTCACGGAAGTGACCGAGCAGCTGGGGGTCTCCGCTGTCGAAGACCTTCGCCAGGCGCGCACTTGCCGCCTCGGCATCGGTGCCGCGGATGATGGTGATCAGCTTGCCGCCGGTGCGGGATAGCCGTTCCAGCCATTCCAGCGTCACGAAACGACCGAGGTAGCCGTTGGCGCCGGTCAGCAGAACGGTCTGCGGCTCTGCGGCGGCTCGCGGCAGCGTCTTGGCCGTGGTCAAAGTCGCGGTGTCGATGAACCTGCCCAGTGTCAAATCGCTTGCGTAGACGGTGGTTTCGCCCTTGCCGTGGATGGTGGCGAAGGTGGGGCGCGTCGAACCCGACCGGCGCTCGGTCTCGATGTAGTCGGCGATCTGGCTCAGGTCACTCGCGGGACTGACAATCACCCCGACCGACACCTCGACGCCCAGCAACTCCTGAAGCAAATTGGAGAACGTCAGCGCAGACAGCGAATCCCCGCCCAGGTCGGTGAAATGGGCAGTGGGATTCACGCCGTCGCCGCCTGATCCGAGCACCGCCCGCGCGGCCCCGATAACGGTGTTTAGCACCGGCTGCTCTGCCGCCGCCTGGCGCAACGCCCGGAGCTCGCTCACCTGTGCGGCGGCCAGCTCGGCGTAGAGCTGCTCTAAACGTGCACCGTAGGCATCTTTGAGCTTGGGTCGTAGATTCTTGCCGACCCCGGACAGCAAACCGTTGGCCGCGCTGAATGGTTCGGTCTCGATCAGAAAGTCGGCGGGCACCTCATAGGACTGCAGCTCGGCGGCTGTCGCGGTCTGCTGCAGCGATTCTCGTAGCGCGGCCTTGAGCGCGGTGGTGTCATCACCGAACTGCGACAGCGCTTCAGCGGTGGGGACGATCACGGCCAGCAGGTACGAGCGTTCGCTGTTGCCGTAGACGAAGACTTGTCGCACCAGGGGCGCCGCACTGAACGCGGCTTCCAAGTTCGCGACGGCCACGAACTCACCGTTTGCGAGCTTGAGGACGTTTTTGCGCCGATCGACATAGACGACGTGATCGGGTGCGATCTCGGCCATCACGTCGCCGGTGCGGTAGTAGCCGTCTTCGTCGAACGCCTCGGCGGTGACCTCGGGCCGCTTGTAATAGCCGGGTGTGCTGTTCTCCGATTTGACCAAAAGTTCGCCGCGCGGGTACGGCTTGTCCGTGGTGAAATAGCCCAGCTCGGGGACGTCGATGAGTTTGTAGTCGAGCACCGACGGGCGGACGATGATGCCGTCGCGGGTGACCGGGACGACTTCGGTCAAGCCATACAGGTCGCCGACGTGCACGTCGAGGCACGTCTCCAGGAATTCCTTCAGCTCGGCGGCCAGCGGGGCGGTGCTGACGGAGGTGCGCAGCACCCGGCCGCCGAGCTGGTGGTCCCGCAATTCGAGGGCGGCTTCCTGCTCGGCGTCGGCGAGGTCGGCGCCCTCCAAGTTGATCCGGTCGACCGCCGACCGGTAGTGCTGAAAGAGCATTTCGACAACCCTGGGCACCAGCAGCACATCAGTCGGTCGCACCAGTGCCCAGTCGTCGAACAACGTCGACAAGTCCGACTCCGCAACGAAATAACTGGTGCCGCCGTTCAAAAAGGCCGCCGCCAACGGCATCCGCCCGGCGATGTGGTTCAGCGGCATGAAGTTCACGTTGAACACCGGGTGTTCAGTCTCGAAAAGCGATGAGGTGTAGATCCGCGCCAGCGTCCGTTCGGTGAGCATCGCGCCTTTAGGCGCCCCGGTGCTGCCCGATGTGTAGAGGATCATGGCCAGCCGCTGGTCGGTGTCGTCGGTGTTGAGCGGTTCGGGCGGAAGTTCTCGTCCGCGCTCGATGACCTCGTCCAGCGTGCTCACAACGATCGACATGCCGGCGTCGTGCAGGCGCTTCTTGGCGCGGGCGAGGTTATCTCGGTGCTCATCGACCTGCGACTGGTAGTCGAACACTACGAGGTGGCGCAGCGAGGCACTGTGCAAAGCGGACTCGACGGCCAGATCCAGATATGCCGCGCCCGCGGCGAGCACCCGCGGCTCGATCTCGTCGATGATCGGTTTCAGCACCGACGGCGGGGCACTGTGTTGCAGTGGCACCGACACCAAGCCGAGATAGGCGCACACCAGCTCGACGGTCAGATAGCTCGGCCCGGCGAAACCCACGGTGGCAACGAAGTCCCCGGTATTCACCGGGTACGTCTCATCCCGGCGCCACGCCGCAGCGACCGCCCGCACCTGCGTCCACAACTCGCCGTAGCTGATCGTGTCGAAACTGGGCACCGGCCGCGTGTCGGTGCGGCCGGTTCCCTGGTCGACCACCAACTCTCGCGTCCGCTGTCCGAGTGCGGGCCGATCGGCGTAGCCCTCGAAGAGCGTCTCGATGACCTCGGCAAGCCGAAGTCCGGGCCGCTGTGCGGCATCGATGACGTCTTGCAGCGGGTTCGCCGCCCGGAACTGACGGTCGGCGGCGTAGAGCTCGGCGATTCGACGTTCCCGTCGCTCTGCTCGGGTGCTGCTTGAGCCTGACGGGTTGGTGACCTCGTTGCGGACATCCGTAGTCACATGCAAGGCCCTCTCCATCTAGCGAATGAACCTGATGGTTCCAACAACCAGAGCCGTGACATCTGATCCTGTGCGGTGATGTGATGGCCGACACATTTAGCTCCCGACTGATCAGTGTCGTTGGCTGGCGCAAGTGCGGGTGCCGATCTCGCAGTCGGGCGTTTGGCCGTTTTGGCCGATCATGCCGGAACATCCTGTGGTGTACGTGGTTCAGCGGATCGTGTGAGGGCCCGGCTGATTGTGTCTGTGACGAGGTCCGCGGCCTCATGTAGCAGCATGTGTCCGGCGCCGGGCTCGTGCACGAGCGTGGCCCGCGGGATGCCGGCGGCTAGATCGTGGGCATGCGCGGGCGGGGTGAGCTTGTCAGCTCCACCAGCGATGACGGTCGTGGCGGCCGAGATAGAACCAAGCGTGTGGTACTGGTCGTAGTTCCGCAGGCTGGGAAGGAACCCGACTTTGGTTGGCAATGGGGTTGCATTGATGCTTGCGGCGGATACAGCGGCGAGAGCACCGCTGCCTGCGGCGTATCCGGCACATCTCGTCAGGGCGGGCCACAGCGGGCGGGTGAGAGCCCGGGCTATCTCGTCGGCCACCGAATGAGGCGTGTGCCGCACAAGCGCGTGCAGAATTTTCGCCGCCGGGGTGGCCAGGAGCCGGCCGAGGCCGCGGTTGGCGAGTTTGCCTGCAGCGGTAGCCACGAGGACAAGCGAATTCGGTTCAACCGGGCGATGACTGGCGCTCCGGGCGAGGTAGGCCAGGGCTGTCATACCGCCCATGGAGTGTCCTGCGAGGGTGAGTGGGCCTTTTACGCGAAGCGCTATGAGGAGCGTGGCCAGATCGTCGGCGAGCTGCTCGATGCGGTAAGTGTGCATGGGCGCGTCGGCGGAGTCGCCATGGCCGCGATGGTCGTAACTTATGATCCGAATGTCATTGCCCCACTGGCGGATCAGCTGACCGATCTGAATATCCCACGACGTTTGGTCTAAGCAAAGCCCATGCAGAAGGACCACAGTGTGGTCAGATGCGCGAGACCCGTAGTCACGCACGGACAGCCGCACACCGTCACTGGCAGCGATGATCCGAATACGGCCGAGGGGCGGCCGGTCTCGCCGGATAGTCGGGCCGGGCTGCGTTCGCGCGCTTATCCGCTCACCACCGTCGTCGTCGAGATGAGTGATGACTCGATGCAACTCGGCGATCGTCGATGTCATGTTCGATTTCTCCTCCACTGTGGACGCATCATCAGCCGTCTCGGGATCGACCCACACCCAGCAGCGCACAGCGCAACTGGCTACTGAGGTAACTGGCCAGTCAGTTTGACTCGGACCGGCGGCTCAATAGATAGGACACGGTCGGGCGGCTTGCCCGGTTCAATGCCCCGTTTGATCAAGCATTGCCATGCCCTGTGCGGGAGCGGCCGACTTGTCTGCTGCGCCGCACATTGGTGCCAAAGACTATGGTGCGATTGATGATTGGCTTCTAGCCAGCAGAACACGTCAAGGACGTCGGCGACCTCATGGACGGTTCGTATTGCGAGACAGGCACATTCGAGGCGGCACCATCACGCTAATTCGGGCTGCACCATTCCCGCGGTTTTGGCCAACCAGTTGGGCGCGAGCACCGACAGCCCGGTGGCCGCCGCGGTCGCTCCGACGACACCCGTCCAGGCGACCGGCCCCAGCGGCGTGCAGCCGAAGAAGTGGCTGACCCCCGGCGTCTGGACGATCGCCACCAGCACCGCCGAACTGCCCAGCGCCGTCGCGACGACGAGCGGGCTGTGCCGCCGGGTGAGCAGCGTCTGCGCCAGCTGCGTCGTCACCAGAGCGGTCAATCCCATTGTCGAGGTGCGCCTTTCAGTGCCAGGAGTCCAGCGGCCGATGGCCCAGGCCGCGGTCGCGCCGGCAGCAGTGACGGCCCCACGGGTGACGATCTGACGCATGAGCGGAACATCCAGCGACGGCGTCGGTCCGGTCAGCACCGACTGTTGATAGGCGCGGCGGGCCTCGAAGGCCTCTTCCTCAGTGTCGTATTCGTCGGCGTCGGGTTCTTCGAACTGCGGGGTGACGGCGACCGCCAACGCCGGGAACATGTCGGTCAACAGGTTCACCAGCAGCAGTTGTCGGGTGCCTACGGGCGCCCGACCAGTGCCCAGGGCGGTGCCGATGATGGTGAACAGCACCTCGCCGACGTTTCCGCCAACCAGGATCGTCACCGCGTCGCGCACACCGGCCCACATGCCGCGGCCCTCGACCAGGGTGTCGAGCAACACGGTCAGGTCGTCGTCGGTCAACACGATGTCGGCGGCGCCGCGGGCGGCCGACGAACCGCGACCGCTCACCCCGATACCCACGTCGGCCATCCGGATCGCGGCGGCGTCGTTGGCTCCGTCGCCGACCATCGCCGTCACTCGTCCGCAGCGCTGCAGCGCGCCGACGATCTGCACCTTCTGCTCCGGGCTGACCCGAGCGAACACCTGCACATCCGCGGCCAGCTTGGCGGACGCGTCCTCGTCGAGGCCGTTGAGGTCGGCGCCGGTGACCACCCGGGCATCGGCGGGTAGCCCCAGCTGACGGGCGATCGCCCGCGCGGTTACTGGGTGGTCGCCGGTGATCAGCACGACATCGCGGCCGACTTCCAACAGCGCTTCGATCAACGGGCGCGCTGACGCTCGTGCGGTGTCCGCCAAGCCGACGTAGCCGATCAACTCGAGATCGTGGGCGGCGGCGTCGACGGCATCGGCATCGGTGTCGTCGTCGTCTTCGGTGTCGTGTATCCAGCTGCGCTTGGCCACCGCCAGCACCCGCAAGCCTTGCTCGGCGAGGTTGTGCACCAGCGACTCCGCGTGGTCCTGATCGGCCTGCGGGTCGTTGAACCGGCAGCGCGGCAGGATGACTTCCGGGGCGCCTTTGAGCATCAGCAACGGCTTTGTCGGATCCGCGCTGAGCGTGCCGATCGACGCGGCGAAGCCGCGGCTGGATTCGAACGGTACCTCGGCGAGCAGGTTCCACTCGACATCGTCTTTGAGCGACGCCGCAGCTTTGACGATTGCCTCGTCGGTGGCGTGGGCATGGCCCTGGGCCTCGTGCGGTTGGGTGGTGGCGCGCGCGGCGGCCTGCAGAACCCGGGCGGCCTCCGGTTCGGCGACGCCGGGGATGGGGCCGTGCGGATCGGTCGCCGCCGGTACCGAACACACCAGGCGCAGGCGGTTTTCGGTGAGCGTGCCGGTCTTGTCGAAGCAGACCGTGTCGACGCGACCGAGCGCCTCGATGGTGCGGGGGGCGCGGACCAGCACGCCGCGGGTCGACAGCCGCTGAGCGGCGGAGAGTTGAGACAGCGTCGCCACCAATGGAAGACCCTCGGGCACGGCCGCCACAGCGATCGCGACGCCGTCAGCGACGGCCTGACGCAACGACGCCCGCCGCAGCAACGCCAGACCGGTCACCGCGGCTCCACCGGCCAGCGTCAGCGGAAGCACCTTGCCGGTCAGCTCGCGCAGCCGTGCCTGCACGCCGGCCGACGACTCGACGTCGATGACGGCTGAGATCGCGCGGTGCGCCGCGGTGCCCACACCGGTGGCCACCACGATCGCCCGGGCATGGCCCGCGACGATCGTGCTGCCCTCGAACAGCATGCTGGCCCGCTCGGTGTCGGCCGCCGCCACCGGATCGACCTGCTTGTCGACCGGCAACGACTCACCGGTGAGCAGAGATTCGTCGACCTCGAGATCATCGGCCACCAGCAGACGGGCATCGGCAGGCACCACGTCGGGAGCGGCCAAGTCGATGACGTCGCCGGGTCGCAATGCGGTTGCCGACACCGTGACCGTGCGTTCGGCGTTGCGGGCTGCCTCCAGCCGTCGTCGGGCGGTCGCCACCGTCGGCACCACGACCCGACGCGCGAGTTGGTCCTGCTCGGCGAACAATTCGGCGGCCGCGGCATCGGCCCGTAGCCGTTGCGCGCCGCCGGTCAACGCGTTGACGGCCATCACGCCACCGACCAGAAGCGCGTCGACGTTGCTGCCCATGATCGCTGACGCGGCAGCGCCGACGGCCAGGATCGGAGTGAGCGGATCGGCGAGCTCGGCCCGCGTCGCCGACAGCAGCTTGCCGGCCTGACGTGCCGGCCCGCGCAGCGGCGACACCACCGGGCTGTAGGACAGGTCCTCGAGCACACGTCGCCAGCCCGGCATGCCGGGCTCGACGTCCAGTGGCCGGGCGCGGCCGGCCAACCGGGCGTAGACGATTTCCGGGTCGAGTGCGTGCCAGGCAGTCAGCGGCTGCGGCGTTGGATCGGGTTGGCGCAGCACCTTGCTGGCCGAAAACGCCCCGGAGACAATCGCGCTGGCGGCGGCCGCGTTGACCGGGTTGAGCCAGCGGCGAACGTCCAGCCGGCTCGTCGGCGTCTGCGGATTACCGGTGACCAGCAGCAGCCCGGCCAGGGTGGTCCCGCCCTTGGCGAGGTTGACCGACGACTCGCTGGCCTGACGTGCGGCCGGCAGCGCCGACAGGATCCGCACCGCGGCGGCCAGATCGGTCCCGGTGATGATGTCGGCGCTCCACGGCGTTGCCGCCTTCGGATCGTCCAGCGCGACTCCGACGTCGGCGATGGCCAGGGCGGCCAAGGTGTCGGTTGAGGCGAAGTCGCGGTGCAGCGCGGTGATCAGCAGCACCGGGCCGCGGTCGGCCCGTAGGTCGCGGACCAGCTTGAGCAGTGGCGTGCCGCTCGGATGGCTGGCAGCGACGCTGGCGGCCAGATCCTGCGTGCCGGCCACGTGCCGCAGCACCACCCGGGCGCCGGTGCGGTTCGCGATCTGCAGCAGCGGAATCGCGAAGGGGTCGACCTCCCAGCCGACTTCGACATGGCCGACCGTTTCGCCGTCGACAACCAGGTCGGCGTGTTCGAGGCCCTGCGCGGGGGTTGCCGACGGCCCCTCTGCGCGCAGCCAGCGCAGTCGCGCGGTGTTGGCCGGTAACTCGTCCGGGTCGGGCTCCGGCGGCTCCTCAGCGTGCAGCAGCGCGTCGGCGACCTCATAGACCCGGTCGGCGTCCCAGCCCGGTACGTCGCCGCGGGCGTGCAGCACCGCGCGGTGGTCGCCGCGCAGCGCGGCGCCGTCGATGACGACGACTTTCACCCGGTCCAGCCGGCGCAGCGCGCCTGGGTCGAGGATCATCTGCCCGTCGTCGGCGAGTCCGCGGCCCAGCACCGCGGCGAAGGACTGCCGGCCCATGTGCGCGGCCTTGGGTATGCCGGCAAGCACGGCGCCGGCGGCGTCTTCAGGGCCGCCGCCGGCGACCAGTGCGCTCGCGGCCGCGATCAGCGAACCGTTAGCGGCCTGATCGACGTAATCCTCGACCGGTCCGGCCATCGATCCTTTCGCGGTGTCGATGGCCGCGTCGATCGATCCATCGACCACGACGTGCGAGGCTTCGCCGGCTGCGGCCGCGGCCCAATTATGCCGGGGCGCTTGCGATTTGACTCCGGCTGACGAGATGACCGGGACGACCGGAGCCTGCGGCCTATTAGGAGAGGCCAGCTGCGGCTCCCGGTCGCGCCAACGCCGGCGATGCGCCTCGGCTTCGGAGACTTGCAGGACTCGCTCGACCAAGTTCAGCAGCGGCGTGCCGACCGCCTGGGTCAATCCGTTGGCGGCGGCCGTCGACGCGCTGAGCACGAGATCAGTGCCGACCCGGCCCAGCCGCGACTCGAGCACGCCGATCATTCGCGGCTGGTTGTTGAGCAGCGCGGCCGCGGCTCGGGTGGTCTTTGGCGCCGCGGGCAGCCTGATCACCCAACCGGTGACCGCGGCGCCGATCGCGACGGCGTCGAAGGCGGCCGCGGTGAGCGGCACCAAGACCGCCAACGGGTTACCCGGATCGGCGAACGGCGCGGTCCGGATCTGCGGCTCTCGTCCGGCGGCGGCCAGGTCGGCGGCGGCGGAGTTCACCACATCGCGCACGGTCTCCAGGACGTCGTCGGCGTCGACACCGTCGTCGATCTCGACCACCAGTCGGCCCAAAGCCCCTTCGACGTGGGCGCTGGCCACGCCGGCGATTTCGCGGACCGGATCTTCGACCACGGCTGCGTGCTCGTGCCAGCGCGGGAACGGCAGCAGCGGGTCTAGGTCCAGGTGTACTCGTTGCCCGCTCTGCCAGCGCACGGTCGCCGAGGCGCCGTCCCGGTTGCCGGTGGTCGGCCGCGTGATCCCTAGCAGGCGTGTCGTCGACTGGCTCACGGAATCGAGCACCGGTTCGGTGAGCGTCTGCATCGCATCTGCGGCCGTCGTCACGCCGTGTACCCCGGCTTGCAACATTTGCACTGCTCCGCCGGCGACCCCCCCGACCAAGGCGGTTACACCTGGAACCCTCATTACCCATCCTTCACAACGTCTACGGTGTCGATCAGCTCCGCCTCGGCACAGCGGCGGCCTTGGCTGTACGACGAAATGGGGAGAAAGCGGTCACCCCCGTTAGTAGACGAGCGTACGTGTTACGACAGCCCGCAGCCGTGCGAAGAAATCGCACCGCGCCTTTGTGAGGATGTCGATCCGTCAGATGCGGATCGGATTTATGTGCAGCCGCTGACGTGGATGCGCCGGCCGACGCCGACACACACGTTCACATTCGGTGGTGGGGGAGGCGGCGGGAAATCCTGCGGGAGCGGCGCGTAGTCGCTCGGCGGCGGGACGTCCGCGAGGTTGGTGCATCCGCTCACCGAGATACGCCTGCCGACGCCTGCGCACACGTCGGCGTTGGCCACATCAGTGGTCACAACGGCATTCGAGGTGACGGCCAACATTGCAATCCCTGCGGCGATCCAGGCCCGCACGTGCTTCGGGTTCATGCGGTGCCCTGCCCGAGTAGCGGAGTCCAATTGCAACGTTCCCGGATGTCGGTCAGCGGCTGGCGGATGCCTTCGAGCTCGGCTTCCTCCTGCGGATTGTTGCTGAAGTAATTCTGTACCTGGCCCCCGATCTGATCCTTGGGCTGATCCTGAAGTCCGGTGTAGAACGCGTTCACATCCGGGTGAGTGAACAGATAGGTCGTGAGCGAGTTCGCGACACCGGCGGCAACGCCGGCCACGTCTGCTGCTGAGCAGTTGGGTGGCCGCGGTGCCGGATCAGCCGCGGCAATTCCCGCGGTGCCGGACAACAGCGTGCCGGCAATCACGCCGGCACCAAGAGCGCCGACTACGACCCGACGCGACATGAACTTCGAGAGAGACATCACTGGCTCCTTTTGTGCGG
>Ga0209113_1000125_pt1 | contig 15381 bp, 11 predicted proteins | sample TexAe_RefH0_O1_FD_187951 | JGI IMG/M metagenome (GOLD analysis project Ga0209113, IMG submission 187951) | Forest soil microbial communities from Davy Crockett National Forest, Groveton, Texas, USA - Texas A ecozone_RefH0_O1 (SPAdes) (version 2) | ecosystem: Environmental > Terrestrial > Soil >... | reverse complement strand
CTGCACCGCCAACGGCGCCCAGCCCGGCGACCGCCCCGCGCAACGGGCGCGATACGCCTCACCCACATCACGAAACATCGGAGTCAGCGACCAGCCATCAAAGGCAATGTGGTGCAAGACAATTACCAGCACATACTGCTCGGGTCCCACCGTAAAGATCTGTGCACGAATCGGAACTTCAACCGACAAATCAAACCGGTACCCAGCCAGCGCCGCCAACTCATCGGCGAGATCCTGCTGCAGCACCGACACCACCGCGGGGCCTCCGCGCAGCCACATTCCCGCCCGCGCCGACATCACCTCCTGCAAAGGAACTCCGCCGATGTCTGCAAATACCGTGCGCAACGATTCATGACGGGCAATGACGTCATCGAGGGCCGCGGCCAGCGCCGCGACATCCAGTACCCCACTGATCCAAAAAGCGATCGGCGTGTTGTACACCGGTGAGGGTCCATGTAATTGACGCAGGAACCAGAGCCGGCGCTGAGCAAACGACAACGGAACCACACCGGGGCGAACCCTGGGCGCCAACACGACGCGTCGGCCGTCATCCCCAGCGACATGCTGTGCTAATTGGCGAATCGCCGGCGCATCGAACAGGTGGCGGATCGTGAGGTGCGCATCCAGTGATTCCTGCGCCGCGTCAATGACCCGCATGGCCTGCAGTGAATCCCCACCGAGCTCGAAAAATGAGTCGTCAATTCCGACCCGCTGGAGTCCGAGGACTTGGGCATAGATGTCGGCGAGGATTTCTTCGGCGGGGGTAGTGGGAGGGTGGTAGTGATTGTCGTGCTGGTAGTCGGGTGCCGGTAGGGCGCGGGTGTCGAGTTTGCCGTTGGGTGTCAGGGGCAAAGTGTCGATTGTGACGACGGCGGCGGGGACCATGTAGGGCGGGAGTTGTTGGGCCAGTGCGGTTCGCACCGAAGCGGGGTCAGCCGTGCCGGTGACGTAGCCAACGAGGCGTCTGTCGCCCGGGCGGTCTTCGCGGGCCACGACGATAGCGTGTTCGACTCCGTCCAATGCAGCTAGCGTGGCGCGGACTTCACCGAGTTCGACGCGGTAGCCGCGGATTTTGACTTGGTCGTCAGCGCGTCCGCGGTAGTGCAGTTGTCCGTCGAGGCTCCAGCAGACCAGGTCTCCGGTCCGATACATGCGGGCGCCGGGGACGCCGAATGGGCAGGCCACAAATCGTGATCCGGTCAGCCCCGCGCGTCGCCAATAGCCCACGCCCACACCGTGGCCCGCGACATACAGCTCTCCCACGACTTCTGCTGGCACCGGCCGCAAAAGTTCATCGAGCACAAACAATGCCGCCCCGGGCACCGGCAAGCCGATCGGCACGACATCGGCGTCCGCGGTCAGTGGTCCGCTGATGGAGGCATAGATCGTGGTTTCGGTGGGCCCATAGCCGTTGATCACCACCCGCCCGGTCGCCCATTGCTTCACTAGTTCGGGCGGACAGGGTTCAGCGGCGAGCACCAGCACCGCAACAGCTTCCAGGCCGTGTGGCGATAACATTGCCGCGGCGGAAGGGGTTTGACTTAGGACGCTGACCTGTTCGGCGATCAGCAGGGCACGGAAGTCGGTTGGCGACTGGGCCACTGCTTCCGGTACCACCACCAGTCGTCCACCGTGCAGCAGCGCACCCCAGATCTCCCAGACCGAGTAGTCGAAGGCGTAGGAGTGACACTGCGTCCACACTTGGCCCGCAAGTTCGAAACCGGCATCGAGCGCGTCGAACAACCGGGTGACGTTGCGGTGAGTGACGGCCACTCCTTTCGGCACACCGGTGGTTCCCGAGGTGTAGATGATGTGGGCGATATCGTCGGGAGCCGGTGCCGTCAGCGCCGTGTCTGGGTGGCCGTCGACAGCGGGGTCATGCACGTCGATGACCACCAACCCGTAACCATCGAGGGGCTCGGCCAGATCCGCTGTGGTGATCACGGCGATCGGCGCGGCATCGCCAATCACGAACCCGACCCGTGTCGCCGGTATCGTGGGATCGATCGGCAAATACGCGGCCCCGGTTTTGAGCACCGCCAGGATGGCCACGATCGCCTCGGCGCTGCGGGAAAACAGCACGGCCACACAGCCACCCGGGCCCGCCCCATGAGCCGTCAACAAGTGCGCCAACCGGTTAGCGGCCTGCTCAACCTCCCGGTAAGTCATAGAACGGCCCGCACAACTCAGCGCCACCGCATCCGGGATGCGAGCCACCTGAGCCACCCACAACGCCGGAATCGAAGCCGAGGTTGCGGGCTCGGTCAAGACTGCCCGCTTACCCCATTGATCCAGCTGTTCTCGCGTCAGAGGCCGCGCCTGGTTATCCAGGTACATCCGACTCTCCGAACCCGGCTGGCTCACCTGACTAAAAGCTCTGCACGCTTACCTAGGCGAGTCTCTCGCGCAGGCTCCTTGGGCGGATGTCGGTCCAGTTCTGGTCGATGAAGTCCAGGCACGCCTGTCGGCCGGCCTCCCCGTGAACCACGCGCCAGCCGGCTGGGATGTCGGCGAATGACGGCCACAGGCTGTGCTGTTCCTCGTCATTGACAAGCACGAAGAAGTTCCCATCATCATCGTCGAAAGGGTTGGTACTCAAGGGTTCTCCGGATTAGTTGTCGGCTATTAGCCACGAGAAAAGCGTCGAGTTGCCCCCGTTTAAGCTACTTACTATCAGATTGTGGGAACGTCCCGAGCCCGAATGCGCGATGTCCTGCACCGAGGTGCTGTCGCATGGGACGGGTGATGTTGGTGCAACTGGTGGTGCAGCCTAACGTCGAATAGCGGTGTGACGCGCTTACCGAGCCCGGCTAACCAGGGTGTTCTCCAGAAACAAAAACTCGATTCCGGTGCCGAGAAACGTCTCCATGGCCTCTGCCGGGGTATTGACAATCGGTTGACCCTTGACGTTAAAGCTTGTGTTGAGAACCATCTCTCGACCTGTGGCCCGACCCACCGCGCCGAGCAATGTGTGGAACGACGCATTGTCGTTCCTGTTGACGGTCTGTACCCGAGCCGACCCGTTGACGTGTGTCACCGCCGGCAGCTGAGCGCGATGTTCTCCTCGGACATCCGCGGTGACGATCATGTACGCGAGTTCGGCCATTGGCGGGACCTCGAACCAGCGATGTACTTGCTCGATCGTGACCGCAGGAGCGAAGGGCCGAAAGGCTTCTCGCATCTTGACCATCGAGTTGATTCGGTCGCGCATCGCCGGGTGTCCGGGATCGGCCAAGATACTGCGGTGTCCCAGAGCACGTGGGCCGAACTCCATCCGCCCCCGGTACCACGCGAGGACATGACCGTCTCGGATCAAGTCGGCGGCCCGCTCGCACGCCGACTCCAGCCCATCGAACCGTTCTACCTCGATCCGGTCCCCCGCCTCCGAGATCGCTGATTCGATTGCGTCGTGAGACGGGGCGGGACCGAGAAACGGCACCGGAAACCGCCGATTCGGTAGACTCGCGTCGAGCAGCGAGGCCCGGTAGAGCGCTGCCCCCAGGGCAGATCCGTCATCGCCCGCTGCAGGCTGAATGTATACATCATCAAAGAGTCCGGACCGAAGCAGCTTTCCGTTGGATGTGCAATTCAGTGCGACACCGCCGGCCATCGCCAGCTTGCGCAACCCCGTCTGCCCGCCGAAGTGCCCGCAGAGATGTTCCATAGCCCGGTCGAGACCCGCCTGTAAAGCGGCGGCGATGTCTCGGTGCACATCGGCGATCGGGTCGTCCGGCATCCGCGGCGAACCCAGGTGCTCGGCGAGGTAGCGACGGGTGCCAAGGTGATTCTCCCGCTCCTCGCGCGTCTGGTTCAGGGCGAGTGGCGGAACGCGGATGGAACCGTTCGGGCGCAAGTCAATTGCCTGTTCGAAGAAGGCCTGGAACCGTTGCGGATCGCCATACGGCGCCAATCCCATGATCTTGTACTCGTCGGCGCCGAAATTGAAACCGAGGTGGAGCGTCACGAGTGAGTACAGGATCCCGATCGAGTGGGCCGCCGAGATCTCGTGAAGCTTCTCCAAGCGTCCCGCATTCCCGTGATACACGGTCGCGCTGACGACTTCACCCATTCCGTCGATGACGACGACCAGGCATTCGCCGAATCCGGAGGTGAAATACGCACTCGCCGCGTGGGCCAGGTGATGGCCGACATGGTAAACGCGGTCCGCCGGAAAGCCATGGAGATCCCGGTCCGTGAGACGCAGAAGTGCGTCGCGGGAATAGACTTCGCGGTACAGCTGTGAGGCAACCGGGTCGAGCGAGAAAAGTTGTTTGAAGGGCCCGTAGTCAAACCCGTGCGCCAGTTCGTCGACATCTTCGAGTGAAAGATCCGCCTCCGAGAGGCAGTACTCGATCGCTTGGCGGGGGAACCGCGAACTGTGCTTCTCCCGATTGAACCGCTCCTCAGCGGCCGCGGCGACCACCTCGCCATCGACCACGAGGGCGGCCGCAGCATCGTGGCCCTGCGAAATCCGATACTCGCGTTCGTCGAGCGAGGGCCAGTGGGCTCGCTTGAACGGCATCGAATTCTCAAAGCCGCTGATTCCCAAGATATTCATGCCACGTGTTCCTGCGAGTCGCGCCGTGTCTCCTGGAACTGAGATGGTCGTCCGATCCAGGGTCCCGGGTCATCATTCTGGCTCAACACACTTTCGTGCGCTAACAGACTACGGATGATCCGAGGTCCTTGGCGGCGGATCCGTCGGCAGACGGCCGTTTTCATCATCCCTGTGCGGCTCCTGGCTCCTTGCTCGATTGCCTGGCGACCGGCTGGCCCGCGACCTCGACCTCCGCGAATCCTGTTCTTTACCAGCGTATTTCAGTAGCAGATTGCCTCTCTGGCTGTGCCGTCGAGGGTCAAGCAGGCCTTATCGGAAACATTCGTTGTGATTGGCGGCGCCAACGTCGAAGGCGTCGTGGGCCTGGAAGCTGTGCGCCAGTTCAGCTTTCTCGACGCTGGGAAGTGCTTCTCGCCTGCCGCAGGGTGCACGGCCCGAACTAACGCCCACTCCACGGTGGCGCCGTGACCGAGACCTGTCTCACCCCAAGCAAGGCGAGGGTGTCGACAGCGCCGGTCGGTCGGCGATGGCGGGCGGGCCCCCGTTCTTCGCGAGTCGCGGCGGCGCCGACTCGGCATCGACAGGATCGGGAGCCAGAAATCTCTTGAGGTCCTCGCCGACGTCGTCAGCGGCGAGCACGGTGGCGAAGTCCTCCAACGGGTGAACCTCTCCGAAGAGGTCGGCGACGTCGTGGCGAGTCAGGAAATCGAGGGATTCAGCGAAGGTCGCGTAGGACACGGCTTCGAATGTCACCTCCTTACGCACCGCCGCCGCAAGGTCGATCGCCACGGGGGCAGGGGGTCGGCTCTTGAGAATGATCCGGCCGCCGGGACGCAAGACCCGGATGATGTCGTCGAAGGCCGGCTCGATGGGTTGGGTTTCGATGACGAAGTCGTAGGCATCGGTCTCCAGCGGCGCCGAAGGGTCTGTTGGGCCCTTCTCGATCTCGCTGAAACCGGCCACCCGAAGCACTCGCCGGGTCAGCTCCGCAATCCGGTTGTCTCCGAACACCAAGCCGCGATCTCCCGGACGGATTTGGGCTTTCAGCACTGCAAGTGAGGCACACACCGGTTCGGTGTAGGCGCCTTCCCTGAAGGACAGCGTCTCGGGCAGATGATGCACCACCTGAGCCGGCACCGCCATGTATTCCGCGAAGGCTCCGTGCCGGCCAACTCCGAGAAATTCGTGGTGTGGGCAGCATTCTGGCATGCCGCTGGTACATCGCAGACACGTTCCGCAGGGGATGGCCGGCATCACGGCAACCCGGTTTCCTGCGGCAAACCCGTGATCGCCCCGACCGGGCTCGGCGACGACGCCTGCCAACTCGTGCCCGAGAATCAGGGGGTCGGCAGACGACAACCTTCCCTGAGCGACGTAGACATCGGTGCGGCATACACCCGCCACTGCGACCCGGATGAGTAGCTCTCCCGGTCGCGGCTCGGGCATCGGCACCCGACGTCGCTGGACGGAAGGCCCTTGCTTGACCACCGCCCACATCTCCGTCACCCTGCGCATTCCCTCCCGAGTGAAACGCCTGTTATTGGCGTTGACGATCTGAGGTTGTGGCGGTCCATCGAACGGTGCCTCTAGGTCGCGCGTAGTCTACTCGCGCGTTTGCCGAGAGGCGCGCGCTACGAGAAATGTCGGGGATGTGAAATATTTCTCCAAGCGACCGCCGAGTACTTGCGCGGCTGGCACAATGTGCTGATCGCCGAAGAGGTCACCATCGATTGCTGATCGTTGACGAATTCGTAAACTGGCACTTGCTGCGAGACGTCCAGATCAACGGATGGCAGCGAGAAAGTTTGCCGAGTACGCGCGGACACGGACTTGGGAGGTCATGGTGCATCTCCGCGAAGAGATAGCGGGCGCGCCGCCCGCCGGGGCCGCACGCGCGTGAACCGCCATGACCGTCTCTGATCGCCCGGTCACGCCAACCGCCCCGCCGAACCTGCGACGGGTCCCATTGCTGGAATTGATGCCGGCAGATGTTCGTCAATTGGTGGAGGCGTCGTTTACTCCCGTGAGCTTCGGCCTCGGCGAGGTGATCGTCGCCGAAGGCGATCGCGCTGACGCAATGTTCGTCATTCAGTCCGGAACCGCGCAGGTGATCAAGGCCGGTGAGCACGGCCACGATTTACCGCTCAACGTTCTGCGCTCTGGCGACATGTTCGGCGAACGGTCGCTGCTGGATCCCGAGCCTCACCGTACGGCCACGGTGCGTGCTTCCAGCCCGGTGCAGGCGCTGCGGCTGGACCGTGGGAAATTCCAGGCATTGGTCCACACCGAGCCGGAGGTGAGCCGCTACGTTCAACTCGACCTGCGGCGCCGCGAGCTGCGCGACTTCCTTTGCCGAGACGCGGCGTTCGACGACCTTCCCCCCGACGGAATGCGGGCGCTGCTGGGCGGGCTGGTCCCCAAGGCGGTCAGCGCCGGCGAGCTGGTCATCCGCCAGGGCGACCCGGCCGGCCCGATGTACGTCATCCGCCAAGGCCGGCTACGGGCTCATCCGGATGGCGACGGCACCCGCGAACAGCCGACGGAGCTACATCCCGGCGATTTCTTTGGCGAGGTGTCATTGCTGCGTGGCACGGCTCGTGCTGTCAGCGTCGAGGCGGTCACCGGTTGCGAGTTGTGGGCGCTGGAGCCGGATTTGTTCGCCGCGCTGGCTGCCCAATTCCCGAAGTTTCGCGAAGGCTTCGAGCAGCGCGTCGCTGCCTCCGAGTACCGTCGCTTGGCACAGGTCCCGCCGGATTTCGCTGACGAGTTGCTGCCGGCGGGTGCCGCCGGACCCGATGTCCTGAGCGCGGAACAGACTCGTGCCGACGCGACCTCGTACCCGTCCCCAGCGGCGGACGAAATCGAACGGTTCGACGACTTCGTCCGGCACCGCAAACGTATTCGCCGCTTTCCTTTGATTCTGCAGAACGATTCCACCGAGGCCGGTGCCACGTCTCTGGCGATGATCTGCAGGTACTACGGCCGCAAGGTGTCGTTGGCGCACGTGCGCGAGGTCGTTCACACCTCAGTCGACGGCACCAGCCTGTCGGGCATCAGCCAAGGTGCGGAGGCACTCGGGTTCAAGGTGTCCGCGGCAAAGGTATCCGAGGATCGACTCGACTCGATGCCGCTGCCGGCGATGATGCATTTGACGAATAACCACTGGGTCGTCCTCTTTCACATTGATGCGCGGCACGCGTGGGTGGTGGATCCGGCGCGCGGCCGTCGCCGGTTGGAGCGAGCCGAACTAGAGGCGAATTGGTCGGGCTTCGCGGCCTTGATCGCGCCCACCGAAGCATTGATGGAGGTCCCCGAGCAGCATTCGCCGGTCAGCTGGTATCTCCAATTCTTCAAGCCGTATCGGCGCACGCTGCTCGTGGCGTTAGCGCTGGCGTTCCTATCGGCCGCCGGCTCGATGCTCATCCCGGTGTTGAGCAAGGTCATCGTCGACAAGGTGATCCACCTACACGACATCGGGCTGCTCAGCGGGCTGGTGCTGGCCATGTTCGGCGCGCTGTTCTTATCCGTCGTGGTCACGATCGTTCAGAGGCTGTTGATCAGCCGCATCGCGGTGCGTGTGGACCGGGCTTCGCTGAAGACCCTTTCCCAGGTGTTGCTCGCACTGCCGATGGCCTACTTCCGGGCCCGGCGCATCGGCGACATCGGGCGGCGGCTCAGCGGCTTGCAGTTGGTGCGCGAGATCTCGATCAACCGGGCCGTAGCGTGCCTCACCGCGATCACTCAGGTTGTGGTCGCCATCGCCGTCATGTGCTTTTTCAGTTGGCGTTTGACGCTCGTGTACCTGCTCAGCGCGCTCCCGCTGTATGGGATCCTGATGTGGTATGCGCAGGCTCGCCTGCTGCCGGCTTACGAGGGCCTCGAGGAGTGCTGGGGCAAATACCAGTCGCGACAAATCGACTCGATAAGGGGCATCGAGACCGTAAAGGCCATGGGTGCCGAGGAATCGCTGCGCCGGACAATGCTCAACGAGTTCGACGAACTGTCCGACAAGATTTACCGGGCCGATGTCGTGCTCATGCTGTACAACGGCGCAGTCCAGCTGATCTCTTTTTTGTCGCTGGCTCTTTTTTTGTGGCTCGGCGCATTGCAGGTATTACACCAACAGCTCACCGTCGGAGGGTTGATCTCCTTCAACGCTTTGGTGCTGCTCAGCAATCAGCCCCTGGTGATGGTCGTTTTGTCGTGGGACATGCTGCAGCAGATGGTGGTTCTACTCGGTCGCCTCAACGATGTGCTCGAGCGGACGCCCGAGCAGGGTGCGGATCATTCGGCTTTGGCGCCAGTGACAGACATTTCAGGCCATATTCAGTTCCAGGACTTGAGTTTCCAGTATCCCGGGCCGGCTCAAACAAGAGTTCTCGACGCGATCGATTTCGAGGTGCGGCCCGGCTCCAGGGTTGGCATCGTCGGCCGAAGCGGTTCCGGCAAAACCACGCTCATCAAGTGCTTGTGCGGACTGCTCGAACCGACCGGGGGAACAATCCTCTACGACGGTCGGGAGTTGACCAGCCTGAACCTGCGCGATCTCCGTCGCCACATCGGCGTCGTGCTGCAAGAGAATCACATGTTCGACGCGACGATCGCGGAGAACATCGCTTTTGGCGCTGAGCAGCCTGATCCCGAGCGGGTGATATGGGCGGCGCGCGCGGCCAACGCCGCGGAGTTCGTCGAGCGCCTGCCATTGGGTTACCAAACCCGCATCGGCGAATCCGGCCTTTTGCTGTCCGGCGGACAGCGTCAACGGATCGCGATTGCGCGGGCGGTCTATCACCATCCCCCGGTGCTGGTCTTCGATGAAGCCACTAGCGCGCTCGACACCGAATCAGAGCGGGCGGTCAAACAGAATCTCGATCAACTACTCCAGGGGCGCACATCATTTGTGATCGCACATCGGCTCAGTACAGTGCGCGACGCCGACCTCATCATAGTGCTCGAGCAGGGCCGAATCGTCGAACGTGGCACTCATGACGAGTTAATGGCGCTCCAGGGCTTGTATTACTACCTGTGCAGCCAGCAACTCGGCACGTGAGCAGGCCAGCGCGTGGCGGCGTTCCGAATGCATCGACAGCACCCCGGATCGGTGACGATAATGCCAGCACCTGCGCCGACGACATAGAGTAACCTGACGTTGCCGCGCCCGCTGTGACGCGCCCGAGCTTTGGCCCGACTTAGTAGGAGTCGACATGTCCGAGCAAACGGTTGTCTCCGGGCACGATCGAATTGAATTCATCAGTGCACAAGTACGACAACACTTTTCGTCGAACGATGATGACATCCGTGCAGCTGCACTCGTCGAGGCCGGTTTGCGGACCGGATGTGGCAAGCCAGTAACGCCGCCCGATCCGCTTCAACAGCCCTTGAACTTGTATCCCGGACTGGAAGCCCGCGCCTGGCACGATCCATCGCGATTCGATTGGGTGCCGGCCCTTGAGGCACAAGCACCGAGAATTGCGGCCGAGATGTCGGATCTCTTCGCGCGTAACGTCTTCGCACTCGTTCATCAAGAGGTTGATCGCGGGCTGGCGAATGCGGGATCCTGGACCTCGCATCGCCTATATTCCGAAGGCGTCCGAAACGAGGCCGGATGGGACTTAGCGCCGGTCACCACGGCTGCGATAGCCCGGATACCAGGCGTTGACAGCGCAGGGCTGGTTTCTTGTGCCGCCATTACTGGCGGGACACATATCTCGGCGCATTGTGGCCCAAACAACGCTCGTCTGCGTTGCCACCTCGGACTGAAGGTTCCTCCAGGCTGCGCCATTCGAGTGGGGCGAGAGACCCGAACTTGGCTGGAAAACAAAGTGATCATCTTCGATGATTCGTTTGAACATGAAATTTGGCACGAAGGTACCGGAACGCGGTTGGTACTCATCTTCGATATTTGGCATCCCGATCTCTCTGATGCCGACAGACGAGCGATCATGTTCGGCAGGCGTCTGTTGTACCCCGAAGATTGATATAGCCGCAACGAATTTGAATGCCTACGCTCCCCTGGCGTTTCCCGCCGCGTGCGCACCCGCGCGGCGCCCGAAGAACGATCCCTCGCCGAGCTGCGTACCGCTGGCGTAACCCTTGCCGTCCTGGGCGATGTTGGACGCGCACGCGCCGACCGCGTACAGGCCCGGGATGACGCTGTCGTCGCCGCGCTGCACTTGGCCGTCGACGGTGACGGCCAGGCCGCCCATCGTGAATCCCGAGTACATCGCCCGCCCGAGTGACAGGTCGAACACGGCCCACGGTCCATTAGCCTGCGGCGCAACGTATTCCGGCTGCTTGTGGAAATCGGGGTCCTCGCCGTTTGCCGCGAATTCGTTGTAGCGCTCCAGCGTCGCGGCGACGTTGCCCGCGGGAATCCCGAGCGCGGTCTCCAGTTCGGTGATCGTCTCGTAGCCGTCGAGGAACTTGATCAGCGGCATGGCCGGCATCTCGGTGTGTGCTTCGTCGACGATCAGGTACGCGGTCTGCTCGGGTTGCTCCAGCACGAAAGCCGATGTGCGCGAATGGTAAGAGTCCTCGGCGACGAAGCGTTTGCCGTCCCTGTTCACGATCACACCCGTCAACAGAACCTCGGGCGGATAGGCAGCCGCGGTGATGAACTTTTCGTTCATGTTCTCGGTGACCCCTCCTGCCGATACACCCATCCGCAGACCGAGCCCGTCATCGTTGGGGTTACCCAAGATGTACGGCGCCACCAGCCCGTGATGTTTGGTGCGTCGCGGCTTGCCCAGCTCGGGAGTGTGTTCGGCGACCATCTCGGGATTCATCGCGAAGCCGCCGGCGGCGATGATGACCGACTTGGCTTTGACCGTACCGGTTTCGCCGAAATGCTTCCAGGCGACGCCCACCACGGTGCCGTCGGCGTTCAGGATCAGATTGGTTGCTCCGGTCTCGTATCGGAACTGCACGCCCAGCTCGTCGGCGCGTTTGACCAACAGATCGATGACCATCGACGCACCGCCCAGCTCGCCTGGCACCGGCACGGAATGCCCGCGCGGCGAGGGAATGGCCTGCTCGCAGAACGGCCATACCTTTTCGTTGCCGGTGTAGCTCAAACCTTCGGTGCCGGGCGGGACAACCACCTTGCCTGGGTAGAAGCTTCGCTCGAACTGAAAACCCAAGTCTTCCAACCAATTGAAGTGTTCGACGCTGCCGTCGCTGTAGGCGCGGATCTTCTCGTGATCGGGTTCACGAGACACCGCGACCAGATACTTGTACATCTCCTCGGCCGAGTCGGGATGGCCGGTCGCTTCCTGAACCGCGGTGCCGCCGCCCAGGTAGAAGTGCCCGCCGGCCATCGCGGTCGTGCCCCCTGCTGCTGCCGCTCGCTCCAGCACCAGCACTCGTGCGCCCGCGGCGGCCGCGCTGACCGCCGCGCACCCACCCCCGATGCCGAAGCCGAGCACCACAACGTCGACCTCATCCGACCACGACGTGACGTCGTCGGCGCTCAATGTTGTTGGGATGTCAGTCGTACTCATTGGCGCTGCTCCTGCTTGATGTAGTCGAAGAACTGGCGCATCTCGGCGGAGAAATGCGCGATCTCCAAAAACGGAACCCCGTATTGCGGGGCGGACATATAGGCGAACCGGAGGCCGCCGGGCATCACACCCTGTTGTGGCACCGTGGCCCCTTGTTCGACGGCCCAGGCCAGCGCGGCGTCGAAGTCCTCGAGGGTATCGGCCTCGACGCAGATGTGGTGCAGACCCGGCCCGCCGGCCCGCAGAATGTCACTATAGATATTAGGGCCGCGGACCGGTTCGATCAGCTCGAGCTGCATGTCGCCGAGGTAGCTCAGCGAGATGTTGGCGACGAAATCGGCGGGGCTGCCGAGGTAGCTGCAGGTGTCCGGCGCGAAGTGGATGTCGGGCAGTCGCACCCACTTCTTGACGCCTAATAGCCCGGTGAGAGCCGTTTCCGTGGCATTCACGTCGTTCGTCACCCAGGCGACTTGGACCGGTGATCCGAATGAGAGGCTCATCGCATCGCAGGATAACTCAGCGTCCGCCCCGGCAGAAACCACCGGAAATGATGTTGCCACCGCAAGGCGTTTGCTGCGCCGAAGTTCGTGCTGAACACGTTCTAATTCGTCGTCGCGACCCCGAACGGCGGCGCGCCGACATCGGATTGATTGAGCACGCCGACCAACAGTCGTATCTGGGTGTCGAACACCGTCTGCGGGTTGCTCAGCGTGTCGACGCCATACTGCCCGAACACCTCGAGGCTGATCGCGCCCACCACGCCCGCCCAGATCACGAAGCATTTGGCGATGACGGAATCGTCGCCGGGAAATCCGAACTCCTGCCGGAGTCGTTCAAAGTCTGATGATATCGGTTGTGGCGCAGGCTGATTCGTCAGCTTGATGTCGCCGGTCGCGATACCGGCGGCCACCGCGTCGAACAACGCGCCGACCACACGCGTGCCGGGGCCGACCGTTCGATCGGCCGGTGCGTGGTACCCGGGTACCGGGCTGCCGTACAGCAGCGCCCAGCTGGCCGGGTGCGCGATCGCCCAGTCGCGGGCCGCGTGCGCGATCGCGACAACGTCGTCGCTCCACACTTCCGACATGGCGTCGCGGGCGCGATCCACCGCGTCGGCGAGCGCGGAATAACCGTCGACCAGCAACAATGTCAGCAACTCGTCGCGGCTGGAGACGTACCGGTACACCGCCGACGACACCATTCCCAGGTCGCGGGCGATGGCGCGCAGTGATAACCCGGCGGCACCATGCTCCACCAAATGGCGTCGGCCCAGCTCGATGATCTGCGCTTCGATGCGCTCACGCGAGTCGCGACGCCTGGGCATCTGCCCATTTTGACACGACAGAGAACAGTGCTCTTGTTTTTCCACGCCCGGTGTGTCATGGTCATTGGCAACGAGAGCAGTGCTCTCTGATGGATTTCCCGAAAGGATGCAACATGTCGGTGCGTTATGACGAGCCACACGCCGCGGCCAAAGCCGCCAACACGCTGATCCGCTGGTTGGCCGAGGTCGGGATCAGCATCGCCGGTACCAGGGCCCTTCGCGTGCGCGGTCGCAACACCGGCCAACTTCGCAGTGTGGTGATCAATGTGCTGACCGTGGACGGCGTCGACTATCTGGTGTCCCCGCGCGGCACCACCCAATGGGTGCGCAATGTCAGGGCCGCCGGCGAAATCGAAATGGGACCCCGCTGGCGGTTCCACAACGTCAGAGCCATCGAAGTGGATGACGCGGCGAAGCCCGAGCTGCTCCGCCGGTACCTGGACAAGTGGTTCTGGGAGGTGAAAGGGCATATCGCCGGGCTGACACCGGATTCCAGCGATGAGCAGGTGCGCGCGGCGGCACCGTCGATACCGGTTTTCGTGCTGGCCGATCTCGGCCGATAGCTAGATCGCCGGACCGCCGACGCCCACGTCCTGGCGGATCTGCTGGGTGGTGGACTGCCATGACACAGCCGCCGGGAATCCGCCCCACACGCTGTTGAAGATGCCGACTATCCGGGCGGGTCCGGGGCCGTTGGTGAGGTAGCACGGGCCGCCGGAGTCGCCTTGCTGGCTGATGGCGCCATGCCCCATGGTGAACCAGCCGTTGTTGACGCTTTCGACGGTTCCGCAGCTCTCGCCGGTGACCACGCCGAAATGGCAGATGGGTTCGCCGGGTGTGACGACCAGCCCTGGATCCGACTCCAATACGCGCCCTCCCGGGAGGACGTTGTTCACTGCGACGTCGGGCGCCAGCACGATCGACTCGTAGTCGTCGACCTGCTGGTCGGTTTTGACGAATGCGCCGTTCGGTGTGTTGTCGCGGAACGTCGCGAGGTTGCCGATGATCTTGTTGTCCTTATCGAACACCGGGCCGTCGCCCCGGCAATGGCCGGCGGTGAACGCCACCCGCATTCTCGCGTCGACATAACCCAGGGTGCACAGGTGTGGGCCCTGGTGAATCTCCATTCCGGGAAACACCAGAATGGGCTCGGCGTTGGCGCCGGCGGGTAGGCCGACGGCCGCCAGCATGGCGGTAACCGTCGCGCCGAACGCGCGGATTGCCGAACGGCGCACCGTCGACTCCGATCCGTCGAGGCCGGAGCTGCACCGGCCGGCTATTTGGCTACCTAACAAACATTAGGCGAGATGATGCCGCAGAGCCGTTCGGTTGGGAGCGCATCGGCCGAATTACGGGCCGACGCGCTCCCCCTCGCGATCAAGGAATAGTCAGCACCTGTCCGGGCTGGATCAGGTCCGGGTTGGGGATGCCACTGGCATCGGCGATGATCTGGTACTTGCTGCCGTCGCCGTAGAACCGCTCGGAAATGGCCCACAACGTGTCGCCGGACTCGACGGTGTAGGTGCGCGCGGCTTCGGGCTCAGGCTCGGAGGCGGCAGCCTCCTCGACAGCCGGCTCTTCCGCAGCTGCCGGCGCGGCGGCTTCGGGCTCGGGCGGCGGCGGGGCGTCGGTTTCGGTCTTGGTCGACCAAGCCGACCCGTCGGCGGAGTACAGCACCAGATTGCGGTCGTCCTGCAGGACGAGACGCACGTTCTTCTTGCCCTTGGTGTCGGTGTGCCACACCGGTTTGTCGGCGGTGTACAAGACGAAGTTACCGTCGCTCTGGACCTCGGCGCGGACAACGTCCTCTCCGTTGGTCCCCGACGCCCAGATCGCGTGGCCGCGCGATGCCAGGACCAGGTTGCCGTCGTCTTGCAACGTCAGGGTGTAGGCCCCGTTGCTCGAGGTAAGCGATTCACCTTTGACAAGTTTTTGTCCCTCGGTGAGCGTGTCTCCCACTGCATTCCTCCTCGTCATCGCGGCCTGGCGGATACCGGCCT
>Ga0209113_1000124_pt1 | contig 15386 bp, 15 predicted proteins | sample TexAe_RefH0_O1_FD_187951 | JGI IMG/M metagenome (GOLD analysis project Ga0209113, IMG submission 187951) | Forest soil microbial communities from Davy Crockett National Forest, Groveton, Texas, USA - Texas A ecozone_RefH0_O1 (SPAdes) (version 2) | ecosystem: Environmental > Terrestrial > Soil >... | reverse complement strand
CGTTCACGCCGGCCGGCCCGACACTGGTGCTGCTGGATGCCGACGAACTCAAGCGCTTCGGCGACTTACGTCTTCGGCTACGAGTCAACGGCGAGGTCCGTCAGGACGCGAAAGTCGACGGCGACATGATTTATCCGCCGGTGCAGGCATTGCAGGCCCTGGCGCGGTTCCAACGACTCGACGCCGGTGATCTCGTCTTGACCGGGACACCGGTCGGCACTGCGCTGTCCGCCCCGCCCAAGCCGATCGAGATCATCGGCTCGCTGCTACCGCCCGCGATGAAGTGGAAGGCGTTTTTCAACCGGCAGGCCAAAAACCCGAAGTACCTGCGGAACGGCGACGTTGTCGAGGCCGCCGTCGCGACCGACGACGGCGTCTTGGACTTGGGCTCGCAGCGCAACGTGGTGAGGTACGCGTGATGCGCACGCCACCGAACGGAGTTGCCGTCTATCGGCCCGACATCTACTCCACCGACGCGATCGTCGACCCTTATCCGCACTATTCCCGTCTGCGCGCGCTGGGATCGGTGGTGTGGCTACCGCGGCACCGCGTTTATGCGCTGCCGCGATTCGGCGAATGCAAGGCCGTGCTGCGCGATGATGCGACGTTCGTCTCCGGTAGCGGAGTGGCGCTCAACGTCATCACCAACAGATTGTCCCGCGGCACAACATTGAACAGTGATGGCGCGGAACATGATCAGCGGCGCAAACTCGTGGCGCACCGCATACTGCCGCGGGCGCTGCTGGCTATCAGCGACACTGTGGACGAGCAGGCGGCCCGCGTCGTCGACGCCGCGTTGGGCAAGGGCGAGATCGACGGTGTGGCCGATCTTGCGACCGCACTACCGCTTGCTGTGGTGCCCGACCTGGTGGGTTGGCCGCGCGATCAGCGGGAGCATCTACTCGCTTGGGGCGGAGCGACGTTCGACATTCTGGGTCCACTCAACCTGCGCTTCCTCAAGGCATCCCCGTCGAGCGTGCAGATGCTGCGTTTTGCGCGCCGCGTCGTGCGTCACCGCAGTGTGATCGAGGGAAGCTTGGGTCATGACGTGCTAGTGGCGGCCGACAACGGGCGACTGCCGCACCGCGAGTGCCATCCGCTGATGGTCGATTACGTTGCCCCATCGTTGGATACGACCATCAGCGCGATCTCCAGCGCGCTGCATTTGTTCGCGATCTTTCCTGAGCAGTGGGAGATCCTGAAGGGCAATCCCGATCTGATTCCCAACGCGGTCAACGAGGTCGTCCGATACGAGTCGCCGCTGCGTGCGTTCTCACGAAGAGCGATTCGGGAGACGACAATCGGCGACACCAGAATTCCGGTTGGGTCGCGTGTCCTGGTCATCTACGCCTCGGCCAACCGTGACGAAAGCGAATGGGATCGACCCGACACCTTCGACATCCGCCGCGACGCCACCCGGCAACTCGGCTTCGGTCAGGGCGCCCATGCATGTGCGGGTCAAGGGTTGGCACGCATGGAGACCCAGGCGATGCTGCACGCACTTGTCGAGCGCGTCGACCGGATCGAGCTGACCTCACCACCCACGTGGGCGCTCAACAACATCATCCGGCGAAACGAAAGCTTGCCGCTCAAGCTGATCGCGGCCTGAGCCGCCTACTTCAACTCGGACGACGACAGACCCAACAGCCGACGCGCAACCACGAGCTGCTGGATCTGCTGGGTGCCCTCGAAGATGTCCATGATCTTCGAGTCGCGCGCCCACTTCTCCAGCAGAGTCTCTTCCGAATAGCCGATGGTGCCGACCAATTCGACGGCTTTGAGGGTGATATCGCTGCCCACCCGGCCGGCCTTGGCCTTCGACATCGAAGCCTCTTTGGAGTTGGGGATGTTGTTGTCGGCCTGCCACGCCGCCCGCAGAGTCAGCTGGTAGCTGGACTCCCACTCGGCCTCCATCCGGAGAAACTCGGCCGCGGCGGCGCTCTGGACCTGCGCGGGCTTGTCGTAGGAGATCTCCACGCCGGCGTTGGTCAGGATCTTGCGCAGCTCTTCAAGAGTGGCGCGGGCAATCCCGACGGCCATGGCAGCCACCACCGGCCGGGTGTTGTCGAAGGTCTCCATTACCCCGGAAAAGCCTTTGCCCGGCTCGATTTCGGGGTTGCCCAGCAGATTGTCCTTGGGTATGCGGGCGTTCTCGAACCGGATCACGGCGGTGTCAGAGCCTTTGATCCCCAGTTTGTTCTCGAGCCGCTCGACGGTGACGCCGGGGTGCTCGCGCGGCACGATGAACGACTTGATCGCCGCGCGTCCCTTGGACTTGTCCAGTGTCGCCCAGACCACGATGTGGGTGGCTCGCGAACCCGCAGTGACGAAGATCTTTTCGCCGTTGATCACGTACTCGTCGCCGTCCAGCTTGGCGGTGGTGGACACCGCCGCCGAGTCGGAGCCGAATCCGGGTTCGGTGATCGCCATTGCGGCCCAGACCCGCCCCAGCCGTTTTAGCTGTTCGTCGTTGGCCACCGCAGAGACTGCCGCGTTGCCGAGGCCCTGGAAGGGAATCGACAGCAGCATTGCCGCGTCGCCCCAGCTGGCCTCCAGCGCCTGCAGCGCCGCGGCCATGTTGGCGCCGTTGCGGTTCTCCCCGTTGCTTTCGCTGCTGCGAAGCCCATCGGCTCCGGCCATGTCCGTGTTGGATTCGGCTGCGCCGGCGAACAGCTCGGCCAGCGTGTCGAGCTCGACCGGGTAGGCGTGCTCTTTGAGGTCGTATTTGCGGGCTATTGGCCGCATCATCTCCGCGCCGCCCTGGTGTGCCTTGTCGATCACCGCGTGCAGCTTGCGGGGCAGTTCCAAGTTGATTGCCATGATTGGTCTTTCGTTGCCGGTGAAATGAAGGACTAGATGACGACGACGCCCTCGGCGACGCCGAGGACCCTCAGGTCGCGGTACCAGCGCTCGACGGGGTGCTCCTTGGTGAAGCCGTGGCCGCCGAGCAGCTGCACGCCGTCCAGGCCGATCTGCATGCCCTTGTCGGCGCCGAGCCGCTTGGCCAACGCGGCTTCGCGGCAGAACGACAGGCCCTGCTCGGCCCGCGCCGCACCGCGCCAGGTGACCAACCGCAGCCCATCGAGTTCGATGGCGATGTTGGCGCACATGAACGCGACGGACTGCCGATGAGCGATGGGCTCGCCGAATGCCTCGCGCTCCTTCACATATGGGATGACATAGTCGAGCACGGCGTGCGACGTGCCGACCGCGAGCGCGGCCCAGCCCAGCCGGGACAGCGCGATCGCCTCGGAGTAGTCGGCATCGGTGGCATCGTCCTCGCCGAGCCGCGCGCTCAGCGGCACCGAGACGTTGTCGAGCTCGACGCGGCCCAGCGCGGCCGCGCGAATGCCCATGCTCGGGTCGGCCCTGACGGTCAGGCCGTCGCTCGAGGATTCGACGATGAACAGAGCCGGCTTGCCGTTGAGTTGGGCTGCGACAATGAACAATTCGGCATCGGCCGCCGCCGGGACCAGAGACTTGACGCCGTGTAGCCGGTACCCGCTCGGGGTGCGGACCGCGGTGGTCTTCAGCGCGGTCGGATCGAACAGCGGCTGCGGCTCGGCGATGGCCAGGCACGCTTGCGGAACATTCTCGCCGGCGAACTCCTGGAGGTACGTCGCCTGTTGACCGGCGCTGCCCCAGTGGGTCAGCGCTGCGGCGACGCCGGCCGGCGCCAGGATTGGCAGCGCCAACCCCATGTCGCCGTAGGCGAGCGCCTCAGCGACCAGCACATTGGTCACGCTGGAGCGCTCCGCGGCGATGCCGTCGAAGTCCTCGGGAATGTTGATCGCGGTGATTCCCAACTCAGCGGCCTTCTTGACCAGGTCCGGGGGATAGGTGATCGCCGCGTCGGCGTCGTGCGCTGCCGGACGCAGGACCTCGGCGGCGAATTCCTCAACCGTCTCGACGATGAGTTTCTGATCGTCGTCGGGTGTCAGGTCGTAGTAGTCCTTGCCGCTGGTCTTCAGCCGGGTGGGTCCGCCGCGCAGGTTCTGGACGCGCTTGAACTGGCGGCCGGTCGCTCCGGCGGTGGAGAAGATCGTCTTGGTGCCGTAACGCAGCGTCCGATTCAGCGGATCGCGCAGGCCGTACTTGTCCAGGAATTCCTGGCCGACGAGCGGCGTGAGCAGGCCCAACGCCACGTCGATGCCAGTGCGCTTGTGCTTGTGCTCGCCGATGGCGGACTTTTTGCCGGCGCGCTTGGGACGCGGCTTCGAGCCGTTATGGGAGCCATTTGCGGAGGTGACAGTGTTTGTCATTGACGGCAGCCTCGGTCGTTGGGGCAGTGCGATCAACTGTATCTTACTCCAGAGTAAGATACAGGCAATTGTTAACTAGTTCACAGGTTGGACTATGTGGCGGTCAGTCGGGCCAAGACCTGGTCGTGCAGCAGGGCGTTGGTCGCCACCGCGCTGCCGCCGTGCGGGCCGGCGCTGCCGTCCAGGCTGGTGAACGTCCCGCCCGCCTCGCGCACCAGAATGTCCAGCGGCGCCAGGTCCCACACCGACACTTCCGGTTCGGCGGCGATGTCGACCGCCCCTTCGGCCACAAAGCAGTAGGACAAGAAGTCGCCGAAGGCGCGGACCCGCCACACGTGATCGGTGAGGTCCAGGAAGCGGTCCCGCAGACCGAGATCGTTCCATCCGGACAGGCTGGAGAACGACAAACTGGCGGAGTTCAGTTGCGCCACTGAGGAGACCGAGAGTCGGCGGACCGCGGTGTCGCCGACTGCCACGAACGCGCCAGCACCGGTGGAGGCCCACCAACGCCGATGCAGCGCAGGCGCGCTGACGACCCCGACCTGCGGCACGCCGTCGTCGAGCAGCGCGATCAGGCTGGCCCACACCGGCACGCCGCGCACGAAGTTCTTGGTGCCGTCGATCGGATCGACGATCCACTGTCGCCCGGTCAAAGTGGTTGTGCCGCCGAACTCTTCGCCGAGGATGGCATCGTCCGGCCGAGCGCGGGCAAGGGTGGCTCGCAAGCCCGTCTCGACCGCGTGATCGGCGTCGCTGACCGGCGTCAGGTCCGGTTTGGTGTCGACCCGCAGATCGACGGCCCCAAAGCGGTCCAGCGTGACCGCGTCCGCCTGGTCGGCCAGCGCCAATGCCACCGCAAGATCGTCACGACTCATCTGACCTACTTTCACCGGAATTGCACCTCTGCGTTGATACCACGGACTACCTGGGCAGAGGATGATCTATGCGTGATGAGCGTGAATCCAGCAGAGCGAGTGCGCCGCGAATCTGCCTCCAGGAGGGATACCCACGATGGCTGACGAAAAGCGAGGGCAGGCAGCCCTTTTCGATGCATTGACGACCAAGGGCACGGCCTTTTCGGAGGCCGAGCGTCGCGAGAAAGGCCTGCTGGGCCTGCTGCCGACGGCGGTGAAGACGCTGGACGAGCAAGCGGCGCATTGCTGGCACGAGTTCTCCACCCGCCGCGACGATCTCGACAAGCATATTTATCTGCGTGCGCTGCAAGACCGCAACGAGACGCTGTTCTACCGTGTGCTGCAGGACCACATTCCCGAGTCCCTGCCGATCGTGTACACCCCTACCGTCGGCGAGGCCTGCCAGCGTTTCAGCGAGATCTACCGGCGCCCAAGGGGATTGTTCGTTTCCTACCCGGAACGGGACTGCCTGGACGAGGTGCTGCAAAACCGGCCCCAGCATGACGTCGATGTGATCGTGGTGACCGACGGGCAGCGCATCCTCGGCCTGGGCGACCAAGGCATCGGCGGCATGGGCATTCCGATCGGCAAGTTGTCGCTGTACACGCTGATCGGGGGTATCGACCCCGCCCGAACGCTGCCGATCGTGCTCGACGTGGGCACCGATAACGTCGAGCTCCTGCAAGACCCCCAATACCTTGGCTGGCGCCACCGCCGCATCGAGGATGACGAGTACTACGCATTCATCGACCGCTTCGTAGCCGCAGTGCAGAAGCAACTCCCCGACGTGCTGTTGCAGTGGGAAGACTTCGCCACCGTGCACGCGCTGCCCATCCTCGCCCGCTACCGTGACAAGTTGCTCACCTTCAACGACGACATTCAGGGCACAGCCGCCGTTGCCGTCGGTGCCCTACATGGCGCCGCGAAGGTCGCCGGCCTGCCGCTGTCGCAGCAGAACATCGTCATGCTGGGGGCCGGGTCAGCCGGCATCGGCGTCCTCGACATGATCCGCCGCGAGATGGTGACCGAGGGCCTGTCCGAACAGGCCGCCACAGAACGGATCTGGGTTGTCGACGTGGTGGGCCTGCTCACCGACGACCGCCACGATCTGTCGGACGCCCAGCGCGATTTCGCACAACCCGCCGGGCGAGTCGCGGACTGGGGGCTGGCGGGGCCGGCTCAGCTCGCTGACGTCATACACCATGTCGACGTCGGTGTGCTGCTCGGATTGTCCACCGCTGCTGGCGCATTCACCGAAGCCATCGTGCGCGAGATGGCCAGCAAAGCCGAGCGGCCGATCATCTTCCCGCTCTCCAATCCGACGAGTCGTGCGGAGGCGCACCCGGTCGAACTGGACCATTGGACCGACGGGCGAGCATTGATCGCGACCGGTTCGCCCTTCGCCCCGCTGGAGCGCAACGGTATCGAATACCCTGTGGCGCAATGCAATAACGTCTACATCTTCCCCGCGATGGGACTCGCCGTTACGGCCGCTCAAGCGACCCGGGTCACCGACGAGATGATGCGGGTTGCCGCGGCGACCCTCGGCGAGGCGTCGCCGGCCCTGAACGATCCAAACCAGCCGCTGCTGCCGTCGTGGTCGGATGCGCCCGCTGTCGCGATCCGGATCGCACAGGCCGTCGCGGAGCAGGCCGTCGCGGAGGGCGTCGCCCCGATACGCAGCAGCGAGGAACTCGCCGAACGGATCACCCAGGTGCACTGGCACCCCGTTTATCCGACGGCATCGGCCTGACCGTCGGCGGACCTACCATGGCGTCGTGTGGGAAATCCTTTCGGTGCTGTTGCTCATCGCGCTCGGGGCCGGCCTGCTGGCTCCGCGGCTATTCCGGCAGCGAGCCAGCGGCGACTCGTTGAGCGGCACGCTCCTGATCACCGGTGTCAGCCCACGGCCGGACGCACTCGGCGAGCAATACGTCACGATCACCGGCGTCATCGACGGACCAACCGTCAGCGACTACACGGTCTATCTGCGCATGACCGCCGACGTCGAGCATTGGCCGACGGTGGGGGAGTTGAAGCCGGTGGTGTATTCGCAGCGCAATCCCGACAGGTGGATCTTCGCGCCGCCCGACCTACCGGCCGGCTGAGGCCCGTCAGCCGTGGCCGATATGTAGCAACTTCGTCACGTTCGGCAGCTTGACGCGCGGCCTGCCGTGCGGCTCGCCGGCTGAGCGTTCGTGCTCGTCGATCAGCTTCCAGTGCGCGTCGGTGATCAGCTTGGGCTGGCGGGAGTGAAGCCAGTCGGTGAGTTTGTCGGCGTGGTCGGCGCCGAAGTCGGCCAACTCGGCGTCGCCGCCGGTGAGATCGGCGATCAGGCAGTCGATGGTGTCCTGCGAGTCCTTCTTGTTGGTGCCGATCACACCGGACGGACCGCGCTTGATCCAGCCGACCACATATTCGTTGCGACTGCCGTGGATCCGGCCGCCGCTGTTGGGAATGGTGCCGCTCTTCTCGTCGAACGGCAGCCCGGGCGTGGGGACCCCGCGGTAGCCGACCGAGCGGACCACCAATTGGACGGGCACCTCTTCGCGCTCCCCGGTGTCCTTGGCCGTCACCCGTCCGCTGTCGTCGGTGACCAGCTCGTTGTGTCCGAACACGATCTTCTCGACCCGCTCCTCGCCGGCGATCTCGATAGGTGAGGTCTGGAAGCGGAACACGATCCGGCGGTGCCCCGGCCTGGGCTCGCGGCCGACGTAGCCCTTCAACACCTTGATGTTCTGCTTGCAGACCTTGCCTACCGCCGCCGCGTCGTCCTCGCTGATGTTCTCGAAGTCCGCCGGGTCGACTATTACGTCCACGTTCTCGAGATCTGCGAGTTCACGCAGCTCCAGCGTGGTGAACGCGGTCTGCAGCGGGCCACGGCGACCGATCACGATCACTTCTTCGACGCCGCGGGGCCGCAGCGACTCCAGCGCGTGGTCGGCGATGTCGGTGCGGGCGAGCTCGTCGGGTTCGGTCACCAGGATGCGCGCGACGTCGAGCGCGACGTTGCCGTTCCCGACGACCACGGCCCGCGCGCCGGACAGGTCGGGCGATATCTCCTCGAAGTGCGGGTGCGCGTTGTACCAGCCGACGAAATCGACCGCGGCCACGCTGCCGGGCAGCTCTTCGCCGGGAATGTTCAGCGGCCGATCCGCTTGCGCGCCAATCGCGTAGACGACCGCGTCGTACTGCTCGGCCAGCTCGCTCGCGCTGATGTGGTCGCCCACCACGACGTTGCCGAAGAACCGGAAGCGTTCGTCCTCGGCGGTCTTCTCGAATTGCTTGCTGATCGACTTGATCTTGGGGTGGTCGGGAGCGACCCCGGAGCGCACCAAACCCCACGGCGTCGGGAGCATCTCGAGCATGTCGACGGCGACGTCGAGTTGGTCGTCGGAGTCGGCGGCTTTGAGCAACGAGGCCGCGGCGAAGAATCCCGAGGGACCTGAGCCGACGATCGCTACGTGGTAGGGACGCATAATCCCCGATGCTAAACGCCCGCCCTGCCGGTCCGTGGCCAGTCGCGCCGCCTGTCGCCGGTAACGTGATCAGGCGTGGACCCCGACCGTCAGGCTGACATCGCAGCACTCGACTCCACGCTGACCACGGTGGAGCGGGTTCTCGACGTCGACGGTCTGCGCAGCCGGATCGAGAAGCTCGAGCACGAGGCGGCCGATCCGAATTTGTGGGACGACCAGGCCCGCGCGCAGCGCGTCACCAGCGAGCTTTCCCACACCCAGGGCGAGTTGCGGCGTGTGGAAGGCCTGCGCCAACGGCTCGACGACCTGCCGGTGCTCTATGAACTGGCCGCCGAAGAGAACGCCGCAGACGCCGAGGCCGAGGCCGACGCGGAGCTCAAGGCGTTGCACGTCGACATCGAGGCGATGGAAGTGCGAACGCTGCTCTCCGGCGAGTACGACGAGCGGGAAGCGTTACTCAACATCCGCTCCGGCGCCGGGGGTGTGGACGCTGCCGACTGGGCAGAGATGCTGATGCGGATGTATATCCGGTGGGCCGAGCAACACAAATACCCCGTCGAGGTGTTCGACACGTCTTATGCCGAAGAGGCCGGGATCAAGAGCGCCACCTTCGCCGTGCACGCTCCCTATGCCTACGGCACGCTGTCGGTCGAACAGGGCACTCACCGGCTGGTGCGGATCAGTCCGTTCGACAACCAGAACCGACGGCAGACGTCGTTCGCCGAAGTCGAGGTGCTGCCGGTGGTGGAGACGACCGATCACATCGAGATACCCGAGGGTGATCTGCGGGTCGACGTGTACCGTTCCAGTGGTCCTGGCGGTCAGTCGGTGAACACCACCGACTCTGCGGTTCGCTTGACGCATATCCCGACGGGTATCGTCGTGACTTGCCAGAACGAGAAGTCCCAGCTGCAGAACAAAGTTGCGGCGATGCGGGTCCTTCAGGCAAAGTTGTTGGAACGCAAGCGTTTAGAAGAACGTGCCGAGCTCGACGCATTAAAGGGTGATGGCGGCAGCAGCTGGGGTAACCAGATGCGGTCCTACGTGCTGCACCCGTATCAGATGGTCAAGGACCTGCGTACCGAGTACGAAGTGGGCAACCCGGCGGCCGTTCTCGACGGAGACATCGACGGATTCCTGGAAGCGGGAATCCGGTGGCGTAACAGAAAAGATGACGACTAAAAACACGTATCTAGCGACAAGCACCGCGCAGCGCTGGCACGACTTCTGGCACGGCGAAATCGGTGTATGGATCATCACCCGCGGTCTGCGGGTGATCATGCTGGTGATCGTCGTCATATTGGCGGTCCGATTCGTCACCTGGGTCGCCGACCAAATCGCCCGGCAACTCGACGAACGTTTCGTCGAGAGCGATGCGCTGGTGCGGTCGGAGGCGAGCAAGCACCGGCAGGCATTGGCGTCGGTCGTCCAATGGGTGTCCATCGTCCTCATCGCGATCTGGGGGATCGTCCAGATCGCCGATGTCCTCGACTTCTCTGTCAAGGGTTGGGTTGCGCCGGCGACTGTGATCGGTGCCGCGCTTGGTTTTGGCGCTCAGCAGGTGGTCAGGGATCTGTTGGCGGGGTTCTTCATCATCGTCGAGAAGCAGTACGGCTTCGGTGACTTGGTCACGCTGACCGTGGTGTCGACGACCGAAGCCACCGGCACAGTCGAGAATGTGACGTTGCGGGTGACCAGGCTGCGTTCCCCGAATGGCGAGGTGTTGACCATCCCGAACGGCCAGATCGTCCAGGCGATCAACCAGTCCAAGGACTGGGCACGCGCCGTCATCGACATCCCGGTCTCGACCAACGTCGACCTCAACCGGGTCAGCGAGGTACTGCGCCACGAGTGCGAGCACGCGCTGGAGACCCCGGCGCTAGGCGAGTTGTTGTTGGATGCGCCCACCTTGATGGGCGTGGAAAGCATTCAAGTCGATACCGTCACCCTGCGGATGGTGGCCCGCACACTGCCCGGCAAGCAGTTCGAAGCCGGCCGTCAGCTACGGGTCCTGGTTATCCGGGCGCTGGCCCACGCGGGCATCGTGACCGCGGCCGATGCGAAGGTCGGCGTCGTCGACGGCCCAGGTGTCGAGGCGGCAGCCGCCGAGCAGGAAGAGTACGAAAAATCCCACGATCCGGTTCAGCGCTGATGAAGCTCACACTCAACGTTCTCGAAAATCACGGCCGCGATGCGGACCGGCACTGGCCTGGCTACATCTTCGGCGGACGCGTCCGGACGTCGACGCTGGTGTTGATCATCGCGTTTTTCCTTACCTGGTGGGCCTACACCACTTACCGGCCGCACCCGCCGTCACCGGTGGTGCCGCAGGTCGTGCCGCCCGGCTATGTTCCCGACCCGAACTACACCTGGGTGCCGCGCACCCGGGTGCAGTCGCCGACGTCCGAAACGCCCACCACCACGGTTCCGACCACGACACCGCCGACCAAGCCTCCGACGACGACAACACCGCCACCGCTGATTCAGTTGCCTGTGCTGCCGCCACCGTTCGGTCCCGGTACGACGACTCCCACCACTGCTCCGCCCGGCCCGGAGCCGGCCCCGGCGCCCGCATTCGGGCTGCCACAGCTGCCGCCCCTGCCAGGGCTGCCCGGATGACGCGTCCTGCCTCCGCAGCGCGCCGCGTCAGCCGGGCACCCGAAATTCACGGTTACACTGGCGACCCGTGATGATCACCCTCGACCATGTCACCAAGCAGTACAAGTCGTCCGCCCGCCCTGCGCTGGACAACGTCGACGTCAAGATCGACAAGGGTGAATTCGTCTTCCTGATCGGCCCGTCCGGTTCGGGCAAGTCGACGTTCATGCGGCTGCTGCTGGGGGCCGAGACGCCAACCAAAGGCGATGTCCGGGTTTCGAAGTTTCACGTCAACACGTTGCCCGGGCGGCACATCCCGAAGCTGCGCCAGGTGATCGGCTGCGTCTTCCAGGATTTCCGGCTGCTGCAGCAGAAGACGGTGTTCGAGAACGTCGCGTTCGCGCTCGAGGTGATCGGGAAGCATCCTGACGTGATCAACCGGGTGACACCCGACGTGCTGGAGATGGTGGGGCTGTCCGGCAAGGCCAGCCGGCTGCCGCACGAACTCTCCGGCGGGGAGCAGCAGCGGGTGGCCATTGCCCGCGCGTTCGTCAACCGGCCGCTGGTCCTGATCGCCGACGAGCCCACCGGCAACCTGGACCCGGAGACCAGCAACGACATCATGGATTTGCTCGAGCGGATCAACCGCACCGGCACCACCGTGTTGATGGCCACTCACGACCACCACATCGTCGACTCGATGCGGCAGCGCGTCGTGGAGCTGTCGCTGGGCCGGTTGGTGCGAGACGAACAGCGCGGCGTGTACGGGATGGACCGTTAAGTGCGCTTTAGATTTCTTTTCAACGAGGTCCTGACCGGTCTTCGTCGCAATATCACCATGACGGTCGCGATGATTCTGACCACCGCAATCTCGCTCGGCCTGCTCGGCGGCGGTCTGCTAGTGCTCCGGTTGGCCGACAACTCGAAGGCCATCTACCTGGATAGGGTCGAGACGCAGGTCTTTCTCACCAACGACATTTCGGCCGACGACGCCAACTGTGAGAGCGCGCCATGTAAGGCGCTACGCGAGAAAATCGAGAAGCGCAACGACGTCAAGTCGGTGCGGTTCCTCAATCGCCAGGACGCCTACAACGACGCCATTCGCAAAATCCCGCAGTTCAAGGATCTGGCAAGCAAGGACGCTTTCCCGGCGTCGTTCGTCGTCAAGCTCGAAAACCCGGAGCAGCACGCGGAATTCGACGCGGCGATGCAGGGCCAGCCCGGAGTCGACCATGTGCTCAACCAGAAGGAGCTGATCGACCGGCTCTTTGCCGTGCTGGACGGCCTGTCCAGCGCTGCCTTCGCGGTTGCGTCGGTTCAGGCGGTCGGGGCAATTCTGTTGATCGCCAACATGGTTCAGGTCGCGGCCTATACGCGGCGCACCGAGGTTGGCATCATGCGGTTGGTCGGCGCCACCCGCTGGTATACCCAACTGCCGTTCCTGGTCGAGGCCATTGTGGCGGCGACGGCAGGTGTGCTCATCGCCATCATCGGGCTGCTGGTGGTGCGAGCGCTGTTCCTGGACAGTGCGTTACGTCAGTTCTATCAAGCTCACCTGATCGCCAAGGTCGACTACGCCGACATCCTTTACATCTCGCCGCTGCTGCTGTTGGTCGGCGTCGCGATGGCCGGGGTCACGTCGTACGCAACGTTGCGCCTGTACGTGCGGCGGTAGCGGTGGCCAAGAAGTCGCCGAACAAATCTGCGCCGGGCCGGCAGATCCTGGCGACCAATCGCAAGGCCCGACACAACTACTCGATCTTGGATGTGTACGAGACCGGGGTGGTTTTGCTCGGCACTGAAGTTAAAAGCCTGCGGGACGGTAAGGCGTCGTTGGCCGACGCGTACGCGACCGTCGACGACGGCGAAGTCTGGCTGCGTAACCTGCACATTCCGGAGTATCACCACGGCAGCTGGACCAACCACGAACCGCGCCGCAACCGGAAACTACTTCTGCACAGGCGCCAAATCGATGTACTCATCGGCAAAATCAAGGATGGTAACCTCGCGCTCGTTCCGTTGTCGCTGTATTTCTCCGAAGGAAAAGTCAAGGTGGAGCTTGCATTAGCGCGCGGTAAGCAAGCACACGACAAGCGGCAGGACATGGCCAAGCGTGACGCCCAGCGCGAAGTGATTCGCGAGTTGGGCAGGCGAACCAAGGGCATGAGCTGATCGGGGCGGCCTACGCCCAGCTTTCTGCAATCAGCTATGGCGTCAGTGATTTCGTCGGGGGTGTAGCGTCCCGGCGCGCGGCTGCGCTGCGCATCATGCTGGTGACTTACCCGCTCGCCACGCTGCTGCTCGGCATGCTGGCCGTCACCGCCGGTGGGCCAATCCATCCCGGCGCCGTGCTGTGGGGTTCGCTCTACGGAATCAGTCAAGCGATCGGCGTGTACTGGTTCTATGCGGCCGTGAGCGCCGGACCGATCTCGGTGGTCTCCCCGCTGGCCGCGGTACTCAACGCGGCCGTGCCGGTCGCCGTCGGCGTGGCACTCGGCGAGCGACCCGGCGAGACGGCGTCGATCGGCGTGGTGTTGGCGATCTTGGCGGTGATTCTGGTCAGCCGCGAGTCGCCGGATGACGAGGATGTCCGCACGCACAAGTTCACCAGCAAGGTCGCTTGGCTGACAGTCGGATCGGGCGTGGCGTTCGGGCTCGACTTCGTGCTGCTGCACCAGGCTCCGGTGGTGTGCCGGATGTGGCCGCTGTTCTTTGCCCGGGCCGCGGCGACCCTGCTGGTATTGGCGGTGGCGGCGGTGAGCAAGAATTTCCAGCTTCCGTCCAGCACACCGTTACGGCTGGCGGCGGCAGCGGCGCTGCTCGACACGTGCGCGAACGTGAGCATGCTGCTGGCGATCCAGAAATGGATGCTGTCGCTGGCCAGCATCTTGATCTCGCTCTACCCGGCGACCACGGTCATCCTGGCGATCATCGTGTTGCGCGAGCGATTAACGCGCTGGCAGGCCATCGGCATGGCGCTGGCGGCGGTATCGGTAAGCATGATCGCTGCTGCGTGACCACGGTCTAGCATCAGGCGACATGGGCAGCGTTACCGTTCTCGACAAGTCCGACGTGTTGTCGGGTCTATTCGGCACCTGGGACAGCTTGGATGCGTTGCTCGGCGGGTTGTCTGAACAGCAATGGCAAACGCCGACGCCGCTTCCGGGCTGGTGTGTGCACAACGTGGTCGCCCACATCGTGGGCACTGAATCCGTGCTGCAGGGTCTGAGTTCACCGGACGCTGATTTCGACACCTCGGCGCTGGACCATGTGCGCAACGACGTCGGAGTGGCCAACGAAGCCTGGGTTCGTCACCTCAGTACCGAATCTGGAGCAGCGCTGCACGAGCGGTTCCGTTCGATTACCGCCGATCGGCGGAAGCGTTTGAATGACATGTCCGTCGACGACTGGAACGCACCGACGCCGACACCGGTTGGTCTGGAGAGTTTCGGGCGATTCATGCGAGTGCGGCTTTTCGACTGTTGGATGCACGAGCAGGACATCCGCGACGGCGTAGGCCTGCCGCCGTCCGACGCGGAACTGAGCGGCCCGGAGGCCCGTCAGTCGGTGGACGAGATCGCCGCGACGATGGGCTATGTGGTCGGCAAACTCGGTAAGGCGCCCGAAGGATCGCGAGTCGCGATCGAATTGACCGGGCCGATGGCGCGGACCATCCATGTCGCCGTCGACGGTCGTGCACGGGTGGTGGACGACTTCGGAGGGTCAGACCCGACCACGACCATCCGCTTGGACGGCCTGCTGTTCACCCGGTTGGCCGGCGGGCGCACCGACGACACGGCCGATGTCGAACTCGGCGGCGACACAACAGTCGGTTCGCGCGTCATCGAGCATGTCAATTTTGTGATCTGAACCGGGATGAATGGTCCCTGACCTGCCGTTGAAAAGCGCGTACTATGAATTGTCTTGCCGAAAGTCGGCAGGGGTGCGAGGGGCTGAACGGTTTCGACTTCGCGCATCGAATCAAGGGAAGCGTGCCGGTGCAGGCAAGAGACCACCGTAAGCGTCGTTGCAACCATATAAGCGCCGATTCACATCAGCGCGACTACGCACTCGCTGCCTAAGCGACTGCGTGTCTGTCAGACCGGGAGCGCCCTCGGCCCGGACCCTGGCAT
>Ga0209113_1000122_pt1 | contig 15636 bp, 14 predicted proteins | sample TexAe_RefH0_O1_FD_187951 | JGI IMG/M metagenome (GOLD analysis project Ga0209113, IMG submission 187951) | Forest soil microbial communities from Davy Crockett National Forest, Groveton, Texas, USA - Texas A ecozone_RefH0_O1 (SPAdes) (version 2) | ecosystem: Environmental > Terrestrial > Soil >... | reverse complement strand
AACGTCGCGGGTGGGATGCCGGACATTCACTATGCCAAGAGCGGCGGCTTGAACGTCGCGTTCTCGGTGACCGGAGAGGGGCCCGATCTCGTCGTCGCGCCCGGGTTCATCTCACACCTCGACATCATGTGGGAGGAGCCGTCGGTCGTCCACTTCTACTCGCGGCTCGCGTCCTTCCGTCGCGTCGTCACCTTTGACAAGCGTGGCACTGGCCTGTCGGATCCGGTGATGCACGCGCCGACGTTGGAAGAGTCGGTCGATGACCTGGCCGCCGTCATGGACGCGGCCGGATGTGAACGCGCCGACCTCGTGGGCGTTTCGGAGGGTGGCACGATGGCGATGCTGATGGCGGCCAGCCATCCCGACCGCGTGAATGCGCTCGTCCTATACGGCACGTTCTGCCGCCTGCTCAGAGCGCCCGACTACCCGCTCGGCGTCACCGAGGAGCAGCTGTCGGAGTTGGTCGAGGTGAGTTCGAAGGGCTGGGGTGAGGGCGTCGGACTGGGTGCATGGGCTCCGAGCCGGCGGGGCGACGCCGATTTCCGGCGGTGGTGGGCGCGGCTACAGCGGGTGGCCGCCAGCCCGGGCATGGTCCGCAACATCTTCGCGCTCTATCCGCAGCTGGACATCCGCGACGTGCTGCCCGCGATCCAGGTGCCGACGCTTGTGCTCCACCGGCGGACCGACCGGATGGTGTGGCTCGAGATGGGTCGCTACCTCGCCGACCACATCCCCGGCGCCAAGTTCGTCGAGGTCGACGGCGATGACCACCTGTTCTTTACCGGCGACGCCGATACCGTGCTCGATGAAATCGAGGAGTTCCTTACCGGCGTCCGGCCGCTGCCCGCGGTCGAGCGCGTCCTGGCCACGGTGCTGTTTACCGACATCGTCGACTCCACGAAGCGCGCGGTCGAGGTTGGCGACGAGCGATGGAAGGAGCTGCTCGGCAGGCACGACGCCCAGGTCCGGCGCCAGCTCGCACGCTTCCACGGCCGTGAGGTCAACACCACCGGCGACGGCTTCCTGGCCCGGTTCGATGGCCCCGCCCGCGCGATCCGGTGTGCCATGGCGATCCGCGACGTCCTGCGGAGCCTGGGTCTCGAGGTGCGGGCGGGCGTACACACGGGCGAGGTCGAGCTGCGCGACGACGACATCAGCGGCATCGCCGTCCACATCGCCGCACGTGTGGCAGCAGCGGCCGGAGCGGGCGAGGTGTTCGTCTCGCGCATCGTCGTTGACCTGGTCGCCGGGTCGGGCCTCAGCTTTGCCGCTCGCGGCGAGCACACCCTCAAGGGCGTGGCCGGCGAGTGGGGGCTGTTCGCGGTCGAGGATTGACGCTGTCGGCCACGTTCCACATCGGCCCCTAATTCACCGGCCCGCCGCCGCTTCGGCTCATCGAATTGTGGCGTACATCACACTCAAATGCTTCCGAAGACGGATACTCGACACCACTGTGTAATACACACGACAAATAAGCTGCATCTTCGCTGGGCTCCCTGATCGAAGTGACGGCTGCAGGACATCGACGGCGACGGCCGCGACGAGCTCTGGCAGGTTTCTTTTCTGCCGATATGGCATCGCTTGGAAGCCGCAAACGCAGGGGTTAATGCATCCCCAGCAATCCGATTATCCGAAGGTGAGCTCACGCGCATATCGCGCATGATCAGACCCTGCTCGGCGGGCGTGAACGACGCAACTTTGGCGAAGCAGTCGGTCGGGTGAGCCATACCCTCCGCGTGGGGCCGTTCGGAGCCGAACAAGATGCGTCCGACGGGAATGCATCTGGCGATCTCGGCAACGTCGTCCTCGACGAACGGGGCGATCCAGACGTGTTCTTGAACGGCTCGACCGGGTCTAAGGCGAACCAGTCGGGATTGCGGTGGCCCATCCGCGCCAACACGAGCAGCAGGTTGGCCACCCTATTGCAAGTGTCTAGGGGATTCATCTGAGGCGGTACTGAATTGGGAGGTGTTTGAGGCCACCCACGAAAATGGTGTCGGAAAGGACGGGGTCTCCGGCCAGCTCGACCGCATCGAGCCGTGGTATCAGCTCGGAAAGGAAGCTGTTGATTTCCATGCGGGCCAAGGCGGCACCGAGGCAGAAGTGGACGCCGTGGCCGAAAGTGAGGTGTTTATTCGGGTCTCGGGCGATGTCGAAGCGGAATGGCATGTCGAAGACTTCTTCGTCGTGGTTACCGGACACATAGGAAAGGTAGGCCGATTCGCCCGCAGCGACGGGTACTCCACGCACTTCGGTGTTGTCGGTGGCGGTGCGCATGAAATGTGTTACCGGGGTGGACCAGCGGAGTATCTCCTCGACGGCGGTAGGCATCAGGTCGGGGTACTTCTGCAGACGTTCTAACTCTCCGGGGTGCTCGATGAGGGCCCTCAGCCCGCCCGCGATCGCGGCGCTGGTGGTGTCGTGGCCCGCGGTTGCGATGACCACGTAATAGGACAGCGTCTCCATGTCAGACAGATATTCTCCGTCGATGCGGGCATTGGCAATCGCGGATGCGAGGTCGTCTGTGGGGTTTGCACGTCGTGACTTGGTCAGAATTGTGAAGTAGGCGAAGAAGTCGGTGAGAGTCGCCAAGAAGCCTTCGTGCGACGCGCTTCGCTGAAACTCTTTGTCGTATCGTCCGAACACCTCTTGCGTTAGCTTAAGCATGAGGGGAAAGTCGGTCTCTGGTACGCCCAGCATCGACATGATCACGTTGAGCGGAAAATTTGCCGCGATGTCGGCCGCGAAATCGCAATGGGTCGCGTGACTCATCTCATCGACGCGTTGCTTGGCGAGCGCGTCGATGGCCCTTTTGAGGTCGCGCATGGCCTTGGGTCGAAACCAGTCCGCACCAATTGCCCGCACCAACCGCTGACGTTGGCCATCCATGTGGGTGACCGAACGCAGACCTGTTCCCGCCGCCACCATTGCCCGGTCCAAGTCCTCAGCCTCGGCAGCAACCAGCGTCGTGCGCGGCGCATTGATCCACAGCGTGTTGTTGCGCTCGATCTCGATGATGTCGGCGTGTTTGGTCACTGCCCAGAAAGGCCGGTAATGCGGAACGTCGACCAACGACACGGGCGCGTTGGCACGCAGGTGCGCCAACGCGAAGTGCAGGCGCGGTTCATCAGCGAATGCGGTCGGATCGGTCAGAATCTCCGCGTTGTCATCTTTAGATCTCAACATTTGTGACTCCTCTCATGGCGACCGAAATGCGTTGGCACGATGGATGTTCGGTGTTCACCCCAAATACTTAGGCATTTCGAATGGTCTCTAAATCTTTGGGCTCGAGCCTATGGCTCATATGTCACCGTGGCTGTGACCGCCGTCACGTCAAGCCGTAAGAAGGGTCAAAGGCTAAGTGGAGCAACCCCACTCAGGCTGTCTGCCAGGATCAAGAGCGATTCCGCAAAGGCATTGGTTCTACTTAGGCCTCAAACACAATAGCTTCTGACCACAGAAATCGACATTTTCAACCCAACCAAGACTCGTGCAGCGGTGCCTCTGAAATGCCAAGGCCCTAAAACGATTTCGGCAATAAATCACCACCGGACCCGACCGGTTGACCCGTGGCAAATCCCGACGGGCGCTCAGAGATTCTGGGCGCGTGGCAGACTCGAAGACTGCGCGACCTGTACAACGAACACCTCGATGCGACGATATGGCGCCGCCCCGACTCCCACTACACTGAGTGAAAGCGTTGCCTCACATCGTCATGGGTGTACTGAAAGGACTGACCAGGAGTCGGGTACGCCCTTCAATTTGTGACTGCCTCGATTGGCAAACGCGATCCTGGACCCGAGCACTAGGGGCGGGATCGCGCCTGACACCAACACCTCGCCGGGTGCTGCAAGTGCCATGATCCGCGCTGCGATGTGCACTGCAATGCCCTGCACGTCGTTATCGACAATCTCTACTTCGCCGCTGTGGAGCCCAGCCCGGATGACCAAACCGACGTCTTTCAGGGCATCCCGAATCGCTAACGCGCACTTGATAGCACGTGCCGGGCCGTCAAATGTCGCGAGCGCGCCGTCTCCCGTGAACTTGACGACCGCGCCGCGGGACTCGGCTACATGCCGCTCGACGACGCGGTTATGAGCGGCCAGCGCCGTGGTCCAGGCCTGGTCGCCTAAAATTGCCGCGCGCTCGGTCGAGCCGACGATGTCAGTGAATAATACCGTTGACAGCACACGATTGGCTGGCGAGAAGCTGCGACCGCCGGTGAGGAATGATTCGATCTCGTTGAGCACGTTCTCGGTATCGCCGGCGAACCAACCATGGTCATCGCCATCGAACTCGACCAACCGCGCCTGCCGGATCCGCTCGGCCAGTTGTCGAGCATGGCCTTCGGTCACGTGACGGTCGCCGCGCCGACGCAATATTAGCGTCGGGGCTTGAATACTGCCGAGCGCTGGTGTGACGTCGGTTCGCAGGAACAAGTCGAGGATCGCGGCGAAATATCCCGGCCCACCAGCCAAACGTTCGGCACGTGCGCACCAGCGCCGCTTCGCGGCGTCCTCGGCCCAACTGGGTGCCAGCACATCGACCAGGGCACCGGTTCCCACCATGTCCTCGAACGCACCAAGATAGCCCGCGAGGGCTGGCTCAGGCATCGCGAAGGGCTGATCGCGGGTGCGCAAAAAGGACGCATATGGGCTCCAGAGGACAAGGGAGCGAACGCGATCGGGATTGCTCGCAGCGAGGAGCATGACGGGCAGTGCCGACTCACCCATGGCGAAGATCGACGCGGATTTGCTCCCGACGGCATCGAGTACATTGATGAGCCCGTCGGACCAATACTGCATGGCGGGACGCTCATTGATTGGTACCGCGTCGGAACTCCCCACCCCGAGAAGATCGGTCAGAATCAGCCGGCTGAACGACGCCAGCCGGCCAAGCTGGCCGGCGACCGTGGGCTCGTCCCACAGCAGGTCGATCGGGAACACAGGGGTGGGGACGAATAGGAGGTCGGGCCCCTGATCATCGACGATCTGGTAGGCAACACGGAGGTTGCCGTCGCGAGCGTAATAAGTCTCTGGTCTCGCGGTCATGCTTCGAGAGCATGCCACCAGCGTGGTCCTGGCGCGAAGCTCTAGGCGGTTGATCATCACCACTACACCCGTTCGATCACGTCGTGGCAAGTGAAAAACACCGAGCACGCTGAAGGTTCCTGCAGCCGAACTGGACGGTGCGGTAACGGTATTCAATTTGGTTATATGCCTAACGTAATCGTCGACGGGTGCTTGGCTCTGCGGCCGAATGTGTTGTTGAATACAGACAGCGAAAGGAGGGGCACCCTCCGCATCAATGATCCTTATACCTTGATGAGTTGGGCGCGACGTGTTCGAGCGAGAATTCCTTAAGGCCGTGTCGGTAGGGCTTGAATGATGACGAAGATCCAGACAATCTGCGCAGGAAGCGTTGAGTAACTTGACGAGTCGAAGGGGCGAGTATGATGCGAGCCAATGACGATAGTTGGGATCTAAGGGGCGGCGTAGGCGCCACCGCCACGATGGCGGCCGCGGCGCGAGCCGTCGCTAGCCGTAGCCCCGACCCGGTGATCGACGACCCGTTCGCGGAAGTCCTAGTTCGGGCACTCGGAATGAAGATCTTCACCCAGATAGTAGACGGCATAATCGAATTCGCAGAGATCGGAACCGAGTGGTTCCCACACTACTTTGGCGTGCGTTGTAGGGCGTTCGATTATTTCCTGGCCGAGGCATGTCGCGTGGGCATTCGGCAAGCGGTGATTTTGGCCTCGGGATTGGATTGCCGCGCATATCGTTTGGACTGGCCCAATGCGATGTCGATTTACGAAATTGATCAGCCCGAAATCATCGACTGGAAGAAGCATCTATTGGCGAGCCTCCGCTGTACATCGGCAGCGCAGCACCGTTGTTTGGGTATCGACCTTCGCCTAGATTGGGCAACGACGCTGCGGCAGGCAGGTTTCGATGATGCAAAGCCGACCGCGTGGATAGCCGAGGGACTCCTCATCGGCTATCTACCCCCCAGCGCGCAGGACGAGGTGCTCGACGGGGTCATTGCGTTGAGCGCCTCCGGCAGCCGGATCGCTGCGGACTATTTCGATGGCCGGGGGCCCGACGTAGTTGGTGACACACTGAACCACCTCCACGACATTTGGCGCAAGCATGACCAAGGTCTGAATCTGCGCAACCTGACCTTCTCAGCCCAGCGGCAGGATCGGGCGGCATATCTGGCTGAGCGCGGATGGCTCACACACAACGCCGATCTCACTGACCTCATCCGTGCCGCCGGCCGGCATGTGCCAGCCTCGGTTGAGTTTCCCTTAGTCTCAACGTTCATGCGTTTCCTCATCGCGATGCGCAACTAGAGGGTTCGGCGGCGTGTTGAACCGATGGGATCGCATCGCGATAGCGCCTGTCGACGCTTTCTCCGCCACTGTCGGAGACCATTTCGATGCCGTCGATCGTTGAGATCGTGTTGACTTGATCAGATGTTAGGCCGGGTAATGTCTCACGAGCTTGCTCCCTCCGCGGTCGTCGCGGACGATTCACCTTCTAGTCATCGCCATCGCTCGCCAGCCGCTTCTTGCGCGTGATCCCGCGCAAGGTGGAGATTGGTACCGATTCGACCTTACGTCCTGCGGGTTTCATCGACACCCTGAACCAGGCGGCGCAACTGAAGTCGTGAATCGATGCCAAGCTTGGCGTAGACATTGCGCACGTGGGTCTTGACGGTATGGGCCGACAAATGAAGCTCCCTCGCGACGGTAGCGTTTGTTGCGCCTTCGGCAACCAAGTGGAGGACCCTCAGCTCGGAATCGGTAAGACTGTTCCACCCGTTTTTCGGGCGATGGCGTGTCACCGTGCGCCGTTCGATCCCTTGACTTCGCAGTATTCGACCGACCCGGCGTGCGTCAGTCACCGCCATGCAGTCGGCGTACACGTCAAATGCCATGTTGAGCTGAGCAATTGCGTCTGTGTGATACTGGGACCGAATCAGCTCTCGGCCCGCATCCTCGGCAGCAGATGCACCAAGGAGAGGTCGCGACGAGGATCGCAATGATTGCGAGGCGGCCGTAAGGGCATCGACATCCTGGGCCAGTATTCCGCCTGCTTGTTGTGCAACGGCGGTGAAAAGTGTTACTCCGGGCTGACCATGTTGAAGAACGTCGATGGCTTGCAACGCGCGTTCTCGCACATTTCCCTCACCGGTCGCTACGGCTACCCGTGCAGTGAGAAGCAAATCATCGAGGACCACTGGGAACATTGGTGTCACTATCAGTCTGGTATCAGCACCGAGCCAGCGGGCCGCACCATTTATATCGTCACGTAGCCATGCTGCTAGTCCCAGGACCCCGGCCGCAGTGCGTCGCACCGCGGGCGACCCACTAGCGTAGGCGTCGCGCGCCGCAATCGAGGCGTCCTTCAACAGCATTCGGTCTCCGGTATGAGCCGCAACCTTGGCGAGAGTGAACATGCCAAGTACTCCGTTTACGCTCGTCCACCTCATGCGGTCCGCGGCAGGGAGCGATTCGACGGCGGAGCGGGCGGCGGACAACTTGCCGGCGGCCAAGTGGACCGTTCCTTCGTGGTGGGTCCAGATCTGAAATGCCATGTTGTTGCCCATATTACGAGATATTTCGATGCCTTTTGCGATCAGTGCCGCAGCCTCGTCCAGCCGCCCGACGACTGCGAGAATATTTGCGCTGTGGATCTCGGCAAGTTGATGCGCCGGGGTGAATTTGCTAGTCCGGACTAACGCGTCAAGTGTCTCCAAGCGCGCCAGAGCCCTCTGGCAATAGCCGTCAGCACAATCGAGGCCCGCGAGCGCAATTTCGGATACGATCCTGGCCTCCACGTCATCAGTGTTTGCGGCCGCGGCCTCCGCTTCAGCGGCTGTTCTGCGGTCCTGGCCGAGTTGGCCATTCACCATCAGGTTGTAGGCGAGCCAGGCCTGATGACGCGCTGTGATCCGCTCATCGAGTTGCGGTAGCAGAAGAGCGCTGCGATTCTGCTCAATGCGCTTTTCGATTGTGCCCCTTGCCAATGTCGAGAGGCTGAGTCGAATGTCGGCCTCTTGCTCAGCGGAGACTGCATTGGACAGAGCCTCATTCGCTAGTTGCTGCGCCTCGTCGTAGCGCAATGCCCGATTCAACAGCACAACGGTTTCCGCGACAATCTGGCCGTGCTGGGGATCGCGGACATGGGTGAGGTCGAGCGCACGCTTGCTCAGATCGGCTGCGGCGCCAGCATCCGAATCTGCCAGGATTTGCGCCGCGTCTCGTAAGGTGGCGATAGCGGGAGCGTCACCGATGTCGGCGCTGCGTACCAGTTGAGTTGCCACGTCCTGCGGCGCGGCACCAGCGTCGAGCATGATTGTCGCCGACTGCCGCTCCAACGCACGACGCAAGGAGCCCGGCAACGACTGGCGTATCGCTTCGCGTCGTAGATCTTCACAAAATCGCAGCTGGCCGTCTTCGTCGGTCAGCAGCTCGGCACGTACTACTTCTTCCACGGCTGGGATAAGGGATGCCGGGGAGCGCTCTAACATCGCTGCAAGGAGGCCTGCGGTAAACCGATCGGGCAGCACCGAAGCCACTTGCAAAAGGCAGCGGATGGATTCTGGAAAGCGCTCCAATCGCAGCCGCATACTTGCGCTGAGCCGTTGGGGTAGCGCGTCACCGGTCACCATCGCTCGGCCATCAACGAGCTGGATCCGGCCCTCTTCACTGAGGCCCTGTAGCAACTCGATCAACAGAAAGGGATTGCCATGCGCTTGGTCCGCCAGCATCAACACCGAGCTATCCGCGTTGGCGCGCAACACGTCTCGGGCTACGTCGGCCACAGCTGCGTTGGTCAGGGCGTTGAGCCGGAGCACTTCGGCGCCGTCAGCCACCAACCGGGTCACAGTCTCGTAAACGACTAGACTGCCGGCATTGGGTATTACCGTGAACACCCAGAGTAGTGGCGAGTCTCTCAACTCCACTGCGACCGATTGCAAGGCCATGAGGGTTGCATTGTCCGCAAAATGTAGGTCATCGATATGGATGGCGAGCGGATGCTGGTCGGACGCTGTCAATATCGCGCCACCCGGGTGCTCCGTCAATTGAGAGTGCATGACGTCGCGAATACCTAAGCGGGATAATGGATCTAAGCCGCCTCGCGACAGGTCAGCATGCAGCAGTTCCACGAACGACGGCGCGAGTGGTACCGTCTGCTGATTTTCGAGGACTCGGCGAAAAACCGCACCCACACCCGCTTGCGCCGAAAGCGCCATGCCTTCCTTCAGCAGGCGGGTTTTCCCGATCCCGACTGATCCCTCGATGATCAAGACGCCACCGTGTCCATGTACTAGTGCCGAAATAGCATCCCGTATCCGTCGTAGCTGCGAGTCGCGGCCGCGCATAGGCGGGTTCGCCGCGCGCCGCTCACTCGACGCAAACATGTCATGGGTCATGGCTAGTGGGAGATGCATTGACAGGCCTGATGCAGCGACATGTACGTCCAGTCACGGGCGGTGCTGAACGTCGAGTGCACCGCCGCGGGGTCATGAACAGCGAGCGCATCGTTCGGGCCGCCCGCCTCTAGCAGCAGAACCTTGAAATCACCGCCAGCGGTGAGGCGATTCACCAACACGCAACCCGCACTGTCGGCACCGACGATGACGCAATCAACCGACTGCATACCGTGCCCTTTCGCGTTGCCTAGGTGCATGATCGCCGCTTTCAGCAGAACTGTACTTGACAATACAGTAACTGTACCTGCTAGTACAATTAGCCATCTGAAGCTAAAGTTATGGGGTGCTAAACAGGCCGACGACAGATCGGGGGCGCGCGACCGTACAGCGCGTGCTGGATGCCGCTTGCATCCTTTTCGCCAAGCGTGGCGTGCGGGCGACCACTCTCGACGAGATCGGAGCCGCAGCTGGCGTCGGGCGCGGACAGCTCTATCACTTCTTCGCCGGTAAGGCCGACTTGGTGGCTGACGTCGTTGCCGCGCAGGTGGACAAAGTGATCACCTCGGCGCGATTTTCTTTTGACACCATGTCGACGGCCGCCGACGTGCACGCTTGGTGTGAGAGCACCGTCAACGCGTACGCGTCCTCCGATGACGCGATCCGCTGTCCGATCGGATCGCTGATCAATGAGCTCGACCAGGACAACGGGCCGGCTCGCAAGGCATTGCAAGCGGGGTTCGCTCGATGGGAAACCCTGATGGCGCAAGGACTTCAGCGGGTGGCCGACAACGGTGGCTTGATGGTGGGCACTGACGCGCAGGCATTAGCCGGCGGCCTTCTTGCCGCTTTTCAGGGCGGCGTGCTGCTTGCCGACATAACAGGTGCTGTGGATCCCTTGCGGCGTGCACTCGAGATTGCGATAACCGGAGCGTTAGCAGAAACACCATCGCCCACTGGGTGAACGTCATGGGCATCTGCTCGGCGCTGAGGAAGGGTCGTGGGTAGGGGAGTCGCATGTTTCCAATGCCTGGATGAGCTGCGCAACGTCTCGGCGGCGGCAATTTGCATGCCAGACTGCCCACGTGGTCCGCACCACCGAGTCGTCAGCAAGGGGAATCCAGGTGACGGTGTCAGTGACCGGATGTGCCCAGTGCGCAGGTGCAAGCGCAAACGCATGTCCACCACTTACCGCGGTGTACACCACGGATGGAATTCCAAAATCGTCACGGCGGCCTTCCCCATCGTCCGGGTCTATGCCGTGCGTGCGCAAAACGGCCGCTACTCGGTCATGCCACGCCGGGCTACTTGATCGCGGGAAGCCCAGCCACTCCAGCCCCGCGAGGGTGTCGAGCCGGATTCCCTCCGGGCCGGCAACTCGTGCCGCCACCGAATGGCTCACCAACGCACCGAGGTGCTCTACTGCTAGCAGCATTGAATGCAGGTCGTGGCCCGCAGGACGTTCATTCATGAAACACACGTCGAGCGCTCCGCCGTGTAGTCCCGCCAGCTGGGTTGCAATGGTCAACCGACGCGTCCGGAGCCGCGTTGCCGGGTGCTCTGCCGCAAACTTGGCGAGTGTGCGCAACACATTCACGGGTAGTTCGGGCGGAATCGACAGTCGGAGGGCACCGCCTTCATCTGCGACACATCCCGCCGCAACCTGGAGCAGCCGATCATGACGGTCTAGTATCGTTCGAGCCTCGCTGAGCACCGCGCGCCCCGCCCGAGTGGTCTTCACGCCGGTACTCGTGCGCACGAACAGCTTTGTGCCCAAACGGCGTTCGAGTCCGCCGATCGTCTGCGACAAAGCAGGCTGGCTAATGTGCAAGCTCCGTGCTGCCGCCGACAAACTTCCCTGCTCGGCGACTGCCACCAACGCCTCCAGCTTCGCCGGCGTGAAGTAGTCGACTCTACGGCTCCTAGTACCGCACCCGTCACCCTCCACTGAGTCGGCGTCGACCAGTCGCGGCGTGTGAACAGCCCCACGATGGTTTGGCTTTGGCGCAGTCGTACTGCATTCCGACGCCAACGTGGCCGAGGTCCGTTGATTTCCTGTTGGCGAGTGTTCGCTCGGCAAGCGTCCGGCGGCACGGCCGGATTCGCATATCCGGTCCGCAATACTTTGGTGGACATCGACCGGGTCCCGCGAGTCGCCTGTCATCGACATGCTCGGACTACTACGACCTCAGCCTTCGACATTCGCGAGTCGACCAACATTTCCTCGTGCATTCTCGCCATGCCTCGCCCTCTCCGTGTGGTCGCCGGGGTCGGTTCGAGCCCGACGTACAGCCGCCGCCCTGAGCCAATAACCTCTAGGTTGCAGCGGGGTTAGCGCGAACGCCATCGCCCGAAGAGCGATCTTCAGTGTCGAGTCGGGTGATGCCTAAGCTCTTGATGAGCGACCCGGACCAGAGGTTCTACGTAATAGCTATCCCTGCTTCAGGGATACCGGTGCCCGTCCCTAACCTGGAGAGAACAGCGGAAGTTTTTATGAAGACCATTGGCGTGGTGCATCTTTCGTCTATCCCGGCGCCTGCCCGCATCAAAGTTCATCGTCTCAAGCCAATCGGCCTCCGCTGCGTCGAGCATCAGACGAATCGGTCTGTGCCTCAATCCATGGTGGTGGCGGCCGCCTCCACAATGAGGTCAGTTAGGGCCGAGGGCATAGATAAGAGCGGCAGATGGCCCGACGGCAAGTGACGAACGTACGTGGCACGTGCCGCCAGAATCTCCTGGCCTGCGGGAGGTGCGGCTTTGTCCCGATCAGTAACGATGTAGGTAGACGGAATTGTGCGCCAGGCAGCAGCGGTCAGGCTGTGATTGCCGGCGCACGCACTAAAGGGCTTCAGGCGGGCGGCCGCCCGCTCGGCAGCGTCGGGGGGCAGGTCGTCAAAGAATACTGCGCGCGGGTCGTGCACAGTCGCGATGTCGCCCTCGATGTTCCACCAGGCGGGCCTTTTGCCGACGATGTCCTGCATGGATTCCCCGACATCCAACTGAAAAGCGCAGATGTAGACGAGGTGTCGAACATTGGGCAGATTGGCAGCGGCCTGAGTGATCACCGCACCGCCGTAAGAGTGGGCGACGACCACCACTGGCCCGCCAATCTCATTGATGCGTTGACGAACCACGTCAGCATCTTCCAGCAGACCAAGACGTGGGCTCCCTCGCTCGGCCACGCTCGGTAGGTCGACGGTGTGCGTTTGCCAACCCCGGCTGATCAGGTTCTGGCGCACCTCATCCCAACTCCACGCGCCGAGCCAGCCACCGTGGACCAGCAACAGCACTGGACGAGAAACGTTTGCCTCCAACGATATGCCCATGAAGCGTTGACCTTCCTTCATAGCAATTCTCGGCCGATGCTAAGTCGGCCAACCCGATTCCAACATTCGATTTACTTATGTGCCTATCAACTGGGCTGCTAGCCGGCCTCTTTCGAAAGCGGGCATCGCTGCCTAAAGGCCACTGGCGCTGCCTACTTCGACTACTGCTAAGCGGCGGGCTCGAGCACGAAGACGGGAGTTAGTCGACGTGCTTTCGGTTCGTAGTCCGCGAATGGTCATCAATGTGATTGCTACAGGGGACGGCGTAGGGGTCGTTAGCGAAGATCCACGCCATGATGCCTGCGCCGTCGGGCTGGGCCATCGCCTCGTCGCGGCGTTGCTGCGCAGGTCCGTCGAGGAGGTGGTAGACCTCGTTGTTCTGCCATGACAGCCGCTGGATTTCGGCGGTGTGTTCTCGTCGCGCAGCTTCGTAACGCCGCAGGGCGTCCGCAAGGTCGGCACTGGTTGACAGGGCTTGACCAAGGGCGGCCGCGTCGCCGATGGCCTGTGCGGCCCCCTGAGCAAGAAACGGCAGCATTGGATGGCAGGCATCGCCCAGCAAGGTCGTCGTTTCTGTCGACCAGATGTCCAGCGGGCTGCGGTCATAGAGCGCCCATCGGTAGACGGGGTCCGCCACCGCGTGGAGGATCCTGATGACGTCGGGACTCCATCCGTGGAACTGGCTGTTCAGTTCATCGACCGAGCCCCGGGACGTCCACGACTCCGACTGCCAGTCGGATTCCGGAACGACAGCCACGACATTGAGGTACCGCGGTCCGCCACCGACGGGGTAAACCACCAGGTGACGGGTGGGCCCCATCCAACAGCGAACGGTGCGCGCCGCCTGCGGGTCCGTTGCAAGGCGCTCCAACGGGATGAGCGCACGGTAGGCGCACATGCCCGAAAAGCGTGGAATGGCATCGCCGATTGTCTGTGCCCGGACCGTTGAATGGGTGCCATCGGCTCCGACAACGAGGTCCGCGGTCTCAATGTTGCCATCGTCGAGTTGAACGGCCGGCTTATCGTCGATCGTGGTAATGCCAGTGGCGGCAACCCCGTGGCGAACCGTGCCTTCGGGTAAGAGGCTGGCGAGCATCTCAATCAGCTCGGGACGGTAGAACGTGTAATAAGGTGCGCCAAGCACCACCGCACTTTCGGCTACGGACTGAGCGGAAATGACGCTGCTGTCTTGCCACCGCAGGAACATGACTTGCGACGGAACAATGCCGCGCCGTTGCAAATGGTCGCCCAAGCCGAGGCCCGCGAGGACCCGAGTTGCGTGCGGGCCTAACTGCACACCGGCCCCAACCTCACCGAATTCGACTGCACGCTCAACGGTTCGCACCTCGAATCCCGCGTGTCTGAGTGTGGCCGCTGCCGTCAGTCCGCCAATTCCGGCTCCCACGATAATAATTCGAGCCATGCAATCGTATCCCTTCCGTTGCACTGAGCGCACTATCGGCAGCATCGCATAACGGCAGAGGTCAGTTGCCCTGCTAGCTATTCGTTGTTCTTATCGACCCGATCGCAACTCATATAGCGAACAGCTTTGATAACCAACGCCTTCGGAGTTCTCTTGTCTAGGTAACTCACCACCGCTGGGATCGCATCCGTCAAAGGAGGAACTGCATAGTGATCTTGCTCAGAGACAGATCGAAGGTAAGGGAGATAGTGAAGATCTCCACAATCGATTGGGTCGCAAATGTTCTGGGCCGATACGGCCTCGTCATCGTCATCGGCTGGATCGGCGCGCTGAAGTTCGCCAATTTCGAGGCTCACCAAATTCAACCGCTGGTCGCCAACAGCCCCTTCATGGGCTGGCTCTACAACATATTCCCCGTCTACACGTTTTCTGCACTGTTGGGAACCTTCGAACTAACGGCGGCGGCGCTGCTAGCGATCAAACCGGTGGCCCCAAAGCTTTCCATCGGAGGCAGCCTGCTGGCCATCCTGCTGTTCCTGGCCACGATCAGTTTCCTATTCACCACTCCGGGCGTTGGTGAGCCGGCCGGGGGCGGCTTTCCTGCCATGTCACTAACCGGCGAGTTCCTGCTCAAAGACGTTCCGCTGCTGGGGTTGTCCTTCTGGACACTCGCCGATGCAATGCGTGCAGCCGGGCGCAGGTAACTGCAGCCGCGTCGTGTCGCTGGCTATCTGTGCGGATGATTGACATCACTTGTGCGCAGGCAGTTCCGAGCTATCCGTGTCCAAGACTGTGTTCCGAGGAGTTTCTATGCCCACCTTCAGCAGGCTGTCTCACATTTCATTCTCAGTCCGTGACGCCGAAGAGAGTGCCCGATGGTGGGCTGCGCTGCTCGAGCTCACCGAAATCGACCACGCCGTCGGTGATGGGTGGCAGGGCATTTTGCTCATACATCGGTCGTCGCGGACCATCGTCGAGTTCCAGCAGCACGACGAGAATCAAGGCGAGGTCTTCGATCTGGTTGCACCGCGCCGTTGATGCCATCAACAGCTTCCGCGGCAACGAACCGGAACGAGACAGAAACGAACCGGGAGGTAGGGGAGCAAAAGCCCTGGTATAGCGGCGGGTTCGATTCCCGGCAGTCCCGCAGAACTACGCAACCGGGCGGCTGTTACCGGGGCGCTGCGATTCCTTCGTCGTTCCCGGTCGGGCCGGAGGCCGCGGTTTCGACGAGCGACCAGTAGTTGCTTTCACGCTCGGTCAGCTCGTTTGACGTGATAGCACCGAAGGCGGCGGCGTCGCGCTCGAATCGGGCCGGCGCATCGGGCAGCGCGTCCGGGCCCTCGAGCCGAAAACAGCTCGGTGCGAGCGGACCGAACAGCAGGGCGCGGCGCAGGTGCGGCCAGTTATCGAGCTGTGGCTCGACCCCGGCAGCGCGAGCGAAGG
>Ga0209113_1000121_pt1 | contig 15719 bp, 10 predicted proteins | sample TexAe_RefH0_O1_FD_187951 | JGI IMG/M metagenome (GOLD analysis project Ga0209113, IMG submission 187951) | Forest soil microbial communities from Davy Crockett National Forest, Groveton, Texas, USA - Texas A ecozone_RefH0_O1 (SPAdes) (version 2) | ecosystem: Environmental > Terrestrial > Soil >... | reverse complement strand
GGCGATGTGGGGAAAGCGTTGGGTGTGGACAAAAAAGTCACATCCGCCACATCGGCCCGTGGCCGCCGAGGTGCGTGTCGTGCCCGCCTTCGAGCGACAAACCATGCGTGCCGAGCAGTTGTCGCTCAGAGTGGGCACATCGTGTGGCCAGAATTTCGCTGCGACCGGCGTGACGGTGACCGCCGAGCGGTTAAGACCGCGACGTGTCGCGCCGCGCCAGCTCGGCCAGCATCGCGTTGTAGGCAGCCAATTCGGCGTCGTCGTCGCGGTCGGCCGCGCGATCCAATCGTCGCGCGGTTCGCTGGTCGCTGCGTGACCATTGCACCAGCAACGCGATCATGACGACGACCAGTGGGATTTCCCCTGCGGCCCAAGCCATTCCACCCCCGAGCCGCTGATCGCCCAACAGGTCGGTGTGCCAGCTCAGGTGCAGCGAGTGGTAAAAGCTCTCGCCGAGCACCTTGGGCATGCTCATCAGGATCACCGCGAAGAAGGCGTGCAGGGGCAGCGACGCGAAGACCACCGCCACCTTCGCCAGCGGCGGGATCGGCCTCGGCGTCGGGTCGACACCGATGACCACCCAGTAGAACAGGTAGCCGCTGGCCAGGAAGTGCACGTTCATCACGACGTGCCCGATGTGGCTACCGACCGCGGCATCGAAAAGGCCGCCGAGATACAGCCCGTAGAACCCGGCCACGAACAGGGCGGTCGCGACCACCGGGTTGGTGAGGAATCTCGAGATCCGGCTGTGCAGCGCGGCGAGCAGCCACTCGCGCATCCCCGGCGGGTCGCCGCCACCGGCCGCCGGCAGTGCCCGCAACGCCAAGCCGACCGGCCCGCCCAACACCAGCAGGATCGGGACCAGCATCGACAGCAGCATGTGCGCGGCCATGTGCATGCTGAACATCGCCGGCATGTACCGGCCCACACCCGATGAGCTGACGAACAGCAGCGCGGTACAACCCAGCAGCCAGGCCACGGTCCGGCCCATCGGCCACGCATCGCCGCGGCGCCGCAACCGGCGTACTCCGGCGAGGTACAGCACGGCGAACACGATGGCCGCCGTGCCGAAGATCAGGTCGAATCGCCAATCGAAGAGCACCCGGGCCGGGGTGGGCGGCCCGGCGAAGTCGTAGCCGATTTTCACGTCGGAAATCGAGGGCACGCCGATCGGTAGTGGCGGCGGAGGCGTCCGGCCGAGTCCGACGGCGACACCAAATGTCAGGCCGAAAATCACCGCCTCGATCAGCGCCAGCCGAAGCAGGACGGCCCGCGAGCCCGGATCTGCTTGCAGCGCAACGACCCCGGTGCGTCGCTGCCGCCAACCGGCGAGGCCAAGTAGACACAGCGCGACGAATTTTGCGATCACCAGTCGTCCGTAGGTGGTGGTGAGTAGGTCCGACGGCAAGATCCGCACCAGCGCGTTGACGACCCCGCTGACCGCCATGGCGACAAAGCACCACAACGCGATTGTCGAGAACCGCCGCGACGCAAGGTCGGCGTGTTGTCCGCCCCGGAAAACGTGCACGAGCAACGCCAGCAGGCCACCGGCCCACAGGCTGCCCGCGACCAGGTGGATCAGCAGGCTGTTGGTGGCCAGGTCGTGCGAACCGCCGGCCGACGAGTGACCGGTCAGCCCGAGCGGTAGCAGGGTGGCCAGTGACCCGGCCAACAGCAGCGGCGTCCATGACCAGCGCAGCACCGGCAGGCTGGCCACCGTCAGCGCGGCGGCCAGCAGCGCGGTCCAGCGCCACGCCGTCGAGATGTTGATCAGGCTGGCCAACGACCACAGCGTCGCCGGGTTCAGGTGTGCGGTGATCGGCTGACCGGACACGTCGGAAATGGTCAACGGCACCAGCAGGGCGGCGCACACCGCCCATGCCCCGGCGGCCACCGTTCCCACCCGCAACGCGCGATAGCCGTCGACATCCAGGACACCGTTGTCCTGCGGCGGCACCAAAAAGGCCGCGAACAGGAAGGATCCGACGGCTACGACGGCGGCGACCTCACCAGCGGCCCGCACGAACGGCAGACCAACCGTGGTCACCGGACCGGGATCGGGTAAGCCGGTGGCCGTCAGCGCGGCCGCGAGCGAGAGCGCACCGATGCCCGCCGCGGTGCAACCGGCCAAGATGGCCACCCCGACGAGCAGCGGCCACACCACCGCGCGGCGGCTAGCGGCCGCAGCATCCGTCATAAACCCAGCGTACGGTCGCGCCTCCTACGGGCGATCTGCACTGCGTGCTTCGACCTCGCGAGCGACGAACTGGCTCCGCGCAATCTGCGCGACGTGATCGAAATCCTGAAGGATGTGCTGCAATTCGCGTCGAAACGCCACTCGACGCTCGGCCAGGTCCGGACCGGGCTTGAGGAGATCCTGATCGGCGACGACTTGGCGCGCGGTGGCGAACAACAACGTCGAGACCGGCTCGCTGCTGCGCACCCGGCCTTGCGCGACGTATTGCTTGCCGACACCGAGCGCCAACTGGGTCAGCTCCTTTTCGCCGATATCGGCCGGAGCATCGCGCAGCACGTCGGCCACGATCTCGTAGGCCTCGAAGAACACCCGCAGCATCGCGTCCGACATCAGCGGCCGCTTCGCATACAACATCGCGTCGATCTCAGCGGGGCCCCCGGCGACGTGCGTTTCCCAATCCTCATGCCACGCCATCTCTTCGGCGATGTTCTGCCGGAATGACGCCGAATCGGCGAAATAGAAGTCGAACTTCAACAGGTCACGCAGCCGCAGCGCCTGGTTCCAAAACGCCTCCAGCCGATCGCCGTCGGCGTGGCCGGCATGCGCCAACGCCAGTTCGACGATGACGGTCTCCAAAAACGCGTGGATCACCGAGTTACGGTAGAACGCTGCGGTGTGCTCGTGTTCCGGGGCGATGCGCCATACCGGTTCGCGGCCACTGTCGATCCGGGTGATGGGATGGCCATTGGAAAGCGAATCCACTGCAGCGCGAACGCCTTCGGGCGTACGCAGCCGCAGCGCACTGGTGGACATCGGGGTTTGCTTGCGTTCGAGATAGTCCAACGAATCCTGCAGGGTGTGGTGCAGTTGCCCCAGCGTCAACGCCACTCCGTGCGTGGTCAGCAGCAGCGCCGACACCAGGCCGGTGGCATTCACCGGAGTGGATTGCAGGATCCGCCAGGCGACTTCGAACGACATCTTCTGCAGGGCAAGCCGTTTGGCGGGTTCATCCTCGGCGATTGGGCCGTGCGACGGGCCGAGATATTCTCGCATCGAGACGGCTTCGGGGAAGCGGACGTAGATCTTGCCGTAGTTGCGTTCACCCTGGGCTTTGATGAAGTTGTACATCCAGCTCAAGCCCTCAGCTCGCTTCTCGCCACCACGGGCGTAAGCGGCGTACTCGGCGGTCTCGTGCAGCTGGTCGAAGCTGATCGAAACACCTTGGAGCAGAATGTCATCGCTGCGACCGTCCAGATAGGCGTCGGCCACGTAACTCATCAGTCCGAGCTTGGGCGGCAGCATCTTCCCGGTGCGCGAACGGGTGCCCTCGATGGACCAGCTCAGGTTGAAACGCTTCTCCACCACATAGCCGACGTACTCCCGGAGCACGTATTTGTACAGCGGATCGTTGCCGATGTTGCGACGGATGAAGATGGTCCCGGCCCGGCGCATCAGCGGTCCCATCACCCCGAACGCCAAGTTGATACCGGCGAAGACATGGACGGGCGGCAGCCGATTTTCTTGCATTGCCACCGGCATGACCGCGCCGTCGATGTAGGACCGGTGCGAGAACAGCAACACCGCCGGATGAGCTTCCAGCGCGGTGCGCAGCGCCGCCACCTGATACTCGTCGTAGTCGATTTCCCGGTCGAATCCCCGGCTGAACAACCTGCCCAGGACGGAGACCAGGTCGACGGACACTCGGCTCCATCCGGTAGCGAGTTCGTCGAGCATCTCGCCGGCTTTTTCGAGGTCGGCGCCGGGGATCTTCTCCAGGCCGGCGCGAAAGCGCGCGGACGCCATGATCTCTGGCCGCACCAGCCGGGGCGACTTGTACTGCGGCCCCAGGATCCGATATTCGGCGCGTTCCATCGCCAGCAGAGCCCGGCGGGTGACGAAATGCGCGAACTCACGCGGATTGTCGCCGACGGTGATGTCGCGCCACTGCTGACGAAGTTCGGACACCTTGGCAGATTCGCCGGCCACCACTTGGGCGCGGGAACGGTCGGTACGCAGAATGTGGCGCTGCTGACGCTCGCTGGGCCGGTAGGGATTTCGGCCCGGGATCAACGCCGCCACCCGATTCCACGCCGACGCGTCGGCCTGCGGCATCCAGAAGACTCGCACCGGCACAATCGACCGGTCCTCGTCCAACTCGAGTTGCTCGACGAGTTGGGCCATCGCACCGGGCGACGCGTCCCGGTCGGGCAGCGGCAGCACCTCGAGCTTGGTGTCCGGATGGCGGGCACGTTGCTGATCCAGCCACGTGGCAAGCAATTCCGATTCCATCGGCGACGACGCCGACGCCAGCACCAAGGTGTCGTCGCTGGTGCTGAACGAACCCTCGTCGGCAGCCGGGGTGGTCACGATCGCCCCCTCGGCCGAGGTGTACTCGCCTTGGTCGCTTTGCGCGGCGCCGCCTTGGGTTGGGTCGCCTTGGCCGTTTTCTTGGCCGCAGCCTTCGCGGGCGCAGCCTTCTTCGCCGCAGCCTTCTTTGCTACAGCTTTCGCAGGCGCAGCCTTGGCGGGTACAGCTTTGGCGGCGGCTTTCGCGGGCGCGGCTTTGGCGGCCTTGCGCGGCGCCTTCTTTCGGTACACATCGTGGTTGGGCAGCTCGTCGACGGGCCAGTCGCCCAACGTGTCCACGTAGAGTTGGCGCACTTCGGCGATCCGATCCGACAGCGTCTCAACTGTCCAGTCGCTCACCGAGATCGGCGGAAACACCGCAACATCCACCGTGCCCGGATTCATCGTTGTGGAGTTGCGCGCGGCGATGATCTCGGCGTTGCGAATCACGATCGGCACGACCGGTATTCCGACCGCCATCGCCATCCGGAAAGGCCCCTTCTTGAACGGCCCGACGCTGGTGGTGTCCAACCTGGTGCCCTCCGGCGCGATCATGATGGACAGCCCTTGCCGGGCCCGCTCCTCGACCTGGTGCAGCGACTCCACCGCAGCGGTCGGGTTGTCCCGGTCGATGAATACCGAGTCCAGAACCTTGCCGAGCGTGCCCATGATCGGATCGCTTTCGAGTTCCTTCTTGCCGACGGCTACCCAGTTGTCGCGGATCAGCGCGCCGACGATGACCGGGTCGGCCTGGTTGCGGTGGTTGAAGATGAACACCGCGGGCCGCTCGGCGGTCAGATTCTCCTCGCCCAGAATGTTGAGTTCCACACCGCTGGCGGTCAATAACAGCTGCGACCAGGTCGCCGTGAAGAAGTTGACGCCGCGGCGCCTGCTTCCGGTCAGCAGGCCGATCCCCAGCGCGCCGGCGGCGACCGGAACCACCGAGCCGACCCCGGCCAGGGTGCGCAGTTGCGCGGTAATGCCGCCGCCGCTGCGACTGGTGAACCGCAGAATCGGCCAGCCACGCCGCTTGGCGACGGCCGCCATCTTGCCTTCCGGGTTGGTCGGCCGCGGATTGCCGACCAGATACATCAGCGCGACGTCTTCGTCACCGTCGGCGTAGAAATAGCTGTCCTTGAGGTCAATTCCATTCTCACCGGCGAACTTCTGCACCGCGGCGGCCTTGCCCGGTCCCCACAAAATCGGCTTGACCACGCCGCCGGTCAGAATTCCGTCGTCGTTGGTTTCGAATTTGTTGGTGAGCGTGTTGACGATGCCGAGGAACTTGGCCACCGGGGCGACCTGGATGGTCAGCGCCGACGAACTGAGCACCACGGTGTGCCCGCGAGCCAGGTGGGCGCGCACCAATTCGCGCATCTCCGGGTAGATCCGCGACTCGATCCGCTGGACGAACAGCCGCTCGCCGATCTCGTCCAAATCGCTCAATATCCGACCACGCAGCGCTCCCGAGGCCTTGCTGATCAGCTCTTCGAATTCGATGCGCCCGAATTGATGATTCAGCCCGGCGGTGACCATGCTGACCAGTTCGCCGACGCCCATGTCGCGGCGCCGCAACCGCTCCTGAGTGAGGATGACGGCCGTGAAGCCGGCCACCAGGGTCCCGTCCAAGTCAAAGAATGCGCCGATCTTGGGCCCGGGTGGGCTGGCCGCGATTTCGGCGACCGAGCCCGGCAGTCGAAGATCTCGCGGCGGTTTCTTCGACTCGGCGTTCTCCTTGCTCATGAACCCACCGCCGATCGCTTGGACGAACCGGACGCGTCGACATCGAACGTGGCAGGCACGGCCTGTGGCGCGGGATCACCTGCCAGTGCAAGGATTTCGTTGAAACCCTCCAGCAGACACCGGGCAAACAACGCCTCATCACGGATCGCGGCGCGGTCGTAGCGCGTGGTGATGGTGCAGTGACCGCCTCTGGAGATCAGAACGACCATCATCGCCACACCGGGCAATGGGCCAATACCATACTGCCGCAAGACCTTTGCGCCGACCAGAAAAGTATCGCCGGGATAGACTGGAACGTTGCTGGCCTGTACGTCGGAGCCGACGACCGAGGCCGTCATCGATTCCAGCAGCGGTCCCGGTAACACGCTCAATAGCGGTGCGATCGAACCGACGATGTCCATCGCGGGCTCGTCGCGCCGCTGGGTCATCTGCAAGCGGATCTTCTGCATGCGAGCGACCGGATCCGCGGTACCGATCGGAGCCGCCAGGTTCACACCGGTGAACCGGTTGCCGCCCGCCGCGTCGGACTCGGCCCGCAGGCTGACCGGCACCGCCATCGGCAACGTGGAGATCGGTACACCGAGCGCCGCGTGGTAGCGCCCTAGTGCACCGGACAAGCCAGCCAGATAGGCGTCGTTGATCGAGCCGCCGCCGGCTTTCGCGGCCCGGTGCAGATCGGCTAGCGGGATATCGATGGCCTCGCTACGGGTGGTCAAGCTACGCCGGCGAAGCAACGGCGAGGGCTCGGCGGCCCGGCTGACCACCCGGGTGCCGGACCGGGCGTAGTTGATCACACCCGACACCGCCTTGCCGGGATTGACCACCGCTCGCCCGAGCATCGACGCCGCTCCCCATAGCGCACCGCCGGCTCCGTAGATCACGTTCGCGGGCAGGTGGTTGAGCCCTTCGCGCATCAAATCGTTGGCAGTCAGATCCTGCGGTATGGGTTGGTCGGGCGTTGGCTGTGGCGCCGGATCGCGCTCGAGGTCGTAGATGTGAGAAAACATCTCCACGCTGCCGACACCGTCGGTCACCGCGTGGGACAAGTGCAGCAGCGTGGCGGCCTTGCCGTCGGGCAGGCCCTCGATCAGCGTCGCGGTCCACAACGGTCGGGCGATGTCCAGCGGAGATTGCAGCATCAGCTCGGCAAGGTCGAATACCTGTCGAAGCGTGCCGGGTTCGGAGACCCGCATCCTGCGCACGTGATAGTCCAAGTTGAAGTCGGGATCGACCACCCAGCGCGGCGCGGCCGTCGGCAACGTCGGCACGACAACTTTCTGCCGCAGCCGCAATGCCCGTCGGGACGCGTTCTCGAAACGGGTCCGGAAGCGGTCCCAATCCGGAGTGGTGTCCAGGATCTCCAGGGCCATGATCCCCGAGCGGGTACGCGGGTTTGCTTCTCCGCGATGCAAGAGGTAGTCGAGCGGCCCCAGCGCCGTGGGCATTCCGGCCGCATCGACCTGCTCAGCCACCGCAGCTCCCCCATCCGGCCAACGCCGCCATCGCCACTCAAGCCTCCTGTTTCAGACAGGCCCCGCAACCACTGGACTGGACGCTGCGGGCAATTCCAACGTAGTCCGGGAAGCGCGGTGACGGTAGCCGATTGTCCGGATCATAACGCGAGATCAGACGCGCTCTGGGTGCCCTGCGAAACGCCCTGACCTGCTGCCGAATTCGAAGTGAGCAACTGATTGCGCGGGGGCCGACTCAGCCGGCCGGTGAGGCGTGCTTGCGTGCCATCCTTGATCGCGACCGCAAATGCTGTCCGTAGACAACACCCAAAAAGTCAGCGACGGCGTCAGCTGCCAGGCGGGATCGGACGGTGGCGAACAAGTCGAAAGCATGGTGGGCGTTGGGCAGCTCGGCGTAGCCCACGGTGTGAGCTCCGGCGTCGCGAAGTGCGCCGCAGAAGGCCCGTGCCTGCACAGTCGGGATCACCGAATCGCTCTCGCCGTGCAGGACGAAAAATGGCGGCGCATCGCGGTGAACATGCGAAATCGGCGACGCCAATTCGAAGAGTTCGGGATTGTCGGCGTAGCGCTCTTTCATGACGAATAGCTCGAGGAACGGCATCATCATCTCGTGCATTTTCTCGGCATCGGTGAGGTCGTAGACGCCGTAAAAGGGCGCAGCGGCTTGAACGGTGGTGTCCACATCCTCAAAGCCGGGCTGCAGTCGCGGGTCGTTAGCGGTGAGCGCGACCAGCGAGGCCAAATGGCCGCCCGCCGAGCCGCCCGTGACCGTGACGAAGTCGGGATCGCCGCCATAGTCGGCGATATTCTCGCGGACCCATGCCAGCGCGCGCTTGACGTCGATGATGTGCGCCGGCCACGACTTGCGCGGGCTCTTGCTGTAGTCGACCGAGACGCAGACCCAGCCGAGTTCGGCCATCCGGCTCATCAGCGGATAGCCCTGCGGTCGCCTACCGTTCACGGTCCACGCGCCGCCCGGGATCTGCAGCAGCACCGGAGCCCGGTCGCCAGCCTCGATATCCCGATGGCGCCAGATGTCCAGCAAGTTGTCGCGAGTGTCCGGGCCGTACGCGATGTCTGACGTCTTCGCCGCATAACGACGGTGGCCGGCGGCGGCATGCAACATCCCGCCGCGGCGCTCGGGTCGGTCGCTGATGGGATGACAGACCGAGTCGAGGTACTGCTCACCGAAGGAATCCTGCAGCGCCGCAGTGAGGATGCGATCTGCGCGCTGGGCCGCCCAACTCGTCGCAACCCGGCCGATCGACAGCGGGGCCACACCGGACAGCGCGTGTCCGGTGACGACGTGCGGCGGAAATTCGGCAGACAGCCAGCCCGCCAAGAAGCCGGCGACCGTTGGCGAGCCGCGAAGCAGCAGTGAGCCGGTGCGGTACGCACCGATCGGCGCGGCCGCAAGCTGCAACCCCTGGCGCAGCACTTCTGCTCGCGCCTGCGAGTATCGCGCTCTGACATCTACGGCTACGGTCATGCCACTCCTCGTCCTTGAGCACACGCCGCCCGCGAACAGCCGGGCCGTCGGTAGCGTACGTGTGTGGCGGGCCTCACACTAGCTGAATCACTGTTACTGCCAACGACATTTGTTGCGGCGTTGCGGACTGTAAGTGCCCATTTCGCCGGTTAGCTACACTGACCTGGGCTTGGAGTCTTTGGCCCCCGTAGCTCAGCTGGATAGAGCACATGACTTCTAATCTTGTGGTCGCAGGTTCGAATCCTGCCGGGGGTACATAGTGCAGGTGCCACTGTGGCCGATGGGATCCGTGTGGCGCCTGTTCTCGGATGGTGCGCCACGCGCCGTCGCCGGCGAAGCAGCGGAGGTGCCCGATGTCTCAATCCGACCTGGTGCTGTTCAGCATCGACAACCACGTCGCGCTGATCACCGTCAACGATCCCGAACGACGCAACGCCGTCACCGGTGAGATGTCGCAACAGCTCCGCGCGGCGGTGGAACGCGCCGAGGCCGACCCCGGTGTGCACGCCGTTGTCGTCACCGGTGCCGGTAAAGCGTTCTGCGCCGGCGCGGATCTCAGCGCGCTGGGCAGTGCCGCCGAAGAGGGATTGCTGAGGCTATACGACGGATTCATGGCTGTCGGCCAATGCGCGCTGCCCACGATCGCTGCCGTCAACGGTCCCGCGGTCGGCGCGGGTCTGAACCTGGCGTTGGCCGCCGATGTGCGCATAGCAGGTCCAAACGCATTGTTCGACAGCCGTTTTCAGAAGTTGGGGATTCACCCGGGTGGCGGCGCTACGTGGATGCTGCAGCGCGCAGTCGGACCGCAGGTCGCCCGCGCGGCCTTGCTGTTCGGGATGCGCTTCGACGCCGAATCCGCTGTGCGACACGGCTTGGCGCTCAGCGTCGCCGACGATCCGGTTGCCGCTGCGCTGGAACTGGCGGCCGGTCCGGCGGCCGCGCCGCGCGATGTCGTGCTGGCGACCAAAGCCACCATGCGCGCTACGGCCAGCCCCGGATCGCTCGACGTCGAACTGCACGAGCTGGCCAAAGACACCGAACTCGGACCGCAGGCCACCTCGATTCAGTCACCGGAGTTCGCCGCCCGATTGGCCGCGGCCCAACGCAAGTAATCGCGAAGCTGCTACGAGCTGGGCTCGCCAGCCAGATGCACGATCCGCTCGGCTCGCCGCAGCACTGGCGCATCTACCATCTTGCCCTCGAATGCGAAGACACCGCGTTCATCGGCGGCCGCGGCCAGAACGGCTCGCGCCCAATGCACCTCGTCGACGGACGGCGCGTAACCGGCCCGTATCACCGGCACCTGACTGGGATGGATAGCAACCTTCGCATCAAAACCGACGGCCACGGCGTCATCGACCTCGGCGCGCAGCCCATCGAGATTCTTGATGTCGAGGTAGACCGAGTCCAGAGCAAGGCGGCCGTGTGCCTTCGCCGCCAACAACGACTGCGAACGAACATGGCGGGCAACTTCACGGTAGCTGCCGTCCGGGTACCGGTTGGCCGTGCCGCCCAGAACGGCGAACAGGTCCTCAGCGCCCCACATCACGGCGATCGCGTTGTCCACCTGGACGGTCTCGGTGACGGCCAGGGCGCCCATCGGTGATTCCACGAGCACAATCACGTTCAGCGGAGCTAGTGCGCTAACGTGTTCGACCGCTTCGCATTTCGGCAGCATGACGGTGTCGTAGGGAGTCTGCTTCAGAGCCTGCAGATCAAGCTCCTGATCGGCGGTTCCGAACTGATTGACGCGCACCACGGTGCGGGCCGGATCGAGTTGGACGTCGACCAGCGCCGTGCGCGCCGCGGGCCGATCAGGGGCCGCGCAGCCGTCCTCGAGGTCGAGGATCACCACATCGGCTGCGGCTGCAGCCTTTTGGTAACGCTCGGGCCGGTCCGCCGGGCAGAACAGCCACGCCGGTCCTGGATCCTGCAGACCCATCAGCCGCCGGCCTCAGCCGGTCGCATCCGCACCATGGTCTTGCGGTTCGCGGTGGCGACCACGTCGCCATGCTGATTGCGACCGGTGTGCGCGAACGTCACGATGCCCTCGCCGGGGCGGCTCTTCGATGCCCGCTTCTCGACGATGACGGTCTCGGCGTACAACGTGTCGCCGTGGAAAAGCGGTTTGGGGAAAGCGATTTCGGAGAATCCGAGGTTGCCGACAATGGTGCCCTGAGTCAGCTGCGCGACCGACAACCCGACCAGGGTCGACAAGGTGAACATCGAGTTCACCAGCCGCTGGTTGAACGGCGGCAGCGCGTCGGAGAATGCGGCATCGAGGTGCAGGGCCTGAGTGTTCATCGTCAACGTCGTGAACAGCACATTGTCGGCTTCGGTGATGGTCCGCCCCGGACGATGCAGGTATCGCACGCCGGTTTCGAATTCTTCGAACCACAGCCCGCGCTGAACGACCTCGCGTAGCGGCTGCTCACCGTTCGTCACAGACCCACCTCGCGGGCGATCAGCATCAGCTGCACTTCCGTGGTCCCCTCACCGATCTCGAGAATCTTGCTGTCCCGGTAATGCCTGGCCACAGTGAATTCATTCATAAACCCGTAGCCGCCGTGAATCTGGGTGGCGTCTCGGGCGTTGTCCATGGCCGCCTCGCTGGCGACCAGCTTGGCGATCGCGGCTTGCTTCTTGAACGGCTTACCGGCCAGCATCAGCGCCGCGGCGTCGTAATAGGCGGTGCGGGCGGTGTGGGCGCGGGCTTCCATGCGCGCAATCGTGAACGCGATGGACTGGTAGCGGCCGATCGCCTGACCGAATGCCTCGCGCTCGCGCGCGTACTTGACGCTCTCGTCGACGCATCCCTGCGCGGCGCCGGTGGACAGCGCGGCGATCGCGATGCGGCCCTCGTCGAGGATGCGCAGGAAGTTGGCGTAGCCGCGGCCGCGTTCACCGAGCAGATTCTCTTCGGGTACCCGCACGTCGTCGAAGCTCAGCGGATGGGTGTCTGAGGCGTTCCAGCCGACCTTGTCGTAGGGGGGTTCCGCGGTGAAGCCGGGCGTCGGCACCGGCACCAGGATCGACGAGATCTGTTTCTTTCCGTCGTACTCGCCGGTCACCGCCGTGACGGTGACCAGCTTGGTGATGTCGGTACCGGAGTTGGTGATGAACTGCTTGGACCCGTTGATCACCCATTGGCCGTCGTCGAGTTGCGCGGTGGTCTTGGTCGCGCCGGCATCGGTGCCGCCGCCCGGTTCGGTCAGACCGAACGCGCCCAGGGCACGACCACTGGCCAACTGCGGCAACCATTCCCGCTTCTGCTCATCGGTGCCGAACCGGTAGACGGGCATGGCGCCCAGCGAGACGCCGGCCTCCAGCGTGATCGCCACGCTCTGGTCGACCTTGCCTAATTCCTCCAGCGCCAGACACAGGGCGAAGTAGTCGCCGCCCATGCCGCCCCACTCCTCGGGGAACGGCAGACCGAACAGGCCCATATCGGCCATACCCGCCACTACTTCGTACGGGAAGGAGTGTTCGGCGTCATGCTTTGCGGCTACCGGGGCGACGACGCTCTGGGCGAAGTCGCGGACCGTCTTGGCCAGCTGTTGGTATTCGTCCGGAAGTGTCCCGGTCGACAGGAAATCACTCATGATCCTTCGATTCTGCAGTTGTTTTCGCGGCAATCCGGGCCAACGGCTGGCCCACCTTGACTTGGTCGCCCACGGCGACGAGCAGCTCGACCACGCCCTGGACAGGTGCCGTCATCGCGTGCTCCATCTTCATCGCTTCGACGGTGACGACAACCGCGCCCGCCTCGACCTCAGCGCCGTCGGTGACGCTGACCGCGACAACCGCGCCGGGCATGGGGCTGGTCAATTCGGCGTCGCCGCTGTGCTCTTCGTCCTCGCGCACCGGCGCTTCGCGCACCTCCTCGAGCACCGCGAAGATGCCGTCGCCGGCCAGCCAGACCTTGCTGTCCGCCGCGGCGACCGTGTACTGGGCGCGCAGCCCGTCAATGGTCACTATCAGCTGATCGCCGGTCAAAGCGGCTTGCAGCGAACGGGATTCGCCGTCTTCGATGCGGACTTCGGCGGCGTCCGGCGCACCGGAGAGGTGAACGTGGTCGGTGCGTTCCCCGGCCCGTAGCCGGATGCTGACCGGCGCTCGGCGCCCGACTCGCCACCCGGTCGGCACCTCCCACAGGTCGGCACCGGGTGCCGGGAAGGATCGCAGCCAGCGGAATGCCGCCGCGGCGATGAACTGGTCGTCAGCGGGCGCTGCCGCGACGAAATCGCCGGCGCGACGGTCCAATAGTCCGGTGTCGAGCCGGCCGGCGACGACGTCGGGATCGGCCAGCAGAAACCGGGCGAACTCGATATTGGTGACCACCCCGAGGACTGCGGTGTCGGCCAAAGCCCGATCCAGGGTTCGCAGCGCGGTGGCCCGATCGGGGCCGTGCGCAATGACTTTGGCCAGCATTGGGTCGTAGTCGCTGCCGACGACCATCCCCGCCGACAAGCCTGAGTCAATCCGCACGCCCGCCGCATCGGGTTCCACCACTGCCAGCACATCGCCACCGGTAGGCAGGAAGCCGTGCGCCGGATCCTCGGCGTAGACCCGCGCTTCTATCGCGTGGCCCTGCAAGGCAATATCAGCCTGACTCACGGTCAGCTTCTCCCCCGCCGCGATCCGGACCTGCCACTCGGCCAGATCCCATCCGGTGACCAGCTCGGTGACCGGATGCTCGACCTGTAGCCGGGTGTTCATCTCCATGAAGAAGAACTCGTCGGGCCGGTCGGCCGAGACGATGAACTCCACCGTGCCCGCGCCGGCGTAGTCGACGCTGCGAGCGGTGTCGCATGCGGCGGCGCCGATCCGCGCCCGCGTTTCGGCGTCCAGCAGCGGTGACGGCGCCTCCTCGATGACCTTCTGATGGCGGCGCTGCAGGCTGCACTCCCGCTCGCCGAAGTGCACGACGTTGCCATACGTGTCGGCGAGTACCTGAACCTCGATGTGCCTGGGACGCAGCACAAATCGCTCCAGGAACAGGGTGTCGTCGCCGAAGGCGGCGGCCGATTCCCGGCGGGCGCTGACCAGCGCGGCGGCCAGGTCAGCTGGCTGCTCGACCATGCGCATGCCTTTGCCGCCGCCGCCGGCGGACGGTTTGACGAGAACCGGGTAACCGATCTCGTCGGCGGCCTCGATCAGCTCCTGGTCGCTCAGACCGGGCCGTGCGATCCCGGGAACCACCGGCACACCGAAGGCCGACACGGTGCCCTTAGCCGCGATCTTGTCACCCATGGTCTGAATGGCGCCCACCGGCGGCCCGATGAACGTCACTCCGGCCGCAGCCAGGGCGGCCGCGAAATCGGCGTTCTCCGAGAGGAACCCGTAGCCAGGGTGAACAGCCTGAGCTCCGGTGCGCACGGCCGCGTCGACGATAGCGGCGATGTTGAGGTAACTGTCGCGTGCGGGCGCCGGGCCGATGGCGACCGCGACGTCCGCCGACGCGACGTGCAGCGCGTTGGCGTCGGCGTCGCTGTACACCGCGACCGACCGGATGCCCATGGCCTTGAGCGTGCGAATCACCCGGACGGCGATCTCACCCCGGTTGGCTACCAGAACCGTGTTGAAACCCATCACGCTCACATCCGGAAGACGCCGTATGACACCGGATCGACCGGCGCAGTGGATACCACCGAAAGCGCAAGACCGACAACGGTTCTGGTGTCAGCGGGATCGATGACGCCGTCGTCCCAGAGCCGCGCAGTCGAATAATACGGGTTGCCCTGGTGTTCGTACTGCGCGCGAATCGGCGCCTTCACCGCTTCCTCCTCCTCGGCGGTCAGCTCTCCGCGCACGGTTGCCAGCACCGACGCGGCTTGCTCGCCACCCATGACCGAAATCCGGGCGTTGGGCCACATCCACAGGAAGCGCGGCGAATACGCCCGCCCGCACATCGAGTAGTTGCCTGCGCCATAGGAGCCGCCGATCACGACCGTGAGCTTGGGCACCCGCGCGCAGGCCACCGCGGTCACCATTTTGGCCCCGTGTTTTGCGATGCCGCCGGCCTCGTAGTCGCGGCCCACCATGAACCCGGAGATGTTCTGCAAGAACAGCAGCGGCACCATCCGCTTGTCGCAGAGCTCGATGAAATGCGCACCCTTGACCGCGGATTCGGAGAACAGCACCCCGTTGTTGGCGACGATGCCGACCGGGTGGCCGTGGATGTGGGCGAACCCGGTGACCAGAGTGCTGCCGTATTCGGCTTTGAACTCGCCGAATTCGCCACCGTCGACCAGCCGGGTGATGACGTTGTGCACGTCGTAGGGAATCCGGGGATCGACCGGGACCACGTCGTACAGCTCTGACTGATTGGCAACAGGATCCACCGTGGGCAACACATCCCAGATCCGCGGAGCGCGCGGCCCCAGCGTCGACACGATGCGCCGGACGATGCGCAACGCGTCGCGGTCGTCGTGCGCGAGATGATCGGTGACGCCGGAGATCTTCGAATGCAG
>Ga0209113_1000120_pt1 | contig 15812 bp, 13 predicted proteins | sample TexAe_RefH0_O1_FD_187951 | JGI IMG/M metagenome (GOLD analysis project Ga0209113, IMG submission 187951) | Forest soil microbial communities from Davy Crockett National Forest, Groveton, Texas, USA - Texas A ecozone_RefH0_O1 (SPAdes) (version 2) | ecosystem: Environmental > Terrestrial > Soil >... | reverse complement strand
AACCGACACCCCCGCCGCCGACAAGGCGGCCAGATTCGGGTTCTGAGTCACCCCGTCACCGCCACCCGCCAACTGCTCGACCGCGGTAAAACCCATCCGGCCAGACATACCGCCGCATAGAGCACCAACGGCGCGTACCCGCTCAACAGCACCTGCCAATCCGGTGACATTGTGGGATCGGTGTCCAGAGTGCGGGGGCCCATGCGATCACCGTGTGGGCTTGGCATGTTCTGCCCTGGCGGCCTCCTCGGCACCACCGTCGCCGCGGTTGGGCAACGCCCATTCCGGGCGAATGTAGTGGCAGGTGTAGCCGGATGGGTAGCGTTGCAAGTAATTTTGGTGCTCGGGTTCGGCTTCCCAAAACTCGCCAGCCGGGCTGACCTCAGTGACAAGCGTGCCGGGCCACCGCCCTGAACCCTCGATGTCGGCGACGGTGTCCAACGCGATTTGCTTTTGCTCGTCATCCAGATAAAAAATCGCCGACCGATAACTGGTTCCGACGTCATTGCCCTGCCGGTTCTTGGTGGTTGGGTCGTGAATCTGGAAGAAGAATTCCAGCAGCGCCCGGTAATCGGTCTCGTCTGGGTCGTAGGTGATTTCGAGTGCTTCGGCGTGGCCGGGGTGATTGCGGTAGGTGGGATGTGTGTTGCTGCCGCCGGTGTAGCCGACCCGGGTGGACACCACACCGGGTTGCACGCGGAACAGGTCCTCCATGCCCCAAAAGCAGCCGCCGGCGAGAACGGCGATCTTGTTGTGGTCGGTCATGATTGCTGCCCGTCGACGCAGGTCTGTTGCTCCGATACGTCTTTCGTGAACAAACGCAGATATTGCCCATAGCCCTTCGCTTCAAGGTCATCACGGTGGATGAATCGCAGCGATGCCGAGTTGATGCAATAGCGCAACCCGCCGGCTTCCGCGGGGCCGTCCGGGAATACGTGCCCGAGATGGCTATCCGCGTGGGTTGAGCGCACCTCGATTCGTTCCATGAAGTGGCTGCGGTCGTGCTTTTCAACGACATGATCCGCTTCGATGGGCTGAGTGAAGCTGGGCCAGCCACTTCCGCTGTCGAATTTGTTCACCGAGGCGAAAAGCGGTTCACCAGAAACAATGTCGACATAGATACCGGGTTCGTGGTTGTCGCAATACTCGCCGGTGAACGGGAGCTCCGTGCCGTTCTCCTGGGTGACGTGATATTGCTCGGGACTTAGTGCGTCGACCGCGGCGGGGTTCTTGTTGTATTCGTGTGACATCTTGTCTCCTCGTTCGAATGCGCTCAGCACTTCCGTAGGTATTTCGCGTCGTTGTCGGGTTAATTGCGACCGGCCATGATGCCGCCGTCGACGTTGAGAATCGTGCCGGTGACCCAACTGGCTTCATCAGAAAGCAGATAGGTGACGGCGTTGGCCACGTCGGCCGGAGTGCCAACTCGTCCCAATGGGTGAAGCGGCGCGAAAGTATCGAGCGTGGCGTCGATCTCGTCTTTGGGAATGAAGCCCTCGTAGAGCGGGGTCTTGACGACGGCCGGTGCCACCGCGTTGACCCGAATCTGGTGCTCGGCAAGCTCGATGGCGAGGTTATGGGTCAGCGCATGCAGGCCGGCCTTTTGCATCGAGTAGCCAGACGATGGTGTCAGACCGATCGCCTGATGTGCCCACATGCTGCCAATGTTGACGATGGAGCCGCCGTCCCCACGGGCGATCATGCCCTCAACGACGGTCTGCGTCAGGAAGAACAGGGCGTAATTCAGCTCCATGTAGGAGTCGTAGAACTGCGCGTCGTACTCGACAAACGCCTTCGGGATGAAGAATCCAGCCGCGTTGACCAGCAGTGTCGCGTCGCCGTGATGCTCGGAAACCGCACGCTGCACATCGGCGACCGCGCTGCGATCGGTCAACTCGGCAGTGATCCCCCACGCTTGGCCACCACCGCCGGTGAGTTCGGTCACGGTGTCATCAACACGGTCTTTCGAGCGTCCGACGATCACCGCGCTGCCGCCGTGGCGCACGATGTCAACAGCGACCTGCCGGCCCATACCGGCGCTGCCTCCGACGACGATGACCTTCTTGGAATCGAAGTGCATAGTGAGACCCTTCTACTAATCATTCTCGGCGACTTCTGCTTGGCCATTTCCGCCTTTGCCCGGCAAGAAGAGTTGTAGCCCTGGCGACGACACTTGGCGCCACGTATGTCGACGTTGAACTGGCATCAGTCTGCTGCCCGGCGGGGTGAGCCGTCATCACCCCAGCGTTGTTTCACCCGGGTGAGTTCTGGTGGGGCGCCGCTGCCAACAGCTGACACCTTTTCCACTCGATAGGCACTGGATATGGGCTGCATAGCCCAGTAAGACTATTTACCCCCGTTCGGCCTGATGTGGGCCAACCGCAGTCCGCAAGGAAGGCCCCTAAGTGCTCAGTGTCATCGTGGGTGCTGGGGATCATGAAACGGACAGCACCAAAGTCCTGCGAATTTCCTAATCGTCTGTAGGACAATGTGATTCAAAGCGAAGTAATGTAGGCCGGCGCTACGTATTGAAGAGCCCCAGCTCAAGAGTATGCGCGATCTGGGCGATCGCGGCCTGAGCACGCACACTGTTGCCGGCGTGATCCAGCGGCGGGGAGAAGGCGGCGATCGCCAGCTTGCCCGGCGACACCGCCACTAGACCGCCTCCAACGCCGCTCTTGGCGGGCAGCCCGACGGTATAGGCCCAGTCGCCGGAGGTGGTGTACAGGCCCTCCATCGTCATCAAGGCCAGCACCGGTGGCACGTTGGCTCGCGCAATGACGCGTTTACCGGTGACCGGGTTGACGGCCCCGTTAGCCAGGGTTGCGCCCATGATGGCCAGGTCCACGGTGGTGACCAGCGTCGAGCACTGCAGGGTGTAGATGTCGACGGCCTCCATCGGGTCGCAATACATGTATCCGCCGCAGAGCAGCAGCCACGCGATCGCCCGGTTCTGAAAATTGGTGGCGCGTTCGGAGGCGACGATCTGTTCGCCGACGCTGATCGGGCGACCGGCGAAATTGCTTTGGATCTCCAGGATCTGGCGCCAGCGGTCGTCGGCGTCGGTGGCCGAAACCAAACTGGCTGCTGTCATCGCGCCTGCGTTGACCATCGGCGACATCGGCTTGTTGTTATGAAGTTCCAGCGCCAGAACTGAATTGAATGCCTCGCCTGTGGGATCGGCGCCCACCTTGCGGTGAAACGCCCGCGCGCCGACTTGTTCCATAGCGAGCGCAGCGGTGAATACCTTCGAGATCGACTCCAGAGCGAACTCAGTGTCGGCGTCGCCGGCCGAAAAGGTTTGACCGTCAACGGTTGCCACGCAGATCCCGAACAGCTGCGGGTCCACCTCCGCTAATGCCGGTATGTAGCGGGCGTTCTTGCCGCGCCGGTTCTTCTTGTGTCTGGCGTGTGTGGCGGTGACCGCCGTGGCGATCCGGTCGGGGTCGATTGGTGTACTGGCCAAGGGAGTCACTTCTGTTTCACCGCAGCATGTTCAGTTGCAGCCGTGGTCACCACTTGATGGATGAAGCCGAGCTTTGCGACGACGTGCGGGTGGATGGTGAACGGGTATAGATCGTCGTGGCCCATCGAGTTGTTGACCCGATTGAGCACCCCCGACAGCACGCACCAGTCGGCCATGATGTCCTCGATGGTGGCGTCGGCGTAGGACTCCCGTGCATTGACATTGGCGGGCAGGTCCCACTTCACCCGATCAGCTTCGATGACCAGGCCCGAATCCGCAATCGTGGCGAGGGTTCCGGTGATGTGCAGATAGTGGGCCCAGGTTTCGGCGAAGTCCTCCCACGGGTGGGCGGTGGCGTACTCCGAGATGAAGTCGTACTGCCAGTTCGCCGGTGCCTCGCCGTTGTAGTGGCGTTGCAGCGCGGCCTGGTAGTCCTGCCGATCGTCGCCGAACATCGCCCGGGCGTCGTCGATGAGCGGGGTGTTCTGCACGAGCAGCATCTCGTAGTAGTGGCCGACCTCGTGACGGAAGTGGCCCAGCATCGTGCGATAGGGCTCATGCAGTTTGATGCGTAGATGCTCGCGGTAGAGCTCCAGCGACTCGGCCAGGTCGATGGTGATCACGCCGTTCGAGTGACCTATCGTCACCGGCCGCGCCAGCGTCTTGCTCGACACCAGGTCGAATGCCAGTCCTTGGGGGTCGGCGTAGTACGGATGGACGGGCAGGCCCAGGTCGATCAGCTCGAAGATCAACCGCCGCAGCTCCTTGAGCGTCGAGTCGAGTTCGGACATCGCCTCGGTATCATCCGGCGCGGGTCCCTCGCGCACGAAACTGTCGGCGAAGCAGCAACCGGCTGCAGAGTCGTCGGGGGCTAACCAGTTGCACCCCCGCCCCCAGTGTGCGCAGCGAACCCAGCGACGGCCGTCCATGGTGAGTGTTTGCGACGGTACGCACACCATCCGCCGCGATGGGAGGTGGTAACCGACCATCACGGCACACGTCGGGCACTGCTGCGCCTCGAACGGCACTGCCTGCCCACAGTTGGGGCACCTGGACGCGCGCATGGTCAGAGTCCGCCCACGTTGGAAGCGATTGCCGTCATGAGACCTCCTCGGTCAGAAATCTGATGGCCGGTTAAGCACCGGAAGCCGTGACTTCTTTCTTTTCACAGCACCTTTCGAAATAGATCATCTTTGCGAGGTGGTTGCGGTGCGACAGCTCCGCTGCCTCGGCGGGCTGGCCGTTGCGGGATCAGGCGCGGCCACCAGAAGAAGGGGCCGAGTAGGCGTGCGAGCGCGGGTGTGATCAATGACCGCACGATCAGGGTGTCGAGCAGCAGGCCGATGCCGACCGTTGAGCCGAACATGCCGACGGATGTGAGATCGCTGGACACCATGGCCATCATCGTGACGGCGAACACGATTCCGGCGGTGGTGACGACCCGACCGGATTTCGTCACCGCCCGGATCAGGCCGGTGTTGAGGCCCGCCTCGCTTTCATGGAGATAGCGGGAAACGAGCAGCAGGTTGTAGTCCGATCCGACGGCCACCAGCAGGATGAAGCAGAAGACGATGTTCCACCACGCAAGTGGGATGCCGAGCAGGTTTTGCCAGATCAGCACGGACATTCCGAACGCGCCGGAGAAGGAGAACGCCACCGTCCCAACGATTACCAGGGCCGCGATGATGGCTCTTGTGATGAACAGCATGACCAGGAAGATCAACGAGAACGCTGCTGTCGCCGCGATCAGCAAGTCGATTCTGGTCGCGTCCTTGATGTCCCAGTACGTGGCGGTTCCGCCGCCCAGATACACGTGCGCCCCGGCCAGCGTCGTTCCTTTGAGGGCCTCTTTAGCCGCAGGCAGATACATTTGGTCATGGTGGATGCCAGCCTCGGTGAGGGCCTCCCCATCGTGGTAGATGAGATAGCGGGCCGCATGGCCGTCCGGGGAGATGAAGTACTTCTCGTCGATCTGGAAGTAGGGATTCGCGAAGGAATCTGGCGGCAGATAGAAGAACTCGTCATTTTGCGAGACGTCGAACGCGGTGCCGAAGTCCATTAACTGACGGCCTAGTTCGTCGAGCTGGGTTAGTTGCGGTTCGAGGGTGCTGTTCTCCTCAAGCACGATTTTGTTCAAGTGGTCGAACTGGGCGGCGTTTTCTTTGAGGATCTGCACCAGTTGCGGGGTAACGCGGTCCTGGATGAGCGCGGCCTGCAGGTTTTTCTCCAGGCCCTGAGCCAGTCCGTCGAACTGATCGGTCGCGTCGAACAGTCCCCGGAACGACTGGCAGATCGGGATGTCGAAACAGTGCTTCTCCCAATAAAAGTAGCTGCGCAGCGGGCGCCAATAGTCGTCGAAATTGGCGTAGCTGTCGCGCAGCGCGTTGACAGTCTCACTCATTTGCCGTGCCGCCTCGGCCTGCAGGTGCGCAGCTCCTGCCTGTTGAGCAGTCAATTCCTGCTGGCGGTGAGTGAGGTCGGTCAGGTGCTGGGTGACCGTCGAGATGTCTTTGAGTCGGTTATTGATGTCATGTAAAAAAGGAAGCACCTCTTTGACTTTCGTGCCCAGGGTGCCGATCGTGTATGGGAACGAGGTGTGTTCCAGCGGGCGGCCCAAGGGTCGTGTGACCGCCTGAATCATGCCCACGCCGGGTGTGTGGATGATCGACCGTGCTACCCGGTCGACGGCGATCATGTCCGTGGCGTTGCGGAGGTCGTGGTCAGACTCGACCATCAACATGTCGGCGTTCAGGTGACTGACTGGAAAATGGCGGTCGCTGGCGTCATAGCCCTGGTTGGCCGGGACACTGTGGGCCAAGTAGATGCGGTCGTCATAGTTAGGGTAGTAGCTGACCAACGTCATCGATCCGATCAGCACCACCGCGCAACCGAGCAACAGGATCCGCCCGGGCCAGCGCACGGCGACGGTGCCCACCTTGTCCCAAATCCCGTGCCCTGTCTGATGTTTCTTCGGCTCGAAGGCGCCCAAACGGCTGCCGATCGTGAGTACCGCCGGCCCGAAGGTGAGCGCCGCGGCGACCGCCACCAGAATTCCCGCCGCGCACGGGGCAGCGCAGGTGTTGAAGTAGTTGAGCCTGGTGAATTTCATGCAGAACATGGCACCGGCGACGGCGAACCCGGATCCCAGAATGACGTGGGACACACCGCTGATCGCGCAGTAGTAAGACTGTTCTCGACTCGACCCGGCCAGACGCCCTTCTTGGTAGCGGCCGATCAAGAAGATTGCATAGTCGGTGCCCGCACCTAAAATCAACGACACCAAAGTATTTGCCGCGAACACCGAGATTTGGATTAAGTGGTGATACACCATGAATGCGGCGATTCCGCGGCCACAGAACAGTTCCACGAGCACCATTGTCAGGATGAGGAACGCGGTGGGGATCGAACGGTACACGACCAGCAGCATCACAGAGATCAACACGATCGTGACGAACATGATTATTTTGAGGCTGGCGTCACCGACGTGGATCATGTCCGCCGATAAAACTGCGGATCCCGACGCGTAGACCTTCAGTCCGGGTGGTGGCTGCAGATGTTTGAGGATGTCGGTGACCGAGGTGATGGATCTGTCGTTGAGTGTCGAGCCGATATCACCGGCGACGCGCACCAGAGTGTAGGTCGCCTTCGCGTCGTTGCTCTGTACGCCGGCGGCGGTCGTTCCCTCACCCCACAGGTTCATCACGTACTGGACGTGCTCGTCGTGACGGAGCTTGGCGACCATCTCGTTGTAGAAGGCATGATCCTTCTCGTCGAGTTTGTGATCGGCTTCGAACAGGATGAAGACCAGAGAGTTGCTGTCGCCCTCGCGGAAGACTTCACCAATGTGCTTGAGCGCCTTGACCGAGGGGGCATCGACAGGCACCAGCGGCTCGCGGTTTGCGTCAACTACCGGCTCCAGCTGCGGAACAATCGTGTTGAGCACGAACAGCAACGCCAACCAGGCCAGGACGACCAAGGGGGCGAACCGTCGAATGTTGCGCGCGATGAACGGCCGCTTCGGTGCTGGATCTGGAGTTGGGGGGTCCTGAGCTGCAGGATCCTCAGGTTCCCGAACACGGACAGGCGCTGTGCCGTCGTGGTCGCTCATGCCGAAAGCACCTGGCACCATACACCAGCGTGATCCCCCGTCGCCGTGTGTTCAGACCGCACTTGATCGTCAATTGTGATTCGGCAGCCGATATTTCCACCGGCGGCCTGGGCAGTGATGTCGGCGGTCGCTGTCGTCATAGTGGTGGTCTCAATGTGCGACCACGGTAGGGCGGACAGGTTCACTTCGACAGGCTTGGAATCGACATTCCAATAGCTCACGCGACCCCATCCGCCGAACTCGCCGAAGACCTCGTATTTGATATTTTTCGGATTGAACTGGGCGATCACGAATTTGTTACCGGAGCTCTTTGTGCGGTCCTGTGAACCGAAGATGCCGTGGAAACTGTTGATGGCGAAGCCTGCGACGACAACCACGACTAGCGTCACCATCTGTACCCAGAGCCTGTTCACCATCCGACGGCCCCTAGAAACAGCCACGATGGCGGTCCTTCGGGTAGCAGGGCGAACCAGCGCAGAGCACGGGACGTAAGGCGGGACGCCGATCGGGGTGTGATCGAAGATTGTGATCGACACGTCGATCGTCCTTGTCACCTTGCATCGCTGCTCCTCCTGTCGCGGCACGAGCGAAACTCAGCTTAACGCCTTCAGTGGGTTATGCAACCCACTTATGATTTTTGGTGCTCGAGAACAACGTCCATCCCATCGGCCGCCTACGGCCGCGGAGTTCACCAAGTGGGCACCGCTGTCAGACCACTCACGGCGGCCTAGAAATTGATCATGTGGCCGCTGAGTCCATGGAAGGCCTCTTGGAGCGCTTCGGACAGGGTGGGATGGGTGTGGACGTTGCGCACCAGTTCGTTAACGGTGAGATCCCAGCGCTGTGCGAGTGTGAGTTCGGGTAACAACTCCCCTACGTCGGGACCAATGAGGTGCGCACCGAGCAGCTCCCCGTGGGCGGTGTCGGCAATCACCTTCACAAAGCCTGTCGGATCGCCGAGTCCATGGGCTTTTCCGTTGGCGCGGAAGGGGAACGTCGCGATCGCCACGTCGCCGCCCCGGGATGCGGCGCTCGCGCGGGCCTGTTCTTCTGTCAGGCCGAATGACGCCACTTGAGGTTGACAGAAGGTCACGCGCGGCATCATCGCGTAATCGTCGATGCCCACCGTGGGCGCTTGTGCGATCGTCTCTGCGGCGATGATGCCCTGGGCTTCGGCGACATGGGCCAGCATCATCTTCGCCGTGACGTCGCCGATTGCATAGATGCCGGTCACCGAGGTGGCCATCGTCTCGTCAATGACGATCGCCGCGTTGCGTGAATCCGTATCCACACCAAGCACTTCCAAGCCATAGCCGACAACGTTGGGTGCGAAACCTGCTGCGACGAGAACAGCGTCTACCGTGAGCATCTCCGTAACATCGGAACTGTCCTGTTGATAGCTCAGCGTTACTGCACTATCGGATTCCACGGCCTTCACGATGCGCGTCGACATCAGTTGGTGCACGCCCAGCCCGCGGTAGGCTTTGGCCAGCTCCTTGGAGACGTCGAGGTCTTCATTGGGTAGGACCCGGTCGAGAGCTTCGATTACTGTGACCGCAACGCCGTAGTTGCGCAGCACGTATGCAAATTCCATCCCAATTGGCCCGGCGCCGATGATGGCGATCGACTCAGGCAGTTCGCGCGACATGATCTGCTGTTCGTAAGTACGTACCCGGCTGCTGCGGACCAGTCCGGGCACCATCTTGGGCGTAGCGCCGGTAGCGATGATGGCATTGTCGAAACGCAGTATTTGAGCTCCGTTTTCACCATCGACACGCAGCGAATGCCGATCGGTGAAGGTGCCCTTGCCCTCGTACTCGTCGATCTTGTTCTTGCGCATCAGGAAACGCAGACCCTTGACTCGTGCGGTGGCGATCATCCTGGAGCGGTCGAAGGCGGCGTCATAGCGCATTGAGATCGCGCCCTCGATGCCGAATGTGGCAGCCTGGTGCTGGACCAGATGTGCTATTTCGGCATTGCGCAGCAGCGCCTTCGACGGAATGCACCCTACATTCAGACACACCCCTCCCCAATACTGAGCCTCGACGATGGCCACCTTGAGGTTCAACTGGGCGGCCCGAATCGCGGCTACATAACCACCAGAGCCCGCACCCAAAACCACCACGTCGTAGTGCATGGCTGTCCTCGCTAGCTCCCTCAGTTCATTACCGCGTTGGCCGTTGTTGTGTGAGCCATGGCTGCGTTGCCACTTCCGCGTCCGGGCGCTGCCACCGAATCCGCTTGTCGGTCCGTGATCTCTCCGCTTGGAGGGAATGGATGCTCACCCGTGTGATCGCAACGTCGCCCTCATCAGCGTGTGACAAAGTGGGCCACACTTCCCAGTCTAATCTTATTCAGTGCGAGATGTAGCGTTTGTGGCTTTCACGGACCCGCAAGGACTTCTCATCTCGCAGTTGCGTCGCTAGTATCGAACTGGGATGCTCAGCCCAGACCGTCGTAGCATGCAGGCGTCTCGCTCACTACGGTACAGGCTAACGAGGAGCCGATAGCGGGAGGACAGGCCGATGCCACAGGGCAGACGAGATGATTTCACCCTGGTGACCGCGCACTGGAATAAAGCACGACGATAAGGAGAGAGCGATGTGCGTGCTAAAAGGTATTGGGCGCTTTACCCTTCAGGCCGCAGTGGCAAGTGTGATTATGTCGGTGTCGCAGTATGTTGAGATCGGCCTGACGCGTCGTGCGCCGAGCGATTTACCCATCCGGCTCGTTGAAGTGATCGCCAAACGTGAGGCGAAGCCCGGTTTTCAGCGTGAGACCGCCCTCGAGCTTGGACAAGGCACGCTCGCCGCTATTGCTTTGGCGACGGCCAACGTTCTGCGTCCTATTCCCATGGCCGAGGCGATCGCACTGAATGCGTTGATGATGTCGCTCGGGAACGCTGCCGCTGTCCGTGCCGCTGGGTTGGGAGGTATGCCGTGGACGTGGTCGAGGCGTGAGCTTGTTATCGACCTGACCCATAAGACCGTCTTGTCGATGGCGACTCGGGCAATCGTCGAACGAAACAGTATACGAAGGTAACGGCTGCCCGCTACACGGCCCCAACCTAGGTACGCGCGAGTTGACGATGACGTGAATTCCGCTCGTGCACAGTTGGCTTCCCTGAATTCAGTTGGCGTTGAGGTTGCGCGCGCCGCGTCCTCGCCGGCCATGAGCCCGCCGCAACCGACGTCATCATGCAGGTGCACTTTGTCTCTACTTGAAACAGCATTCGAATTTTTCAATGTCTCGCACCTTGCGCGTCGGGGCTTACCAGTTCATACTGGGTGCCCTGACCCAGTTATACGAGTGATGTCGTGGTGTTGTCAAGACGAGCCAGGTCAACTAGCCCAACTGAACTCGCACACACGCAGGCCACCCGCGCCGGTGTCAGATGCTGTCCGGGTGATGAAGACAGTCAGAGACGCCGGAGAGGGAACTCAAGAGGAGAGGGCATCAACAATGGCGGTCGTTGCAGTAATTTGTCATTCGGACTACGGACACACGTGGCGCCAAGCCCAAGCCGTTTATGAAGGGGCGCAGGCGGTTGGCGCACGTGTCGATCTGGTAGGCATCAAGCAGGATGGTGAAGTTGCGGATGCGGGGTGGGACACTCTCACACGCGCCGATGGGATCCTGTTCGGCTGCCCGACACACATGGGCGGACCATCCTGGCAGTTCAAGCGGTTCGCCGACGCCACCAACCACCGAACCTGGGTTCCGACACTCTGGCGCGACAAGTTCGCGGGTGGGTTTACGAACTCCGCGGCGATGAGCGGAGACAAGTTTTCGACGCTGACCTACTTCTGGACCCTAGCGATGCAGCACGGCATGGTCTGGATTGGCTCAGGGATGAAGCCGGCAATCGGCTTCGACAAGAACGCGCCGCGAGAAAGTCTGAATTTCATTGGCGCCTACACCGGTGTCATGGCGAGCAGTCCACATAACGATCCCGCCGACATGTCACCTGCCGATCTCTGCACTGCCCGAGCCTACGGCGAACGTTTCGCCACATTTGTAGCCACAGGCAAAACCCCGTCAACCCCGTACCACGACTTCACCTTTGACAAGCGAGAGAAGTCGGGCTGACGCGGCAAAAGCGCTGTCGACACATCAAGATGCAACAAGGCCCCCTCGGGCTGGGAACAACTACGGAGGCCGTCGCCGTGACCGACACTGACTTCAGGACCTTTCGACTGCCGTTACGTCATTGCGCGGGGCAATTACCCGCCCTCGGGTTTGGAACCCTGATTTCAGATCCAGTGCTCACGGCACGGGCGACCAAAGGTGCACTGGAAGCCGGATTCCGACACTTCGACTGCGCGGAGCGGTATCGCAATGAACGCGAAGTTGGCGAAGCACTGCACACGGGCCTGACTTCCGGAGCGATCAAACGCGAGGACATCTTTGTCACGACAAAGTTGTGGAACACCAATCACCGACCTGAACGGGTCGCGACCGCTCTCCTGGCAAGTCTTGACCGACTCGGACTCGACTATGTCGATCTCTACCTCATGCACACGCCGTTCGCATTCCAGCCGGGCGACGATCAGGACCCCCGAGATGAGAACGGTCAAATCATCTACGATCGCGGCGTAACCCTGATCGACACCTGGCGGGCGATGGAAACCCTGGTGGACCAAGGAAGGTCCCGCGCCATCGGACTATCGGATATTTCGTTATCCGTGCTGTCGATTCTCTACGAACATGCCAGGATCAAGCCGGCCGTGGTCCAAGTCGAAGCACACCCCTACCTGCCTGAAACGGAACTTCTACAGTTTTGCAAGGAAGAGCGCCTGGTGTTTTTGGCATTTGCCCCTTTGGGCCACGGAATCTCACCTGGTCCCCTGGGAGACCCCGTGGTCGCGGCTGTCGCTGCACGACTCGGAAGAACACCCGCGCAGGTTCTGCTGGCTTGGGCCGTGCAGCGGGGTACCGCGTTGCTCACTACCCCGAAATCTGCCGCACGAGCCCGCGAGAATTTCGACGTCCGCGCCCTACCCGAAGATGCATTCGATGCAATTAACCGGATCGCAACCCGGCAGCGGTTCAACACTGTCGTTGACGGCGGCAGCCCGGGCTTCATCCCGCGGGGAAATTGACTGGGCAAGCCAACGAGCGAGTCCCGCAGCTGCCCGTGCTGGACCAAGTCTGGCGCAGGGACGTCGCGATTCATCCCCGGTGATTACTTGGGTATTCACAACAACCTATCGATGTCTCAGCGTCTCAAAGCTGGCGAGGCACAACGCCATACGGCGCGCCTTAGCTCCCGACCGAAATGATTGTCTTGCCAGGCAATCGGCCGGGGCGCTGACCACTCGCGTACGCGTCCCGACCCCTGGAGAGCGGAAATGTCTCCGCGATCTCGACGTGCAGTTGCCCGCTATCAACGAGTTGAGCCAACTTGGTCAGCTGGCCTCGGTTAGAGGTCACCAGAAAGAAGTTGGCGGTGACTCCGTACTCGTCAGCTTTGCCCGCGGCAGGGGTACCAGCGATGGTGACCAATCGCCCGCCGCCGCGCAATACCTTGAAAGACCGCTCGAGAGTGTCCCCGCCAACGGTGTCTATCACCACGTCGTAGATGGCATCGCTACGTTCGAAGCCCTCGGTACGGATATCGATGACTCGTTTCGCGCCAAGCCCGCGAAGCAACTCAGCTGCGTCGCTGCGCACTGTCGCGGTAACGTCCGCCCCGAGCATCGCAGCAAGTTGCACTGCAAGTATCCCTACCGCGCCCGCACCTCCATGCACCAGCACCGCCTCACCCGGCTGAACGGCGGCGCGATCTACTAACGCCTGATAAGCGGTCAGTCCTGCCAGCGGCAACGCCGCCGCAACAGCATGTGACAAACCCGCCGGCTTCTGAGCTAAGTCAACAGCAGGCACGGCAACAAATTCGGCAGCAGCGCCATCACGATCGAATCCAATAAGTCCGCAGACGTCGTCACCCGCGTTGACGTCCTTCACTTCTGAGCCGACCTCACGCACTACACCTGACACTTCGTGAGACAAAATGACCGGGGTACGGCTCACACCGCTCCGAGTCCACGTTTGTGGCCACTTGAGCTCGTCGAAAGTAATCGCGGCAACGTGTACCGCCACCAACACTTCGTCGGCCGCCGGAACCGGAATAGGCGCCCGCTCGACCACAAGCACCTCGGGCCCACCCTGGCGATGGGCGCGCAGCGCTGTCATCTCCTTTGAGCCGTCGAGCTCACACTCGACAATGGACCGCTGCTCGCAGCACGCAGAATCCGACATTAGTTCTCCTCCGGTCGTTACGACACGAACCATGCGCGTGCCAGAGTACCTGATACTGGGCTACATGACCCAGTTATTACTGAAGCTGGCAAGAATGCCGGATACCGCAGTACGAACACTTATTTCAGGTTCAATCGACGAGGACTTCCTGAATCACTAGAGTATGGGCTATCTGACCCAGTATGATTGCAGCTGCGCAAGCTGTCATGTTGCCCGCGTCGCCCTGCGTCTTCACCGGCCGGTGGCAGCCGGTACGGCACCTGCAACGGCAATATCGAGAGCAGATGGGCCTGACCCGCAAGGCATTTGCCCTCACATCAATAAGGAGAACTCGTGAGTCAGAACGTTCACTATCGCTTCGCCGACGTCGATGGGCACAAAATCTTCTACCGTGAAGCCGGTTCCGTTAGCAGCCCGGTCCTAGTGTTACTGCACGGCTTCCCGACGAGTTCCTACATGTTCCGCGATCTGGTCCCGCAATTGGCTGACCGCTACCACCTCGTCGCCCCCGACCACCTTGGATTCGGCCTGTCTGATGCACCGAGTTTCGATGAGTTCGAGTACTCCTTTGATGCGCTGGCTGACATCACCGCAGCGCTGCTAAAGCAGCTCGGGATCAGCCGGTATGGGCTCTACGTTCAAGATTACGGCGCGCCCATCGGGTGGCGTCTGGCGCTGCGCGCCCCGGAGGCGATCACCGCGATCATCACTCAGAACGGCAACGCGTACGAAGCTGGGCTGATCAAAGAGTTCTGGGCGCCGATCATGGACTATCAAAGCGTCCAAAATGCGGAAACAGAAAAAGGAGCGCGATGGAATCTGACCCTCGATGCCACCCGCTGGCAGTACACCTTCGGAGTTAGCGACGAAACACTACTAAACCCCGAGTCCTGGCATCACGACTTCAGATTGATATCCCGGCCGGGAAACGACCTCGTACAACTCAGGCTATTTGTTGACTACGCCAGCAACGTGCGCATGTATCCACAGGTGCAGCAATACTTTCGCGACAGTCAAGTCCCGCTCCTGGCGGTATGGGGTCAAGGCGACGGCGGATTCGGGCCTGCCGGTGCCACCGCGTTCGGTGACGATCTCCCACGGGCGCAGATTCACCTACTGGACGGCGGGCACTTTCTACTCGAGACCGCCCTGGGTGATGTAGTCGCCTTGATCCGTCAGTTCCTGGGCGGGCTCTCACTCGACGGTTGAGTCCGCCAGATCCCTCGCGTGTCGCAGTGCGGCAAGTCTCGAAAAGCATTTTCGCACAACAGGTCACAGCAGTGCATTGCACTCTCTGTGTGCCAGCAGGCAGGCCCGAACGCACCCGTGCCTGGGCGCCAACGGCTCACAGTCAGGGGTCAGCCGCTGCTGGCCAGTGCCGGTTGCACACCGCCGCGGTCGCGGCAGAGCGCGGCGACTTCACACGGAACAGCGTGAACATTCGCGCCCGATCGAGCCGCGGTGAGCCCGCAAGTTATCGCGCCGCCGAAAAAGAGGGCTGCGCTGACTTGCAGCAGCCGGGCGAAACCGACCTCGGTCAAACTGCCGGCGGCGATTAAACCCATACACGCCACCGTAATTAGTGACGACAGCCGTGACACAGCGTTATTGATCGCCGATGCCAGACCACTGCGTGCGGGATCGACGGCCGACAGGGCGAACGATGTCAGCGGTGTGACCGTGGCCACCAGCCCCGCCGCCAGCATCATCATGCCCGGCACTACACTCGCAACAACATTCACCGCACCCGCCGATAATGCGATCACCAGCAGCCCGGTCCCAGCCAATGCCGGTCCGATGACAAGGAAAAACCCTGGCCCCACGCGCGCGGCGAGAGCACCAACGTGGCGGGCGAATAAAAAAGACATGATGGGAATGGGCAGCGTGACCATTCCTGCAGCCGTCGCCGAGTAGCCACCGACCTCTTGGATGTAGAGGGAGATCACCAGCGATCCCAGTCCTAACCCGCCATAGACA
>Ga0209113_1000119_pt1 | contig 15815 bp, 14 predicted proteins | sample TexAe_RefH0_O1_FD_187951 | JGI IMG/M metagenome (GOLD analysis project Ga0209113, IMG submission 187951) | Forest soil microbial communities from Davy Crockett National Forest, Groveton, Texas, USA - Texas A ecozone_RefH0_O1 (SPAdes) (version 2) | ecosystem: Environmental > Terrestrial > Soil >... | reverse complement strand
TTCTGCGGCCACTTCTTCGACAGGAGGGGCCGGGGGAGCAGGTTCCGGGGGCGGCGGTGCGTCCGCGGGAGCCGGCGCTTGGGCCGCCACTTCTTCGACAGGAGGGGCCGGGGGAGCAGGCTCCGGCGGGGGCGGTGGTGCGTCGACCGCGGCAGGCTCGGCCGGTGGCGGGGGAGCGGGTGGCTCCGGTGCCGGCGGCGGTGGCGGGGGGTCAGCCGGCGGCGGGGGCAGTGGCGGCTCGAATGCCGCCGGCTCAGCGGGCGGTGCCGGGTCCGGCGCGGGCGCGTCAGCAAGGACGTTGCGCGGGGTGGCAGCCGACAGGCCTCGTCCGCAAACTGGCCAGGCGCCGCGGCCCTGAGTGGCCAGCACCCGCTCGGCGACCGCGATCTGCTGGTCGCGGGTGGCCTGGTTGGCCGATGAGGCAAACTCGCCGCCTCCGTGGGCGGCCCAGGTGCCCTGCGAGAACTGCAACCCGCCGTGGTACCCGTTGCCGGTGTTGATGCCCCAGTTACCGCCCGACTCGCAGGCGGCGACACGATCCCATTCGCTGTCGGGAGCCGCGGCTGCGTTACCGGCTAGGGCGATGCCGCCGCCGCCGATTACTGCGCCCGTGAAGGCCAGTTTGGCGACGCTGACGGTTGACGTGGTGGGTTTACGGTGACGACCACTCATACCCCGATTGATTCCTCTCGAGAAGCGCCTACGAGGTCAGCTGTCGGGTTCGGGCGGAAGAGGTCGCCCGGCCGTCGTGTGTCCTAAGGGAAACGCGTCGGCTTCACCCCAAGGAGCCGCGAACGGCTCCAGGTTCGATTTCGGCGGACCGTTGGGTCCCCCGCCTCCATCCACGGGTTTGCGTTGCTCGCCTATTGGATGGAGCTCGGCGCTATAGGCGAGAAGGCTTACCGTGCAGGGAGACTCGGTAAGCCCGCGCACGACGCTAGCTGCTGTTAGCGGCAGAGTCATGTTGTGACAAAACCGGCGTTTCGCATTTTTCGAGAAGCCATAACGCCAGGAACGTCCGCTGTTTGCGCAGGTTAAGCGCTTCGAAATCAGGCCGTTGCCGTGCCGTGATCATTCCGTTATGTGACCGAACTCACATAACGATTAGGGATTAACCCCAGGTCACGGATTCTGGTCCGCGGCGCCCAAAATCAACGTCGCACAGCTTCGGCACCGGCCCAGGGCGCGGGGCGATCCACCGGAACGATCTCCTTGCCCAGGGGCACCAGCGACACCGGGATCAGCTTCAGATTGGCCAGCGCCAGCGGAAGGCCGATGATCGTCAACGCCATTGCCACCGCGCTCACCAGGTGCCCGATCGCGAGCCAAATTCCGCACAGCAGCATCCAGATGACGTTCCCGATCAGGGAGCCGGTGCCGGCCCCGGGCCTCTCGACGATCGTCCGGCCGAACGGCCAGAGGGCATACGACGCGATGCGCAGGGAGGCGAAGCCGAACGGGATGGTGACGATCAACAGGAAGCAGATGACGGCGGCCAGCAAATATCCGAGGGCCAACCACAGGCCGCCGAAGACCAACCAAACGACATTCAAAATCAGGCGCATTGTCTCCTCCAACGGTGCCGCCAGCCTACCGAGAAACTGCGGTGCTCAGCGGGCTGCGTTCCGAGTAGGATCGATCGTCATCGCGTCCTGCGCAGGCGGGGCGCTTCGTTGTGTAGACCTATGTGGTTATCCGTTAGACAAGCAGGTGAGACCGGTGCCGACTGGCAAGGTGAAGTGGTATGACGCTGAGAAGGGATTCGGATTCCTATCTCAGGAGGACGGCGAGGACGTATACGTTCGCTCCTCGGCGTTGCCCGCGGGCGTCGAAGGCCTAAAGGCGGGCCAGAAGGTGGAATTCGGCGTTGCTTCCGGGCGGCGCGGGCCGCAGGCGTTGAGCCTGAAGTTGATCGACCCGCCGCCCACCCTGACCCGGCCGCGTCGCGAGGCTCCTGCCGAACACAAGCACAGTCCCGATGAACTGCACGGCATGGTCGAGGACATGATCACCCTGCTGGAGAGCGCCGTGCAGCCCGAGCTGCGTAAAGGTCGCTACCCGGACAAAAAGGTCGCGCGCAGGGTTTCCGAAGTCGTCAAGGCTGTCGCTCGCGAACTGGACGCCTGATCGCGTGTACCCCGCGGCACCGCGGGGAACCCTCACTGTCGAATTGCCGCAGCAGCCGATTCCAGTGAGGGAAGTCCGATGGCACAGCAAGCGCAGGTCAGCGAAGAACAAGCACGAGCGTTAGCAGAGGAGTCCCGCGAAAGCGGTTGGGACAAGCCGTCGCTAGCCAAAGAATTATTTCTAGGTCGCTTTCCGCTAGACCTCATCCACCCGTTCCCCGAGCCCGCGGACGACGAGGCCGCCAAGACTCGGGATTTCCTGGCCAAGTTGCGGGAATTTCTGGACGGCGTCGACGGAAGTGTCATCGAGCGCGACGCCCAAATTCCTGACGAGTATGTGAAAGGTCTTGCCGAATTGGGTTGCTTCGGCATGAAGATCCCATCGGAATACGGCGGGCTCGGCTTGTCACAGGTCGCCTACAACAGGGCGTTGATGTTGGTTTCAACCGTGCATGCCAGCCTCGGTGCGCTGCTGTCTGCTCACCAGTCGATCGGTGTGCCCGAACCGCTCAAGCTCGCCGGCACTGACGAGCAGAAGCAAAAGTTCTTGCCGCGCTGCGCCGCAGGGGCCATATCGGCGTTTCTGCTCACCGAGCCGGATGTGGGCTCCGACCCGGCGCGGCTGGCCTCCACGGCGACCCCGGTCGACGGCGGCGCGGCCTACGAACTGGACGGCGTGAAGCTGTGGACGACCAATGGCGTCGTCGCCGAACTGCTCGTCGTGATGGCCCGGGTGCCTAAGAGCGACGGGCACCGCGGCGGCATCAGTGCGTTCGTCGTCGAAGCCGACTCGCCCGGCATCACCGTCGAGCGGCGCAACAAGTTCATGGGATTGCGCGGCATCGAGAACGGGCTCACCAGACTGCACGCTGTGCGGGTGCCTGCCGAGAATCTCATCGGCAAGGAAGGCGACGGCCTCAAGATCGCGTTGACGACGCTGAACGCCGGACGGCTCTCGATTCCCGCGATTGCGGCCGGCGGCGCGAAATGGTCGCTCAAGATTGCCCGGGAGTGGGCCGGTGAGCGCGTGCAGTGGGGCAAGCCGGTCGGCGAACACGGGGCGGTCGTCGAGAAAATTTCGTTCATGGCCGCAACGAGCTACGCGCTCGAATCGGTGCTGGAGCTGTCAGGTCAGATGGCCGACGAGGGCCGCAACGACATCCGGATCGAGGCGGCGCTGGCCAAACTGTGGTCGAGCGAAATGGCTTGCAAGATCGGCGACGAGCTGCTGCAGATCCGCGGCGGGCGTGGCTACGAAACCGCCGAGTCGCTGGCTGCGCGCGGGGAGCGGGCAGTGCCGGTGGAGCAGGTGGTCCGCGACCAGAGGATCAACCGCATCTTCGAAGGCTCCAGCGAGATCATGCGATTGCTGATTGCCCGCGAGGCCGTCGATGCCCATCTCAGTGCCGCGGGCGACCTCGCGAATCCGAAAGCCGATATCCGCCAGAAGGCGAAAGCGGCGGCCGGCGCGAGTGGGTTCTACGCAAAGTGGTTGCCGCAGTTGGTATTCGGCGAAGGACAACGACCGACGGCGTACCGCGAGTTCGGCAATTTGGCGACGCATCTCCGTTTCGTCGAGCGCTCCGCGCGCAAGCTGGCCCGCAACACCTTCTACGGGATGGCGCGTTGGCAAGCGGCGATGGAGCAAAAGCAGGGATTCCTCGGTCGGGTAGTGGATATCGGCGCCGAGCTGTTCGCGATGGCCGCGGCATGCGTGCGGGCCGAAGCGCAGCGCGTCCAGGATCGGACCCGTGGCGAGCAGTCCTATGAGCTGGCCGACGCGTTTTGTCAGCAGGCCACCCTACGGGTGGAAGCACTGTTCGAAGCCTTGTGGACCAATACCGACGGCGCTGACGCGCAGCTGTCCGCCAACGTCTTGAAAGGGCGCTACATCTGGCTCGAAGAGGGGATAATCGACCAGTCCGAAGGCACCGGACCGTGGATCGCACACTGGGAAGCGGGCGCGTCGACCGAATCCGACCTTGCCCGCCGATTCCTTACCGTGGCGCAGACCTGATCAGGGGCTACTTCTGCCGGGCGTTATCGAGCACTCGCATCGATCCGGCGGTGCGCCGACGTTCGTCGGCGGTTGCGGATTGCCGTGGCCGGTCCGGGGCGACGTGCAACAGGTTTCGCGACGTCTATTCGACCCGGCCGCTGGACGACGCCGCGAAATCTTTCTTCGGTAGCGGTTTCAGGTGTGTCGTCGGAGGAGGCGGCAAGGAACCGGTCCGGGAGAGCCAGTTTGGCGATCGTCCGCAACACCAGTAGGTATTGGCGCGCCAGCGGGCCCGTGGTGTATGGCAGCTCATACTTCGCGCAGACCTCCTGCACCCGCTCGGCGATCTGCGCGTAGCGATTGCTGGGCAGATCAGGATAGAGATGGTGTTCGATCTGGTAACAGAGATTTCCGCTCATGAACGCCATCACCGGCCCGGCATGAAAATTGGCACTACCCAACATTTGTCGCAGATACCACTGCGCCTTGGTCTCATCCTCCAGGGCTTCAGGGGTGAATTTCTCAGCCCCGTCAGCGAAGTGACCGCAACAGATCACGGTGTAAGCCCACAAATTTCGCAGCAGGTTGGCTAGCACGTTCCCGAAAAGGACCCGACGCCAACGCCGCCCGGCGAGTGCAGGAATCAGCAGGAAATCTTTTCCTATCTGGCGAGTGATTTTGTGGCGCAGAGCTCGGGTGTGGGCAGCTCTTTCGGCGTCGGTATCCGCGCGATCTTGTTCAGAGTACAGACCGTGCAATGCGATTCCCCATTCAAACGCAAACGCCAGCAATAGATGTCGCAGCGGCTGCAACAGATTGCTCGGCCTCCATGGTTGGTCACCGGTGACGCGCATGACGCCGTAACCGAGGTCGTCGTCGACGCCGACAACGTTGGTGAACATGTGATGGCGGTAGTTGTGCGAGTACCTCCATTGAGAGGACAGCCCGGCCATGTCCCACTCCCAGGTGGTGGAATGAATTTCGGGATCGTTCATCCAATCCCATTGACCGTGGCCGATATTGTGGCCCAGCTCCATGTTCTCGATGCTCTTGGCCGCGGCCAGCGCGCAAGTTCCGACCGCCCATCCGGCCCGGGTTCGGCTGGCGCCGATCACGACACGGGCGCCCAGATCGAGGCAGCGTTGAACAGCGATGGTGCGCTGGATATACGTCCGGTCGTTCGCGCCAAGCGAATCTTCGATGTCGCGACGGATCGCGTCCAATTCGACGGCAAGTGCTTCGACATCCGCGGCGCTCAGGTGGGCGTATTCACTTACGTCCGAGATGGCCATGAGTTCTCACTGGTCGATCGACGGAGTGGCGCGCGGGGAATGGTGTGGTGGTTGGCGCCGGCGTGCCGGCGACGTCCGCCTTGGATGCGTTCGCATCGTGAACTTTCTAGCGAAGATCACTGAGGTGCCCGGTAGCGAGCGGCCGCTCTCACGCTGTCGCTGCAGGGGACGGCGTTTTCGGGCCGGCTGGATTGTCAACCAAAGCCAGTCTACCGGGGGTAGGTGTTTTGGACGGAAATGCTGCGGGCACAGTGAAAATCAACCCCGCTGAGGACTACCGCACGTTTGCGTACTCTCATATGTGTTCGGAACGCGCTCATCGACGGTCATCAGAAACTGCGACATCAGGTATTCGGCCAACACGCGCACTTTCATTGAGGGTCGGATCTGCTGATGCCGTCAGTCAGGGCCGGAGGACGATCTTCACCGCGCCGTCATCCTTCTTCTGGAAGATGTCGTAGGCGCGCGGCGCCTCGGCCAGCGGCAGAATGTGGGTGGCGAAGCTGTCGACGCCTAGCGGGTCCTCGTCGGTCAACAGCGGCATGATGTCGCCGACCCACTTTTTCACGTTGGCCTGACCCATGCGCAGCTGGACCTGCTTGTCAAACAGCGTGAGCATCGGCAGCGGGTCGGCCATCCCGCCGTACACGCCGATCAGCGAGATAGTGCCCCCGCGACGCACGATGTCGATCGCCGAGTACAACGCATCGAGGCGATCCACGCCAGCCTTCTGCATCATCGGCTTGGCCAACGCGTCAGGCAGCAGGCCGGTGATCTGTTGAGCCAGTTTGGCCACCGGTGATCCATGCGCTTCCATCCCGACGGCGTCGATCACCGAGTCGGTGCCGCGACCGTTCGTGAGATCGCGGACCACATCGGCCAGCTTGTCGCCCGCATCCTCCAGATCGATCGTCCGGATACCGCGGCCCTCGGCCCGGGCCAGTCGTTCCCGGATCCGGTCCACCGCAATGACCTCGTAGCCGAGGTGTGCGGCGATGCGTGCGGCCATGTCGCCGATCGGCCCGAGGCCGAGCACGGTCACTGAGCCGCCGGCGGGGATAGCGGCGTAGGAAACAGCCTGCCAAGCGGTCGGCAGCACGTCCGACAAATAGACATAGCGCGAGTCCGGTGGCCCTACCGGCACCTTGATGTGGGTGAATTGCGCCTGCGGCACCCGAAGCAGTTCGGCCTGTCCGCCGGGAACCGCGCCGTATAGCTCGGAATAGCCGAACAGGGCGGCGCCCATCCCTTGGTCGCGAACCTGCGTGATCTCGCACTGCGTGTAGAGCTGCAGGTCGCACATATAGCAACTGCCACAGGAGATTTGGAACGGGATCACCACCCGGTCACCGACCGCCAAGTTGGTGATGTCACGACCCACCTCGCGCACGATTCCCATCGGTTCGTGGCCCAGGATGTCGCCGGGATTCATGAACGCGCCGAGCACCTCGTAGAGATGCAGGTCGGACCCGCAGATGTTGGTCGACGTGATTTCAATGATCGCGTCCGTGGGCTCTTCGATAACTGGGTCAGGCACGCTTTCTACCCTGACGTCGCGCTTTCCATGCCAGGTGACCGCCTTCATGTGCATTGCCTCCTCAAGCGCCAAGTGCGCTGCCAAGCCCCGGCGTCCTCGCGAACGGCCGCCGATACCGGCGCGCGCGGAGCGCGAAGTCACAGACCTCAGCGTGGTACCCCGATGGAGTTCCCCCAAAACGCATATGCGTTTGTTCCCCGGGATATCACCGGAATTCCAAAGGGGTGCGGACAAATTCGGGTACCAGGGATCGTCGCAGTGACCGCCGCTCCGGGACATTCACTGACCGCGTCGGACAGCGCGCGTTTCCCCGTGGTGCTGCCGGGGTATCAGCAAAGGGGTGACTTCTTTATGGCTCAGTGACCGAGTCGAACAGCCTTGGGCTGCAAGCCAGCTTGACGACACCGCCCGCAGCGCCGATGTCATTGTGGTGGGCGCTGGGATCACCGGACTGATCACCGCAGTTCTGTTGGCTCGCGCCGGTAAGGACGTATTGGTGTTGGAAGCCCGCACGGTCGGCGCCTGCGCCACCGGAAACACCACCGCCAAGATCAGTCTGCTGCAGGGCAGCCACCTTTCGAAGATCTTGTCCAAGCACGGCAAGGGTGTGGCCCGTGCGTACGTGGACGGCAATCGTGAGGGTCAAAGTTGGCTATTGAATTACTGCGACACACATGATGTAGCGGTGCAGCATGAGGACGCCTACACCTATGCACAGTCAAGTAAGGGCGTCGAGTCAGCGCGCGCTGAGCTAAAGGCGTGCCGGACGGTGGACCTGCCCGCCACGTGGGAGGACGACGCGAAGGTGCCGTTTCCCTACCACGGTGGCGTGCGCCTGGCCGAGCAGGCGCAGTTCGATCCAATGTCACTCTTGGACGCGTTGGCCGTCGAACTACTCCGTAACGGCGGACGATTAGTCGAACAGATACGCGTACGGCGGGTCTCCGGTCACGGCAAAAGCGTGCGCGTCCACGTCAACGACGCCGCTCAGCGGGACGTGGAACTCTCCGCCGCGCAATTGGTGCTGGCCACTGGGATTCCGATCCTCGATCGCGGCGGTTACTTCGCGCGTGTCAAGCCAAGCCGGTCCTACTGCTTCGCGTTCAAGGTCCCCGGCGACATCACCCGGCCGATGATGATTTCGACCGACTCACCCACGCGTTCTGTGCGCTACGCGCCCGTCGCCGACGGTGAGCTACTGATTGTGGGTGGCGCCGGCCACACCGTCGGTCGCGAGAAGAGTCCTTCCAAGGCGCTCGATGAGTTGTCGTCGTGGACGCGCAAGCACTACCCGGGCGCCGAGCAGACGCATTTCTGGTCTGCGCAGGATTACACGCCGATCGACGACCTGCCATACGTCGGCCCCATCTTGCCGGGTAACGAAAAAATCTTTGTTGCAACGGGTTTCAACAAGTGGGGAATGACGAACGGCGCTGCTGCAGCGTTGGCGCTGTCGAGCCGCCTGCTGGGTGGGCGGATGGACTGGTCGAGTGCGTTCGCCAGCTGGAGCCCGCGCGAACTTTCCGGCCTGCGAACGGCCGTGCGATCCAATCTCCAGGTCGGATTTAATTTGACCAAGGGCTGGATCACCCCGTCGGTTCGCACGGGCCGTCGCAGCCCTACCGAGGGCGAGGGCGGCTTAGTGAGCGGCCCCCCTTGGCATCTCGAAGCCAGGTGTCGGGTCGCCGGTGTCGAGCACCGCGTCTCGCCGGTGTGCCCGCACCTGGGGGGAATCGTGAACTGGAACGACGCCGACGCGGCCTGGGAATGCCCACTCCACGGCTCACGCTTCGCCCCGGATGGCACGCTCCTCGAAGGGCCGGCTACGCGCGATCTGACCGCATCGGACTGAAGCAGCCGACAAATTCGATAATCCGACGCTACTCAACGGCGTCGGGGTCGTTTTGTTCGGCGATCATCGCCAACCGCCAGGTGCACTCCCGGTTGCGCGGCGCGACCCCCAGTAGCTGCACACTGTCCGGCACCCATCGCAGCGGAATGCTGGTGGCCAGCTCGCTCATCTCGATGCGGCACCCACCTCCCTGAACATCACTCAGCCGCAGCGTGATTCGTGCTGTCGCGGCCGGCCTCACCTTCGCCAGCAGGACAAGCTCCTCACCTGGTATACAGCTTTGCACAACGGTCTCGTCATCGATGACTGCCGGCCACGTTCCGATGGAATGCAAAATGCGAGCGCCGGATGCCGGCCAAGTCGAATCCACCGCACGGATCCGACTGTTGCCCACCACCCAGCCCGAGTATGTCCAGCCGTCGGCTAACACGTCCCACACCCGCTGACGGCTGGCGGCGATGTCTCGTGTCACGGTCATAGGTTGACCTTTCGTTCGGAGTGAGAAACTGCGATTCGGTGTCGACCGCTGGTGAGGGGATACCCGCAACGCAGGAAGGTACGCAGGCGAGTCGGCGCGATCCGAGCAATCCGGTAGCGTTAGCGTTGCTGGTGCTGATTGATAACCGGGTGGTCGGCTCAACCAACGTCTACGCCCGGGACAGGGAAGTATTCGGTGAGCACGCGGTGCGACTTTGGTCTGCATTCGCTGATCCGGCAGCGGTGTCGGTTTACAACACGCAGTTGCTGGTTGCGGTTGAAGTACGAGCAGAGCATTTGCAGCGCGCATTGGTGAGCCGGGCAGTAGTCGACCAGGCGGTTGAGGCGCATAAGCCAGACCGAGAACACCAGCTGGCGGCAATTGCTGAAAGCATCGTCGAGGAAACGGTGCGGCGCGCTCGAAACCGCCGCAGCAGCAGTCCAACCGGCGGCACGTAAGTTACACGTGCCGCCCGGTGTGGCCATTGGGTGAACCGTTGCCGTTGACATCGTCTTGGCGTTCCTTCAGCGCGGCGAGGGCTTTGCGGTCGGCGGCGTGCGCGGCTTCGGTGAGCGCGCGATCCTCGGCGGGCGGGTCGGCACGAAAGAAGCTGCCAGAGCCCGGTGAGCCTCCCGAACCGAGTTTGTTCATCTTGACCGGCACCGGCGCACCTTGGTATTCCAGTGGCAGCGGCTGGCCCTGATCGTCGACGGGACCGAGCGGTTGATGGACTTCGATGTAGGCACCGTGCGGCAGCCGCCTGATGATCCCGGTCTCGACTCCGTGGTCTAGAACCGCACGGTCGCTGCGCTGCAAGCTAATACACCACCGATAGGTGATGAAGTACACGATCGGTGGCAGCACCACCATCCCGATGCGCCCGATCCACGTCGTCGCGTTCAACGAGATGTGGAACTGGTACGCAATGATGTCGTTGAACGACGAGTAGGTCAGCACGGTGTAGAACGCAATCGCCATCGCACCGATACCGGTCCGAACCGGCACGTCTCGCGGGCGCTGCAGCAGATTGTGGTGCGCGGTGTCGCCGGCGAACCGCTTCTCCAGGTACGGATAAACCGTCAACAGGATGAAGACCAGACCCAGTATCAGCGCCACGGCTACGGCGGCGGGGACCGTGTGCTGCCCGATGTACAGCTCCCACGCCGGCCAGAGACGGATCAGCCCGTCGGTCCACATCAGGTAGAAGTCCGGTTGACTACCCGCCGCAACCTGAGATGGGTTGTACGGGCCTAGATTCCAGATGGGGTTGATCTGCAGCAGGCCGCCCATCAAACCCAGAACGGCGACAGTCAGCGCGAAGAAAGCACCTGACTTGACCGCGAACACCGGCATGACCCGCACGCCGACGACGTTGTGCTCGGTGCGGCCGGGACCGGGGAACTGAGTGTGCTTCTGAAACCACACCAGCGCTACGTGCGCTCCGATCAGGGCGAGCATGATGCCAGGGAAGAGCAAGATATGGATGCCGTACAGGCGCGGGATGAGGATGTCGCCAGGGAAATCACCACCGAACAGCAGCCAGTGCAGCCAGGTGCCGACCAGTGGGATGCCCAGCGTGATCGACGACAATGCCGCCCGAATCCCCGTGCCCGACAGCAGATCGTCGGGCAGCGAGTAGCCGAAGAAGCCCTCGAATATCGCCAAGATCAGCAGTATCACGCCGATGACCCAGTTCGCCTCGCGAGGCCGCCGGAACGCGCCGGTGAAGAACACCCGAGCCAAGTGCACCATGATTGACGCAGCGAACATCAAGGCAGCCCAATGATGGACCTGGCGGACGAACAGGCCACCCCGGACTTCGAAGGAGATGTCCAGGGTGGACGCGTAGGCCTTCGAGACTGCGAGACCGCGCAGGGGTTGGTAAACGCCGTTGTAGGTGACCTCGGTCATCGACGGGTCGTAGAACAGCGTGAGATAGACGCCGGTGATCAGCAGCACGATGAAGCTGTATAAGCAGATTTCGCCCAGCAGGAACGACCAGTGCGTCGGAAACACTTTGTTGAGCTGCCGGCGTACCGCACCCGACAGGTGATAGCGCGAGTCAATCGCATCGCTTTGAGCCGCAAAGGTATCGGCAATTTTCGTACTCATGATGTTCGCTCGCCGGGGTCCCGTTCCGAATGTCGAGAAGTGTCGTTCCGCTTCTGCTCGCTGCGCGCCTCGGCGCCACTCTGCCCGACATCGAAAGGAACGTCGGGAAACGTGCGGCCAACGTAGCTGCCGTCCTCGCCGTGCATGCCCGCGCGGGAGTTCGCTACACCGGGATCGGAAACTACATCAGCCTCACGCGTATTGCGGCTTCGCGTGTCGTGGGATGACTTCCTATCCTTGATTTTTTCGACCAGGTGACCGGCCTTGCGCTTCGCCGCGTCTATCAACGTCACGGCATCTCCATTTCTGCGTGCGTAAATCACTGGTTGTGGTCTACCCGTGTTGCGGATCTCTCACACCTCAATCGATGCAAAAACGTTGCAGATGGGGCTTCCGGGACAGTGCGGAGAGGTGCTGGCGGTCGGCCATACCGCCCCAGCTCGCTCGTCGACGAGCGATCGTCGCCCCGGTCGCGCCCCGGACCCGTCGCTGCGGCGGGCGACTCCTAGGGCGGTACCTAGATCGGGGAGTAGCTCAAATCATTTGGGGTGTAAGCGGATACAACGGCCCGCGCGCCTACGAGGCCGTCACCGATCGCGCATCCGAGTGCTATCCGTGGGAAGAGGTTGGTGTGAGCGGCCGAATTGCGGGTAACCGCGCAATGTTGAAACAACGGATTCTGATGGAGGAATTATGGCAAGTGCAGTTGCAACGGTCTGGTTGCCAGTCGAAGACATGAGTCGAGCGGTCCAGTTCTACGGTCAAACACTCGGCCTCACGGTGAAGAGCGAGAGTGATGACTGGTCGGAACTAGATGCCGACGGCGTCACAATCGGGTTGAACGCCCGCGAAGCAACCCATAAGGGAGGCACAGGCGGGGCGGTCCTTACGTTTCAGCCCGACGGCGATCTGTACAAGGAGGTCGCGCGGCTCTCGGAAGCAGGCGTGGAATTTGTCGACGAAGTCAGCTCGCACCCGTGGGGCCGCATCGCGTCGTTCAAGGATTCCGAAGGTAACGATCTCCAGCTTTATGGGCCGCCTTCGGAGTGACTTTGCACTTCGGCGGTCATGACATCGGAACGCCGGTGCGAGCGGCCACCGAATCGCCGCTGCTGGCATCAAACACGTCGATCGCGACGTCGGTGTCGCGGTAGCTGCCGATCAGGTGGAGTCCGGCGGTCGCGGCGACAACTTCGTTGACGTCATCACCCGACATCAGATAGTCGTCAACCGGGTGGCGCCAGTGACAGGCGATTACGGTCGCGCCAGAGGCCAACCGTGGACACTCGCGGTCCAGCACCTCACGAAGCGCATCCGGTGTCAAGTAGTAGCCGACTTCGGAGAGCACCAGCAGGTCGAAAGGCCCTGGCGGCCAAGGGTCGTCCACCGAAGCGCGCAGTAAGGTCACTTGCCTGCGCTCGACGGCAGCGCTCAGGCGCCGGCTCGCGCTCTGCAGCGCCGCGGCGGCGACATCGGTGGCCGTCACCCGAGTGCACCGCTGGGTCAAGAGCTCGGTCAACACCCCAACCGAACAGCCAGGTTCAAACGCATGCCGGTAACGCTGGTCCGGGAGCATGGCGAGGGTGATCGCGTACTTACGCTGCTCGTACCAGCGAGTCTCCAGCTCCCAGGGATCGGCCGAACGCGAGTACATCCGACGGAAGTAGTCGTTGGGCAGCCTGCTCACACGAACACCACCTCCCCCACCTCCAGCAGCCGGTGCACGACAGCGGCCGGTAGCACCGCGCCACCGTCGGTCCGTGGTTGAGTTTGGCTCGAGAAGGACTGCACGGCGAGCTGTTTCAGGGCAAGCGCTTCATCGGTCAATGCGGCGCGGCGGGCGCGGGCCCACGGCACCACGCTATCTCCGGGTCTGGCCCAATGCCACATCCACACCGGGTATTCGACGAACGGCGCGCCGGTGTTGGCCGCAGCGACAGCGGCGGCCCGCCCCACCGCCTCATGGTCGGGGTGGCCGTCGCCGCGCCAGGTTGCCGCGCACCACCTGCCGGCGGGGAAGGAGGCGAGCAGAGCGGTGATCCGCTCTGTGATTTGCCTTTCGTGGAGTTGCAACTCACCGTCGGGCATTCCCAGCCGAATCGGCTCCCTTGCACCCAGCACCGCCATTGCCCGGCGAAGCTCGGCCCGGCGCATGGTTTCCAGTTGGGCGCGACCGTCTGCGCCCAGCCCGGGATGCGCGGCACCGCCGTCAGAAACCGACACCACCTGCACGTCGATGCCGGCCGCACACAACATGGCCAAAGTTGCTCCCAGGCCGAGCGTTTCGTCATCGGGATGCGGCGCAACGATCGTCATGCCCGGGCAGGCCCCGATCTCCCAGGGCGCAAAGCAATGGTTCCAGCCGGTCCACAACTCGACGGGGGTGCCGCCGTCAGCGATCGCGCTGGCCTGCATCCGCGAACCGGTCGCCGACAACATTTCATCCATCGGCACGACCCGAGGCCGCCAGCCGGCCAAGCTCGGCGAGGTCACGCTCGGCGTGGCTTTGCCGGACGTACACACTGAGGTCGGCCACGGCGCGCGCGTGCTGTTCGTCGAGGCACAGCGGGCCCGGTCCCAGCGCCCGATCCGTCCGCACGAGTGCTTCGTCGACCGCGTTCTCAACTACTGCCCGTGCGCGTCTCGCCGTCAATTCCGCCCACCCCGAGCCATTGTGCGGATCGCCGTCGACCTGTTGGGCCGCCGCGCCTAGGGTGGCCTCCGCGCCGGCGATCGCCGCATCGATCGCGCCCAAGTGCGCCAGCAGGTGTCCGTCGGTCGAGCCGGCCGCGGCGCGCTCGTAGAGCGGTGCGGCCACCGCCCGGGCACCACCCAACCAGCACGCCGCGACACCGATAGCACCGAACCAGAAGCCCGGTCGGTTCAGGTAGTCGTCCGGCTGCCCGACGGGAATCGCCGCCGCGCTGTCGAATTGGACCGATCTGGTGTCGCTGTCGGCCATGCCCGCGTTACGCCAGATGCGCTCCTTTGGACGAGCGCCAGATCGGTCCACCGCGAACAGCCCGCGACGTCCGCCGCTGAGCTGAGCAGTTACCAACGCGTGCGTGCATAGTCCGGCGCCGGAGCACCACGCCTTGGTGCCGTTGAGGACTAGCGAATCGCCTGCGCCGCAGGCAGTCACGACCGCGTCGGGGGCTTCGGCGGCCCAGACTGCCCACAACTCATCCGTGCGCGGCCTGGGGCCATTGAGTTCGGCCAGGATTGCGATCGCGTCGGCATGGGCCTCGGCCAACCGCCCCGCGACCACGTCGATTTCAGTCAACTCGGAAAGGCGACGCCAGCGCTGTGCGGTTCGGCCCGACCCGGGCAGCGGTAACTCCAAGTCACCGGCGCGAAGCCAACGCAGGACCAGATCGGCAGTCATGATGCCTCGACTTTCCCATCCTGATCGCCCGAAACCTCTCGTGATAGCTCAGCGAGGTGATCGGCGAAGCCGCCGGGCGCGCGGCCGTTACGACGATCGGACGTCGCTACCGAGAGCTCGTCGTCCCAGAGCACACGGCAGCCGGCGGCTCGGAACCGGTCGACCAGATCGACGTCCTCGCCGCTGGCGAGTGCAGCGAACCCTCCGACACGCCAGTAAGCGTCGGCGTTGAAGCCCATGTTGGCGCCGTGAACATGGCGGCGTCGGGGCGCGTCGGCTGCGTAGCGCGCTTTGTAACGGTCAGCGACTTCCTTACAGTGATGGCGCCACTGGCCCACCCGCACCACACCCAGGACCATGTCGGCGTCAGTCCCAAGCTGGCGGAGCAACCAATCGCTGCCTACTTCGGTGTCGGCATCCGTCGTCGCATACCAGGTCCGCTCTCCAACGCTCCGCAGGACACATCTGGCATAACGAAATCCGGCCGCGCGCGCCGCGCCCACGTTTCGCTCGTCGACTTCCAAAAAATGCACATTCGATCCGAATCGTCCGGCAAGACTCGCGCTTTCGTCGTCGCATGCGTCGAGCACCACCACCACAGATACGGGTACCGCGACACCGGCCGCGGCGGTCCGGATCGCTTTCAGACACCTGGACAACACCGAGGATTCGTTGCAGGCCGGAACGACTACGACCGCACCGCGCTTGGCTGTCATTGCTGGTGAATAACCGTTGCGATCGAATTTGACACACCATAGTTCCGACCAAATAGCTCGGCTCGTCCCCGGCGGCGATCCGGCCGGGCCCGGCGGATGGCGGCCGGGATGCGAGCTCGTCGGACCGGACGACGTGCGCGGGTAGTGGCCGATCGTCGGCGACAACGGCGTCGGTGAGCATATCCTGGCACCGTCGATACCCGCATACGGCAACGATTGTCGACACGGGGATGAGGATCAGTGAGTCGCATGAACAAGCGCGACGGCGGCCGGCGGCGCCGGGAGAACGCTGCAGTGGGTGCAGAGGCCGCGGACCGC
>Ga0209113_1000117_pt1 | contig 15870 bp, 12 predicted proteins | sample TexAe_RefH0_O1_FD_187951 | JGI IMG/M metagenome (GOLD analysis project Ga0209113, IMG submission 187951) | Forest soil microbial communities from Davy Crockett National Forest, Groveton, Texas, USA - Texas A ecozone_RefH0_O1 (SPAdes) (version 2) | ecosystem: Environmental > Terrestrial > Soil >... | reverse complement strand
CCGATGTCTCCAAGCAGCGAGTCGGCGGCAGCCAGCAGATCATCCTCGACCGGGACCTGCAGTTGGTAGTCAACTCGTTATGGGCCAGCGGTGCCGAGGCTATCGCCGTCGACGGAGTCCGGATTGGCCCGAACGTCACCATCCGGCAAGCCGGGGGCGCGATTCTGGTCGACAACAACCCCACCACCAGCCCGTACGCGGTTCTGGCGGTCGGGCCGCCGCATGGGATGCAAGACGTGTTCGACAACAGCCCGGGCCTACGCCGGTTGCGGCTCCTGGAGACCTCGTACGGCGTCGGCGTGAACGTCAGCGCCAAGGACAATCTCACGCTGCCCGCCGGGGCGGTCCGAGATGTCAAGTTCGCCAAACAGATTGGGTCGTAGTGCAAAACATAGAGGTAGCGGAGGCAGAGCACCGATGATCGGTATCGCAGCGCTGGCCGTCGGTATCGTGCTGGGCCTGGTCTTTCATCCCAGCGTGCCGGAGGTCATCCAGCCCTATCTGCCGATCGCGGTCGTCGCCGCACTCGACGCGGTGTTCGGCGGGTTGCGGGCGTACCTGGAGCGGATTTTCGACCCGAAGGTGTTCGTGGTGTCGTTCGTGTTCAACGTGCTGGTCGCGGCGCTGATCGTCTACGTCGGCGACCAGCTGGGCGTCGGCACGCAGCTGTCGACGGCGATCATCGTCGTACTGGGTATCCGCATCTTCGGGAACGCCGCGGCGCTGCGGCGCCGACTCTTCGGCGCGTAACGGATACAGGGCTGACATGAGCGACACCGATCCCGAAGCCGACGACACCGCCGCGGAGTCGCTCCACCCCGACGGCGAAAACGCCGGAAAGCCCGCAGACGTCGAGCAGGCCGCGGAGGCCGAGCAGCACGGTCGGCACGAACTGGGGCCGCACCAACCGAAACCCGCGATCGGCGAGTTGCAGCCCCGCGGATTCCTGCGACGCGGCCGCACAGTTTTCGGCACACTGGCCCTGATCCTGTGCCTGCTGCTGGGCGTGGCGATCGCAACCCAGGTGCGCCAGACCAACACCGGCGACTCGCTGGATACGGCCCGTCCCGCGGACCTGCTGGTGCTGCTGGATTCGCTGCGTCAACGCGAAGCGACGCTGAACACCGAGGTCGCCGAACTGCAGCGCTCGTTGAACGCCTTGCAGGCGTCGGGCAGCAGCGACCAGGCCGCCATCCAGAACGCTCAGGCCCGGCTGGCGGCGTTGTCGATCCTGATCGGCACGGTCGGCGCCACCGGCCCCGGTGTCACCGTGCGGATCGAGGATCCCGGGCCCGGGGTTGCGCCGCAGGCGATGCTCGACGTGCTCGACGAACTACGGGCCGCCGGCGCCGAGGCCATCCAGATCAGCGATGGGCACGAGGCGGTGCGAACCGGCGTCGACACCTGGATCGTCGGTGCTCCCGGTGCACTTATCGTCGACGGCAAAACCTTGATCCCGCCGTATTCGGTTGTTGCCATTGGTGATCCACCGACGCTTGCGGCGGCGATGAACATTCCCGGCGGCGCGGTGGACAGCGTCAAACGCGTCGGCGGCACCATGTCGGTGCAGCAGGGCGACAAGGTCGACATCACCGCCTTGCGACAACCAAAACCGCGCCAATACGCTCAGCCCGTCAAGTAGTAACCGACCAGAACAGGAAAACCGTGAGCGAAATCCCGCCTGATTTGCACTACACCGCCGAACACGAGTGGATTCGGCGGACCGGGGATGACACCGTCCGGGTAGGGATCACGGACTTCGCCCAGCAGGCCCTCGGCGACGTCGTATTCGTCCGGCTGCCTGACGTGGGTAGTGACCTGTCTGCGGGGGACGCGTTCGGTGAAGTGGAATCGACCAAGTCCGTGTCGGACCTTTATGCACCGGTCACGGCGAAAGTTGTTGCTGTCAATGAAGATTTAGAAGCCACCCCCGAGCTGGTCAACTCCGACCCCTACGGCGGCGGCTGGCTGATCGACCTCCAGGTCGACGCCGGGGCCCTGGAGAAAGGATTCGACGAGCTGCTGGACGCCGAGACCTACCGCGGCACGCTGGCCGAATGACCCTTGTTATCGTTCCCTGCGCCCGGCACCGATGCACGCCGGACCGAGGCCGGACTCGGACGGCGATCAGATGTCGCCGCCGATCCGGCGGGGGACGGCACATTGGGCTCCTGTGCGCGGTACGGTCGTCACATCGACGGCCACAGCGGGTGGGAAACCGGCCGACCGGACCCAACCAGACAACGCAGCAGCGGTCAGTGAGGAGCAGCGGGTGACGGACAAGGACAACGACCAGACTTCTGATGAGGTCACCGTGGAGACGACATCTGTTTTCCGCGCGGACTTCCTCAATGAACTGGACGCTCCCGCGCAGTCGGGCTCGGAGACCGCGGTGTCCGGTGTCGAAGGCCTGCCGGTCGGTTCAGCGTTGCTGGTCGTCAAACGGGGGCCGAACGCCGGCTCGCGCTTCCTGCTCGACCAACCGACCACATCGGCCGGCCGCCATCCCGACAGCGACATCTTCCTCGACGACGTCACCGTCAGCCGTCGGCACGCTGAATTCCGATTGGAGTCCGAGGAGTTCCACGTCGTCGATGTCGGCAGCCTGAATGGCACCTACGTCAACCGCGAGCCGGTCGACTCAGCCGTGCTGGCCAACGGCGACGAGGTGCAGATCGGCAAATTTCGCCTGGTATTCCTGACCGGCCCCAAGGTCGGTGACGACGGAGGGCCCGGAAGCTAGTGACCGCGCCCGAGACCCCCGCACTGAGCGGGATGTCTATCGGAGCGGTCCTCGACCTGCTACGACCGGACTTCCCGGATGTGACGATTTCCAAGATCCGTTTCTTGGAAGCCGAGGGTCTCGTTACGCCACAGCGCGCGGCATCGGGTTATCGCCGGTTCACCGCCTATGACTGCGCGCGGCTGCGCTTCATCCTTACCGCCCAGCGTGACCAGTACCTGCCGCTGAAGGTGATCAAGGCCCAGCTGGACGCGCAGCCCGACGGCGAGCTGCCACAGGGCGGATCGCCTTACGGTGTACCGCGATTGGTGTCGGTCGGCGACGATGGGTCCGCGGCGGCCGCCGCGGACCCGGCGGCGGTGTCCACTGCCCGCGTCCGGCTCAGCCGAGAAGACCTGCTGGACCGTTCAGGGGTGGACGGCGAGCTGCTCACGGCGCTGCTCAAAGCCGGTGTGATCACCACCGGCCCTGGTGGCTTTTTCGACGAGCACGCGCCTGCGATCTTGCAGTGCGCCCGAGCACTCGCGGATTACGGGGTCGAGCCGCGTCATCTGCGGGCATTCCGCTCGGCGGCCGACCGGCAATCGGACCTGATCGCGCAGATCGCCGGGCCCCTCGTCAAGGCTGGTAAGACCGGCGCCCGAGACCGCGCCGACGACCTCGCGCGCGAAGTTGCCGCCCTGGCGATCACGCTGCACACCTCGTTGATCAAGTCCGCAGTGCGCGACGTTCTCCACCGCTGAAGGACTAGACTTCGGAACGACAGCTTGCGTTCGGCGGCATGGTGTTTGCACCACTACGTCGGAGCAGGTCTGATCGGACACGGCAGCACGTGCGGAGGGCAGACACAGATGGGTGAAGTTCGCGTCGTCGGCATTCGCGTCGAGCAGCCGCAGAACCAGCCGGTGCTCCTGCTGCGCGAGGCCGACGGCGATCGCTACCTGCCGATCTGGATCGGCCAGTCCGAAGCCGCCGCGATCGCCCTCGAGCAGCAGGGAGTCGAGCCGCCGCGTCCGCTCACCCATGACCTGATTCGGGATCTCATTGCCGCGCTTGGTCATTCGCTCAAAGAGGTGCGCATCGTCGACCTGCAGGAAGGCACGTTCTACGCCGACTTGATCTTTGACCGGAACATCACAGTGTCAGCGCGGCCATCGGATTCGGTGGCCATCGCTTTACGGGTCGGCGTACCGATCTACGTCGAAGAAGCCGTCCTCGCGGAGGCCGGCCTGCTGATTCCTGACGAGAACGACGACGAGCCATCCACCGCCGTTCGCGAGGACGAAGTGGAGAAGTTCAAAGAATTTTTGGACAGCGTCTCGCCCGACGATTTCAAGGCCACCTGAACGCGCGCAGAACGGAAATCGAGGTCGGCCCGTAAAAAAATGCGGAACGCATTTATCGAGTAGGGCACGCCCGAGTCGGCAACATCACGGATGCGTCTCAACTGCGAGTTCGACCTCGACACGCCCGGTGGATAGCGTGGAGTCACCGCCTCGACCGCCATACTTTGAATTCAATTGATTAGTTCTACGAACACCAGAGTGAGTCGAAAAGCGTATGCTCACAAGCACTCGATTGAGCAAACGCGAAAACGGCAGCCCGTAACGAGCGCGCGATCGGCGAGAGGATGCACCGTGGGTGACCAGCCACGTCAGGATCAACTGGATCTCGAGTCTGTGACCACACTCGACGACAGTTCAGAAGCCATTCCCGAACCGGCGATCCGCGTGTCGAGCGAACCTGTGCAGGGTGGCTTGTTCCCCGACGACTCGGTACCCGACGAACTGGTCGGCTACCGCGGCCCGAGCGCCTGCCAGATCGCCGGGATCACGTATCGCCAGCTGGACTACTGGGCGCGCACCTCACTGGTAGTGCCGTCGATCCGGAGCGCCGCCGGATCCGGCAGCCAACGGCTGTACTCGTTCAAAGACATCCTCGTGCTCAAGATCGTCAAGCGTTTGCTCGACACCGGGATCTCCTTGCACAACATCCGCGTCGCGGTTGACCACCTGCGTCAGCGCGGCGTGCAGGACCTGGCCAACATCACGCTGTTCTCCGACGGGACCACGGTTTACGAGTGCACCTCGGCCGAAGAAGTCGTCGACTTGCTGCAGGGCGGACAAGGCGTGTTCGGCATCGCTGTCTCCGGAGCGATGCGCGAGCTGACCGGCGCTATCGCAGATTTTCCCGGCGAGCGCGCCGACGACGGCGAGTCGATCGCCGCGCCGGAAGACGAGCTGGCCTCGCGGCGCAAGCACCGCGACCGCAAGATCGGCTGACTTCGGCCGTCATCTCGATGCCGCTGGCTACGCCGGCGGCATTCAGTCGGTAAACTCGACAACGCATCGTTCTTGCGCGGGAGAGTTCCGTGGCGGCCAGCCACGGACGCCGAAGGAGCAACACCTCTCCGTCAACCTCTCAGGCACCCCGGACCGCGCCAGACCCCGATGCCTCTGGAAAGCGGTGACTTTCGGGTCGCCCGCCCATGGGGAAAGACATTCGGATGTCGAATCTCTCAGGCGCCCGGTTCGGGTAGACGACAGAGGGGGAGGGCAAGCCTTCCCTGTTCGTCAGGAGTTCGCCAATGTCCGACCACACCAACCCGCTCTTCGCCGACCGGCACATCGGCCCGGACAGTGCTGCCGTCTCGGCGATGCTGGAGGTCATCGGGGTCGACTCCCTCGAAGAACTCGCTCGTCGCGCTCTGCCTGCGGGAATCCTCGACGGATTGACCGATTCCGGCGCCGCACCGGGCCTGGATCAGCTGCCGCCGGCGGCTTCCGAGGCCGAAGCGCTGGCTGAGCTGCGGACGCTGGCCGACGCCAACACGGTCGCGGTGTCGATGATCGGGCAGGGCTACTACGACACCTATACACCGCCGGTGTTACTCCGCAATATCTTGGAGAACCCGGCCTGGTACACCGCCTACACGCCGTACCAGCCCGAGATCAGCCAGGGTCGGCTGGAGGCGCTGCTGAACTTCCAGACCATGGTGGCCGACCTGACCGGCCTCGAGGTGGCCAACGCATCGATGCTCGACGAGGGGACCGCGGCCGCCGAGGCGATGACGCTGATGCATCGCGCGGTGAAAGGAAACGCCAACCGGTTGGCCGTCGACGTCGACGTGTTCGCCCAGACCGCGGCCGTGCTGGCCACCCGGGCCGAGCCGCTCGGCATCGAAATCGTCACCGCCGACCTGCGCGAGGGCCTGCCGGACGGGGAGTTCTTCGGTGTCATCGCCCAACTGCCGGGTGCCAGCGGCCGGGTCACCGACTGGTCGGCGCTGGTCTCGGAGGCGCACGACCGCGGCGCGCTGGTGGCCGTCGGCGCAGACCTATTGGCGCTGACGCTGATCACGCCGCCGGGGGAGATCGGTGCCGACGTGGCGTTCGGCAACACCCAACGTTTCGGTGTGCCAATGGGATTCGGCGGGCCGCACGCCGGATACCTGGTGGTGCACACCCAGCACGCCCGCCAGCTACCGGGCCGGCTGGTCGGTGTCTCTCAGGACGCCGACGGCTCACCCGCTTACCGGCTGGCACTGCAGACCCGGGAGCAGCACATCCGTCGCGACAAGGCGACCAGCAACATCTGTACCGCTCAGGTGCTGCTGGCGGTGATGGCCGCGATGTATGCGAGCTACCACGGCGCCGACGGACTGGCCGGCATCGCGCGGCGGGTGCACGGTCACGCCGACACGATCGCCGCCGCCCTCGGCGATGCGTTGGTGCACGACAAGTACTTTGACACCGTCTTGGCCCGGATTCCCGGCCGCGCCGACGAGGTGATCGCGGCGGCCAAGGCCAACAACATCAACCTGTGGCGGGTGGACGACGACCACGTGTCGGTGACATGTGACGAGGTGACCACGGACGCCCATGTGGCGACGGTGCTGGACGCGTTCGGTGTCACGGCGGCCGAGCCTGCCAGCGCGGGGATCGTGAACCGGACCTCGGAATTCCTGACCCACCCGGCGTTCACCCGCTACCGCACCGAGACGTCGATGATGCGGTATCTGCGCGCGCTTGCCGATAAGGATCTTGCGTTGGACCGCAGCATGATTCCGCTCGGCTCGTGCACAATGAAGCTCAACGCCGCGGCCGAAATGGAATCCATCACCTGGCCGGAGTTCGCGCGTCAGCACCCATTCGGGCCGGCCTCCGACACCCAGGGCCTGCGCAAGCTGATCGCCGACTTGGAGACCTGGCTGGTGCAGATGACCGGCTACGACGCGGTGTCGCTACAGCCGAACGCCGGGTCACAGGGGGAGTACGCGGGCCTGCTGGCCATCCACGCCTACCACGCCAGCCGCGGCGAACCGCAGCGCGATGTCTGCCTGATCCCGTCCAGCGCGCACGGCACCAACGCCGCCTCCGCGGCGCTGGCCGGCATGCGGGTGGTTGTGGTTGCCTGCCGGTCCAACGGTGACGTCGACCTCGACGACCTGCGCGCCAAGATCACTGAGCACGCCGACCGGCTGTCGACGCTGATGATCACCTACCCGTCGACACACGGGGTGTACGAGCACGACGTCGCCGAGGTCTGCGCGGCCGTGCACGACGCCGGCGGCCAGGTCTACATCGACGGCGCCAACCTCAACGCGCTGGTCGGGTTAGCCCGGCCCGGCAAGTTCGGTGGCGACGTCAGCCACCTGAACCTGCACAAGACGTTCTGCATCCCGCACGGCGGCGGTGGTCCGGGCGTCGGGCCGGTGGCGGTGCGCTCACATTTGGCGCAGTTCCTGCCCGGCCATCAGCTGGCACCCGAGCTGCCGGCCGGTCGGCCGGTGTCGTCGGCGCCCTACGGGTCGGCGTCCATCCTGCCGATCAGTTGGGCCTACATCCGGATGATGGGCGCGAACGGTCTGCGGGCCGCGTCGCTGACCGCGATCGCCTCGGCCAACTACATCGCCCGCCGGCTCGACGAGTACTACCCGGTGCTGTACACCGGCGAGAACGGCATGGTGGCCCATGAGTGCATCCTGGACCTGCGGCCGATCACCAAGTCGACCGGCGTGACCGTCGACGATATCGCAAAACGGTTGGCAGACTACGGCTTTCACGCGCCGACCATGAGCTTCCCAGTGGCCGGCACGCTGATGGTCGAGCCCACCGAAAGCGAGAGCCTGGCCGAGATCGACGCGTTCTGCGACGCGATGATCGCCATCCGCGGCGAAGTCGACAAGGTCGGTGCGGGGGAGTGGACGGTCGACGACAATCCGCTGCGCGGCGCACCGCACACCGCCGAGTGCCTGGTCGTGGACAAGTGGGAGCACCCCTACACCCGCGAGCTCGCCGCCTACCCGCTCGGCAAGGGCTTCCGGCCCAAGGTGTGGCCGCCGGTGCGCCGCATCGACGGTGCCTACGGCGACCGCAACCTGGTCTGCTCCTGCCCGCCGGTGGAGGCCTACGCCTGACCTCTACATGCCCAGGGCGGCGATGATCTGCCCCGGCACGAGGTCGACAAGTAGGGTGTCGAAGCCGCCGAGCGGGTCCACGCTGACGTTGGCCAGATCGCCCAGGCCCAGATCGCCGAGCAGGTCGCCCAGATTCAGTCCCGAAAGGTCGCCCAAGTTGGACAGGTCAAGGGGCAGGTTGGATAGGCCGAGGTCGCCGAGCAGGTCACCCAGGTTCAGCCCGTTCAACAAGCCGGTGATGTCCAGGCCGAGGATCGGATTCGTCACGGTACCCAAGTCGCCCAGCAGGTCGCCCAGGGTCAACTGACCGGTCGCCACACTGGATAAGCCCAGGGCGCCCAGCACCTCACCGATCGTCAGATTGCTCGGATTGACACCATCGACACCCAGTGCGGTCAGTATGCTGCTCAGGCTGTCGTTGATGTTCTGCCCGCCCAGCAAATCGCCCACAGTGACGCTGTTCAACGCGTCTTCGAGATTGGTCACGTTGAGAAGAGCATCGGGGTTCAGGCCAAGAGTCGTAAGAAGCGCGGCAACCGGCGCGGGGAGGATGCCGCCGAGGATACCGTTGAGGTCGGTGAGAATGCCTGACGCGCCTGAGAGCAGGCCGAGGTTGTCCAGCAAAGTACCCAGCTTGTCGCTGGTCAGGCCGCTGAGACCCACGTCGTTCAGGAATCCGACCAGACCGACGTCGGCGGTGGGGTCGATATGAAACGCAGTCAAGATCTGATCCAGGTTCAGGCTGTCCACGCTGGTGCTGCCCAGACCCAGGCCGCTCAAAATGTTCCCCAGGCTGAGGCTGGGCAAATCCAGGCCGTCAAGGCCGAGGAGGTTCAGCAACCCACCCAGTGTGGTTATGGGATCGGTCAGGTTGGCAAGCAGTGTGCCCAGGCCCTGGTCGCCGAGCCCCAGGTCGTCGAACAACTGACCCAAGTTCAGGTCACCCAGCCCGAGCTGGCTCAACAAGTTGCTGAGGTCGAGGTCGGTCAGGGGCGTGTTGCCCAGGCCCAGCGCGTCGATCAGGCTGGTCAGGTTGATGTCGATGTTCGCGGATGTTTCTGGGGCCAGCAGGCCGTTGTAGAGCGGAATCGTGATGGCGCCGTCCAGCAGGCTGACTTCTTGCGCGCCGTTGAGGTAGGAGTTCAGGACGGTGGCCAGACCCTCGGAGATGTTGCTCAACGACGGGTCGGTCTGCAGCTGTTGGGCAACGGTCTCGAGCGTGGTGAGCGTTGCGCCCGTCGCCCCGAGGCCGGCGATCGCGAGCTCGAGCCCCGGCGGCAATTCCACCGAGATCGTGGCGGGAAGCGACGTGAGGTCCGTGGTGACGGTCGGGTCGAAGTTCGCCAACGCTTCAATCACGCCGAACGGGTTGGTGACGAGCTCGTTAAAAAGTTGCGTGATGTCTGACGAGCTGGCATTGCTGACGATGCTGTCAATGTTGGCCGTCGTGTTGCTGATCAGGTCCGACCAAGCGTCGACCAGTTTCACCGACCGCACCTGCGGAGTCGGGGGCGGCACCACCGTCGGAGTAACAGCGATCATGCTGGCGCCCACGAGGGCTATACCAGCGGTGGCGTAGGGGCGAAGCGCTTGTTGCATAACGATCCATCCTCCTGATTGCTGTGACGCACCTCACAGGGCTGACGGCACTCTACCTGAAATTCAGATAAGAAACAGCGAAAAATTGCCCGTGTGCCCAATAAAGCCGGAGTTGTCCGTATATCCGGAATTTTCTTCCGGTCTACCGGACTATCGAACGGTCGGCTGAGGCGCCGAACGCCCGGCGGTGAGTGCGGATGGCGCGAAGATGGGCGGCTAACAGCTAACCGGTCGGCGCGGCCCGCGTCTGCCCCTTGGACTTTTCGTCCGATTCGCTCGACCTTTGATCCGGTGACCGCCGTGGCTCGCAGGAAGGTCCGCAACGCCCCCAGCTCAGCGCGTTGTAATCGATGCCGGTCACACATCTGTCCGATTTGTCAGAACAGCGCGGAGTTCACAAAGGAGATCATGTTGTTGTGGGCGTCGGGCATTGACATGCAGGGACGCCCAGTTGGGTCACTGATCGATCGAAAATAAGCTGAGCCGTTTCGATACTCCTTCACAGGAGCACTGTCCGCCCGCGGAGCGGATCGACCGAAGACGTTTGCCGCGGATGCCGATAACGAGCGGGTCAGCTCAGGAACTTGGTTATCGCGGTGGCCAGGTCCGGCGACGCCGAGGTGGCGAGGTTCTGATAGCTGCCGCCGGACAACTTCGCGACAGCCTCCCAGGTCGCCCGATCGGAGTCGGACCCGAAGTCGATGACGTTGACCGCCACCGGCTTGGCCGGATCGGCGCTCTGCTTGATGAATTCTTGCAATCCTTCGCCGCCGAGACTCTGATCGGTGTGCGGCCCGGCCGTGATCACCAGCACCGAATTCGTCTGTCCGGCATGGAAATTGGCCAGCGCGTTCTGGTAAATCAGCCGCAGCGTGGTGAACGACACCGCCCCGCCTGACGTGGCGTGCTGTCGATCCAGCGCCGCCAGCAACACCTCCGACCGCGGCTTGCCGTCGACCTGGTCGCTCAGCGGACCGGCCGACACCTCCGAGCGACCCTCCTTGCCGTCGAAGGTCCAGAGCCCGACCACGGCGCTCGGCGACAGCGACTTGATGCGGTCGTCCAGCGCGGTGACCACGTTGCCCAGCCGGGTCCTGTCGCCCTCTTCGGTGACCATCGACTGCTCGAGCATGATGATCGCCGCCGGTGAGCTCGCCGGCGCCGACACAACGTTGGCCAGGGCCGCGCGCGTTCCGTCGTCGCCGACCGACAGCGTCGACGGCAGCGCCGGGAAGCTGGTGACATCGCTCTTCGGTGACTTGTTGCCCTCGGCGCGGAAACCGGCTTTGGCCAGCTCGGCGAGTTGATCGGGTTTGTGCATGAACCGGGCGAACTCGCTGGCCGCCGTCACCTGCTCCTGCGACAGCCACGACCCGCTGAGCAGCACAGTGGGGTAGTCGGCGACCGCGGCCGGGCCCGGCGGAAGCCACGAGTTCAGCGCGCTACCCGCGTCGGGCAACGACTGGCCGCGGGCGAACAGTTGCTGTTCGGTCGTGACCACGGCATGCACCGGCGCAGTCGCCGCATCGCCGGACGTCAGCAGCGCTTTCATCGCCTCGTCCAGCGAGTTGTTGGCGAGCTTGGGCTGGCCGCCGATCAGTGTTCGCACGGCGCCGCTGCCATCGGTCGGCGGCGCACCTTGCGGCACGGATGCCGCCGCCACCGCCTCGCCGGCGAGGTATGCCGCGTCGCTGTTGCCGCCGAGTGGCAGCGCCAGACGCAGCGAACCCCACGCCGGCAGCTTCAATGCCGCCAACGAGTCCGGCTTGGTCTGCAGCTCGGGCAGCGTCGCCCACTTCTGATCGGCGAGCGCTTTTTGAAGCTCGGGTCGCACCGCGAGCACCACCGGCGAGGTGACCAGCGACCGGCTGTCGGTAACCGTCTCCTTGCCCGCCGCCGCGGTCAGCCGCGCGGCCGATATCGAGCTGCCGGGAATCCACAGCGCCGGTCGTTGGCCCAGCTCTGCCGGCCATTTCCCGATGAAGCCGTCAACGACCGCGTCGGAGCCGGCGGATTTAACGCCGACGGAGACGCAGTGATCGCCGACCGGTGCGGCAATCGAGTTGAAGCGCTCGGCGAGATGCTGCACCTGGTCGGTGATCGACGGATCGGCGATGACGGCGACGGGCTGTTTATCGCCGACGCATCGCGCGCTGTGCGAGCGGTTGGATAACGCGTCGCCGAAGAAACGCCACAGGATGATTACGCCGACCACGACGACGACAGTGATCAGGGCGGCAATCACCCCGATGCTGACGCCGCGTCGGCCGGCCTCGTTGCGGTGACCACCACCAAACCCAGGCAGGCCTCGATGCCCGCCGGTCTGAGACGGCGGGGGCGGGGGCCCCTGCTCGCGTCGCGGGAAGCCGGGGAAGTCGTCCGGCGGATCAAGGTCGGCGGGGGGCAGGTCCCGTTCGGGTTGCTCCGGGCGGGCGATGTCGTCGCGGTGGTCGTCAGCGGGGTCGTCGAAGTCGAAAAACCCTCGGTGGTCGTCAAAGTCGTCGTCGAATTCCTCAGGCGGCCGAGTCGGATAACGCGGTGCGGAGAACGAATCGGTGTAGGGAGGTTCGTCGGACGGGAAATTCCCTGGTTCGCGATCGGCGCCGGCGTCCCCGAAGTCCTCGGGCCCGGGATAGTCCTCCGACGATTCGTCGGCCGGTTCGTCGTCGTCATCAGGAGCTCTGTGCCTACCCATGCCGGTCCTCTCCTGGGCGCCGGAGGTGCCTGCAACGTCTAGTCATGGGGCTAGTCGATACTCCCCGGACAGACCTCACTCATGGGCGCGGGCCTTAAATTCGCGCCGGCGCCGATGCAGAATCGGCTCGGTGTACCCGCTCGGTTGCTGCGCGCCCTCCAGGATCAACTCCTGGGCGGCCAGGAATGCGATGCTGTCGTCAAAGTTGGGAGCCATCGGCAGGTACCCGGAATCACCGGCGTTCTGCTCGTCCACCAGCGGAGCCATTCGCTCCAGGCTAGCGCGCACATCCTCTTCGGTGATGACGCCATGCCGCAGCCAGTTGGCCAACAACTGGCTGGAAATCCGCAGCGTGGCGCGGTCTTCCATCAGCGCGACGTTGTGGATGTCGGGCACCTTCGAGCAGCCCACACCCGCGTCGATCCAGCGCACCACGTAACCAAGGATCGACTGACAGTTGTTGTCGACCTCTTCGCGGATCTCCTCGGGCGCCCAGGCCAGTTCCTTGGCCAGCGGGACCGTCAGCAGCTCGTCGATGGTGGCGCGCTTCTTGCCCTGGAGCTCTTCCTGCACCGCAGCCACATCCACGTAGTGGTAGTGCATGGCGTGCAGCGTGGCCGCCGTGGGCGAGGGCACCCACGCCGTGGTCGCGCCGGCCTTCGGTTGGCCGATCTTCTGCTCCATCATGTCGGCCATCAACTCGGTCATGGCCCACATGCCCTTGCCGATCTGCGCCCTGCCCTTGAAGCCGGCGGCGAGCCCGGTGTCGACGTTGTTGTCCTCGTAGGCCTTGATCCAGGTGGTGCTCTTCATCGCACCCTTGCGGATCATCGGACCCGCCTCCATCGAGGTGTGGATCTCGTCGCCGGTGCGGTCCAGGAAACCGGTGTTGATGAACACGACCCGGTCCGCGGCGGCCTTGATGCACGCCCTGAGGTTGACCGTGGTGCGGCGCTCCTCGTCCATGATGCCGACCTTCAGCGTGCCCTGCGGCAAGCCGAGGACGTCCTCGACGCGGCTGAACAGCTCGCAGGTGAACGCGACCTCGTCCGGCCCGTGCATCTTCGGCTTGACTATGTAGATCGACCCGGTGCGGCTGTTGGTAAGCGGCCCGTTGCCGTCGCCGGTCTTCAGGCCGTGAATCGCGGTCAGGCCGGTGAACAGCGCATCCTGGATGCCTTCGAACACCTCGTGTTCAGCACCGTTGCCGTCGCTCACGACGATGGCGTCGTTGGTCATCAGGTGGCCGACGTTGCGGACGAACAGCAAGCTGCGGCCGGGCAGGGTCAGCTCGCCGCCAGCGGGCGTCTTGTAGGTGCGGTCCTGGTTGAGGACGCGGTGGATGGTCTTGCCGCCCTTGTCGACCTCCTCGGACAGGTCACCCTTGTTCAGCCCGAGCCAGTTGCGGTAGCCCAGCACCTTGTCGTCGGCGTCGACGGCGGCCACCGAGTCCTCGAAGTCCATGATCGTGGTGATCGCCGACTCCAGGACGACGTCCTTGATGCCGGCGGCGTCGGTCTTGCCGATCGGCGATTCCGGGTCGACCAAGATCTCGATGTGCAATCCGTGGTTGACCAGCAGCACCGACCAGGCGGGGGAGCCGAGCTCGCCCGTGTAGCCGATGAACTTCTCCGGGCTGGCCAGCCCGACCGAACCGTCGGCGGTCGCGACCTGCAGCTGGCCGTCTTCGACACTGAGCCCTGTCGCACCGGTCCACGAGCCCGACGCCAGCGGAACCGCCTCGTCGAGGAATTTGCGGGCGTAGGCGATCACCTTGTCGCCGCGAACCCGGTTGTAGCTGGTGCCCTTTTCGGCGCCGTCGCTTTCCGGGATCACGTCGGTGCCGTACAGCGCGTCGTACAGCGAGCCCCATCGGGCGTTGGCGGCGTTCAACGCAAACCGCGCGTTGAGCACGGGCACCACCAGCTGCGGCCCCGCCGTCGTGGTGATCTCGTCGTCGACACCCGCGGTGGTGATGGTGAAATCAGCCGGTTCTGGCTGCAGGTAACCGATCTCGGTGAGGAACTCGCGGTATGCCTCGGGGTCGAGCGGCTCGATGACGTGCTGGCGGTGCCACTTGTCGATCTGAGCCTGCAGCTGATCGCGACGCGCCAGCAGGTCCTGGTTCTGCGGCTGCAGGTCGGTGACTACCTTGTCGACGCCCGCCCAGAAGCTGTCGGGGTCTATGTCGGTGCCGGGCAAAGCCTCGGTGTTGACAAAGTCGTACAGCGCTTGAGCGACGCGCAGGTTCCCCACCGACACGCGATCCGTCATCTTTTCCTCCGCACTTACCAATCGAAACCAAATGTCAGCCTACCGGCCAGCATCGCCATTACCGGCAACCGGCGGCCTGCAGCAGCAGGTCACACCGTGCCAGCAGCGCTGCTCGCAACGGCTCGGCACGTGTGGCGATGGCCTTCTGGCAACGCACATATTCGGCACGGCCCGCCGCGTCCTCGACGGCGATCGGCGTATATCCGTAGTCGGCCAGGTCATACGGGCTGGCCCGCATGTCGATCTCACGGGCAGCCGCAGCCAGCTCCAGGCAGTCGAGCATCGTCTCGGAGTCGATCAGCGGGCTCAACTTGTACGACCATTTGTACAGATCCATGTTCGCGTGCAGGCAACCGGGCTGCTCCCACTCCTGCTGCGTGGCGCGGCTGGGAGAGCCCGCGTTGCGTGGCACGGCGTCGGGGGTGAAGAAGCGGAACGCGTCGAAGTGGCTGCACCGCAACGGTCCGGCGACCTCGGCCTCGACCACGGTGTCGGTGCCCGTTGCGCCCAGCCGCAGTGGCACGCGGTCGTGGCGTACCTCGCCGCTGCGGTAGACCATCGCCCACTCATGCAGCCCAAAGCAGTTCAGCTGCGCCGGCCGCCGCGCGGTCGCGTGCAGCAGGTCGGCCACGTACGAAATGGTCTCCACCCGGCTGCGCAGGTAGTCATTGCTCACGGTGACACCGGCCATGTCAACGGTGTAGCCCCTGCGATTCCGGTATCGGCGGACCGCTTCGCCGCCAGTCAGCGCCACCCCGTAGCCAGGATGCCAGCAGCGCAGTTGCCTCGGTCGCAGGCTGTAGTAGCTGAACAAGAAGTCCCAGACCGGATGTGGCTCGCCTACTTGTGCCCGCCTGGCGTGCGGGGCCACGAACCTTTCGACGCGCGAGGCATATTCGCCGGCGCGGGCCGTCCACTGCTCGGCATCCAACTGGATGTTCGTACTAAGCACGCTGTGTCCCGTCGCGCACCAAGCCGACCAGATCCCGCACCAGATCCTCCAGCGCCACCATGGCCACAACGGCTCCGTCTTGACCGGTGACCAACGCGAGGTGGCTGTTGGTGCGGCGCATCCGCGACAGCGCCTCGGGCACCGTCAGCGATTGGGAAACCCGCGGCAGCGGCCGGACTCTGGCCAGG
>Ga0209113_1000116_pt1 | contig 16229 bp, 17 predicted proteins | sample TexAe_RefH0_O1_FD_187951 | JGI IMG/M metagenome (GOLD analysis project Ga0209113, IMG submission 187951) | Forest soil microbial communities from Davy Crockett National Forest, Groveton, Texas, USA - Texas A ecozone_RefH0_O1 (SPAdes) (version 2) | ecosystem: Environmental > Terrestrial > Soil >... | reverse complement strand
AGCCGCCGCGTGGGTCGGGTGCGCCGTAGCCGGGCTGTTCGGGGTAGCCGCCGCGGGGGTCTGGTGCGCCGTACCCGGGTTGTTCGGGGTAGCCGCCGCGCTGCTGTTCGGGGTAGCCGCCCTGGTCGGGGTACCCGCCGCGCGGGTCTGGTGCGCCGTATCCGCGCTGGTCCGGATAGCCGCCGCGCTGTTCGGGATAGCCCCCGCGCTGGTCGTAGCCCGCGGCGTGGTCGGGGTAGCCGCCGCGCTGCTGGTCGGGGTAGCCGCCGCGTGGGTCGGGTGCGCCGTAGCCGGGTTGTTCGGGGTAGCCGCCGCGGGGGTCTGGTGCGCCGTAGCCGGGTTGTTCGGGGTAGCCGCCGCGCTGCTGTTCGGGGTAGCCGCCAGGTTCCGGCTGGTACCCAGGACGCGGATCGGGCGGGGCATGCGGGTCGTCATGCGGATGCGCGTACGGGTCGTCGTAGTAGTCGTCGCCGGGCCGTCCCTGCCCCTGGCCGCCGCCGTAGCTCGAATTCTCACTCATCGCTGGTACTCCTGGTTCTGCGCTGAACGCACGATCTGATTGTGGCGGGGCGAGCTCGCCCGCTGTTGGCCGGGGCTCGACATCGGGGTTGACAGCGCCGCGGGTGCGGAACTGGCCGGTGTGCAGGTTCGCTGACTGCTCGATCCGGATGACCACGTCACCATATGTTTGCCACCCCTGTTCGCCGATGTATTCCGCCAAGTGCTTTGCGAAAGCGTCCGAAGTGAGGTCCGGGTCGGCGCCCACTTTCTGGTAGTCGTGCATACCGAGGGTAATGATGTATTCGTTGGGAGCCAAAAGGCGATCGCCTGCGGCAGGGCGAATTCCCTCGGCCGCTTCCCGGCGCAACATCGCCTCGACCTCTTGCGGGACGATCGATCCGCCGAAGACGCGGGCAAAGGCATCGCCGACGGAGACCTCGAGTCTGCGCTCGATGCGTTGGACTAGCCCCCTTTGGCTGCTCATGTGAAGCGCCCGCCTCAGTCCTTGTCTGTGGGTGCTGCACGGCGGACGTTGCTCCGGCGTGTCGCATCACGCGTGTCGTATCCAGCATGCTATCCGGCCAGCGCTGCGCAGCGGCACCTCCAGAACTCTGAGAATCGAATCGGGCCAGGTCAAACCGGCGTCCAGCGCGCTCGGCCGCACCGGTGCGGTTTGGAGATGCGCGCTACTACAGTGGTAGGCTCCACCGGTTGTTTTAGGGCGAGTGGCGGAATGGCAGACGCGCTGGCTTCAGGTGCCAGTGTCCTTCGGGACGTGGGGGTTCAAGTCCCCCTTCGCCCACAGAAATGTGGCTCATCACGTGGTGATCGCGGCGCGAGCGGTGCGCGTGCAAATACCCAGTAGCGGCGTCCCCGGGTTGGTAGGTCGTCGACTGGACCTACCGCTAGACGAACGAAAAGTGAACTGCACCAGAAGCACATAGTGCGCTGGCAGAACCTAAATACTGTTAGCCGTATGTCCTTCGGATGCCGTGGAAGGTTCGCCCCGTTGCTGTTCGTGCCAGTCATGGTGTTTCTCGCATCGTGCGGCTTCTTCCACCACAAGACTTCCGATTCAGCCGGGGTGGGTCAAGAAGTCGTTGACGGAAAGTTCGCGTTCATCGTCAACGACATCAGCTCATCTCCTACCTTTGCCTACACCAGTGCCCGGGGTGTCTGGTTGATCGTGTCGATGGCAATCAGGAATATCGGAACAGAGCCGCGGATTTTCGAAATGGCCGCTCAGTCGCTGAAGGAAAGCGATGGGCGCGGGCATTCGGCAGCCCTCATGGAACCGCAATCAGTCAACAAGATTGACCCAGGGCTGCAGGTGAGCGTCAGGCTGGCATTTGACGTGCCTCCGGGTGTGCGCCCCACCCGGATCTTGCTGCGCGAGTCGGCAGATACACCGGGAGCACGGGTGAATCTGGCGCAGTCGTAGATTTCATCCTCTACTCCACCCAGCTAACTGAGGCTGATCGGGCAAGTCCGTGCGGGCTACCGGGCATCGGCGTCATTGCCGCTCCACAGAGGAAAGCCTCAGATAACGCGCAGCGATTTCATAGCCGATGGATCGCTGCTGCCGATGCCTGGTTTTGTAAACTTTCTGCCGATGGACGGGCGCCGTAGTGCCATGACTCGGCGGCGAGAACACGCCGCGGCGGTCGTTTGTGCTTTGACCTTGTTTCTCGCGCTGGTTGCCGGGTCCGCGTTGCGCCCGCACTACACGACGAACAGTCTTCCGGAGCCGGCGGCGTGGGCCCATACCGTCAGGGATGTCCAGCCCGATTACAGCTACTCGCCTCCGCTCAGCGCTACACCAGCGTTGAAGTATCTGACATCCAGCAGCCGGGCTCCTTCGGTCCCGATTTCGCGGAAGCCGTTTCGCTACGTGTGGATGACGCACGACTTACCGTCGAACTGGGATCCGCTGTCACCGCAAACCGACTGGTCGGTGTTGCCGAAAACCTTTGCTGCAACGCGATTTGAGCCGCGCGGCGCCCCGTGGGGTGCCTCGACGGCAGACGCTGTCAACCGACATACATCATCCCTGTTCTGCATCATTCGCTGCTGAGGTCGGCCGAACGGCTCTCGTGTCGTTTGGCTCGGGCCTGAGCGCGTCAAGGCAGAACCACTCTCCTTAGCGCTGCGGCCTCGATACCTGAAGGCTGTCATCGGCCTGCGTGCGCGTGCTGAATCGGACGCGTGCATCGCGGGCGCTTCCGATGCGGCCAGACGACACGAAACCCTGCGCACCGGACCCAATTTTCGTGCCAACTCGCCGAACGGGTCATGGCTGTGCGCATCAGTTCGTCGGCCCTATCCGTCAGAAGCGAGAAATGAGATGCCCGTGAATAACGTTGCGCGAAAACCAATTTCAGAAGTAAGCAAACAACTTGGCAAGTATGCTAACGGCGCCTACGGCAGTAGCGCCTTTAGTAGTAGCGACCCGGCCGCCTTCCACTTGCCGCGACTGGAATTCACCGCTCTACCGATGGCGGCCGACCGCGGCGCCGGTTGGAAGATGTTGCGAGATGCCGGCCCTGTTGTATTTATGAACGGGGCTTATTACTTGACCCGCCGTGAGGATGTGCTGGCCGCGTTGTGCAGCCCGAATCTCTTTTCGGCGCATTTGGCGTTGCAGCCGCCCGGCAGTCCGGTGCCCGTGCTGCCGTCAGCGTTCGATCCACCCGAGCACACGCGTTACCGCAAGATCCTCCAGCCGTATTTCAGTCCGCAGGCTTTGATGCGGTCCAGACCCATCATGGAGAGCTATGCCGCCGATAGCATCACCGGCCTTGCGCGTCAGGGGAAGTGCGACGCGATGGCGGACCTCGCGCGGTTCTACCCATTCGGCGTCTTCATGGAGTTGTACGGGCTGCCCTCGAAAGACCGCGATGACGTGATCGCCTGGAAAGATGCCGCAGTGGATGGCAAGCCCGAGGGATATGAGCTGTTGTCGTACTTCGCCAAGGCGATCGAGGAACGCAGGCGGAATCCGGGCTCGGACATGCTGTCGCAAATCATGACCGGCCCTGGTGCTCTGACGGATCGCGAACTGCTCGGCATGTGCCATCTGATCGTGTTGTCTGGTCTCGACACCGTTGCCGCGGCGATCGGCTTCTCCTTGCTCGAGTTGGCGCGCAGACCGCATCTACGCAAGGATCTGCGCGAAAACCCAAGTCAGATCGGGGCGTTCATCGAAGAGATCGTGCGACTCGAGCCGGCGGCGCCGATGGCGGCGCGAGTCACCACCGACTTCGCCAAAGTCGGTGGCATGACGCTTCCGCCCGGTACGCCGGTGCGGTTGTGCACGGCCGCGATCAATCGCGACGGCCGCGACGAGATATCCATCGACCAGCTGGTCATGGACGGAAAAATGCACCGTCACTGGGGGTTTGGTGGTGGTCCGCACCGCTGCATTGGCTCTCACCTGGCTCGGGTCCAGCTGAGCGCGGTCCTTAACGAATGGCTAAGACAGATCCCCGATTTCGAGTTGCCGCCCGACTACGTCCCCGAAGTCAAGTTCCCGTCCGCGTATTTCGCACTCACGACGCTTCCGCTGAGCTGGACTCGACCGACAGCAGCGCAACACTAGATGCGGTGCCGGCGATCGCGGGCAGTCGCTCTTTCACGGGGCAGCTGCCCGCGTCGTCGACGAATAGCTCAGTTTCAACCAGCGGTAACCGAAATATGCGTGCGGCGATTGACGAAGAAGCGCCGCAGCGACAGCGCTGCCAAGGACCGCGTTATGTTGTAGGCCAACTGATTTCAGCTGGTGCTGTATGCCCAGTAGTCATACGAGCCGGCGGGCACCGGGCACAACTCGTGGTACGCGGCCAAGACGAACTGTCCGGCTTGGTCGCTGGTCAGTTGTGGATGGTCTTGCACCAGGCCTGCGGCTATCTGAGTCCCCGGCATCTGCCGAACCCACAGTCTCCTGCACACCTGGTAGCCGTCTTCGAGCATCGCCGGATCCGTTCCGGTGATGCCCGCCGCCCGTGCGGCGGCCAGGAAGTCCTGAGGTGTGGGGGGTGGCGGTACCGGGCTCGCGCTGGCCGGTGCGGCCAAACCTACTGCGATGACGGCTCCAACGGCACCGACGAGAACCTTTTCGATCATGACAACCCTCCCTTGTCGATTCACTATGCTTGATAGTCCGCTTCTCAGCGGGGCTCCGGTAGAGGGCTATGTGTTGTGGCATCAACCGATTTGGGTGTGACACCACCATCACCAGGCCGCAGGACCCTTGCTCAAGCATCCGCTCGGTGCACCGTTATGTGTTGTGATCTCAACCGGTTTGGGTGTGACCCAACGGGAACACGCTGAGGCGGGAGCTCAACTCCCAGCAACCCATAAGCTAGATGTGCTTCTATGGAGTGATTATGGTGCTCAGCGCTCACATGCCCGACCTCGGCTCGTTGGAGGTCTTCGTTGCGATCGCGCAGACGGGTAGCCTGGGTGGCGCTGCTCGCGAATTGGGACTTACCCAGCAGGCTGTCTCTAGAAGGTTGGCTGTACTGGAAGCCAAAACCGGTGTGACACTGGCTAATCGAACTACGCGCGGATCGCAGATCACTCCGGCAGGCACCTCTCTGGCCGAGTGGGCTGCACAGCTGCTTGAGGTAGCCCATGACATCGACACAGCGCTTGGCTCGTTGCGAAATGAGGGCGCTCAGCGGCTCACAGTGGTGGCCAGCCCGACGATAGTTGAGTACCTGATGCCGCACTGGCTGTTGTCGTTGCGCTCGGCGGCATCCGGGCGCAACGAAACGGTGCCCAGAATCGATCTGGCCGCGGCTAACAGCGCGCAAGCAACGGCGTTGGTGCGTTACGGTGCGGTCGATCTCGGCTTCGTGGAGACTCCACAACCGCCGGAGGGATTAAGACACTGCGTAGTCAGCACTGACGAGTTGGTCGTCGTAGTGTCGCCAAATCACGAGTGGGCGCGGCAGTCGCGCGCCGTGAGCGCGCTCGAATTGGCGCAAACACCGCTAGTGTGTCGGGAGCCCCGAGCAGGCATCCGTGATTCGCTCGCTGTGGCGTTGCGCCGAGCGTTGGGCGTGGAGGTGCAACAAGCGCCGCCAGTACTTGAACTACCATCCGCGGGCGCTGTGCGCGCTGCCGTTCTTGCGGGCGCCGGACCTGCCGCGTTGAGTCGGCTCGCCGTAGCCGACGATCTGGCAGCCGGCCGACTACGGGAAATCGCGGTCTCCCAGATCGATTTGCGCCGCGATCTTCGGGCGATCTGGCTCGGCGGATGCACCCAACCTGCCGGTGCGATCAAAAGTCTACTGACCCACATCCGTTGCTGCACAGAAGAGCTCAACCGCGACGCGAGCCGACGGCGGTCGAGCAGCGGACCACCGCAAAGCGGTTCGTAGAGCCCATACTCCTGAGCTGGGACGGTTCGCCGACAGATTGCATTCGACGGCTGGACGGCTGCAGCCAAGACCGGTTTCCGTGCCCTGCCGTCGTGGGCGAGCTCAACCAACGTCCCGGGCATCGGGCGGCTGAAACTCCCGAGAACCGACACACCAACGCAGTGTTCCGAATGAGGGACCGCCGCTACCGCGGCCGAGCTGCACGCTGTGCGCCTGCAAATACTCAGTGACGGGCACAACTGGCGGGTCGCCCGCGTTGGCATGGGAATGAAGGTTCGCTTTGGGATCAGTCTCGGCCTCAATACCCCTGCCGATCAGCTCGCGCCGATCGTCGATCATCTGGAGACCAGCGGTGTTGACTCGTTATGGTTCTCCGAACTCGTCTATTCACCGGCGGTCGATCCGGTGGTCGGCATGGCGTACGCCCTGGCCCGGACCGAGCGATTGAAGGTAGGGACGTCGGTGGCCGTGCTGCCGGGGCGCCATCCGGTGCTGGTGGCCAAGCAACTGGCCTCCCTGGCCGCCGTCGCGCCCAAGCGGGTCTTGCCGGTCTTCGGTCTTCGCTCGGCCATCCCCGCTGAGCGCGAAGTGTTCACGGTTCCCGACGGCGAGCGCGCGGCGGTGTTCGATGAGTCATTACGAATCCTGCGGGCAGTACTGGTCGACGAGCCGGCCAGCTACAGCGGCCGGTATTTCACGGTGACCGCGGCCGCCGTCGCGCCGCGGCCCAATCCCCCACTGGACATCTGGCTGGGCGGCTCGGCACCCGCGGCGTTTCGGCGAATCGGCGCGCTGGCCGACGGATGGCTGGGCAGCTTCCTGACTCCCGACGAGGCCCGGGCCGGCCGCCAGGCGATCGAGCGGGCGGCCGCGGAGGCCGGCCGGCAGATCGAACCCGATCACTTCGGCATCTCGCTGGCGGTCGCCGACGGCGAATTGCCGGCGGAGTTGGCCGCCGGGGTCCGTCGCCGTCGGCCTGACGTCGATCCGGCCGAGTTGGTGGCCGCCGGCTGGGGTCAGCTGCACCGTCAACTCGACGCATACCTGGATGCCGGCTTGACGAAATTCGTTATCCGCCAGGCGAGTCCGGGGCCGGCCGACGCGTTCATCGATCGGTTCGTCGCCGAATTGGCTGGCCGGGAGAACTGAGCAGCGCCCTCGCTAGAGCGTGTCCACCCAGCGCAGGATCTCCGGGGTGGCCTTGTCGGTGATGTCGCTGAACTCGGGATGCTTCTTGAGATAAGCGGCCACCATCGGGCAGACCGGCACAACACGCTTGCCGTCCGCGCGGGTGGCCTTCAGCGCCTCGGCAACCAGAATGGTGGCCAGCCCGCGGCCGCCGAACCGCTCCTCCACTTCGGTGTGATAGAAAACCCGCTGGTTGCCGCGATCGGCGACGGCGGCGAGCCCGACAGTTTCGCTGTCGACGGCGATGGTGTACTTCCCCTCTGCGGCACTGACGGTGGTCTCAGCGCCGGTCTTATCGGTAGCCATAGCTAGTTATTTTCGCGGTGGCCGCAAGACCTGCATGGCGACCCGCATGAGCGGCTGGGGAACCCGGTCCTTGGCGGCCAGCGCCGCGTCGGCAACTCGGCCCCGCAACAGGGTGCCGCGGCCGAACACCCGATTCAGCGGACCGCCGGTCGGTTCGAGTTCGACGTGCAGCGGCGGCGCACCTTCGGTCGCGCCGAGAGCGGTGGAGATGACGATCCGCTGGATCTCGCTGGTGCCCTCGAAGATGGTGTACAGCTTGGCATCTCGGTACCACTTCTCGACCGGGTGGTCGTTGATGTAGCCCCAGCCACCCAGCGTCTGAATGGCTCGTTCGGTCGCGCGAACCGCGACCTCGCTGGCCGCCATTTTCGACATCGAGCCTTCCCCGCGCTCGAACGCGATCCCCCGGGCGGCCATCCAGGACGCCCGCCAGGTCAGCAGCCGCGCCGCGTCGATCTGGGTGGCGATCTCGGCGAGCGGAAAGGCGATGCCCTGATTGTCGATGATCGGCCCGCCGAACGCCTCCCTTTGGGTGGCATAGGTGGTGGCATATTCCAGGGCCGCTCGGGCGATGCCGATCGCCTGCGCGGCAACCATCGGGCGAGTCTGCTCGAAGGTGCCCAACGTGGCTGAGCCGGAGCGCTTTCCACCCGCGACGACCTCGCGCGCTTTGGCGAGCTTGTGCTCGAGCTTGTCCTGGCCGCCGAGTAGGTTTCCTTCGGGAATACGGACGCCGTTGAATTTCAGCTCGGCCGTGTGCGAGGCCCGGCAGCCGAGCTTGTCGAGCTTGCGCACCAGCTCCAGCCCGGGCGTGCCGCCCGGGACGATGAACAACGCCTGGCCGCGGTGGCCGAGCTCTTCGTCGACGACGGCGTTGACCACGTGAACGTCGGCGATGCCGCCGTTGCCGATCCACATCTTGTGGCCGTCGAGTATCCAGTCGCTACCGTCGCGTTTGGCGGTGGTCCGCAGATTGCGGACGTCGCTGCCGCCTTCGGGCTCGGAGATCGCCAGCGCCGCGAGCTTGAGGTCACCCGGCGAGCCGAAGCACTGCGGCGCCCACTCCAGCATCTGCTCGGGGGAGGCAGCCTGGCCGATCGCCGAGAGCGCCAGTGCCGGCATCACGATCGCCAAACCGATTCCGGCGCACCCCCAGAACAGCTCTTCCATGAACATCGGCAGCGAAAGCCCGGTCGGGTCGCCGATGAGATCGCGATAGAACAGCGGACTGTAGAAGCCGCGCTGGGCGGCCTCTTCGAGCACCGGCCAGGGGAACTCCTGCTTCTGGTCGTAGTCCAGGGCCACCGGCCGGATGACCGATTCGGCGAACTCGTGGGTCCGCCGGGCCAGGTCGTGCTGTGCCGCGGTAGGCGTCAGGTCGAACGTCATGCAAGGTCCCCCGGGTCGGTTGACCTCTTATTACCCGCTGCCGCCGGATTCAATCCCGCCGCTGTGACGGCGAGCGATCAGGCCGCAGAACGCGGACCCACCTGGCGAATGGGCAGATGAAACACGGTAGCGGTGGCCGGCGCGGTGTCCCCTTCGCGCCGCGTCAACAACGCGGCATTCTCGGCCAGCTGCCGGGGGCTGATCTCCCCCGCCGCGATCCGGCGCAGGGTGGCATGCGCTTGCGCCAGCTGCTCGCGCTTGCGGTACTGGCCGCCGGGCAGCTTGATGCCGGCCCAGACGCCGTATTCCTCGCGGTTCTCCACCGCGTACTTCGCGCACAGCCGCTGCTGCGCCAACGGGCAACGCCGCAGGCACTGCAGCCGGGCCTCGGTGGCCGACTGCTCGTATGCGCGCGCTTTGGCGGCGCCGTCACCGCCATCGTCATCGGCGTAGCCGAACCACATCTCCGGGTTGACTGAGCACGGGTGACTCATCTGTCCGCCTCCTCGCTATCGAAACGTATACGAAAGCGTATACACATCTAAGCCCGCCACGCAAGAGAAGCGAGATAAAAACGTATATATCCAGGTGGGCCGGTAGCTCTGTGTAATATCCGAAATATGGCCGGAGCGCTGCGATGAGCCGTGAATCGGCGGGGGCAGCGATCCGAGAGCTACGCGAATCGCGCAACTGGTCGCTGGCCGACTTCGCCTCGGTGACCGGCGTCAGCATCATGGGCCTGAGCTATCTGGAGCGCGGCGCCCGCAAGCCGCACAAAAGCACAGTTCAGAAGGTAGAAAATGGTCTAGGCCTGCCAACCGGCACGTATTCACGGCTCGTGGTCGCGGCCGATTCCGCCGCCGAACTCGAGCGACTGACCTCCCCCAGGCCGGCCGAACCAGTCCCCGTGCGAACCGGCGGTCCGATCGTTGTTGTCCGGCACAACACCGACACCACGGTGCTGGAGCGATCGTCTGAAGCTCAACTCGATGCGATCAAATCGGCGATCGAGCGAGCTCCAGCGAAAACATCAAACGAATATGAGTCGTATATTCTTTCTGTGATCGAACAGTGCGTGAGGGCCGAGATGCTTGCCGCCGACTCCTGGCGGGTGGCGATCAACTCCGACTCCGAATCGGCAGGACGGCTGATGCAGCATCTCGCGGCGTTGGAAGCCACCCGCTGCGGGCTCCTCGAACGCGTGCCGATGAGCCTGAGTGCGCGGTTCGACCGGGCCTGCGCACAGTCGTCGTTGCCCGAAGCGGTGATCGCGGCGCTGCTCGGTGTCACCGCCGCCGAGATGTGGGACATCCGCAATAGGGGAGTCATCCCGCCGGGAGCGCTTCCGAGGGTCCGGGCCTTCGCCGAACTGGCCGACGTAACCGAGGGGGAGCAACAGTGAGCGGACACGAGTTGGTGGCCTTGAGCCGCGCCCACGAGCTGTTCGCCGGCCGCACCCGGTCGGTGGCGGTGGATGCCCGACTGGCGCCGTACGACGGGCTCCTGGAACGCGCCGCGGCGCTGAATACCGTGGCGGGACAAGGCGGTTACCAGTCAGCGGTGAACCGTAGCCGCGACGATCTGCGCGCCGCGGCGACGGCCGACGCCGCGGTGGCCGCCACCGTCGTGGAAGCCCACCGGGATCACGCCAACGCGCACGGGTTGACCAAAGGTGTTCTCGACGAGGCCCGCGCCGATACCGCGTTGCCGGACAACCCGATTGCTCAGCGCGAAGCGATCCGCCGCCGGGTTGCACGATTGCGGGCACAGCAGGCCCATGTGCTGGCCGCCCGTCGCAAATCGCGTCGTCATCGGTCGCGATGGCGGGCGGTGCGCTATCGGATGCTGCACCACGGCGCCTACCCGGCGGGGTTACGCTTGCCGCCGCCGACCAGCCGCGCGGGTATCGCGGTGCGGGCGGCGCTGTCGCGGCTGGGCCGGCCCTATGTGTGGGGCGCGACCGGCCCGGACCAGTTCGACTGCTCGGGGCTGACCCAGTGGTCTTACGCGCGCGCGGGAATTCACTTGGACCGCACTACATATCAGCAGATTTACGACGGAATCCCGATCCCGCGCTCACGTGTCCGTCCGGGCGACTTGGTCTTCCCCACCGCGGGGCACGTGCAACTGGCGATCGGTAACAACCTGGTGGTCGAGGCCCCCCACTCCGGTGCGACGGTGCGGATCAGTCCGCTCGGCGCCGGCGTGCAGATCCGGCGTCCAACGGGGTAGCGGCGATGGCGGGCGAGCACGAACCAGGGATGCCAGAGCAGGCCGGACGCACGATCGTTGCGATCGGGGAGCGCCAGGCCGCGCTGTCGACGCGCCATGTCGCGGTTGCCGACGCCGACCGAGCCCTGGCCGATGCGCTCGCCGAAGCGCATGCGGCAACGGTCGAAGCGGTTCGTCGGCTGGATGGAATCGCGGCGGAGATCGATGGTGCGGTGGCGAATCAGGCCGCCCTGGGGCTCGATACCGCGATGGGTGCGCGTGAGTTCCAGAAGTTTCTGATCGCCAAGCAGCGTGAAATCTCGGCCGTGGTGTCGACCGCCCGCGCGCTCGGTGACGCGAAGAAGGCCGTCCTGGAAACGTTGCGCGAGCACTACACCGGGTCGGCCGGCTAGCGCCCGAGCGCCGTCGGGTTGTGCACACGAGTGAATTGTCGACCGAGGGTCCCGTGGCTACTGTCGCACCATGTTCAGGCAGGACAGCGATGACGACGCCTGACGACGCGCCCGCCCCCGAACATCAGGAGGGTGATGCGGCGGACGCGATCAGGAATGCGGAAGTCGCTCTGGCACACCAGAACTCGACAACCGCACAGGTCGACCTGCAAGTAGTGACAGCAGTTCTCAACGCACACCAGAAGACTGCCGCCGGTACGCAAGCCCTGAACAGACTGCAGCGCGACATCGAGAGCGCCGTGGCCACGCGGTCGGATCTCGACACACCGGCCGGAGCTCGGGACTTCCAGCGATACCTGATCGGCAAGCTGCGAGACATCCGCGCCGTGGTGGCCGGCGCGAGCCTCGATGACACCTCGAACTCGGCGCTGATGGCCGCGTGGACGTCGCTGTACAACTCGGCCCAGCCCGGGACCGATGCCAAGGACGACAAGCGCCCGCCCGCGGGATCCGACCCCGCTGCACCGGGGCCCACTACCGCCCAAAGCCGCCCGCCTGCAACTGAACCCGACCCGGATCCGTATCTAGGTGCGCTGCCCGAGGACGATCTCGGCTTGCCGCCCGAGGACATGCCGGCGCGTGCCGCGTCGGCACCGGCGCCGACCGAGGGGACGCCCAGCATTCCGTCATTCGGCGGGGGCGGCTTACCGGGCGGCGCCGGGTGGGGGATGCCCGGGGGCCTGGCGCTGCCCGGGCCCTTACCGAGCGGCGACGAGCAACTGGCGCCGAAGGATGTCGACGCCGCGCGGTTGAAGTCCGACGAGACCGAGGACCGGCTGGCGGCCGACGAGGACGATCCCGACCGGGCCGGTCATGAACACGCCGAGCCTGCCTCTGGGCCGACGATCGCGACACTGCCCAACGGCGAGACCCTCACCGCCGCAACCCCACAGCTGGCGGCCGCGATCGAAGCCGCGGCCAACGGGACTCCCATTGCGGACGCGTTCCGACAGGAAGGCATGACCATCCCGCCGCCGGGCACCGCGGTCAGTGATCCGGTGGACGCATCGAAGCTCGCGCCCGGAGACATCGGCATGTTCACCGACCGTCACGCGCTTGCGCTCGGCGACAGCCGGGCGCTGTTGAACGGCCAGATCCAGCACATCTCCACCGTGAACGGTCCCGGCTTTCTAGGCTGGGAGCACCCTCCGGTGCCGGTCAGCGCACCCGAACCGAACAGGACCGACCCACCGGCGCCCACCAGGCCGGCGATCGCCCAGAGAACCGAAAGCGCGTAGAAGTAGTCCGGCTCGCGCCGGCACGGCAGAAGGAGACAGCGGATGGCAGACCGAATCCACGTGGTGCCCGCGCACTTGCGTGAAGCCGCCGGCCACCACCAGGAGACATCCGAATATCTGCGAACCCTGCCCTCGTCGCACGAGGCCATTCAGCAGAGCCTGGACTCGCTGGGCCCGATCTTCGGCGAGCTACGCGAGGCAGGCCGGGAGCTACTCGAGCAACGGCGGCTCTGTTACGAGCAACAGGCTGACAATCACGCGGACATCGCCGACAACCTGACAAAATCGGCCAGCATGTGGGAACAGCACGAGGCAGAGGCAGCCGAGAAACTCGAACGTATCTCCGACGACGGTCGATGACCGAGGCCGATCCCGCGTTCGACACCGTCCATCCGAGCGGCCACATCCTGGTCCGCTCATGCCGCGGCGGATACATGCACAGCGTCACGCTGACCGAGGCCGCGATGAACACCGACGCGGAAAGCCTGACGGAGGGCATCCTGCTTACCGCCGACGTCTCCTACCTCAAGGCGGTGATGGAAGTCCGCGGCGAGATCGTGGCGGCCGGCTACACCCCGTCAGCCGAGGTTCCCACCAACGACGATCTCGATATCGCGATCGAAAGGCTCGTCGCGCATGAATTACCCCGACGCAACGACACCGACTAAATAACTAGCGAATCCAAGTCTTGACTGCGTCGCGATCCGGGGCGATATCAGTGGGCGGCTCGACAGGATTGGCGCCGAACAACTCTCGCGCCCGGCCCAGCAATGCGCGCACTTCATTCAACTGCTGCTGCAGCCCCGATTCAGCCACACGCTCACGCTACTCAGACGCCGCTATTCGCACAATTCACCCGCCGTTTTCAACCAACAGCAGCGCAGGAGAGGTACTGGCGATGACGGTAGGCTTGGCCGGTGGCAATCTTCGGGCGAAATACGGCGCGTCAGCGCCTACGAAGAGCTGCCGAAGAATCGTTGAAGATCCCGGCTTTCCGGTCGCCGGTGGACTGCACGCCGTGGGTGACCGGCGGGCTGTGGCCTGCTGAGCTGTCCACTGTTACCGCCGAGACCGCTCCGCTTGTCAAATACCTGAAGACCGACTTGCAGCGGATAGTCAATTCGGCGAATGAAGAACTCAAGAACATTCGCTGCGCGGGATTGATCGATTCCACCCGACAGGCAGAAGAGGCCAGGGTCATCAACGATGCGCGCGCCTTCGCGGTGCGACGAGTCGAGTCGACAGTTCGTCACCTTCACAACATGAAGTCGAAATTGCCGACGGAGCACCGCCCCGTGAATGGTGGCGTCGATACCGAGAAGACGACGCGATTCAAACTCGCACCGCCGCGACCGGAGCCGACGCAGCCCATCGACGTGCCTGCACCGGTGGCGCCGGAGTTGGACTTCGAGCCGGCGCCGACCCCGCCCATCGACGTGCCTGCGCCGGTGGCGCCGGAGTTGGACTTCGAGCCGGCGCCGTCGGTTGAACAGCCGAAAAGCTGGGAACCTGCACCGCTGGAAGACTGGGGACCGCCCTTGGGCGCGCCCGCGGAGCTTGAACCCGCGGAGCCGCAAACGTTCGAGTTTGAAACCGCGGAGCCTGAGACCGCGGAGTTTGAACCCGCGGAGCCGGAAACGTTCGAGCTTGAGACCGCCAGGCCGGAGATTGCCGAATCGGAGGAGTGGCAGCCGCAACACGCGTTCGAATCCGACGACACGGAGGTCCTCGAGGAACTCGCCTCGCTGCTGCAGGAAATCACGCCTCTCGCAGAGCCGCCGATCGTCGAGCCACTGGCTGTCCAACCAGTGGTCGTCGAACCACTGGCCGTTGATCTGCCAGCCGTCGAGCCGCCGAGCCCGGTGCCTGCCACCGCGCACTCGGAGCCCGGGATCGACGTCACCGAGGCCATCCGGCAGCTGCCGCTGGTCGAGCCCCCAGAATCGGAGCCCGACCGGCTGGAACGGCTGCTCAAGTTCGTGGCGCGTCAAGAACCCGGATTGCGCTGGGCCGTGGGCACCCGTGAAGACGGCACGACACTGTTGGTGACCGATCTTGCTCACGGCTGGATACCGCCGGGAATCACGTTGCCCGCCGAGGTCAGCTTGCTGGAGCCGGCCCGGCGCACCGGTACCGCGGCGGGGTTGCTTGGCCAGACGACTTTGACGGCGAAATACGCCCCCGGCGATCCACTGGGTTGGGCAACCGATTACGAGGTAATCGACACTTCGTCGCGGCCGCGGGAGCTGCCAGCGGTCGACGACCTGGGCTGGGTGCTCGGCGAAGCGACGCATTGGCGCGATGGCCTGCCGCGGATGGTCAACACGTTGGCCAAGGCTGGTGCCGCGGGTACCGGCATCGTCGAAGCCGAGATCGACATTTTGCGGGTCTACCTGGACACATCGAGGTACCAGCTGTTGGCGCAATATCCCGACATTGACGAGGGGCTGCTGCTGAATTGTCTGCTGCTGGCCGCGACCGAAGGTATCGCCACGAAGAATCAGGTCAGCGCGAACTACCACTTCGCGTGGTTCCAGTTGCTGAGCGCGCCACCGGCCAGCGGGTGGAAGGCCGGCCCGTGACAGACTGCGATGCTCAAGCCTGCAGACAATGAATTGACGCTGGTCGGAGGGGTCTAGATACTGTCATGATGCCGGGGCCGGGCAGTCGCGCGCAGCTAAGCGACAAGGATCTCGTCGAATCGGTTCTGCGTGAACTGAGTGAGGCCGCCGATAAGTGGGAAGCGCTCGTCGGCCAGGCCGAGACGATCACCTACAGTGTCGATCTCGGCGATATTCAGGCAGTGGCGAATTCCGACGGCCGGCTGGTCGAATTGGCGTTGCATCCGACCGTGATGTCGGGTTACAGCCATGGCGAGCTGGCCGACCGGTTGAACCTGGCCATCGCCGCGCTGCGGGGAGAGGCCGAAGCCGAGAACCAGGCCCGGTACGGCGGGGCCCTGCAGTGACGTGGGATTCTTTGTTGCGCAACGTAGTTGAGCGGCAGGCGGATGCTGATCGCTCGCCGGAAGGACTCTGACCGTGCCACTCAATCTCTCCAACCGGGACCAGAACTCGGGGCACCTGTTCTACAACCGCAGGTTGAAGGCCGCGATCACCCGGTTCTCGGTGCGGATGAAGCACGATGACCGCAAACAGCAAGCGGCAGTGGCGCTGTCGATGGTTTTCGTGCTGATCGGCATCGGCTGGATGGCGCTGCTGCACGTGATGAAGCCCGCCGGTCTGGTCGGGCAGTCCGCGATCATCGGGAACCGCGACACCGGCGCGGTCTACGCGAAGATCAACGGCCGGCTGTATCCCGCGCTCAATCTGACGTCGGCGCGGCTGGCCGTCGGCAATGCTGCCGCGCCGACCTGGGTGAAGGCAGCCGAGATCGCCAAGTACCCGACCGGCCCAATCGTCGGCATTCCCGGTGTGCCGGACAGCCTTACCGTCACCGCGAACTCGGTGTCGGCGTGGTCGGTGTGCGACACCGCGCCAACCCGGGGCAGCGGAACGATGCCACTGGTGACGTCGATC
>Ga0209113_1000115_pt1 | contig 16251 bp, 12 predicted proteins | sample TexAe_RefH0_O1_FD_187951 | JGI IMG/M metagenome (GOLD analysis project Ga0209113, IMG submission 187951) | Forest soil microbial communities from Davy Crockett National Forest, Groveton, Texas, USA - Texas A ecozone_RefH0_O1 (SPAdes) (version 2) | ecosystem: Environmental > Terrestrial > Soil >... | reverse complement strand
CAGCCCAACATCGAACTGGCCGAGGACGCCGGCCTGTCGACCGGCGACGGCGGGGTGCTCGTCGACGCGTCGCTACGCACCAGCGACCAAGACATCTATGCGGTGGGCGACATCGCCGCGGCCGAGCATCCACTGTTCGATGAAAGGATCCGGACCGAACACTGGGCCAACGCGCTCAAGCAGCCCGCCGTCGCGGTGGCCGGCATGCTCGGCGAGCCCGGTAAGTACACCGAGTTGCCGTACTTCTTCAGCGACCAATACGACCTGGGCATGGAATACGCCGGCCACGCGCCGAACTCCGAGCGGGTCGTGTTTCGCGGTGACGTCGACAGCCTGGAATTCGTAGCCTTCTGGCTCGACGCCGACAACCACCTGCTGGCGGGAATGAACGTCAACATCTGGGATGTGCTCGACGACATCAAGAACCTGATCCGCAACAAGACCGTCGTCGACCTCAATAAACTGATCGATCCACAGGCGTCGCTGAAAGACCAGATCAGCGGATCGTGATGATATCGGGCAGGCGTTGCCCTTGAAAGCGTTCCCGCTCGGCGCGCCGACGTTTGATACGCAGCCGTGCGTCGGAGGGAAGGGTGACCGCTTCATCGCAGGTGAGGTAGAACAGCTCGCCTGCGACAGCGATGAGTTCCGCATCAGCATAACGAGAACCGAGCTCTCGCAGAGTCATTCGCAGTTCATGGGTGAAGCGGATTGTCGTGTCGTAAGCCATTTCTCTCGAAGCCCGGGCACTGGCCGCCATCCGCTCGGACAGCTTCGCCTCTGACGCCGCAGGTGATGTCGGCTGAGGAAGGTCGGTCGCGGCCCGCCCGGCGGCGGCGACCAGCATCGCCGGATCGTCTCCGAACATCAGGTTGGCCAATTCGACTTCACCCGGACCCCGGTGCCCGATCCGCCTGACCGCGGCGGCGAACGCCGTAGCGATGGTGGCCGACTGCGCGCCCACGCCATCGAGGTCTCGTTCCAGCGCCAACGCGCACAGCTGTTCATCGTGACGAATCAGCGTCGCCAACGACGAGGTCTCAGCCGTGACCGCATCGCTTTCCAGCAATGCGCCTATCCCGGAGACGGCAACCTGTAGCCCAGCGCGCCCGACCGTCGCTGCGGTGATCGCGCTGTCGATCAGCCACCGTCCCGAGATACCCCAACCCTGATGAATCCTGTCCCGCAGCAGCCGGATCCGCACCTGCAGCTGAGCTTCCGACAGCGAAATCAATTGCGTTGCATCACGATGTTCGGCCGTCGCGGCCGCGACGTACTCGTGGGTGTCGGCCTTGAGGTGTCGCAACAATGCCAAAGCCCTTTTGATCACCACTGCCTTGGCCGCCGGACCGGGCAGCCCGCCGGTCAGCGGCGGACGACCCATCGGCCACAACGACTCGACAGGTGAGTCGCCTAACGACGTGCGCACGATGTCGTCGACGTTCCAGCCGGGGAGCTGTTCCGCGGCGATGACGCTCGCCGAAACGCCAACGTAGGGACGGTGACCGAACACAGCGATCACCCTGCTCCCCCATTCGTCGGCCACCACGTTGCCGAGCGCCAGCACCGGGCCCATCGCCCGCGCGGCCGCACGCAACCCACCGAGTTGGACGTCGAGCGTCATCGGCGTCAACGGCCCGGGCAGCGTCGCGGCCAGTGGCGCTGCGCTGAACACCGGAAAGCGCGGGTCGGCGCGGTCGTCGAACTCCCCCTCAAGACCCTCCGGTGACGCCGACCGCAATACGGTGCCGTCCAGCGGCTCGGGTCGCACATCGACCTCGGCGGGTAGGGGCAGATGCTCGGGCACATCCGTGGCGCCCCTGACGCCGAGCCTGCGGCCGGCCAGTCCGCGTACGGTGTCGGCCACGGAATCATGTGCAGACCAACCAAATTCGAAGCGCCACGCTTCTTGGGCCGAGGCGAGGTCGAGTTCGGGGATCAGTTCGGGCCAGCTCGGCAGGCGGGCCAGTCGCGGGCGCTGACCGGCCGATCGCAGTAACTGCTGTGCCGCCGCGAGGTCAATGGTGTCCGGGCTGGCCAGATCAACCGTTCCGGTGCTATCGGTTGCCACCGCGAACACCAGGAAGCGAATCAGGTCGTCGTAGTGCAGCAGCCGCAACTGTTCGGCCGGCGCCTTGCCGTGCAGCAGGCTGCCGATGGTGCGGCAGATCATCCAATCGAGCTGGCGACCCATCGGCGGTGCTATCCGCACGACCAGGCTCGGGGCCCAACTGCTGGAGACCAAAGTCTCGGCCTGTCCGTACAGCGTCGGCTGGCCGGCGGAGGCTGACACGAAGATCAGCCGGGCGCCTGCACGCGCTGCCGCATGGGCGACACCCACCAACCCGTTGATCCCCGCGCTGCCGGGCACCGCCGTCTCGATCGGGGCGAGGTGGAGCACCACATCGGAGGCGTCGGCCAGCTGCTCCAGCACTGGGTCGCCGAGCGGCGCGCAGACAAAGTCGACGTCGGGATGCAGGTTGTGGTGTGGATACGCAGCGATGCCGGTGACCGCATGCCCGGCGGCGATCAGCTGCCTGGCCATCGCACGTCCGAGCAGTCCGGTGACGCCGGTCAATAAGATCCGCACGCCCGAGCACCTCCACGGCGTCTAGTCGATTGAAAAACAATAGTCGTGCGAGCCCAGTCCCGGTGGCTTTCAGCTAACCCTGATAGCTCATTGCAATGTGGCGGTGCCGTCAGCCGCAACCATGACCTTGGTGCCACCGATGTCGTCGCCGACGGTGGCCGCCGCCGCCGCGGCGTCGGTGATCAACGCCAGCGTGCGACGATCATCGGGGGTACGGACCGACAGAAAGGCCTTCTCGGGGTGGCCTTCCCGGTCGAATGGGGTCGTCCAGGCTTCGACAGTGCCTACGCCTTCCCACTGCACCGCCGCCGTCCGGGTCGGCTGTTGGTCAACCGCGGATTGGGTGTCTTCCCAACGGAACTCGGATAACGGCGGTTCGGTGCCGTAGACGCCGAAGCTGTGCTTGGTCAGGTAGCCGCCGTTGGCGGTGATCAGACCCCGCTTACCGGGGTTGGCCGCCAGCAGTTCGGCCATTGTCGCGATCGAGTGCGCGACGTAGTTGCTCCACGGCCCGCCGGCGAAGGTCAGCCCACCGGTCACCGTCAGCGGCCGCGCCGGATCGTCGACCGGCAGCCCGAGTTCGGCGGCCGCGACCTGCACGGCAGACGGAAAGCATGAGTACAGGTCGACGTAGTCCATGTCGTCGATGCCCAGGCCGGCCAGTTCCAGCGCTCGCCTACCGGCGATGCGGATGGCCGGGGACCGATGCAGCTCGTCGCGCTCACTGATCGCATAAGTGTCGTGGGCGTCGGTACCCGCATACGGGTACACCCATCGATCGGTCGGGATTCCCAACCGCGTCGCGCTCTCCACGGACGTCAGAATCAACGCGGCGGACTGGTCGACCATGTTGTTGGAATTCATCAGCTTGGTGTACGGCCAGCTGATCATCCGGTTCGTTGACCCGTCCTGCAAAATTTCTTCTGCTGCAACAGGTTTACGAATCCAGGCGTGCGAATTGTGCACCGCCACCTCATTGAACCGCGCCCACAATGCACCGATCCGCTTGCGGTGCTCGTCGACCGGCTCACCCGCGGTGATGCGCAGCGCCTGCTCGAACATCGGGTAGATGAACGCCGGGCGGTCCAGGCCGATGCGGTCCTCGGCCGGCCCGGCCATCGGGACATTTTCGTCACTGCCTTCGGGCATCGGCACGGCGTTGTCCTGCTCGGTACTGCCAAGTCGTTGGCCGTTGGCGCGCAACCGCGTTCGCGTTCGCCACATCTCCGCGCCGGCCACCAACACGACGTCGGCACGGGCCGCCTGAATGTCCAGGCAGGCCCGATTGACCAGCGTCTGCGGGACGTTTCCGCCGATCCCGCTGTATCGGGTGCTGAAACGATCGGCGCCGATCCGTTGGCCGACCAGCAGTGCGGGGTCGCGGTAGTGCACCGATAACAGGTTGACCACGCGGACCGAGTCGACGGCCTCGAGCACCCGCGCGTCGGCGGCTTCGCGGGCCGCCGACACCATCAGATCCACGGGCTCCGGGGTGTTTTCCGGTTCTTCGGTCTCGCGGTAGTTCATCTGGCCGTAGCCGATCAGCACCGGCGTTCTGGGGTTGACGGGCATGACGGAACCTTCCGCGGTTGGCGCCGGGCGAATGCTAGGCGGTGTCGGTGGATGCGAACAGCACTCGAGCCTCGATCAGTTGCTCGGTTTCCTCGCTGCTCATTCCGAGGACTTTGTGGCAGATTTCGCGGGTGTGTTGCCCTGGCAGCGGCGCCGGCCGCTGTAGCGCCTGCGGGATGTGCCGAAACGGCGCCGGGCCGGTCTCGGCCGGCAGCGGGTGATCGAACAGCGGATGATGCATGTCGCTGAACAGCTTTCGCTGCCGCAGCTGCGGGTCTTCCAGGACATCGGGCGGCCGGTTCATCTGACCGGCCGGGACGCCGGCGGCCTGCAATGCCTCGGCGACTTGCCACGGGGTCCGGCCGCGGGTCCACGCCGACACCTGCTCGAGCAGATCCCCGCGGTGCGCCACTCTCGCGTCGCCGGTGGCGAACCGCGCATCGTCGCCCAGCTGGGGTAGGCCGAAAACCGCGCTGGCCGAACGCCAATCGGTGTCGGTGCGAATCGAGATGACACACCATTCGTCGTCGCCTGCACACGGAAGAACTTCATGAAGGCTGGTGTCGTCGGCCAACTCGGCATCTTCGCCGGTCCGTGCCGCGTCGGTGACGTAGCGGGCGTCGAGTTGATTGACGACGGCCTCGGCCTGCGAGACGTGCACGCGGGCTCCCGTGCCGGTTCGGTCGCGATGGATCAGCGCGGCCAGCGCGCCGATCGCCGTGATTCGCCCGACCACGTGGTCCGGAAAGACCGTGGTCGCGTCGTAGAACCGGTGCCGAGAGTCGTCGCCCTGGTCCGGTTGATGGCGTTGGTCTGTCCATAGCTTGCTGACGCCTGCGGTGGCGCGAACCAGCGGTCCGTAGCCCATCCGGTTGCTCCACGGCCCGTTGTCGCCGAAGGCGCTGCTTTCGGCGAGAACCACCCGCTCATTCAGCGAACGCAGGGTGTCGTACGGAAACCCAAGGGCCGTAAGCGTTCCGGGCTTGAAGTTGGCAAACACCGCGTCGGCGTCGGCAACCAGCCGGCTGAAGACCTGCTTGCCGGCTTCGTCGCGCAGATCCACGCCAAACGCCAAATGGTTGCGATGCGTCCACGCGAATGACTCACTCATGGCATCGCCGACCCGGGCCTGTCGCAATCCGTCCGGATAGGCAGCACTTTCGACCTTGATGACCTCAGCGCCCAGATCGCCGAACAGCCGGCTGAGCTCGCCGCCGGCGACGATGATGCCCAAGTCGATGATCCGCAGCCCCTCGAACGGACGCGGGCCGGAACTGCCGGGGGCGGCGATCTGGGCCCGCTCGTCGAGCCACCGAGCATGGTCGTGCCCAACGCTCGGTGCGGGAGTGCGGAAGCCGACGTGCTGACCGTCGACGGCGTAGTAGCCGGTCGGGATGCGGCTGCGCACGCCAGGGACGAGTTCGGCGTCGGCGACGGCGCCCACTGATTGAAAGTGATCGGACGCCAGGATCTGCGTCGGATCCAGCACGGCGGAGATCGCCACGCCGTGCGATTGGCCCTCAGACACCAGGGCTTTCATCGTCTGCCCGGCGAAAAGCTGTTGGACCAGCAGGCCGATCTGCGGCCAGGCCGCGAACCGCGCAGCGATCACGTCGTACTTGGGGTCCTGGAAGTCTTCGGGCTCTCCCAGCCAGCGGCGCAGCCCGTGCCATTGTCGAGGCGACATCACGCACAGCCGGACGTAGCCGTCCTGGCACGGGTAGATCGGGTAGGCGTCCTGGTTCTTCGGGCGTCCGCGCCACCGGTCCGGCCGGCGGATGCCCGCAGCGGCTTGGCCGTGCGCCCCGAATGCCGGATCGAGCGCCATCACGACAGCCTCGAACCGGGAAAAGTCAATATACTCGCCTGTCCCACAACGCAATCGGTTGTAGTACGCAGCCAGCGCGGCCCAGGCGGCCTGAACGGCGGCGGTGGCCGACGCGATACCGTCCGGCGGCGAAACCGGTGTCCCCTTCGTGGGGCCCGACCGTGCCAACGCCCCCGACAGCGCGTACAGCACCGGATCGGTTGCCCGCCACGACGAACGAGGCCCCGTTCTGCCGAAATCGGTCACCGACATCGACACCAGTTGCGGAAAGCGATCCGCCAGGTCTTCGCACGAGGTTCCGTATGCCGCGGCCTGGCCGGGAGTTCCGCTGTCGACAACGATGTCGGCGCCGCCGGCGAGTTCGATCAACCGCTCACAGTCCTGCGGGTCGGACGGGTCGAGCACGCTGCTGCGCTTGTTCGCATTGTGCAGTGCGAAGCGCACTCCGGTGCCGCCCAGCGTCGGGCGCCGGGTGCGCGACGGGCAGCCGCCCGGCGGTTCAACCTTCAGGACATCGGCGCCCAAGTCGGCCAACAACCGGGTCACCGCGTCGCCGTCGTCGTCGGACAGGTCGAGCACCCGCAGCGATGCGAGCAGGCCGTCAACCGAGGTGGTCACCTCGGCCAGAATAGTGCGCGGGTTCGCCACGTTTGGGTGCCGGTGCGACAAGCGGTGACGGGGCGCGACCACCCCCCGGCTGAAATCCGCGAAAACGATGCGACGCGTTGGCTACCGTTCAGCCATGGCGTCCCTGTTCAACCCCGCCGGCCTCGTCGACCTCGCGGAGCAGACCGTGCGCGCGTACATCAAGGCCGCAAGCTGGGGTGAGCGTCAGGTCTTTGGACTCATCCGGTCCGGGATGCACCTGTCCACTGTCGCGGTGCCGGCGCTACCCCAATCTGAGGCCGAGATAGAAGAGCGCTCGGACGTCGACGCCGAAAGCCTCGATGCCAAGATGCACGGCTTGCTCGATCGCGCGGTCGGACAGAACACCGCCTCGAGCCGCCAAGAGCTGTTTCACAAAATTCTCGACCAGATCGTGCCCGACGAGGCGCGCATCATCAGCGCCTTGTCCGACGGCTCCACGTCCCCATTGCTGAACGTGTACGCGCGCACCCGTGCGGGATTGGGCGTCGAGGTCGTGCTGGAAAACATGTCTCTGATCGGCAAGACTGCGAACCTCGCGCTTCCGCAGTTGACCCCGATGTACGTGAGTCATCTGCTGTCACTCGGACTGGTCGAGTCCGGCCCCGAGGACTCCGACATGAAGGACGAGTACGAGATCCTCGCCGCCGACACCGCGGTGCTTCAAGCCATCAAGACGGCCAGCCGTGGTCCCATCCCGGCGCGTATCGAGAAATACACGCTGCAGTTGTCCGGCCTTGGTCTGGAACTGTGGGCCGCGGCGAGCGTCCCACGGGAGCGGGAGTGACGTCGTCGGTCATCGCGTGGGGGCAGAGCTGGAGTCAGATAACTTCCGACGTCAAGCTGAACTGGTTCATCTATTTGTCGATGCCGCTGATTGCCGCGTTCGTCGGCTACACAACGAAACTCGTTGCGCTGCAGATGCTCTACCGGCCAATCGAGTTCGTCGGCATCGGGCCGCTCGGTTGGCAAGGCGTGGTTCCGCGCCGCGCCGGCAAGACCGCGGCGATGACCATCCAAATGCTCACCGACAAGCTGCTGCGACCCGAGGAGATCCTGGACAAGATCGACGCCAAGCAGGCCGTCGAGGACCTCCGCGAGCCGCTCACCCGAACCGTCGACGAGATGGCTCGCGACCTCGCCGAGCAAGTGCGCCCCGGTCTGTGGGACTCGATCCCGGAAGCCGGCCGTAAGGCGGTGCTGTCGCGGGTGCACGCCGCCGCCCCCGGAGTCGTCGACAATCTGCTTTCGGAGATGAAGACCGATTTGCCGCGGTTCGTCGATCTGCAATATCTCGCCATCACCACCCTGGTGAATAACAAGGCCCAACTCAACGAGTTGATGAAGGGCATGGGCGGCGCGGCGATGAAGTTCATCCGCCGCAGCGGAATCTACTTCGGCTTCGCGATCGGCCTGGTGCAGATGGTCGCCTGGGGCCTGTTGCACAACCCGTGGATCATGCCCGGGTTCGGCTTCGTCACCGGTTTCGCCAGCGACTGGCTGGCCCTCAACCTGATCTTCATTCCCCGTGAGCCCAAGAAGCTCTTGGGCTTCATCCCGGTGCATGGCGTCCTGCACGCGCAGCGCGACAACGTCACCCGCGACTACGCGCGCATTTTGGCTAACGACCTGTTCTCCGCCGATGTGCTGCTCGACGCGATCCTGCACGGCCCGACCGCCGAACGGCTCTTCGCGGCGATCGAGAAAGAGGTCTCCGCAGCACTCGACGCGCAGGCCGGGTTCGCGCAACCGCTGATCACGCTCGCGATCGGCACCAAGCGCTACCGCCAGGCCAAGGACGCGATTGTGCAGATGCTTCTCGAGCGTCTACCGGAGACAATGCAGGAAGCCAAGGACTACACCGCCAAGACGCTCGACATCGAGAACCTGATCGTCGAGAAGATGACCAAGCTGTCTCCCGCTCAGTACGAAGCCATCCTCCGACCCGTCTTCAAAGACGACGAGATGCTCATGGTCACGGTGGGTGCCGTGCTCGGCTTCCTAGTGGGAGAGCTGCAGGTGGTCCTCGTCGAGCAGTTCGCGCGCTAGCGTCGGTAGCCTGGTGGGATGTCTGGCTACGAGAGCGCCGCGGTAGAGCCGCACCCGCTGCTCGCCCAGCTCTCGGCGCTGCACCAATTCCGCATCCAGGTCGACGTCGCCGTCGTCGTGGTGGTGCTGGCGTGCGCGAATTTGCTGGCGCACTTCACCACGCCGTGGGCAGGTGTCGTGACCGTCCCGGTCGTGGCGGTCGGACTGGTGGCCTGGTTGCGGGTCAACGGCCTGGGTTGGGCCGAACTCGGGCTGGGCCGCGAGCACTGGAGATCCGGAGCCGCATACGCGATGGGCGCCGTTGTGCTGGTGGTGTCGGTGATTGCGATCGGCGCGCTGCTGCCGTGGACGCGGCCGATGTTCATGAACCACCGCTACGCGACGATCTCCGGGGCGCTGATCGCCTCGATGCTGATCATTCCGCTGCAAACGGTCATCCCCGAGGAGCTGGCGTTCCGCGGTGTGCTGCACGGCGCGTTGAATCGGGCGTGGGGGTTCCGCGGCGTTGCGTTCGCGGGTTCGCTGTTGTTCGGTCTGTGGCACATCGCCACGTCGCTGGGTTTGACGACCAGCAACGTCGGCTTTACCCGGCTGCTCGGCGGCGGAGTCGTCGGGATGCTGGCCGGGGTTTTGCTGGCGGTCGTCGCGACCGCGGCAGCCGGGTTCGTGTTCAGTTGGCTACGACGACGCAGCGGCAGCCTGCTGGCACCGATCGCGCTGCACTGGTCGCTGAACGGGGCGGGGGCTCTGGCTGCCGCACTGGTGTGGCACCTGTCGGGCTGACGCGTCGCTACACGAGCAAGACGGCCGCGCCAGAGATTCGGCCTGCGCTGAGATCCGAGAGCGCCCGATCCGCTTGATCGAGGCGGTATTCCGGCGTGGTCACCGTGATGTGGTGTTCGCCGACGAAGTCCAGGAATGCCCGCGCATCGGCGCGGGTATTGGACGTCACCGAGCGCATCTGGCGCTCTTGGAACAAGTGGCGCTGATAGTTGAGCGCGGGGATATCGCTCAGGTGAATTCCAGCGATCGCCAGCGTGCCACCGCGATCCAGCGCTTCCAGCGCCGGCAGCACCAGCTCGCCGACCGGGGCGAACAGGATCGCGGCGTCGAGGGGTACCGGTGGCGGATCAGCGGCCCCCTGCGCGGATGCGGCGCCCAATCCCAGGGCCAATTGCTGGGCTGCGACGCCGCGTGTCATCACGTGCACCTCGGCGCCCTGAGCCAGCGCGACCTGCGCGGTGATGTGCGCACTGCCGCCAAACCCGTACAGCCCCAACCGGCCCCCGGACGGGAGCGCGGCCCGCTGCAGCGACCGATAGCCGATGATGCCGGCGCACAGCAGCGGCGCCAGCTCACTGTCGCTGTAGCCGCTTGGCAAACGATGGGCGAAAGCCGCAGGGACCGTTGCGAATTCAGCGTAGCCGCCGTCGCTATCCCAACCGGTGTAGCGGGAATTCGGGCACAAGTTCTCGTCGCCGCGTCGGCAGTACGCGCATACGCCGCAGGTGTACCGTAGCCACGCTATTCCGACCCGGTCGCCGACATTGAACTCGTCACCGGCGTCAGCGCCGACCTCGACGACCTCGCCGACCACCTCGTGTCCGGGCGTTACCTGTTCCCGGTGCACGGGAAGATCGCCCTCGGTGACGTGTAGATCGGTCCGGCACACACCGCATGCACGCACGGCAACTAGGAGTTCGGACGGCCCGGGCCGTGGCACCGGCGCGCTGACGTATTCCAGCGGCTCGGTGTCCATCGGACCCGGCCGACGCACCCGCCACGCATGCATGGCCGCGGAGGTCATTGCTACCGCTAATTGCTAGGGCTGCAACGGGTTAGCGTCTTGCAGCGCCACGCAGTAGCCGCACGACGAATAGCAGAATGACGGCCCCGAGCAGCGCGGTGAAGAAGGTGAACCATCGGCGCCCTTGCTCGACGTCGACGTGAAGCCAGCTGAGCAGCGTTCCACCGATGTAGCCGCCGATTACGCCGACGACGATGTCGATCAGAATGCCGGAGCCACCGCCTCGGACGATCTTGCTCGCGAGCCAGCCGGCGATGCCGCCGATGATGATGTAGGCGAGCCAGCTGACGGCGGTCGGTGTGGACAATGCGAGATATTGAGTAGCGGCAATCCCGTTCATCGAATCTCCTTGCTGTCGCGGTAAAGCCCGTTGCTGGACCGTTGCGCTAATCAGTTCAGCGTAATCAGGTGAACGGGCCGCCGGACACGTTCCCGATCAACCTTTTTCAAACGGGTGGCGGCGTTGGGAGCAGAGAGTCGCCCGACGAAATCTTAGGTAGAGACCGGTGCCGGTGCCGGCGCCGGGCCGTTCCCACCGGCGGGCTGTCCGGGTGTCGGTGGCGCCGCCGGCGCCGGTGCTCCCGGAGCTGGTGCCGGGGCCGGTGCCCCTGGGGCGGGAGCCGGGGCGGGGGCGCCCGGAGCGGGAGCCGGGGCCGGTGCCCCTGGGGCGGGACCCGGAGCCGGTGCGCCCGGGGCGGGCGCTGGTGCAGCCGGGGGCGCCAGCAGTGGAAGGACGGACTCGGCCAGTGTCTTGGCTCCCGCCTTGTCCACCGGGTCGTTCCCAGTGCCCAGCCACACCACGAACCAGCGTTGGTTCGCCGCGGCCGGCGGGACGTTCGGCCCCGAAGGGCCAACCACTCCGGCCCAGATCTGGCCGTTCGGTTTGCTGGCGTCGCTGAACTTCACCTCGTAGTACGACGCACCCCCGGACATTCCCTTGCCGGCGAGGGGGATGGTCTCCTGATTGACCCGCGTGCCCGGGTACGGCATGAAGAACTCGCCCATGTCCGACGCCAGCCGGGTGGCGGCCTTGGTGTTATCGGGCTCAGCGCTGGCGTACAGCTTCTGATCCAACTTCCCGAGCACGACGCGGGTGTCGTTGGCGACTGGTGGCGGCTGACCCGCGGTCGGCGCCCCGGCGATCTTGCTGAGCAGCGCCGAGCCGTAGTCGAGGTGAGTGGCATCGGATTCCACCCATCCCGCGGGCAGGACGAAGCTGAACGCGCCAACCTGGTTGTCGATCCGTCCGGCATTCGGGTCGACCGGCGGTGGCGCGGGAGCATTGGGATCGGCCGCGGGCGGCGCCGCGACCGGGTCGGCCGCCGGAGGCGCCGCGGCGGGGCCGGCCGGACCCGGGGCGGCATCTGGTGCGGCGGGCGGATTGGCCGGAGCAGGTGCCGGCGGGTTGCCCGGCGCGGGCGCCACCGGGGTCGCCGGGGCCGGCGGCGGCGGAGGCACCGGGTCAGCGCTGGCGGCAATCGGCAGCGCGAACGTGATCGCTGCGGCACCCCCGAGGACCGCGGTTGCACGCGTCATCCAGCGGTTTTTGGGCCGTGTCGAGTTTCGGTCCACCTGATCCATGAGCAAAAAACCTACCGTGTTACACCCGTGACGCAAGTGTGAATTGCTGAGGATGGGATCAATTTCTTGTCTGCTGGGAGCACACGATCCGACGCAAAAACGCAGCTCACCGCCTCCGCAGTGTGTTCGTGGCGATGACCCGCTGTCTGGGGTGCAGTCGGGCGCGTCATCACGACCGCCGTTTTGCCCGCTCAGGGACTCGCGAAGCCGGCCTGGGTCAACACCCGTTGGCCCGTCGCGCCGGTCACCAGGTCGACGAACTTCTGTGCCAGCGCCGGCTGCGACGCATGCTTGAGAATGGCGATCGGATAGATGTTCACTGCTTCGTTCGACTCGGGAAACTGGACCGCGGTGACTTTGTCACCGGCCTTGTGCGCGTCGGTGAGGTAGACCAACCCGGCGTCAGCGTCGCCGTTGGTGACTTTTCCCAGCACGCCAGACGACACCGACTCCTCGCTGACCGGGTTGAGATGCACTCCGGTGTTGTCCTCGATGCGTTGCGCGGCGGATCCACAGGCCGCTGATGCCTGGCATACCGCGACGCGAAGGTCGGGCTTGGCGAGATCGGCGAACGACCGGATCTGCTTCGGGTCGCCCGGCGCGGTGACGATCACCAGCGTGTTCGACGCGAAGTTGATCGGATCGCTGCTCGTCAGGTCGGCCTTGACCACGGTGTCCATCTGGGCGCTGTCCGCTGAGGCGAACACGTCGGCGCTGGCACCTTGGCTTAGCTTGTTCGCGAGTTCCGACGAGGTCGCGAAATTGAAATCGATTGTGGCGCCCGGGTTGTCGGTTTGGAACTTTCCGGCCAGCAGAGTGAACGCGGGCTTGAGCAAGGTGGCAGCGAACACGACGATCGAATGGGCTGACGATGTGGATGCCGTCGTGGACGGCGGTGTCTTCTGCCCGCAGCCGCTCAGGAGGGCCACCAGTGCCAGCGACAGCAAGCCCGCCGACCATGCTCGCGCGGTGCTGAGCCGGACGGTCACGCTGCCCAGCGTTGTCCAAACAGTGACCGTGCCGTGCCGGATTCGGAGTTTCATATCTAGCTACCGTCCAGTAACATAAGGAAACGTTAATGCCATACACGCCCTGAAATCCCAGGGGCCGGCGTTGCGGTGTGCCACCATCGAAGCATCGGAGGACCGTTGCTCCAGGCGGAAGCCGCGGTGCTCTTTACGGGCCGGCACCTGGATTCAATGGCGAATATGAGGAGGTCATGGCGGTGGAGGTACTGGTTACCGGCGGCGACACGGAATTGGGTCGTGCCGTTGCTGAGGGGTTCCACAACGAGGGCCACACGATCACCCTGCTGGGCGCGCGCCGCGATGACCTCGAGGTAGCCGCCAAGGAGATCGAAGCGGACGCGATCGTCTGCGACAACACCGACCCCGCCGCGCTGGCCGAGGTCCGACACCTCTTCCCCCACCACTTGGACACCATCGTCAACATCCCGGCGCCTCGCTGGAGCTCCGGTGACCCGCGCGCTTACTCGCTGTCGGATCTCGCCGCCGCCTGGCGCAACTCCCTGGACGACACCATGCTGTCGGCCGTGCTGACACTCCAGACGGTGGGCGATCACCTCCGCTCCGGCGGGTCGATCATCAGCGTCGTGCCGGAGAGCGCCCGCCCGGGTAGCGCCGAGGCCGCGGTCAAGGCTGCCCTCGCGAGCTGGGTCGCCGGTCAGGCGACCGTCTTCGGCACTCGCGGTATCACGGTCAACGCCGTGGCCGCTGGGCGCGGCGCGCAGCCCGGCTACGAAGGGTTGTCCCGCACGCCGCCGCCGGTTGCCGCCGAGATCGCCAGGATGTCGCTGTTCCTCACCACCGGCGCTGCCCGCCACATCACGGGTCAGATGCTGCACGTCAGCCACGGGGCGCTGACGCAGTTCGCCTAGCGCGTAATTCGCGGGAGCGACCTTCGCTGCTGAGCGCGGGTCACTAGGGTGGATTTCGTGACTATTCGTCTTGGCTTTCAAATCCCCAACTTCTCCTACGGGACCGGCGTCGAGCAGCTCTTCCCGACCGTAATCGCGCAGGCTCGCGAGGCCGAATCAGCGGGATTTGACTCGGTTTTCGTGATGGACCACTTCTACCAACTCCCGATGCTCGGCTCCCCCGACCAGCCGATGCTCGAGTCCTACACGGCCCTCGGCGCGCTGGCAACGGCGACCGAGCGAGTTCAGCTGGGCACTTTGGTGACTGGCAACACCTACCGCAACCCCACGCTGCTGGCCAAGGTCATCACCACCCTCGACGTGGTCAGCGCGGGCCGGGCGATTCTCGGCATCGGCACAGGCTGGTTCGAGCTCGAACACGACGAGCTGGGCTACGAATTCGGCACCTTCACCGATCGGTTCAACCGTCTTGACGAGGCACTCCAGATCATCCTGCCGATGCTGAAAGGTGAACGACCGACCTTTTCCGGTAAGTGGTACCGCGCCGAAAACGCACTGGCCAATCCGCGCTATCGCGATCACATTCCGCTGATGATCGGCGGCAGCGGCGAGAAGAAGACAATCCCGCTGGCCGCTCGGCACTTCGACCATCTGAACGTGATCGCCGGATTCGATGAACTGGTAGGCAAGGTCAAAGTTGTACGGGAGCGCTGCGAGGAAATCGGCCGCGACCCCGCAACGCTGGAGACGAGCATGTTGCTGACCGTACTGCTCGACGACAACGTGAAGGCGGACCAGATCCCCGCGGAGATGAGTGGGCGCATGCTGGCGGGAAGCGCCGACTCCATCGCCGAGCAGGTTCAGGCCAAGGTGCTGGACGCCGGAATCGACGGCGTGATCATCAACATGCCGTTCTACACCCCTGGTGTCGTCACCGCCGTCGGCGATGCGTTACGTCCGCTGGTGGGGCTCTGATCCGGTAGCGAGGCGCGTCACGTCTGACGTTGCAGGTGTGGGCGATCACACCCGCTAACGTCGATAATTGCAGGTCCGGGTGACTATCGTGGAGGTGCACGCAGTCGCCGCTGAGGAGCACTTACGCCATGAACGCCCAGCCCGGAGCTTCCGGACTCAATCGTCGACACCGGGTTGTAGTCATCGGATCCGGTTTCGGTGGTTTGAACGCGGTCAAGAAGCTGAAAAGGGCCGACGTCGACATCAAGTTGATCGCTCGTACCACCCATCACCTGTTCCAGCCGATGCTCTACCAAGTGGCGACCGGCATCGTTGCCGAAGGCGCGATCGCTCCTCCAACGCGGATGATCCTGCGGGGTCAGCACAACGCTCAGGTTCTGCTCGGCGACGTCACGCACATTGACTTGAAGGGCAAGTTCGTCGTCTCGGAGTTACTCGGGCACAGCTACGAAACTCCTTTTGACAGCTTGATTATCGCTGCCGGGGCCGGCCAGTCTTACTTCGGCAACGACCACTTCGCCGAATTCGCGCCCGGCATGAAGTCCATCGACGACGCCCTGGAATTGCGTGGTCGCATCATGAGCGCGTTCGAAGCGGCCGAGCGGTCGAATGATCCGGAGCGCAGGCAGAAGCTCCTGACGTTCACTGTCGTGGGTGCGGGACCGACCGGCGTGGAAATGGCCGGCCAGATCGCCGAACTCGCGGACTTCACCCTCAAAGGCGCGTACCGCCACATCGATTCGACGAAAGCGCGCGTGATTCTGCTCGACGCGGCTCCCGCCGTCCTGCCCCCGATGGGTGAGAACCTCGGCAAGAAGGCTGCCGCACGGCTGGAGAAGATGGGCGTCGAAATTCAGCTCGATGCCATGGTCACCGACGTTGACCGCGACGGCATCACGGTCAAGGACTCCGACGGCACCACCCGCCGCATCGAGTCGGCCTGCAAGGTGTGGTCCGCGGGAGTCTCCGCCAGCCCGCTGGGCCGCGATCTTGCCCGCCAATCGGGCGTCGAACTCGACCGCGCGGGCCGGGTCAAGGTGTTGTCCGACCTGTCAATTCCTGGCTACCCCAACGTGTTTGTGGTTGGTGACATGGCCGCGGTCGACGGGGTGCCCGGGGTTGCGCAGGGCGCCATCCAGGGCGGCAAGTACGCCGCGGGCACGATCAAGGCCGAGTTGGCCGGCGCCGACCCTGCGCAGCGCGAGCCGTTCCAGTACTTCGACAAGGGGTCGATGGCCGCGGTTTCGCGGTACTACGCGGTGGTGAAAATCGGTCCGCTCGAGTTCGGTGGCATCATCGGCTGGTTC
>Ga0209113_1000114_pt1 | contig 16305 bp, 11 predicted proteins | sample TexAe_RefH0_O1_FD_187951 | JGI IMG/M metagenome (GOLD analysis project Ga0209113, IMG submission 187951) | Forest soil microbial communities from Davy Crockett National Forest, Groveton, Texas, USA - Texas A ecozone_RefH0_O1 (SPAdes) (version 2) | ecosystem: Environmental > Terrestrial > Soil >... | reverse complement strand
CGGGATGCGACCCCGCCGTATGCGGCCAAGACCGCGGTCTACGAAATCCTGGGTCCGCCCGGGACGACCGGCGTCGTCAACTGGATGGATGCGGAGTCATTGCCGCAGAAAGCTAACTTCACGACCTTGCCTTGGTCGAAGACGATCGTCGCCGAGATGCCCGGCATCTTCGCCTATGTCGTCGCCCAAGGTGACGGGCCCTCGATCGGCTGCCGCATCACCGTCGACGGCAAACTGGTCGATCAACAACAGGCCAACACCCGGGACGCGCAGGTTTCCTGCTTGGACAAATCCGCGTGACCGACGAGACCAGCGGCGCGACCGACGACAACGACGAATCGAGCGACACGGACAAAATCCCCGTCGCGCAACGCACCGAAGTCGAGCACAAACCGCGGATAGCCCGCACCATCCGCGTTCTGGCGCTACCGATCGTCGTGATCTGGGTGTTGCTCGCGGTCGGCGTCAACGTCTTCGTCCCGCAGTTGGAGAAGGTCGCCGAGGAGATCTCGGTGCCGCTGTCGCCGTCCGACGCGCCGTCGGTGACGGGGATGAAGCATATCGGGGAGAAATTCAAGGAGTACGACTCCGACAACCTCGTGCTGGTGACCCTGGTCGGTGACAAACCGCTCGGCCCGGACGCGCACAAGTTTTACGACGAGCTGGTCACAAAGATCCAGGCCGACCACGAACACGTCGAGCACGCACTGAACTTCTGGGGACAGCGGTTCACGTCCTCGGGTGTGGAGAGCTACGACCACAAGGCCGCCTACGTTCAGGTCAACCTCAAAGGTGATCAGGGTGGGGCGGTCGGCGACGAATCCGTTGCCGCGGTGCGCAAGATCGTCGCGGACGCGAAGCCGCCGGCCGGCGTGAAGGCCTACGTCGCCGGCCAGGGAGCCCTGACCGCCGACGTGATCGTTGTCGGTGACAAGAGCCTGGCCAAGATCACGATCATCACGGTCATCGTCATCGCGATCATGCTGATGTTCGTTTACCGGTCCATCGGCACCGTGTTGCTGACCATGGTGATCCTCTTCGTGGGACTCGCGGCCGGCCGCGGCGTGGTTTCGCTGCTGGGCGAAATGGGCATCATGGGGTTGTCGACCTTCGCCGTGAACCTGCTGACCTCACTCGCGATCGCGGCGGGTACCGATTACGCGATTTTCATGGTCGGCCGCTACCAGGAGGGCCGTGAACGGGGCTTGGACCGTGAAGCCGCCTACTACGACACCTTCGCCGGTGTCAGCAAGGTGGTCCTGGGCTCGGGCCTGACGATCGTCGGGGCGCTGGCCTGCCTGAAATTCACCCGGCTGCCGTATTTCAGTTCGTTGGCGTTCCCATGCGCGGTAGGTCTGCTGGTGGTGGTGGCCGCCGGGGTGACCCTGACGCCGGCCCTGATCGCATTCGCAAGTCACTTCGGCCTTTTCGACCCGAAGCGCGAGTTCAACTACACCCGGTGGCGCCGTCTGGCGACGGCCATCGTGCGGTGGCCTGCGCCGATTCTCGCGACCGCCGTCCTCCTGGCGATCGTCGGCGCTCTGGGCTTGGCGGGCTTCACCCCGCGCTACAACGACCTGTACTACCTGCCCCAGAGCGCGTCCTCAGTGCAGGCGTACAACGCCGCCGATCAACACTTCACCCAGGCCCGCTTGAACCCGGACCTGCTGATGATCGAGTCCGACCACGACCTTCGTAATCCCCGAGACATGCTGGTCCTGGACAAGGTGGCCGGCGCTATCTTTCGGGTGCCCGGCATCGAACGGGTGCAGAGCATCACCAGACCACTCGGCCCGCCAATCGAAGACGGATCGATTCCGTTCCAGCTGAGTGTGCAGAGCGCGCCGATCCGTGACAACCTCAGCTACCTGAAGGCCCGCATCGGCGACATCAAGAAGATCACCGATTACCTCGACCAGCTGATCGCCCTACTAGAGCGCCAGTACAAGGTGACCCAGGATCTCGCGAACGCGGCGGACGACAGCGCGAAAACCACGGCCGACACGGCGGCCATCACGGATCAAATCCGGGACCACTTCGCCGATTTCGACGATTTCTGGAGACCGCTTCGCAGCTACTTCTATTGGGACAAGCACTGCTTCGACATCCCGATGTGCTGGTCGCTACGAAGCCTGTTCGACTCCCTGGACGGGTTCGATCAGCTCGCTGAGCAGTTCCACAAACTCACCAAGGACCTCAACGACACGGCTAAAGCCACCCATGAACTGCTGGCGATCATTCCGCAGAACATTGCTGTCTCGAAGGCGATCCGGGATACCACGCTGACCATCTACAGCTCGTTCGACAGCCTGATCGATCAGTTCGATCGGCTGACCGACACCAACGCCGTGATGGGCAAGTCCTTCAACGACTCTCGGGTGGAGAGCCTGTTCTACTTGCCGCCGGAGATCTTCCAGAACTCGGACTTCCAGTTTGGCTTGAGCTTGATGGTGTCGCCCGACGGCAAGGCCGCGCGCTTCATCATCACTCACGCCGTGGATCCCGCGACGGCGGAGGGCATCAAGTCCGTCGATCAGGAGCGCAATGCGGCCAAAGAGGCGCTGAAACTCACTTCGTTGGAGAACGCCGACATCTACCTTGGCGGCACGGCCGCGACGTTCCACGACATCGCCACCGGCGCCTGGTACGACCTGCTGATCGCCGCGGTGGCGTCGATCGTGCTGATCTTCATCATCATGGTGCTTGTCACCCGCGCTCTGGTTGCAGCGGGTGTCATCGTCGGCACGATTGTGCTGTCGCTGGGGGCCGCCTTCGGGTTCTCGACGCTCATCTGGCAACACCTGGGTCACTTCCAATTGCACTGGGTGGCAACCGAATTCGCCCTGATCGTGCTCCTGGCAGTCGGGTCCGACTACAACCTGATGCTGGTGTCCCGAATCGAAGAAGAGATCGGCGCCGGCCTGAACACGGGGCTGATCCGCGGCGTGGGTGTGACCGGCCCAGTGGTGTCTGCTGCCGGTGTGGTGTTCGCCGTCACGATGGCCGCGATGCTCTCGAGCGATCTGCGGGCAATCGGTCAGTTCGGGTCCACGATCGGTATCGGCCTGTTGTTCGACACCTTCGTTGTCCGAACGCTGATCACGCCGTCGATCATGACGATCATGGGACGCTGGTTCTGGTGGCCGAAGCGGGTCCGGGTTCGCCCGGCCAGCCAGATGCTTCGGTCCGTCGGGCCGCGTCCGCTGGTTCGTGCCCTGTTGTACCAGCCGCGACATGAGGCACCGCCGGAGTCGTAGACGTAGCACCTGGCGTCAATTCGATTGTGCTGGCGCTGCAACGCGCCAACACCGACCGCCCCACGGCGCCAGATTACGCCTGGCCGGCCGCGGTGCTGTGTTGAACGTGTACCGGGAGGTCGTCCGCCCAGGGTTGGGTGGTGACCATGTCGTCGACGTCGACGTAGCCCCGCTCGAATTCGCCCGTCGCCGCATCCACCAGGCGGTACTCCTGGCGCTGGATGTGGATGGGCTGCGCGTCGAGGATCACTACCCGCACGTCGCCGGGCTCGAACCCGCATCGCTGCTGTAACGCATCAATGAGGCACTCGTTGTGCATGTGCCCGTCGCCGAAGTTCCAGCCGAGAACCATTGCGCAGAGATTCTCGCCTTCGCACAAGTTGTAGTCGTCCTCGTCGTAGCCGGCCAACGCACGGTGGACCAGGGTGTAGAGCGCGCGGCCGTGCGTGTTCATCCCCCGGAAGGCAAACGCGAGATGAATGGGGACCTGCACCTCCTCCTTGGTCTTGTACAACCGCTCGAGCTGCAAGTGGTACATGGGGCCGAGCGCGCGGGACCCAACGCGGAACTTCTCGTCGGCCGAGGGCTTGACGCACCACACCGTGGTGTCCCAGTTGCCGGCGTAATAACGCATCCCGGGCAGGAAGGACACCTTGCGGGGGAACAGGTTTCCGATTACGACGGTTCCGGCGATGACCGCAAACAGGATGGCGACCGGTAGCGGGTTGGCGAGATCCGACAGGCCCAGCCGTGCGTGCGCGACGAATAACCACAGCACCCCGAAGATCATGAACACGTTCCACTCCAGCGGCACTCCCATCGGGAACGCCAGCAGGATGTTCAGGTGGAACACGACCATTACAACCGCGGCGATGGTCGTCGGCCAGCCGCCGTGCGAAACGAACAGCAGCAGCGGCACCAGCCCCTCCACGGCAGTCGAGAAGTGGGCGATGAAACCCGCTAATCCGCTGGGCCGCAAATCATCCGGATAATGCTTGAACAACGCGCGCTTGAGCGCGCCCGAGGGGATGAACGGGTTGTTCGCCAGCATCGTCGAGATCACGAAGGGGAAGTGCCGGTTGAGCTTGGACGTCGCCGCGCCCAGCCAGATGACCATGAAGACCACCTTGGCCCCGACGACGATGTCCGCCCCCGGGAACAGGAACACGAGCGCCAGCGGCGCGTAGACCTCGCCGCGGGCGGCCAGGAAGATGACCTTGTCTCGCAGGCCGATCACGGCCAGGACTGTCAGAATCGCGACGGTCTGCCAACGCGGCACGATGCCGATCGCCGTGCCCAGCGCGGGAATTGGGCCTGACCCGTCCGACACCAACCCGAGGACCAGCAACCCCAGCAGGATGCCGTAGAGCAGGGCGTCGAACGGCGTTCTGTCGTTTCCCTTGGTCAGCGGAACCCGCTCGGGCCAAGGGGGAAGCCGGATGGTGCCGGGACGTAGCCAGTACAGGATCGAGCCCATCGGCGGGAAGTAGCGACCGGCCAGCGGCCCGAAGCAGCAACCGAGGCCTACGACCTCGAACAGCATCGTGTAGAGCACAGCCTTTTCGAACACGATCGGCTCGGTCCACCACGCCGCGACATCGGTGAACCCGTCGATGCCGTTGGTCGACCACGCGAACAGCCACGCACCGAGAATGTAGAGGGCAATCTTGATGCCGTACATAACGTGCATGATCAATGGGGTGCCGAAGCCGTTCTCAGCGATGTGGCGCACCATCGGCACCACACGTTCGGCACGCGGCTTCTTGCTCCACTCGGCCATGTCGACGACGGGCAGGTTGGGCTGGACGAATCCCATTGCGGCTCCTTCGGCGCAGCTCTCCGCGAGGTGCCAATCAGCAGCCTGGCACGAGAAAAACTACGCCCAGCAACCACTGATGGGGCAGGATCTGCGAGGTCGACAAGAACCACAAACATCGTCGAGGTTTTAGTGGTGCGCCGTCAGGGTTTCGAACCCCGGACCCGCTGATTAAGAGTCAGCTGCTCTACCAACTGAGCTAACGGCGCGTGCATCCTGCTGGACTGCGTTTGCGACAATAACAGTCATTCCGTCGGGGGACGAAATCGTCGAGGCTGTGATCGGTCGCTGATGACTGTTAACAGTCGTCCACCGCTTAGAATACTCCGCAGTAACAAACCATTACACGTCGCGAAAGGTAACAACGCAGGTGGGGGATCGCTTCATCAGGTCTCGGCAGCGAGGCCGGCTGTTGCTGGCCGTGCTGATGGTGCCGCTTGCCGTCTTTGGCGCGGCGGCCTGCGGTGGCAGCGGCGGCGCTCCGGCGCCGAAGGCCATCATGGACAAGGCCACACCGTTCGGTGACCTGCTCGTCCCCAAACTCAGCGCCTCGGTGACCGACGGCGCTGTCGGCGTTGCGGTGGACAGCCCGGTGACGGTCAACGCCGACGACGGCGTGCTGGCCTCCGTCGAGATGGTCAACGAAAACGGCGGGACCGTTGACGGCCAACTCAGCCCCGACGGCGTGCACTGGGCTACTACGGAGCGGTTGGGCTATAACAGGATGTACACGCTGACCGCCAAAGCCCGCGGGCTCGGCGGCATGGCCACCAGGCAGCTTTCGTTCCAGACTCACTCGCCGCACAACCTGACCATGCCGTACGCCATGCCGCACGACGGCGAGGTGGTGGGTGTCGGCGAGCCGGTGGCGATCCAGTTCGACGAGGCCATCGCGAACCGTGAGGCCGCCGAGAAGGCGATCGTGGTGACGACCGATCCGCCCGTCGAGGGCGCGTTCTATTGGCTGAACAAGCGCGAAGTTCGTTGGCGCCCTGAGCATTTCTGGAAGCCTGGGACGAACGTGAACATCGCGGTCAACACCTACGGTGTCGACCTGGGTGACGGGGTGTTCGGCGAGGACAACGTGCACTCACACTTCACCGTCGGCGACGAAGTCATCGCGACCGCGGACGACAACACGAAGATGGTGACGGTGCGCGTCAACGGTGATGTGGTCAAGACCATGCCGACGTCGATGGGCAAGGACAGCACTCCCACCGCTAGCGGTACCTACATTCTCGGTGTTCGATTCGCGCACATGATCATGGATTCGTCCACCTATGGCGTTCCGGTCAACTCGCCCAACGGATATCGCACCGAGGTGGATTTCGCCACCCAGATGTCCTACAGCGGAGTATTCGTGCATTCGGCGCCGTGGTCGGTGGGCGCCCAAGGCCACACCAACACCAGCCACGGCTGCCTCAACGTGAGCCCGAGCAATGCCCAATGGTTCTTCGAGCACACCAAGCGCGGCGACATCGTGCAGGTGCTCAACACGCTCGGGCCGCCGCTGTCGGGTACTGAAGGGCTCGGCGACTGGAACATCCCGTGGGATCAGTGGCACGCCGGCAATGCCAAGGCGTGACACCGATTGGTTACGCCGCATTTGTTATCTAGCAACCTGATTCGCGCTCGACACGCCGACTGAGCGCCCCTCCGTTCCAGCGGCCGGTGACGCTTTTAGCCTTATAGGCGTGAATGAAACTCTCGGTCGTCCAACCGAGGTGGGCGGCAGTCGCAATGTCCGCGGTCAACTTGCTCTGTTAAGCGGCCACGTCCTGTGGCAAGTGGTCGGTGTCGCCGTCGGCGCAATCGGCTATGCGGCGGAGGCGGGCGGGTTCGAGCTCGAGATGCGCAGAGCCGCCGCGCGCAGTCAACGCTAAGCCGGCAACGTCAAGCCTCATCAACCCGCGCGGGTCTCGAACAGTGCCGGGTCGGCCACGATGACGCTCGGCGCGACATCTCCGGTGCGTGTCGCGACAAACGGAGTCCGGTACACCGTTCCTTGCTTGCCGCATTCATTGCTGAGAATGGTGCCGATCTCAATGCCTCGAAATGTTCCGCCGGGCTGTGGCTCCCAGGTCCAGAGCCGCGTCTCGTCGTCGGTGAGCGGCTGTTGTGTGCCGTCGCACTGTGAGGGTGCCTGAAGGATGGGCGTGCTCTGCCAATGTCCGTCGCTAAAACGGAGAACAGCTGTCGTTCCGTTGCCCTCTTGTTGGTTGGATTCGTCCAATTCAGACCCGGCGGCCACGCATCCGGCCGACGTACATACGGAACGGAAGGCCCACCACTGCTGGACGGCGGTGGGGAGGCCCGTCACCGCGCCGTTGATCGTCTGATTCTGCAAATCGAAATCCACCCGGTAGGTGCCGTCCAGGACCGGGCCCGCGACGGGTGGTGGAGCGGTGCTGGGCGACGGGGAGATGCTGACTGTCGCCGGATCGGCCACCGGGACGCCGGTCGGCACGTCGCCGACCCGAGACGCCACGACCGGGGCCACGGCGACCTGTCCTTGTAGGCCGCATTCGTTGGTGAGCGCGGTGCCCGTCTTCGCGCCGGTGAGTGTGCCGTTCGGCTGGGGCGCCAATGACCAGGTCAGCATGACGGTATTTGCGCCCGCGACCACTTGACCGTCTGCGCCGAGGCAGCGCGGCTGGCCGAGTTGGCGCTGCACTGGCGCGGATTGCCAGTGGCCGTCAACGAAACGGTATTCGGCGGACGTGGCCGGCGTATGCGCCAGCTGGTGGTCCTTCGGATCCAGCTCCGTCGCTGTGGCGACGCATCCGGTGGATCTACACGACGAGTGCAGAGCCCACCATGACGTCGTGTCGGTGGTGTGCACCGCGTATGGGGCGCCGTTGATAGTTTGCTTGTTGTAGTCGTAGTCGAAGCTGTACATGCCGTCGAATGCTGCGACCGGAGGTACCGGGGTGCTGGCTGGAGAGCTTGACGGCGAGGTCGAAACGGTGCTCTTCGCCGGCCGCATCACGAAGCCGACAACGCCGATGACAGTGAGCAACACTGCGGCTATCGCCGCAGCGAGGAGAATCCGGGACCGGCTGCGCCGCTTGGGCTTTGTCGCGTCCGGTGGCGTCTCACGCGCCGCGGTGCCCAACAATGACGAGGCCGATGCCACGCGGGGAGAGGGTTGCGTCTCGCGCTCCCCGATCGGCGCGGCGACCATGACACCGCCCTCGACGCGGTCGGCGTCCACACCGGCCTGCTTGGTGAGGGCTGCGGCGAAGTCGCCACATCGTTCGAAGCGGTCGGCGGGGTCCTTGGCCAACCCCTTCGACAGCACCTCGTCGAGGTTCGTCAATTCCGGACGCCGGTCGCTCAGTTTGGGCAGTGGTGCGGTGAGATGTCGGCTGATGACCGCCACCGGATTGGAATGCTCATACGGCGGCACACCAGTGAGAAGGTGAAACGTGGTGGCCGCCAACGCGTATTGATCGGCGCGCCCATCGATGTCTCCGCCCATCAACTGCTCAGGCGCCGCGTAGGTGACGGTGCCCATGATGAAGTTGGTCGCGGTAAGTCCGCTGATGTCACCAAGTGGTCGCGCAATCCCGAAGTCGGCTAACAGGATTCGCCGTTTGCCGTCCCGAGGATCGGCGACCAAGATGTTGGCGGGTTTGACGTCGCGGTGCAGGAGCCCTTGGCCGTGCGCGTAATCGAGTGCGGCGGCCACGGCACTGACGACGGCGCACACGTCCTGTATCGGCATCCCCGCCGGGTAGCGGTCTTTGACCAATCGTGCAGCGTCCGTGCCGTCGACGTAGTCCATGGCGATCCAGAGCTGACCATCGAACTCACCGCGATCATGCACCGCGACGATGTTCGGGTGCCACAACGCGGCGGCCAGATCGGCTTCGCGCTGAAACCTCTCACGGAAGTCGCCGTCCGCCGTTATCGCTTCGGAGAGGATTTTCAGAGCATCGTGGCGCGGCAGCCTGGGATGCTGCGCGAGATAGACCTCGGCCATCCCGCCAGACCCCAGCGGCCGCAGAACGATGTACCCGCCGAAAGTCATCCCGACCTCTAATGACATGCGCGGATGGTAACGCCGCTGCCCTATATGGGTTCTTAATGGAGCGCGTGGATGCGCAAACCCGGCTAGCGTAAAGGACCTGATCGCGCGCCCGGGTGACGCAGCATTGGCCGGTAGTTCTTATCAGGTGTGCGAGCTGAAATGTTGTCCAATGTCGGCGGTCCGCGCAGCGAGAGGGGTTGGAAGTGCTGACCTCCTCGCTGCTGGCGACTGTTGTTGCGCTGTTACCTGCACGGCGACGACATGGGCATCTCGGCGGAGGAGGCGGGACGGCCCTCGGAGCCGGTGACTTCCTGTGGCTCGGCCTCGGGGTGGTCGTCTTGGTGGCAGCCGTCGTGTTAGCGGTGTGGCTACACCGTCGTTACAAGCGCCGGTGACGCCAAGGCGTGACCGGCTAGCGTGATCTTTGGGGTGAGTGACGGGACTCGAACCCGCGACATTCAGGATCACAACCTGACGCTCTACCAACTGAACTACACCCACCATTGCTGCCGGCCGCCGAGGCGACCTACAGCGTCGTCGATACTAACTGCTTGGGTCCTCCGCGGGCGAATCCATTTCCTCCGGCGCGGCCAGTTCGACCCCGAGCTCGTCGGCCACGGCAGCGATCTCGCTGGTCGCGGGGCCCGGGGGTGTTACGAAGGCCGTGCGCCGGTAGTACTGCAGCTCACGGATGGATTCGTGGATGTCGGCCAGCGCGCGGTGCGCCAGACCCTTGGCCGGCTGGCCGTAGTAGATCCGCGGATACCAACGGCGGCACAGCTCCTTGATCGAGCTCACATCGATCATCCGGTAGTGCAGAAACGAATCGAGCGTAGGCATGTCGCGGGCGATGAAGCCCCGATCGGTGGCGATCGAGTTGCCCGCCAGCGGCGCCGTTTTGCCTTGCTTGACGTGTTGCCGGATGTAGTCGAGCACCAACTTCTCGGCTGTCGCCAGGTCCACGGTGGATGTCCGCACCTCTTCGATAAGCCCCGAGCGGGTGTGCATCTGGGTCACCACGTCGACCATCGACGACAGCGCCGCATCGTCGGCGTGGATCACTACGTCGACCCCATCGCCAAGGATGTTCAGGTCAGCGTCGGTGACCAGGACGGCGATCTCGATCAACTTGTCCGAGCCCAGGTCCAACCCGGTCATTTCGCAGTCGATCCACACCAGTTCGTCCCGCACAGCATTCACAGTAGGCAAAGTTAGCTGGACGCCCTGCAGCCACCCCGCCTGAGCGCGACAGCCAGTAAGGTCGTGCGTGATCGAGACCACAGCAAGTAGGGGAGAGACAAGGGTCTTATGAGCACTGAATCGACAGCGAACCCCGCACAGCAGATCGCAGCCGGCTACGCCGTCGAGGGTCAGGCTTTGGAGTTGGGTGCAGTCGTCATCGACAGCAAGACCACCCCGACCGCGCAGATCCGTATCCCGCTGGCCACTGTCAACCGTCATGGTCTGGTAGCCGGCGCGACCGGTACCGGAAAGACCAAGACGCTGCAGGTAATCGCCGAACAACTCTCGGCGGCAGGCGTGCCGGTGCTGATGGCAGACGTCAAGGGCGACCTGTCCGGTCTGTCGCGCCCCGGTGAAAGCAATGACAAGATCACCGCTCGCGCCAAGGAATCCGGCGACAATTGGGCGCCCAGCGCGTTTCCGGTGGACTTCCTGTCGCTGGGAACCAAGGGCATCGGCGTTCCGGTGCGTGCCACGATCGCCAGCTTCGGGCCGATCCTATTGTCAAAGGTGTTGGGGCTCAATGCTACTCAAGAGTCAACGCTGGGCTTGATCTTCCACTATGCCGAGCAGCAGAACTACGAGCTGCTGGACCTGAAAGACCTGCGTGCGGTGATCGGAAAGCTCACCAGCGACGAGGGCAAGGCCGATTTGAAGTCGTTGGGCGGCGTATCCGCGCAAACCGCCGGCGTCATCCTGCGCGCCCTGGTCAATCTGGAAGCCGAAGGGGCCGATACCTTTTTCGGTGAGCCGGAATTGAAGCCCAAGGACTTGTTGCGTTTTGACGACAAGGGACGCGGGGTCATCTCGCTGCTAGAGCTGGGAGCTCAAGCAGCCCGGCCGGTGCTGTTTTCGACGTTTCTGATGTGGGTGCTGTCCGACCTTTTCAAGTCCCTGCCTGAAATCGGTGACGTCGACAAACCCAAGCTGGTCTTCTTTTTCGACGAGGCGCACTTGTTGTTCAGCGATGCGTCCAAAGCGTTTCTGGAGCAGGTCGAGCAGACGGTCAAGCTGATCCGCTCTCGAGGCGTCGGCGTGTTCTTCTGCACCCAGTTGCCCACCGACGTGCCCAACCAGGTGTTGTCGCAGTTGGGAGCTCGCATCCAGCACGCCCTGCGCGCGTTCACTCCCGATGACCAGCAGGCGCTGACGAAGACCGTCCGCACCTACCCGAAAACCGATGTCTACGATCTGGCTTCGGCGTTGACGTCATTGGGCATCGGCGAAGCGATCGTCACCGTGCTATCGGAACGCGGCGCCCCAACCCCGGTGGCGTGGACCAGACTGCGTTCGCCCCGTTCGCTGATGGCTGCCATCGGCGATGACGCGATCGGCACCGCGGCCAAAGCCAGCCCGCTGCAGGCGGTCTACGGTGACACCAAGGACCGGCAATCGGCGTACGAGAAGATCGAAGCCGAAAAGGCAAAGGCTCCAGCCGAGCAGCCGGCGGGCAAGAACGCGCCAGAAGCCGCGAAAAAGCCTGGCTGGTTCAGTCGATTCGTGAACAGCCGCGGCTTCCAGACCTTCCTCAAGGCGTTGGGCACCGAGATCATCCGCAACATGTTCGGTGGCGGCAGCAAACGCCGTCGGTAGATCAGCCGCCCATCTTCTTGTAGAAGCTTCCGACGATCGGCGCGACGATCGCCCGCGGTGCGTACTGGCTGGCCGCCGACATCGCCTTCGACGTCACGCCGGGGACCACGCGCATCTTGTTGCGCGCCAACGCATCTAGCGATTTCTTTGCGGTGTATTCGGTGGAGATCCATAGAAAGTCCGGTACCAGCTTCTCCACGATCGACGCCTCGGAGGCGTCAGGTAGTTCGGTGCGCACTGGGCCCGGGGCCAGCACCGTCACGTGCACACCGGTTTTGCGCAGTTCGCCGCGCAACGACTCGCTGAACGTGTTCGCGAACGCCTTCGTCGCCGCATAGGTCGCGTTGTAGGGGATTGGTGAATTGCCTGCTGCCGAACCGGAAATCAAGATGCCGCCGGCTCTGCGCTCAATCATTCCGGGCAGCACCGCCAGCACAAGGTCGTGTACCGCGACCGCGTTCAGCTGGACCTGAGCCCGCTCCGACGCGGGGTCCAGCGCGGAGAGCGGTCCAAAATTGGCGGTACCGGCGTTGGCGCACAGGATCGAGATGTTTCGGGTGGCCAACTCGTCGACCAGTTTTGTGCGTTCGGCCGTGTCGGCGAGGTCGGCGGGACGGACTTCGACGGTGACGCCGTATTTCTCGGTCAGCTTGCCGGCCACGGTGTTGAGCAGGTCTTCGCGTCGCGCGGTGATGATCAGGCTGTGACCACGCGCTGCCAATTCGGTGGCCAGTGCTTCGCCGATGTTCTGCGAGGCGCCGGTGACAACGGCACGAGCGTCGGGGCTGGGCGCGGGTACGGGCATGCGCCAATGGTAGACAGACCAACAATGTCTGATTCCGGCAGTAACGATTCGCCCAGATCCGAGCGAGCCCATGCGGTGGCGTGGGCACTGTGGGACACCGGTTCGGCCGGCGTGAGCGCCGTCGTGGTGACGTTTGTGTTCTCGGTCTATCTGACCGGCACCGTCGGCAAGGATTTGCCCGGCGGTGTGCCGCCGGCGAGCTGGCTGGGTCGCGCGCTGGCGATCGCCGGGTTGACGATCGCCGTACTGGCGCCGGTGATCGGTGTGTGGGTCGAAGACGCGCGGCGGCGGCGCATCGCCCTGACCGTGCTGACCGGAATGGTGGTGGCGCTGGTGAGCGCCATGAGCCTGATTCGTGACCGCCCGCAGTACCTGTGGCCCGGATTGGCGTTACTTGCTATCGCCGCGGCGTGCGGCGACTTGGCCAGCGTGCCGTACAACGCGATGCTGCGCCAGATTTCGACGCCACAGAACTCCGGACGGATCTCGGGCTTCGGCTTGGCGGCGGCATTCGTCGGCAGCGTTGGGTTGTTGCTGACCACCTACTTCGGCTGCATCGCCGGTAACGGCGACACCCGTGGGTTCCTGGACCTGCCCGTCAGCGACGGCACGAACGTCCGGGTGGCGATGCTGCTGGCGGCCGGCTGGTTGGCGGTGTTCGCGCTGCCGTTGCTGCTGACCGCGCATCGGCTGCCGTCGCCGACCGAAGTTTTCAGCCCCGTGCGCGGTGTGTTCGGCAGCTACCGCAAGCTGTGGCAGGACCTGGTCACCGAGTGGCACCGCGACCGGAACCTGGTGTACTACCTGGTCGCCAGTGCGGTCTTTCGCGACGGACTGGCCGGCGTCTTCACCTTCGGCGGCGTGCTCGGTGTCAACGCGTACGGGATCTCGCCGGCCGATGTGCTGATCTTCGGCGTGGCCGCCAGCGTGGTGGCTGCGGTAGGCGCCGTCTTCGGCGGGTTCCTGGACGACCGGGTCGGGTCCAAGCCGGTCATCATCGGATCACTGGCCAGCATCATTGCGGCGGGGCTGGCCATGATGGCGTTGTCGGGGCCTCGCGCGTTCTGGATCACCGGTCTACTGCTGTGTCTGTTCATCGGGCCCGCGCAGGCATCGGCGCGGACGCTGCTGCTCAGGATGTCCAGCGCCGGAAAAGAAGGCGTCGCCTTCGGCCTCTACACGATGACCGGGCGTGCGGTGTCTTTCGTGGCGCCGTGGCTGTTTTCGGTGTTCGTGGACGTTTTCGGGGCCGTCCGCGCCGGCATGGGCGGCCTGTGCCTGGTGATGGTGGTTGGGTTGCTCATCCTGCTGATTGTGCGTGCCCCGCAGCGCATTCCGGCGACAGAGGTTGACTGAGCCGGACTAGCTCGACCCGTTGCAAATCGTCAGACCAACGCCGCTGCGCTGGTTGATCTCGACTCCGTCCACGGTCACCGTGCACGTCACGTCGTGGCCGATATTCACGATGGTGACGTTGGGTGTCTTGCTGCCGGTCTCGGGCAGGCTGACTTCCTTGGTCCACGGCAACCCGACGTTGAACTCGGTCTGCATCATCCCGTCGTCGTCGACATAGGTGATGCTGATGGCGCGGCCGTCGCCGCTGACGTTGTAGACCACGGTCTGCATCACGCCGGCACCGCCCGGCTGGCTGGGCTCACTGGTGGCCGGGCCGGGTGCGCTCGCCGATGGTGGTGGCGACGCCTTCGGCACGGGCTGCTGAGAACTCGGCGGCTCGGGCAGTGCGGGTACCGCCGTCTGCCTTCTGGCCGTCCCGTTGGCGATCACCAGGGCGATGACCAATGCGATAACCAGAACCACTGCCGCGGCCGCGCCGATCCAGAGCCAGCGCGGCGCTTTCGGTCGCCCAGGCTCGGGTTCCTGCGGCGACTGATCCGGCGAAGGCTGACCCTGCAGCCAGTAGTGCGGCAGCTTGTCGGTGCGCTGTGTGGCGTTCGGGTCGGGCGGCGAGCCGTAGTTAGGGGGTGAATAGAACGACTGACCGCTGTAAGCCGGGTCGGTGTACGACGGGTAAGGCTGACGCAGTCGTTGCGTTTCTTCGGTCCGCTCTTGGGTTGAACGGGTGTGATCGGGATGACGTCGATCGCTCATGCCCACCTCATTTCTGCAGGGTACCTGCAGCACTACGGTCGGCGCCGAAAAGTCCGGTGAACAGTGGTAATGCTGATCATTCCGGCGCGATGCCAACGGTCAGGGCGGCAACGGTCATTTCCCGCATCACCGCACGTGATCGCGTTGCTCGCGCAGCTTTGCCGTCGGCCGGCTTGAGGCTGTGCGGAGTGGAGTTGAGCAGACCGAACGCCGCGTGTGCCATCAGCCGGGCGTCGGATTCGGCGAGTCCGGGCTCGAGTTCGCGCAGCACGCCCACCCACACCTCGACGTATTGGCGCTGGGCGCGGCGTACCTGGCGTTCGGCGGCGACCGGCAGATAGGCGAGGTCGCGATCCTGAATCCGGATGAGGTCGGGCTCGCCCAGCGCGAAGTCGAGGTGAAAGTCGATCAGGCCGTTCAGCGCCGCGGCGGCATCGGTCTGACGGGATCGGACCCCGCGGGCGCCGTCGAGCAGGCGAGTGCTGATACCCACCAGCAGCTCAACGAGCAGCGACTCCTTGTTCGGGAAATGCCGATAGATCGCCGGGCCGCTGACCCCCGCCGCGGCGCCGATGTCTTCGAGCCGCACCGCCAGAAACCCGCGCTCGGCGAACAACCGCTCCGCCGCGGCCAGCAGTTGCAGGCGACGGTCCGATTTGCGTCGGCTGCGGGGATTCGGTGCCGGTATGTCGTCATTACGCTCGACCGGAGCGGACGCTGCCATCCCGCCTCCCTAGACACTTCGGTTAATCGCCACTAACATAGCACGAGTTAGTGACCATTAACCGAAACTGGCCTGCAACCAATGACCTCTCCGGCGGAAAACCGCGACGCCCACACCGCGCTCGTCGCACAGCTGCGCGACAAGCTGGCCACAGCCGCGCTGGGTGGTTCGGAACGCTCCCGGGCCCGCCATGTCGACCGAGGCAAACTGCTGCCCCGCGACCGCGTCGACGGACTCCTTGACCTCGGTAGCCCGTTGCTCGAAATCGCCCCGCTCGCGGCCGACGGGATGTACGACGACGAATGCCCGGGGGCCGGCATCATCACCGGCATCGGCAGGATCGCGGGCCGCGAATGCATGATCGTGGCCAACGATGCAACGGTCAAAGGCGGCACGTACTACCCGATTACCGTCAAAAAGCACCTGCGCGCTCAGGAGATCGCCAGCCAGAACCGGCTGCCCTGCATCTATCTGGTCGACTCCGGCGGCGCCTTCCTGCCCCGCCAGGACGAGGTCTTTCCCGACCGCGATCACTTCGGCCGGATCTTCTACAACCAGGCCAATCTCAGCGCGCAGGGCATCCCGCAGATTGCCGCAGTACTGGGATCGTGCACGGCCGGTGGCGCCTACGTGCCCGCCATGAGCGACGAGGCAGTGATCGTTCGCAACCAGGGCACCATCTTTCTCGGGGGCCCGCCGCTGGTGAAGGCGGCCACCGGGGAAGTC
>Ga0209113_1000113_pt1 | contig 16426 bp, 16 predicted proteins | sample TexAe_RefH0_O1_FD_187951 | JGI IMG/M metagenome (GOLD analysis project Ga0209113, IMG submission 187951) | Forest soil microbial communities from Davy Crockett National Forest, Groveton, Texas, USA - Texas A ecozone_RefH0_O1 (SPAdes) (version 2) | ecosystem: Environmental > Terrestrial > Soil >... | reverse complement strand
GTTGATGCGGTGGAACGACTCGGCGACGGGCTTGGCGGCCGCCGTCCAGATGTTGACGATGCCAGTGCCCACCTTCAGGGTGGTGGTCGCGTCCAAAAGCGGCTCGACGAACGACAATTCGGCGGGCGGCGAACCGCCTACCCAAATTGTGCCGTAGCCGAGCCGTTCGATCTCCTGCGCTTCTTCGGGGGTCGCGCCAAGTCCGAAGAAGCCGAACCGGCCGAGGTTGGGGGTGGTGATGTCTGAAGACGTCATTACTACCGCAACCCGTGCAGCGCATAGAGCTATTCCGCCTCCGGCGAGACGCCGACGTCCGCAGGCCTATTGGGTCAGGTCGGTGGAGATGTGCCAGAGGCGATCGGCATTGCTCGGGTCAAGTGCATAGGGTGCAACGCCGCCGGTGTGGGTACCGCGCTCAGCGACGACTTTGGCCTCGGCGCAGTCCTCGTAATAACGGCCGGTGACCCCTTCGACGTCGGGACTGGCGGCCATCAAGACCGAAGTGGCGGCGCCTTGCTCGATTGTCTTCACCGGAGGCAACGCCAATTCGGTCGTTTCGCCGAAGTTAGCGAGGTCCTCAGCACCCATGTGCCGTGCGAGCGCGGTGCTGGCGACATTGCCGGGCATCAGCGCGTTTACCGCGATCCCGTCATCGGCCCAGCGTTGCGCGGCGCCGACGGCGAACAGCACATTGGCGGATTTGGACTGACCATAGGACGTCCACTGATCGTAGGGGCGGAACCGATAGTGCAAGTCATCGAAGACCACTGGGGAGAACAGGTGCCCGATCGAAGCAACGGATACCACGCGGGCGCCCTTCGCCGCAGCCAGCCAGCGATGCAGCCCTGTGGTCAGCGCGAAATGGCCGAGATGGTTTGTGGCGAACTGCATTTCATAGCCGGGAGCGGTCCGGGTGAGCTGTGGCAAGGCCATCACGCCGGCATTGTTGACGAGGATGTGCAACGGCTCGTTCCACTCGCGCACAAAGCTGGCCACCGAGGCCGGATCGGCCAGGTCCAACCGGGCCACCTGCGCCGCTGCTGAGCCCGGTGGAAGGCTGGCGCCAATCTCGTCGGCGACTTTCGCGCCGGCCTCAACATTGCGAACCGCCAAGGTCACCTCAGCGCCAGCCGACGCGAGCGCGCGCGCCGTCTCGACGCCGATCCCGGAACTCGCGCCCGTCACGATGGCGCGGCGGCCACGCAGGTCCACCTCGTTGACGATCTCGGCGGCGGTCGTCGTGGGCCCGTACGTCCGATTAGGCATGGCAATTCCTTAATGGAGGCAGCGGCGATCGGCCGCTAGTCGCTCGTTGCGACGCGACCACGATGCACCCGCACACAGCGGGTATCCAGGCCACGTCGTTACTGGTAATCCCAGGCCCACTCTTTCTTCGACGCGGCAACCTAACCTTGATCGATGGAAACATCCGGTGGGCTGGCGGGTTTCCTGCGGGCCCGCCGAGAATTGCTCAAACCCGATGATGTCGGGCTGCCGGGTGGCGAGCGTAGACGAGTTGAGGGATTGCGTCGCGAAGAAGTCGCCATGCTTGCCGGCATCAGCACCGAGTACTACCTGAAGCTCGAGCAAGGACGTGACCATCAGCCCTCCGACCAAGTTCTCGACGGCCTCGCCCGCGCGCTGCAGCTTGACGAAGACGCAGCCACCTACCTGCGCGAACTTGCTCGCCCGGCAATGCGTCGGCGCCGACGCTCAGTCCCCGAAAGAGTCGACCCGGCCGTGCAAACACTCATTGACAGTTGGTCCCTTACTCCGACGTTCGTCGTGAACAGGAACCTGACGATACTGGCGTCCAACCACCTGGCCCTGGCGCTGTCACGGGTCTTTACCCCAGGCGAAAACATCCTGCGGGCAACATTTCTCGGTTCCGAAATGCGCATGCTTCACCGCGACTGGGACGGGTTCACATCTAGGATGGTCCCGTTTCTGCGAGCCGTACTCGGCGCCGAACCTCCCGATCGCGAACTAGTCGAGCTGATCGGCGAACTCTGCATCGCCAGCAAGCGCTTTGCCGCATTGTGGGCGCGTCACGACGTCAAACATCGAAGCATCGGGCCCACGGCCTTCGACCATCCACAAGTCGGGCCGTTGGATCTGCACTACACCATCCTGCACCTGCTGGATCAGCGTCAGATGATCGTCACTTACCACGCCGATCCCGGTTCACCATCCGAGGAAAGCCTGCGTCTGCTCGCCAGCCTCGCGATCTAGCGCCTCGAGGCGCTGGTCCTGCGCATCGGTGGGCGTAGCTGGATAGGCTCGATGTCTGACATCGAAGTCGCCCAACTCCCGCTGACACCGAATGGGGACGACGCATGAGCATGGCATACCTGGCGCAACCGGAGCAGCAGCAGCAATTGGAATGGCTCGACGGCGGCACACTGGCGATCTTGCTCGACGGCAAGGCCACAAATGGCCAGTTGATGGTGGGACGTTTCGACGTGAGCGAGGGCGAAGCACCCCCGTATCACAAGCACACGCGTGAAGATGAGGTCTTCATGCTGATCAAAGGCACCGCACTGCTCTGGTTGGACGACCAGGAGATGGAGCTATCTGAAGGCGGAATCGTCTTCTTGCCCAAGAACATTCCGCACGCATACCGCATCACATCCAAAAAAGCGGATCTGCTCATGATCAACACACCGGCGGGAATCGAAGGCATGTTCCGTCATGCCGGCCGTGACAAAGCAACGCCGCGCCCGGACGGCTTCGAAATCACGCCCGAACGGATGGCCGAGGGAGCGGACAAGTTCGGGCAGATCATTCTCGGTCCTCCGCGCTGAAACTTGCCGGATAAATGGGGCAATTGCCCGATGCGCTAGAAATTGCGGAAGAGCAAAATCCCTGGGCATGAAGCAACTAACCGCAGGGTGGGCGGCGGCGATGTTGGTGTCAGGCGGCTTCGCTGCGGCCGGCGTCGGTGCAGGTGTCGCCCAAGCGGATGACGATTGTGGACCCGCCGCAATGGTCAACCATGTGTGCTGGGGCCCCAATCGCTGGTGCCCAGGTGATTCCTTGTTTCACTTGACCCAGAACCATGTTCACGACCCGGTGACCTGGGACATGAACGTCTGCCACACCTACTATCACGTGGCCTTCGACCAGGGCAATCAAGGTCAAGGCATTTACGAAGGACCCAATCCTCCACCGCCGCAGAGCCTTCCGGCCCCCGGCCCTTATCTGCCCCCGCCCCCCGGTATGTGCTGGAGCATGTGGATTCCCGGGCCCTGCCCTGGCGGCTAGGGCGTCAGAGTCCGGCGATGACGATGACGACACCGATCACGATCGCCACCGACAGTGATATCAACAGGAAACCGAAGACGGCCTCTTTGGCCGTCGAGGCTTCGTGGTCTCCCGCAGCGATCGGCGCCAGTTTGCGGCCGGCGCCCCACGCAGCCGCGAGCAATGCTCCGAGCCAGTTGGCGAACGCGGAATACACGATCAGGACGACCGCGGTAACGCCCCAGGCGTGGGGGAGATGGACATGCGGCCACAACAGGCCGAGTAGCGCCAGGAACATGCCGTTGAGGACACCTTCGAGGTGGCTCGTCAGGCCCATCCGCGGGTTCTTCAGTGCCGGAATGGCGAATCCAGTCAGCAGGCCGATGAGGAACAGGACCAGCCCGAGCTTGAAGAGCAGGGTCTGCATTGCCGGATCTTAACGATGAACTCGCAGCGATGTGCCTCATCGACGCCGCTGCTCACAACGCAGCGGGGCGCTTGGCGCTGAGCGGACCCCTGGCGTACCGCTGCATGCAGTCGTGAATCTCGGCGCGGTCGCTGAGTTCTTGGAGTCTTGCCACGAGTTCGGCGTTTACCGTCACGACTGGTCCTCGTCTTTCCAGGAGTTCATCCGAATCACATCGTCGGACTGTCTACGCGGCGCGGGGCCGAACTCACGGCCACCCCGTAATCGCGCTACCGGCAGCAGGCAGCCTTGGGTCAGGCTTTCGGGCATGCCCAGCAAGGCTCGGACTTCCTTCTCGTGATGCAAATGCAGCGTCGTGATGCAGGTTCCGTAACCGCGAGAATGCAGCGCCAGCTGGAAATTCCACACGGCGGGGAAGATCGAGCCGTAAAGCGTTGCGTGGTAGAAAGACTCGTCCCCTGGCGTGCGGGGATAACTTGACTCGTAACACGGGATCACCAGCACCGGCACCTTCGCGAGATTCTGCACGAGCCACTCCGTCGACGTCATGAGTCGCGCTTCGGGAGTGCCCGCGGGCATGACATCGGCGATGAGCTGTCCGCCGACTTTGCTCAGATATGCCTCGCGGTACAGCTCGGCGATCGTTTCTCTCAGCGCGGCGTCGGTGATCACCGCCCAGTGCCACGATTGCTGGTTGGACCCATTGGGCGCGTGAAGCCCGATCTGGAGGCAGTCGCGGATCTCTTCGAGGTCGACCGGTGCATCCACATCCAACGATCTGCGGGCGGACCGGGTGGTGGTGAGCAGCTGCTCGACATCCATGTCTCTGCCTCCTGAGCTGCGATCACGTCGGACTCTACGAGGGAACAGATATTTGGTCAACTGCGTCGGCCGGCTCGACCATGACGAACTCGACGTGACCGATGGCTGTGGTGTCTCGTTGACTCCGATCGAGCCGGGCCTCTACTGTGGAACAGATATTTGGTCGGATCGATGACGGAGGTGGCCGATGACGGAAGGCGGTGATGCTGACCTCTTGCACGACTTCGGCATGTTTGCCACTGCCTTTGCCGGCCGACCAGTGGCAGTCGATGGACAGCTTCCGGGCGATCCACCGTGGACGGATGGCCAGACGGTCTTCATCGATACATCGGCGCCTTTCCGGACGAACCTGGCGGCCATCGCCGTCCAGGCATCGATGATCGCCGCGGGCAGCCTCGATCCCGACGTCGTGCGTCCGATGGCCCGCCATTCCCGTTTGGCCAGACGCTATTTGGCGATCGAGGGTCATCGTGCACTAGTCGCCAACGCCGCTGTGTTGCCGCGGGTGCTGACCTCGTTGGGTGCCGCCGACGTCGCCGCACGCAGCGGTTCGCCGGCGGACTCGCTGACCGTGGCGTCCGGCAAGGGGCAGATCGACGATCCGCCAGCCGAATTCGGCATCATCCGCGCCACCAAGGTGCTGGCGGTAAGCGCGCGTGCGGCGAAGCAGGCCGAGGCAGAAGCGCCGGCACATGTCCCGCGACGCGAAGAATCCCAGCAGTTGACGGACTTCGGCGACGACGAGAACGACGACAGCGACGATCCCGACCTGTTCACCAGCCCAGTCGGCGGCGGCGGATTCATCGGCAAGTGGCTGAAGAAAATGCTGTCCTCGGCGCGCAAGACCGGAAGCGGTGGAGGGCCGCCGGGCGCGGATACCCCGACGCATCGGATCAACTCCGGCAAACGCGGTGCGAACGCGGTGTCATCGCTGGCGTCCGCGTCGGGTGAGAACGTCATCGATCACCTTGCCGACCTGCGATCCCGGGGGGTGAAATATCCGGAATGGGATTTCAGCCGCAAGAGCTATCGGCCGGAATGGTGCACGGTATTCGAAATCGAGGCTGCGACAAAGGGATCGGCGAGCTCGGCGATCGACGATGCCATCGGCGTGCGGCGCCCGCTGGCGCGGCTCGGAATGGGCCTGCACCGCAGGCACCGTCAGCCGCAGGGCGACGACATCGACATCGATGCGGCGGTCGAGGCGCACGTCGAAGTGATGGCGGGTTCGGTGCCCGACGAGGCGGTGTATCTGGATAGCCTGCGACGGCGACGTGACTTGTCAGTTCTGCTGCTGCTGGACATCTCAGGTTCGAGCGCTGAGCCTGGCACCCTGGGCCGAACCGTGCACGAGCAACAGCGCACCGCGGTCGCCAACCTCACCGTCGCCCTGCACGATCTGGGCGACCGCGTCGCGCTCTACGCCTACTACTCGCAGGGCCGAAGCGCGGTGAACATGGTTCCGGTCAAGCGATTCGACCACCACCTCGACAGCCAGGTGATCAGGCGGTTGAACAGCCTGGAACCGGGCGCGTACTCGCGACTCGGCGCGGCGATCCGGCACGGTGCGGCGGTGCTGGAAGCGCGTGGCGGTACATCGCGACGGCTGCTGGTGGTGCTGTCCGACGGGCTGGCCTACGACCACGGGTACGAGCGGGCCTACGGCGCGGCGGATGCGCGCCGTGCGTTGAGCGAAGCGCGTCGCCGCGGCACCGGCTGCGTCTGCCTGACGGTGGGGGCGGGTACCGATGTCGAATCGCTACGCAGAGTATTCGGAAGCACGGCGCACGCCAGCATCGGTCGTCCCGATCAACTCACGAGTGTTATTGGGCCACTGTTCCGTTCGGCGATTCGCTCGGCCGAGGTGCGGAGGCGAGTCTCATGACGGACCGCGACGCGCGAGGATTCCTTGAAACTAACATCTGTTCCACTTAGGCTCCATTCACCGCAACGCAGCGGCCGGCGGAAGGGTAGTAATGGCTAACGAGCCCACGCTCGCTCACCAAAACGGGGTCGCCTCGACAGCAGGCGCCGCCCGGCCCTATTACACGGCAATCGGCAATGAAGAAGCCGTTTTCAAGGCCGCTTACCGCCAGGGATTGTCGATCCTTCTCAAGGGCCCGACCGGATGCGGTAAGACCCGCTTCGTGGAGGCGATGGCCCATGATTTGGGCCGACCGTTGATCACCGTGGCCTGCCACGACGACCTCACCACGGCGGACCTGGTCGGCCGCTATCTGCTGAAGGGTGGCGAGACGGTGTGGGTCGACGGCCCGTTGACTCGCGCGGTGCGAGACGGCGCCATCTGCTACCTCGATGAGGTGGTGGAAGCTCGTCAGGACACCACCGTCGTGTTGCACCCGCTCGCGGATTACCGACGTCAGCTGCCGATCGAACGACTCGGCGTGACGCTGGACGCGGCACCCGGGTTCGGCTTGGTGGTGTCCTACAACCCCGGCTACCAAAGCGTGCTGAAGGACCTCAAGGACTCCACGCGTCAGCGAATGGTCGCCATCGAATTCGGGTTTCCGGCGCCCGACATCGAAGAGGGGATCGTCGCGCACGAAGCCGGTGTGGATACCGCCACAGCGGCCGAGTTGGTTCGATTCGGCCAAGCCATCCGCCGCCTGGAAGCCGGTGGCCTGCGCGAGGTCGCGTCCACCCGGGTGCTTATCGCGGCCGGTCGGCTCGTCGCCGAGGGGCTGCCCATGCACGCGGCGGCCGAGGCGGCGATCGCCGGCCCGCTCACCGATGACGTCGCGGTGAACCGCAGCCTCAAAGAAATGATCAATGTCTATCTGAGCGAGTCTGTCCGATCCGGTGATTGACTCGGATCAGCGGCGCCGCTAGGGTCTGAACAAATATTAGGTTTGCCAAGGCCGGGTGGACAAACGCGGTGAGCGCGTCCCAGTGGAGGTCCCATGTCCTACGAAAGCACTGCTGAGCCGATCAAGGTCGGTTACCTGATGGACTTCAAGCTCCCGCCCGGGTTCCCCGAGGAGCTTTTCGCCTCGTTCACACAGACTTTCGACCTGATATTCGAGGAGGCGGTGGAGCAGGGCCTGATGGACCGTCCCGTGCAGATGATCTATCGCGAGGTGGAGGGTCTGCCCAAGGGTTCGGTCAAAGCGGTGATCGACGCTTACGGGGAGCTTGTCGACGAGGGCTGTCTCGTGGTCTTCGGCCCCAACATCACCGACAACTGCGTGCCCATGAAGGAAGCGATCGAGGAGCGATTCAAGGTGCCCGCGATCAGCGTCTGTGGCACCGACGACTGGCTGGGCGAGTGGACCTTCTCCTTCCCGCAAGGCTCGATGACCGACGAGCCGATCTTTCTGGCCGACCTGATCGGCAAGCGGGGGATCACCGAGATCGGTGTCCTGATGGAGCAGAGCCTGATCGGGCAGAGCTACTTGAAGAATCTCCGAACTGCCTGCCAGCGCAAGGGCATTCGGATCGTCGCGGAAGTCGCGGTGGCACAGACCGCACAGGACATCAACGAAGCCGTGCGCACGCTGCACGATGCCAAGGCCGAAGCGATCGTGCACCTGGGCTTCGGCTTCGGCATCGTGTTCATCAACCCCGCACTGGAGGCGGTCGGCTGGGACCCGCCCCGCTTCACCACCACCGCGTGGCAGAACGCGTGGGTGAACCCGATCATGTGGAACGCGTTCATGGGCTGGACGGGCGTCGACCAGTACGACGAGGCGAACAAGATCGGGCAGGACTTCCTCGACGCCTACGCGAAGAAGTACGACGGCAGCCGCCCCGAGTTCTGCGTGACGGTGGTCAACCGCGACGTCGCCGCGACATTGGTGCGGGCGTTCGGCGATGCCCACCCGCTCAGCCCGCGCGGCGTCAAGGAAGCGCTGGAGCGGGTCAAGATGATGCCCGCCGCGTCCGGCGCTCCCGGCACCCGGGTGTCGTTCGGCAAGTGGACTCGCCGCGCCTGGATGGGCGCCGGATATCTGGTCGCCCGCACGCTGGACGCCGACGGCGTCAACTCGCACCTCGTCGACCGCTTCGGGGAAGAAGGGTGAGGAACACATGAGTACCGATCAATCCGCTCCGGTTGCCGCGGACACTAGACCCGCTGCGCCGCAGCGCAAGTGGGGCGGCTGGGTCGCCGGTGCCGCACTGGCCGCCTTCACGTTGTTCTTCATCGCGAATCGCCGCTGGGTACTCGACCCGCGCGTGGCCAACCCGAACGTGCACGGCCGGCCCCGCCCGGTCAAGTTCCTGTTCGGGCTGGACTACATCGGCTTCCTCGACGCGGCCACGTGCGTCGCGCTGATCACCCTACTGATCGTCTTCATCAGGGGCTGGCGGCGCAATCCGGGCAGCCCGGTGATGCTGATGTTCCTGTGCACCACGCTGATCGTGTGGCAGGACCCGATCATGAACTGGTCGCCGTTCGCGGTCTACAACCCCGACCTGATCCACTGGCCGGAATCATGGCCGCTGGTATCGCTGTCGCCGACCGTCGAACCGTTCGTGGTGTTCGGCTACGTGATGTTCTACTTCGGCCCATACTTCCCGGGCGTTTGGATTCTTCGGAAGCTGCAGGCGAAATACGGCCCCACGAGCTACTTTTCGCGCCACCCGTTGGTGTGCCTGGGCGCGATCGTCCTCGTAATCGGTTTCATCATGGACGCCTGGCTGGAGATCCAACTCACGCACGCCGGCATGTACATCTACTCGCAGGTGATTCCGTGGGGTTCGGTCTTTACCGGTACCACGTTCCAGTTCCCGCTGATCTGGGAGTCGTTCTCGGTCTGCTTCGTGATGGTGCCCGCGGCGATCCTGTGCTACCGCGACGACACCGGCAAGTCGGTCGCGGAAAAGCTTGCTGCCAAAGCCAAGATCTTCCCGACCCGGCCGGTGTTGGGCACCTTCCTGGTGATGTTCGCCATCATCAACGTGTCTTACTTCGCCTACGGCGCCTGGTTCTGGGTCATAAAGGTCAGCCACGCCGCCACCTCGGTGGCCTGCCCGTGGCCCTATCCGGAAGCGAAAGTGTATGACCCGCAGGGCTATTACGAGAAAGCCGGCGCGGAGGGCCCGTACTCGGTGGGCATCTGGTCGACCTGGGCGAGCGGAGAACCGAACGGCCGCCCGCACGTCCAAGCACCGCCACCGGGCCAAGGCGCGTGCGCGAGCAAGAATGGCTGAGGCTCGCAGCGTCGTCATCACCGGCGCTTCCCGGGGACTCGGTTTCGCAACTGCCGCGCGCCTGTATCGCGAGGGGTGGCGCGTGGTCGCAGCCATGCGTACACCCGAGCAGGGTATGGCGCGGTTGCGCGAGGCCACCGGTGCGGAAGCCGACGACGAGCGGTTGATCGGCGTTCAGCTCGACCTGATGGACCACGCATCGGTCACCGCAGCCGCCAAGACCATCGCGGAAGCAGTGGGCACACCGTTTGCGGTTGTGCACAACGCCGGGATCTCCGCTGCGGGAATGGTGGAAGAGACCGATATGGCGTTGTGGCAGAGACTGTTTGCCACCAGCGTTCTAGGTCCCGTTGCGCTCACTCAAGCTCTGCTGCCGTCGATGCGGGCAGCGGGCGAAGGACGCATCGTGCTGGTGTCCAGCGCGGCCGGTGTACGCGGTCAGCCGGCCACCGCACCGTACTCGGCGGCCAAGGGGGCGCTCGAGCGGTGGGGTGAGTCTATGGCGGTCGAGATCGCGCCGTTCGGACTCGGCGTCACCGTGTTGGTGGCCGGCACCTACGACACCGAGATCATCACCGACGCGGGCACCACCGACGATCGCGACTTCACCGGTCCGTACGCCCGGCTGCACAACACGATGAACAGCCGCGGGCGGTTCGCGATGCGGATGGCCAGACCGCCGGAGAAGTTCACCGACGGAGTAATCAAGGCGCTGGTCGACACCGCGCCGTTCCGCCGGCGCGGTGTGGGACCGGACGCCTCGATGTTGTTGGTATCCAGCCGGATTCTTCCCGACATCGGCATGCACCACATGTCGCGGGTCGTGCTCGGCATACCCAAGCAGGGCTCGATGCGGGACGGGGCGTGGCCGTTGACGACCGCCCAGAAGGCAATGGTGTTCGCGACGAAAGTCATTCCGCAGCCAGTGATGCAACGCCTCGCGACGATGGCGGCCAAGCGCCGCAAAGGAAATGGGGAATAGGGATGGAACAGCTTTTCGACGACCTGGACGACTTCGGCGCTTTCGACGACGCGATCTCCGGCGACGTACGCGACCCGTACACCGAGCTGGCGCGACTGCGCCGCGAGGAACCGGTCCAGCGACTGGAGACGTCGGGTGCGCTTCCGCACGAGGAATCTCTGCCGATGTTCATTGTGTATCGCCACGAGGATGTCCAGCAGATGCTGAGGGACAACGAGACGTTTTCGTCGGCGGCCGTCATCGCGGCGTTCGGGCCAGTGCTCGGCGAAGGCGTGATGCTCGGTATGGACGAGCCGATACACGGGCGGTTGCGGTCGCTGGTGTCGAAAGCGTTCTCGCAGAAGTCCTTGGCGCGATGGCAAGACGAGCTGGTCGGCCGGGTGGCGAACAGCCTGATCGACAACTTCGCGCCCAACGGCAAGGCGGATCTGGTGAAGGAGTTCACCTTCGATTACCCCAGCCAGATCATCGCGGGCCTGCTCGGGCTGCCGGAGAAGGATTACCCGCAGTTCCAGCGATGGTCGATCTCGCTGCTGAGCTGGCTGATGAATCCCGAACGTGGGCTGGCGGCATCGGCTGCCCTGTGCGAGTACTTCGAGCCGATCCTGGAGGCGCGTCGCGCCGAGCCGAAGGACGACCTGATCAGCGCGCTCGGTGCCGCCGAGATCGATGGTGAGAAGCTCACCAACGAAGAGATCTTCTCGTTCCTGCGGTTGCTGTTGCCCGCCGGCGTGGAGACGACCTACCGGTCGCTGGGCAGCCTGCTGCTCGGGCTGTTATCGGACCCGGAGCAACTGGAGGCGATCCGCGCGGACCGCTCGCTGATTCCGCAGGCGATCGAGGAGGGTGTGCGGTGGGAGCCCCCGCTGCTGACCATCACCCGGGTAGCGACCCGCGACACCGAACTCGGCGGAGTCAAGATCCCGGCCGGCGCGACCGTGATGCCGATGCTCGGTTCGGCGAACCGGCAAGAAGATCGCTACCCCGACCCCGACACGTTCAACATCCACCGGGAGGCTCGAGCGAATCTGGGCTGGGGCCACGGCGTCCACGTCTGCCTCGGCATGCACCTGGCCCGGCTGGAAATGCGCACCGCCATCAATCTCCTACTGGACCGGCTGCCCAACCTGAGACTCGACCCCGACGCCGACGACCCGCACGTCCGCGGACAGGTGTTCCGGTCGCCGACGTCGGTGCCGGTGGTCTTCGACGCGCAGTAGATCAGCGATAAGGCCTTTACATTGACAGGGGCAGCCGTAAAGTCCTAGCTGAGCGTCCGCTCAACTTTCCGTTCAGGAGGGACGACGCGATTGACCGGGCCACTGCGTGACATCCGTGAGTTCATGGGCGACGCCGACGCCTACCGGGACGAGTTGTACAAGCGCTGGACGGGGCTGCTGAGCTACCGCTACATCGGGCGCAATCACTCGTCGATGAACATCGGCGACACCGACGACACCGTCGTCATCCGTCGCGACATGCGCAACGAGGCGGGCGGAATCATGGTGGCGCCGTTGGCCATCGCCTCCCCCGAAGGTTGCCAGACCGACATGGTCGCGGTGCCCAACCCGGTGATCGCCTCGGTGCAGATCGTCGACCCTGGATACGACGTGAAAAGGGTCGAGATCGTCGACTCCGGCAACGTGCACCAGGGCCGGATGATGGGCTACGGGCGATGCAAGATCGTCGACGCCGACAACCCGGACCGGCTCATCGCCTTCAATGAAGGCCAGGGCGCGATCATTGGTGTCCCGCCGGAAGGCCTTGGAAAGATGGATGTTTCGGGCACCGAGCTGGTGATCGAGGATTCGCCCGATCTGCCGCCGATGTGGCAGGCGTTCGGCGCGTCCAGACGGCCCGATGGCCACTGGCAGCTGCCGGCCCTCAGCATGGAGCTGGCCTCACCGGACGCGGCGCTGCACATCGGACCGCAGCATGTGGTGCTCGAAACCGCCGCGATCGATCTGGCCGCCGAGGCGGCCGGAACGCGCAAGCTCCAGGTCGTGAGTTGGCACGTGATGTTCATGTCGCGCGGCAAGGTCGGGCCGTTCCGGGTGGACGGCACCGCGCACGTCGGCGGTTCGGGCAAGGTGGGTGTGCGGATGTTGCTGCACGACGAGGGCAACTCCGACAAGGCGGTGACGTCGGCAGCAGCGGTCTTCGAGATCGTCGGCTAGTTCAAGGAGTGAATAATGGCTAATGCCAAGGATGCTCGTCAGTGGGCACGCCATGCATTGCACGGCATCGGCGACTCGCTGTACACCCCGTTCAGCGGCCGCGACGGCGACGACATCGACTGGGACGCCTACCGCACCCTGGTCCGGCACTGTGTGGGCGCGTTGAGGCACCCCATGCTCTGGGTAACAAGCGGTCTGTCGGAATTCTGGTCGCTGACCATCGCGGAGCGAAAGAAGCTGCTGGAAGTCGCCATTGACGAGGCCCGCAGCATCGACCCGGACGTGATCGTCCAGTCGTGCACCGCGGCGATGTCGGCCAAGGACTGCCTGGAACTCACCCAGCATGCCCAGGATGCGGGCGCCGACATTGTCTACATTCAGACGCCGATGATGGAATTGCACGGTGGCGAAGGGGCTTTGAACTACTTCAAATACATCGCCGACCGCACGGACATCGCACTCGGAATGTTCAACTCGCCCAGCTCGGGATACGTGCTGTCCGCTCAAGAGGGCGCGCGGATAGTCGAGGAGATCCCCGCGGTATGTGCCACCAAAGAGGGATCGTTCCGACCACATCAGAGCCGCTTCCTGCACGAGCTGGCACCAGATCTGGTGATCTGGGAGTGCGATACGACGGTGTACCGGGCCGGCTGGCTGAAATCGGGCATCGTCGGCCCCGGGCAGCTGGGTACCGCCGGCTACCTCTTCGAGACACCGAAGAAACGCGCCCTGTCCGAATACTGGGACATGATCTGGAACGAGAAGTTGGTCGAGGCAATGGATTACGCGCAGGAGTCGGGGCTCGACCAGTTCGAGCTCGACATGCGGGGCTGGTTCACCCGCTACCCCGGGCGGCCCGACTACTTCACCCACTGGGGCGGCGCGTTCAAGTACGCCGCGTCGGTGATCGGGCTGCCGGTCGGCTCGTACCCGGAATCTCGGCCGCCGCAGGCTAAATTGCCCGAGGAGGCGCGTATCGACATCCGTGCCGCTTACCGCCGATTCGGGCTGATCGGCGAATAGCCCGAAAATGACCGTGATACAGGAGGACTCGTTATGACCGACGCCAAACCACTTGCCGGCATCCGCATCTTGGAAGTCGCGGCGTGGACGTTCGTCCCCGCGGCCGGTGCGGTACTCGCCGAGTGGGGAGCGGACGTGATCAAGGTCGAGCCGCGAGAGGGTGGGGATCCGCAGCGCGGCCTGGTCACCATGGGCCTCATTCCGGGCGGCCCGACCGCGGTCAATTACATGATCGAAATGCCCAACCGCGGAAAGAAATCCATCGGCATCGACTTGCTGAAGCCGGGCGGGCAGGAGGTCGTGCATGAGCTCGCCAAGAGCAGCGACGTGTTCCTCACCAGCTACCTGCCGAGCCGGCGCGATCGTTTCGGCATCGGTGTCGAGCAGATCCGCGCCGCCAACCCCGACATCATCTATGTCCGCGGATCCGGTTACGGCCCCGAAGGTCCCGACGCTGACAAGCCCGGCTATGACGGCGTGTCCTTCTGGTCGCGCGGCGGGATCGCCGATGCGCTGACCCGCGAGCTGCCGGAGCCGGTGATGCAGACCCCGGCATTCGGTGACCTGATGGGCGGGTTGACGATTGCCGGCGGGATCGCCGCGGCGCTATACAAACGCAAGGCGACCGGTGAGACCTCGATCGTGGACGTCTCGCTGCTAGGGCTGGCGGCGTGGGCGATGACCCCGCAGGTGACCGCCGCGGACCTCTACGGCGGGGACCCGATTCCCACGTTCACCCACCGCGACATGCCCAACCCGCTAGTGGGCAACTACAAGACCAAGGACGACCGCTACATCACGCTGATGATGCTGCAGGGCGACAAGTTCTACCCCGAGTTCATGACGGTCATCGGCCGTACCGACCTGATCACCGACGAACGCTTCGCCGACGGCCACAACCGCTTCACAAACCGCGGCGAGCTCATCGACATCATGGACGAGGAATTCGCGTCAAAAACCGTCGACCAATGGCGCGAGATCCTCAAGCCGCTGTCCGGTGCCTGGGCCATCCTGCAGAAGTCCAGCGAGCTGCGCGACGATCCCGCCGTCATCGCCAACGGCTACATCCCGACGGTGAACGCGATGAACGGTAAGCCCTACATCCTGCCGACCAACCCGGTTCAATTCGACGGTCACCATGTCCAGCCGACCGGTGCGCCCGAACACGGGCAGCACACCGAAGAGATCCTGCTGGAAGCCGGGGTCGACTGGGACAAAATCGAGCAGTACAAGCAGGACGGGTCGATTCTGTAAGCGCCGACCCGTCCCGGCCCGAACTAGGCGCTGCGGCGGATGCCGCGCGTTCTGCTGATGTCCCGCTTGAGCAGCAGTTCGCGCTCGGTCTCCGACAGGCCGCCCCAAATTCCGTACGGCTCACCGACGTCCAGGGCGTGCGCACGGCACTGGGCCATCACCGGGCAGGTGCGGCACATCTCCTTGGCCCGGCGTTCACGCTGCAGACGGGCCCGACCGCGCTCACCGTCCGGGTGGAAGAACACCGAGGAATCCACGCCGCGGCAAAGGCCGTGTAATTGCCATTCCCAAATGTCTGCATTGGGACCTGGTAGTTGCTCTGGTTGCGGCATTGATGTCCCTCTCTTCAAGCCAGTTCGCGATCATGTATGTCGTCAACTGAATCGAGCGGGTCGTCGGTGACTACTCGTCTACGCAAACGTAGAGGTGCTAGGGAATTTCCGTCAACAGGCTGTAATCTGCCGAATGCTGAAGTGCGGCTTGGGAATTTACCCCGAGTTCATCGACGCCCTGAGTCCGCTGAGCCGAGGAGTGCATGTTGACCCCGTGCTATGTGGAAATGTCGCAGCTCGCGGCCGAATCACAGCGCAAGCACAACAAATATGATCATCGACGGATTTAATACCGGTGTAACTCAGAAACCATGAAGTTTTAACGGGTAGCCCGCCGTGATACATATCTCTCACCGCTCGTCAGTCGAGTCAGAACTTGTCGCCGTCGCGTTCGGCGACCGGCCCGGGCGGTGGCCGTTACCTGCAGCCACAACACCGCGTGAGCAGTGGTTACATGCGGTCGGCGCCGGGGGACAGGGCCGCTACGGCACTGCGTACGCCGACCTTGCGGCGCTGCGGGCAACTGCGCCATCGGACCGGCTTTCCTCGCTGGCTCATAGCGCACACGCGTCGTTTCTGCGCCAGCTGGGCTGGCACGGTCTCGCCCGCGGTCTGGACGGTCGCGCATGGGCGCTCGCCGATCACGACCCCGAGGCGGCCGGCGATGCGCTGACCGGGCTCGCCGCCGACGCGCTGGGTGTCGGGCGGCTGGCCGCCGCTGGGCTGCAGCGGCGTCCAGTACGGGCCGGGCGCGACGGCGTTGACGCGGATGCCCTTGTCGCCGAGCTGCTTGGTCGCGTTGGCGATCTGCGGCGTGGTGACGTCCTTGGCCTCGATGGCGACCACGGCCGGGACCTGCCCACCGGGGAAGGCGGCCTGCATGCGGTCATAGGTGCGCATGATCGGGATGCTGCGGGGCAGGCCGGCCACGCCGGGGTTGGTCGTGTGGAGCTTCAGCGCGGGCAGGGCGAGGGCGATCAGCGCGGCCGCCGCC
>Ga0209113_1000112_pt1 | contig 16565 bp, 19 predicted proteins | sample TexAe_RefH0_O1_FD_187951 | JGI IMG/M metagenome (GOLD analysis project Ga0209113, IMG submission 187951) | Forest soil microbial communities from Davy Crockett National Forest, Groveton, Texas, USA - Texas A ecozone_RefH0_O1 (SPAdes) (version 2) | ecosystem: Environmental > Terrestrial > Soil >... | reverse complement strand
CGGCTGCAGGCCCAGCGCGCCGACCAGCGCGTTGAGCACGACATCGGCCTCGGTGTTCTCGATCAGCCGGGTCGCCGCGTCGGGTCCGTGGTAGGTGACGTCACCGATTGCCTGCGCGGCGCGCTCGTCCGCGACGGCGAGGTTGGTCACCCCGGTCTGGGCGCGCTGTTGTGCCAGCAGGTCCGGATGGCCGCCCCCGGCGGCCAGCCCTACCAGCTCGAAGCGGTCGGGGTTGGCGGCGATGACCTCGAGCGCCTGGGTGCCGATGGACCCGGTACTGCCCAGCACCAGGGTCTTGAGGCGGCGGTTGGACACCCCTTCATTGTGCCGCGCCACCGGCGCGCCCGACGAATCCTGATGTGCCAGAATGTGCAGGCATCCCGATCCCAACCCGAGGAGTTTGCCGTGGCCAGTACCGAGGTGGAGCGCTCCAGCGGGGTCGATGTCGCTGACGTGCCGTCGGCAAACTGGGGCTGGAGCAAAATCAACTACCGCAGCTGGCACATCACCGGGCTGCTGATCATCGTTCTGCTGGTGGCCTTCCTGGATGGCAACCATGTCGGCAAGGTCGAAGACCTGTGGGTGATCGGCTTCGCACTGTTGGCCGCCTTTTTACTGGTGCGCGACTGGTGGGGCCGTCGGCGCGGCTGGCTCAGGTAGGCAACTCAGCGGCGAGCTGACCGCACGCGGCGGCGATCTCGCGCCCCCGGGTATCGCGCACGGTGCATGTCACGCCGGCTGCGCGAACCCTTCGAACGAACTCGCGCTCAACGGCTTTCGGGCTGGCATCCCAGTCGCTGCCCGGTGTCGGGTTCAGCGGGATCAGGTTCACGTGCACGAGCGGGCCCAGTGCGCGGTGCAGTCGCTTGCCCAGCAGGTCCGCTCGCCAGGGTTGGTCGTTGACGTCGCGGATCAACGCGTATTCCACCGACACCCGCCGACCGGTCTGCTCGGCGTAGTAGTGGGCGGCATCCAGCGCCTCGCCGACGTTCCACCGATTGTTGACCGGCACCAGGGTGTCGCGCAGTTCGTCGTCCGGGGCGTGCAATGACAGCGCCAACGTGACCCCGAGTCCCTCGTCGGCGAGTTTGCGGATGGCCGGGGCCAGGCCGACCGTCGACACCGTTACCGACCGGGCCGAGATGCCAAATCCGTTCGGTGGCTTCTCGGTGATGCGGCGTACCGCCGCCAACGCTCTGGCGTAGTTGGCCAGCGGCTCCCCCATGCCCATGAAAACGATGTTGGACAACCGGTCGCCCCACTCGTCGCGCAGTGCCGCCGCCGCGGCGCGCACCTGCTCGAGGATCTCCGCGGTCGACAGGTTGCGGGTCAAACCACCCTGCCCGGTGGCGCAGAACGGGCACGCCATGCCGCAGCCGGCCTGCGACGAGATGCACACCGTGTTGCGCTGTGGGTAGCGCATCAGCACTGACTCGAAGGTGGTGCCGTCGACCGCCCGCCACACCGTCTTGCGGGTCTGGCCTTCGTCGCACGTGACCTCGCGGGCGGCCGTCAACAGCTTCGGGAACAGCGCCTCCGTCACCTGGCCGCGGACCCCGGCCGGCAGGTCGGTCATCTGCTGCGGATCGGCGATCAGGCGGCCGTAGTACTGATGCGCCAGCTGTTTGGCGCGAAACGGCGGAAGGCCCAGCGCGGTGACGGCCTCCACGCGCCCAGCCTCGTCGAGGTCGGCCAGATGACGAGGTGGCAGCGCGCGGCGTGGTGCATCGAAGACCAGTTGTTGCTTCATCCGCTGCGGACCTTAGGGCAACAGGGTAAGGACGGTCCAGGTGGCCACCGCCGACGGCAGCGTTCCATCGAGCCGATCCATCAGCCCGCCGTGGCCGGGCAGGATGCGACCCATGTCCTTGATCCCCAGGTCGCGTTTGATTTGCGACTCCACCAGGTCGCCGAGAGTCGCGGTGGCCACAATCGTCAGGCCGAGCAGTAGGCCGATCCACGCCGGCTTGTGGGCCAGCAGGGTCGCGGTCAACGTCACCGCAGTGATCCCGAAAAACAGCGATCCCGCCAGCCCCTCCCACGATTTGTTCGGGCTGATCGACGGGACCATCGGATGCTTGCCGAACAGCACGCCGACGGCATAACCGCCGACGTCAGAAGCGACCACCCCGATCATCAAGCAGAACACCCGGCCAGAACCATTCGGCGGATAGACCAGCAGCACGCTGAACGACGCGAACAGCGGCACCCAGGCCGCCAGAAAGACGGTGGCAGCCATGTCGCGCAGGTAATTCCCCGACGGCGAATCAGCGGATCCCTGCGGCGAGGAGGTGGCGCCAAGCGCCAACCTCCAGAACATGCAGACCACAGCGGTCACGCCGAAACCGGCCAGTGCGCCGGCCGCGTGGTAGGGCCAGGTCAGCCAGATCATCAGTTGGCCGCCGACCAGCAACGGGATGACCGGAATGATGTAACCGGCTTCGCGCAGACGGCGCACGACCTCATGAGTCGCGACGGGCATAGCCATAGCGACCAGCAGAACCCAGAGGTAGCGGTCCCAGATCAGGATCGCCACGATCGTAAACGCGAGCGCGGCACCCACGGCGATCGCCGCCGGAAGATTGCGGCCTGCCCGCGACTTCTTTTGCCGGCCCTTTTGGGGCTGCTCCACCGTGCCCTCTGCCGGGCTGTCTGCGGGGGTGTCAGTCTCTGCCACGGACGTCGTCTGCTGAGCGGCCGTTAGACCTCCAGCAATTCGCCTTCCTTGTGCTTGACCAGGTCCTCGATCTGAGTCACGTATTGCTGGGTTGACTTGTCGAGGTCCTTCTCGGCCCGCGAGACCTCGTCCTCGCCGGCTTCGCCGTCTTTGCGAATCCGGTGCAATTCCTCCATCGCCTTGCGGCGGATGTTGCGCACCGACACCTTGGCGTCCTCGCCCTTGGCTTTGGCCTGCTTGACCAGCTCGCGACGGCGTTCCTCGGTCAGCTGCGGCACCGCGACCCGGATCAGCGTGCCGTCGTTGGTGGGGTTCACCCCCAGGTCTGAGTTACGGATCGCAGCCTCGATGTGTCCGAGCTGACTGGCTTCGTACGGCTTGATGACGACCAGCCGCGCCTCCGGGACATTGATGCTGGCGAGCTGCGTGATCGGAGTTGCGGAACCGTAGTAGTCGATGACAATCCGGTTGAACATGCTGGGGTTGGCCCGTCCGGTCCGGATGGTCGACAGGTCGTCGCGACTCACCGATACGGCCTTTTCCATTTTCTCTTCGGCGTCGAAGAGAGTTTCGTCAATCATTTCTGCGCCGCGCCTCCCTTCACGTTGTGACCAGCGTTCCAATTTTGTCACCCGCGACGGCCCGGGCGATATTGCCATCGGTCAGCAGGTTGAAAACCAGAATCGGCATGCGATTGTCCATGCACAAGCTGAACGCGGTGGCGTCGGCCACCTGCAGCCCGCGGTCGATCACTTCCCGGTGCGTGATGGCGGTGAACAACTCGGCCGCCGGATTCACCCGCGGGTCCTCGGCGAACACTCCGTCGACTGCCTTGGCCATCAACACCACGTCGGCGCCGATCTCCAACGCCCGCTGCGCGGCGGTGGTGTCGGTGGAGAAGTACGGCAGACCCATACCGGCACCGAAGATCACCACTCGGCCCTTTTCCAGATGACGGACGGCGCGCAGCGGAATGTACGGCTCGGCGACCTGACCCATGGTGATCGCGGTTTGCACCCTGGTGTCGATGCCCTCCTTCTCGAGGAAGTCTTGCAGCGCAAGGCTGTTCATGACGGTGCCCAGCATCCCCATGTAGTCCGATCGGGTGCGCTCCATTCCGCGCTGCTGCAGCTGAGCGCCGCGGAAGAAGTTGCCGCCGCCGATCACCACCGCAATCTGCACGCCGGTACGGACCACCTCGGCGATCTGGCGGGCGACCTGCGCCACCACGTCGGGGTCCAGGCCCACCTGTCCGCCGCCGAACATCTCGCCGCCGAGTTTGAGCAATACCCGGGCGTACGCGTGCCGACTCGACCCGCCGGCGGGGCTCCGGCCGTCCGGCGGAAACGCCCCGGCTCCGTTGGCGCCCGTCGGCTCCTGCTCCGTCATCGAACTCCTCGCATGAAAGGACGACACCTAGCTATCCCCACGACGGCTATTCCCCTAATAGCTTGATCCATCCTGCCTCATGGCTGGTCTCTATCCGCCCTGGGTCACCGGGCTGTTTGTCTTCAACTGCGATTGTCGCGCGGCCAGTCGGCGCGGATCGCAAAATCGCCCGAAAGACCGTCGGCAAACCCGCGGCGACCAGCAACGCCGTACGCCATTGCGGTTGAAGCTGTTTCGGAGTGCTGGCTGCGTGGGGGGCGTCACAGCGACCCGCCCCAGGCCCTCTACCAGCGAGGGGACACCGTCACGGCATATTGCCGACGCCTTTGACGCACGCAGAGGTTTCAGCGCGCGGCACCGCGGGAATGCGCCAACTGCGGCGCGATGAGGCAGTAACGCGATTCTGACCGCGTCCGACCGGTCGAGCAATTGGCCGGGTGACCAGACGAAAAATGACGTAAGCCACTAGGAGGACTTTATGTCGGACGACAACAAGAGCGGGCCTGTAGAAGGCGTCAAGGGCGTTGTCGAGGGCGCCAAGGGCCTCGCCAAAGAGGCCGTCGGCAGCGTGGTCGGCAACAAGGACCTCGAGAAAGAGGGCGAGGCTCAGCAGGACAAGGCCTCAGCCCAGCGCGACGTCGCCAGGAAGGAAGCCGAGGCCGAGGCAGCTCGGGCCGGTGAAGAGGCGGCGGAGAAGCGCCAGCAGTCCCACCAGAACTAAGCAGCAATCGACTGGGCCTGGTCCATTACGGACCGGGCCCAGTTGCTGTCTTGCACGAAATGGTCTGGCGGTCAACCGAATAGCGGTAACGCGCGCTTGCGGGCCAGCGCGTCCATCCCGCTTTGAATGCTGTCCTGTACCTCGTGATACTTGCGATCGATGTAGTCGTCGTCCTCGGCTCGATCCGGATCATTGTCGATCTCGACCGCGGGCATGAAGCGAGTGCGGATCTTGGCCGGCAGCGGCAGCTGCGGCAGCGCAGCGGGGGCGATTCCCCACGGCAGCGAAATGGCCAGCGGAAAGACCTTGAGCCGCAACAGCCGATCCAGTCGCAGAGCGCGCGAAAGCCGATCGCCGCGGATCAGAACCGGCATGGCGTCGGCACCCCCAACCGTCGCGATCGGCACAATCGGCACACCTGCGCGGATCGCCATCTTCACAAAGCCTTTGCGCCCTGCCAGGTTGGCCCGATCGCGCTCGCTCCACGGGCGTAGAGAGTCGACCTCGCCGCCCGGCCATAGCGCCACATCGTGGCCTTCGGCCAGCGCGGTCGCGATGGCATCCGGGGCCGCGGGCAACACTCCCATTGACCGGAAGTACCGGCCGAACCCCGGAATGGCCATCAGCGCATCGTGGGCGGTGCCGTGCAAGGGCCGCTCCGGACCGAACCGCCGCCACCATTGCAGGCCGACGGTCCAGGCGTCCCACACGAACGGAGCACCCGAGTGGATGCCGATCAGCAAGGCAGGCGGTTTGCCGATGTTTTCCCAGCCGTCGATTTCCATCCGGAACCAATAATCCACCAGCAGATTCCAGAAAAACTTCTGCTGTTGCATCGTCTTCTCGTCTTGACCGCTGAGATCCCATTCGCCCGCACGTTCGGCCACCCACCCGCTCACCCCGCCGGCTTTGCCGTCACGTTGATCCTCCATTGCGGTGCGGGCCTGCTCAGCTTGCACCTGTGCCTGCTCGCGCACCTCGGCAGTCCTGTGATCGCTGTCACTCATGGCCCTGAGTTACCCCGTCTGGCACAAGTCGAACCGGAACCGACCTGTGGCCGGAAAGGCTGTTTGGCTCAGAAGCGATTTTCCGGGCCGACGACAGCCCAGACGGTGTTGCCGGCCGTGGTGGTGTAGTTGCCCCAGGCCCGACTGTTCCCCGCGACCAGGTCGAGGCCGGAAACATTGTCCCGAGCCGACTTTCGGCGCACCGGGCTGACGATGCCAACGTGTTGTATCGCTACCGACACCGTCGATCCGTCGGTCTCCAGGCGAAGCGCAAAATTTCTATCGGTGTCGACAAGGGCGGCTTCGACCAGTTCTGTCGCGACCGTGGATACCACGTAGATGAAGTCGGTTCTGGCCCACTCCGTCAACCACTGCGTCGTCAATTCACGGCATGTGCGAATGCTGCTCCGCTGTGACGGCAGCGAGGCGCGTGAGCGCCGCCGATAGCGGTGCAGCCCGTCGGCGGACAGCTCAGCAAGTGCCGATTCAAGCGTCGCGTACATAGGCACATATCGGGTAATGCCGTTTCGCTGAGCGCCATTTCGACCCTGACCGTGCGCGCAGACCATAGCGAGCGGCACGTTCGGCCATTCAGCGATCTGCCAACGGGCACTGGTGAATACAGCCCACGCCGGATCTTCTCGAACGGTTAGCTCGGTGACATCGATGACGACGGAATCAGGTTCATCCAGCGCGGCTTTGACGATGGTGTCACGAATTGGGGCGTATGTCGTGGCATTCAGCGTACCGACGAGAGTGAGCACACGGGCCTTACCGACATCGGTGACACCAACCTGCAGCGCACTATGCCCGCTTGGCATGACCCGCTCTTCATCCGGAGTGTGACGTAACGTCGGGCGGCTCACTTATTCACCTACTCGACCTCAGGATCGTATGCGATCGTGTTCGCCGATGTGCGCGCCTAGTCGTACGCGAAGCGGCTGTGATCGGCGGACGCTCAAATCCTCGCAGCATTCGCCTGAGTTTGCTCGGTCACGTGGCGACGTCACAGCACATCCACAGCGATCAGGCTGGGACCGAGTTGGTCTCGCGTTCCTATGCACCGTGCTTGGCCTGCGCAGATAGGAAACTATCGGCGGGTTGCCATGGGCACAGGGTTCTGCCCACAATGGCCGACCACACCAGGCGTCCCTTTCCGCAATCGGCTTTACAACTATTGAATGCGCCGTGTGAGGCGCTCAACGATTCCGGACCTGACGGTTGCGCTTTTTGATTGCGTCGACCAATTGCGATTTGTTCATCGTGGACCGACCGGATATGTCGAGCCGTCGGGCAACGTCCAGCAGATGTTTCTTGCTGGCATTGGCGTCGACGCCTTCGGCCGACGGGAGTGGATTGTGTAGACCGCCCCGCTCTGCGCGTGCATCCGAGGGGCCCTTCTTTTTCTTGGGTAGCCAACGGTCACCGACTTTTTCGAAGCTGTGCTTGAGCGCTGAATACGCGACGCGATGGGCACGCTCTTCGCTGCCGTACTCGTCGGCGGCCGCGTCATGAGACTTGGCGAAGGTGCGTTGCGCCTTGGAGTTCGACCGCCGCACGGTGCTGGGTAATTCGTCCTTCTTCGGCTTGCCGCTCTTTGTCGTCTTCGGCATAGCTAACCTCTCTCGGGCTCGGGTATCGATCACTCTCGGTTCAGTGCTGCACCACGTCGCCGACGATTTGGTGACGTCGCTCACCGCACTTTCTGGGAACCGCCCCAGGGTCACCGCGTTATTCGGGCATGGGCCGGGTACCCAGCAGGTGCCCCGACTCAACCGGAAGGTTCATTTCAATGGTGCAACCCGTTGTGCTGTTCGACGTCGACGGGACGTTGGTCGACTCGAACTTCCATCACGTTCTGGCGTGGCACCACGCCTTCCTCGATGTCGGCGAGGAAGTACCGTGCTGGCGAATCCTGGGCCTCATCGGCCGATCGGGCGACGAGCTGGTCAGCGCCCTGCTCGGCGACGAACTCGCCGACAAGCACGGCTCGCATGTGAAAAAGCTGCACACTACGTACTTCCTCGACGCCGCCGCGCAGGTGCGCCGCCTACCGGGCGCGCGGGAACTGCTCGAAGCGATCGCCGCTCGGGGCTGGCGGTCGGTGCTCGCCACATCGGCCGGCGAAAAAGAGTTGGAGGTGCTACGAAACGCACTCGACTCGGAAGATCTGATCGATGCCGTGACGTCGTCAGCCGATGCCGAACGGGCCAAACCGCATCCCGACATCGTTGCTATAGCGCTGGAACGCGTTGACGCGACACCGTCTGACGCGATCTTCGTCGGCGATGCCGTCTGGGATGTGAAGGCGGCGCTACGCGCCGGGGTCCCGGCCGCGGCAGTTCTCAGCGGCGGTACGTCGCGGGAAGCGCTGGAAGACGCCGGCGCGGCAGCAGTCTATGACGGACCCCTCGATCTGCATGAGCACATCGAGGGGTTCGCCCAACTCGTTGGGATGTAACGGCTTTCGCCGCGGCCGTCAGCCCAAGTGCGCCGACAGCAGCCACGCCGGTACGGATTTGCGACCGTTGCCCTCGTCGCGAATGTCGGCGAATGGGAACTCGGGGCTATTGGTGTCGGCGAAGTTGGCATGAATTCTGGCCGGCCGGATCTCGTCGATCACCCAGTACCGCGACACCACGTCGCGCAACTCGTCCTCGGTCACCGGGTTGGCCGGACCGTCGGGCATCCCGCTCCGGTCGAAGACCAGCACGAAGTACGACGCGCCCGGGGCGGCGGCCCGGACGATCGAGCGCTGGTAGCCGTCCCGCAGCTCGACAGGCATCGAATGGAACAGCGTGCTGTCCACGATCGTGTTGAATCGGCCGTCGTAACCGGTGAACGCGGAAATGTCGGCCACCTCGAACGAGGCATTGGTCAGCCCCTGCCTGGCGGCCTCCGCCGTGGCCAACTCGATTGCCGTGGGCGAGGCGTCCAGCCCGACGGCGTTGTGGCCCAACGCCGCCATGTGCAACGCCAATGCGGCCTCACCGCAACCGGCATCGAGCACGTCGCCCTGGATCTTCCCCTGATCGATCAGCGCCGCAATCTCCGGCTGCGGCTCGCCCAAACTCCACGGCGGTCGGCCACCCGAAAACTCGGCAGCCTCGCCACGGTAGGCCGGATCGAAATCGAAATCGAAATTCTGAGTTTCAGTCATACCCCAGGTATATCAATCAGGCTGATATGTGTCAACATCATTGATATGGGCAACATTGAGAACGCGCCGCTTGGGTACCTGTTGTTTCAGGTGATGGCAACACTGCGGCCCGAGGTGGCGGCGGCGCTGAGCCCGCTGGGCCTGACCCTGCCCGAATTCGTCTGCATGCGAATGCTTTCCATGAGCCCCGGGTTGTCCAGCGCGGAGCTGGCCCGGCTGGGCAATGTCTCACCGCAGGCGATGAACACGGTGCTGCACAGGCTGGAGAACGCGCAGATCGTGACCCGCCCCGCATCGGTGGCATCCGGCCGTGCGCTGCCGGCCTCGCTGACCGCGGATGGCCGGACAAAGCTGAGACGCGCCGAGGCCGCGGTGCGAGAAGCCGACGCCCGCGTGCTGGCCAAGCTGTCGGCGTCTCAGCAGCGCGAGTTCAAGCGAATGCTGGAGGCGCTGGGACCCGACTAGGTCTGGTCGATATGCGCCCAGGGCCGAGCGTCTTCGAGTTCGTAAGCCAGTTCCAGCAAGCGGGCTTCGTGGCCCACCGGCGCCGAGAACATCATCCCCACCGGTAGTCCATTGGTCGATACCGCCAGCGGCAACGAGATCGCAGGCTCCCCCGTGACGTTCTGCAGCGGCGTGAACGCGACCCAGTCCTGCAGACGGTCGATGATCTGGTCGTAGTCGGCGGTCGGGTCGAGGTGGCCGATCTGCGGCGGCTCGTCGGCCAGCGTCGGTGTCAGCACGAGGTCGTAAGTGCGAGCCAGCCGTTCGGTGTACCGGCGCACGCGGGACAAACGGATCAGCGCCAGCGGCATCCGGTGCAGATTTCGACGCGCATGCCGGTCCAGGCCCCGCGACAGGTTGTCCAACCGGGTGACATCGAATCCGTCGAAGGTGCGCTTGTTCTGCTGAATTTGGCCCATTGCCAGCAGTCCCCAGTAAAGCACGAAGTCGGACACGAAACTCGAAGGCACTGGCGGTTTTTCGAGATGGTCGACGCGGTGTCCGAGCTCTTCGAGCAAGCCTGCAGCTTTCAAGGTCAGCTCGCGAACCTCGGGGCTGGATTCGCGAAGAAGTGAATGAGTGATGACGGCGATCCGCAGCCGCTTTGCTCCGGCATGCTGCACGTCTCCGATCGGCGTGAGGTTGGGCGCCCGCCAGATGCGTTCGGCTTCCCGGTAGAACGCGGCGGTGTCTCGCACCGATCGGCTGACCACCCCGTTGGCGACGATGCGAATCGGCATTTGCCTGACTTCTTTGTCCAGCGGTAGCCGGCCACGCGACGGCTTCAGCCCGACGAGTCCATTGCAGGACGCGGGAATTCGGATCGAGCCCCCACCGTCATTGGCATGGGCGATCGGCACCACACCGGCGGCCACGAACGCAGCGGAGCCCGACGACGATGCGCCCGCGGTGTGGTCGGTGTTCCACGGGTTGCGCACCGGTCCCAGTCGCGGGTGTTCAGCCGAGGCGCTGAAGCCGTATTCCGACATCTGGGTCTTGCCCAGCGGCGTCATCCCGGTGGCCAGGTACGTCCGCGCGAACTCGCTATCGGCTTCGGCCGGGCGCGGCGGCCACGCGTCGGTGCCGCGCATCGTCGGCAGCCCGGCGACGTCGACGTTGTCCTTGATGAACGTCGGCACGCCGCTGAAGAAGCCGGCGCGGGCGGGTGCGGCCGCCTGGGCCCGAGCCCGGTCGAAAGCCTCGTAGGCCATGCCGTTCAGGGCGGGGTTGACGGCTTCGGTGCGCGCGATCGCTGCCTCGACGACCTCGGCCCGGCCTACCCGACCGGAGTTGAGGGCGTCGATCAGACCAACGGCGTCGAGGTGACCGAGCGCGTCGTCACCGAATGCGTGCACATGTCGCATCCGGCTGATGCTACTGCTGGCCGACCTCGAAACGGACGAACCGGGTCACGGTGACACCGGCTTCGTCGAGCAGCGCCTTGACCGACTTCTTGCTGTCCGAGACCGAGGGCTGCTCGAGCAGCACGACATCTTTGAAGAACCCGCCCAGGCGGCCTTCGACGATCTTGGGCAGCGCCTGCTCCGGCTTGCCTTCTGCGCGTGAGGTCTCCTCGGCGATGCGCCGTTCGCTGGCCACCACGTCCTCGGGCACGTCGTCCCGAGTCAGGTAGCGAGCCTTGAGCGCGGCGATCTGCAATGCGACCGCGTGCGCGGCATCAGCGTCGCCGCCGGTGTACTCGACCAGCACACCGACGCCCGGGGGCAGGTCGGCGGCGCGCTTGTGCAAGTAGGTCTCGACGGTGCCGTCGAAGTACGCGACCCGCCGCAGTTCGAGCTTCTCCCCGATCTTGGCGGACAGCTCGGCGATCACCTGCTCAACGGTCTTGTCACCGATGCTGGCCGCCTTGACAGCATCGACGTCGGCGGCCTTGGACTTGGCCGCCGCGGCGACGATCTCCTCAGCGACTTTCTGGAACTCCGCGTTCTTGGCGACGAAGTCGGTCTCGCTGTTGAGCTCGATCAGCGCGCCGTCTTTGGCGGCGACCAAGCCCTCGGCGGTGGCCCGCTCGGCGCGCTTGCCGACGTCCTTGGCGCCCTTGATCCGCAGCGCCTCAACCGCCTTCTCGAAATCACCATCGGTCTCCGACAGCGCGTTCTTGCAGTCGAGCATGCCGGCGCCGGTCAGCTCACGGAGCTTCTTGACGTCGGCAGCGGTGAAGTTGGCCATCTCAGCCTTCCGTGGTGGTTGATTCGGTTGCGACCGCGGCGGCCTGTTCGGCCGGCGCGGCGGTTGCGGTCGCCGAAGCCAGCAGTTCCTGCTCCCATTCGGCCAGCGGCTCAGCGGCTTCGGCTTCGGGCTTGCCGTCGCCGCGGCCCAGACCGGCACGGGCCTGCAGGCCCTCGGCCACCGCTGAAGCGATCACCTTGGTCAGCAGGGCCGCCGAGCGGATCGCGTCGTCGTTGCCCGGGATCGGGTAGTCGACCAGGTCGGGGTCGCAGTTGGTGTCCAGGATCGCGATGACCGGGATGCCCAGCTTGCGGGCTTCGCCGACCGCGATGTGCTCCTTGTTGGTGTCGACGACCCAGACTGCCGACGGAACCTTCGCCATGTCGCGGATACCGCCCAGGCTGCGCTCCAGCTTGTTCTTCTCGCGGGTCAGACCCAGGATCTCCTTCTTGGTGCGGCCCTCGAAGCCACCGGTCTGCTCCATCGCCTCGAGCTCCTTGAGCCGCTGCAGGCGCTTGTGCACCGTGGAGAAGTTGGTCAGCATGCCGCCCAGCCAGCGCTGGTTGACGTACGGCATTCCCACCCGGGTCGCCTCGTCGGCGATGGATTCCTGCGCCTGCTTCTTGGTGCCGACGAACAAGACCGTGCCGCCATGGGCGACAGTCTCTTTGACGAACTCGTAGGCCTTGTCGATGAAGGTCAGCGTCTGCTGCAGATCGATGATGTAGATGCCGTTGCGGTCGGTGAAGATGAACCGCTTCATCTTGGGGTTCCAGCGACGGGTCTGATGCCCGAAGTGCGTGCCGCTGTCGAGCAGCTGCTTCATGGTTACTACGGCCATGCGTATGCCTTTGTGTGTCGGTTGTCGCCCAGCGACGGGTGAAGCCGGGCCCTGGCGGCTGCTGCGATGCCGGACCCGCTGTTGGACGGGACCGCCGGCATGCGGTGCGAACTCCTAGTGGAACGGGAGACGCGATGCAGACGCGCGAAGTCAGCTCGTAATTACGGGCTGCGCAGAGGAGTTTACACGCTTCGGCCAGGTGCTTTGTCCACAGCGCTGGCTGGCCGGTTTGTCGGCGTCGCGGTGAACTGACGAGGTGCGATGGGCGGCGACGATCCTGGCCGCGACGCTGGTCTGCGCCGCTCCGGCCAGTGGCGACGCGGGCCGCCTGCAGTGGCCGCTGCGACCACCACCTGCGGTGATGCGTACCTTCGACGCCCCGTCGCCGAACTGGACCCGCGGCCATCGCGGTGTCGACCTGGCGGGCAGTCCTGGCCAGCCGGTCTATGCCGCGGGACCCGCGACGGTGGTGTACGCCGGGACGCTGGCCGGCCGCGAGCTGGTGTCGCTGGCCCACCCGGGCGGTTTGCACACCAGTTACGAGCCGGTGCGGGCCGCGGTACGGCCCGGACAATCGGTGACCGCGGGGACGGCGATCGGTGAATTGTTGGCCGGACATCCAGGCTGTCGGGTTGCGGCGTGCCTGCATTGGGGCGCGATGTGGGGCCCGGCTGCCCGCGCCGACTACGTCGATCCACTGGGACTGTTGGCGTCCACGCGAATGCGGCTGAAGCCGCTGCATCGATAGTCACAGCGGTTTCAGTCGGGTCGGGGCACCTTTGTGCCCGCCTCCGAGCGACTTCGTCGGGCCCGACGCCCTAACTCAGCGAGTTGTCGCTGTGAGGCGGGCAAATCGCGTATCGGTCAGGCCCGCGGGTGCGCTTGGTCGTGCACCGCGCGCAGCCGCGCGACCGTCACATGGGTGTAGAGCTGGGTAGTGGCCAGGCTGGAATGCCCCAGCAGTTCTTGCACGACGCGCAGATCGGCCCCACCCTCGAGCAGGTGTGTGGCCGCGCTGTGCCGCAAACCGTGCGGTCCCATGTCAGGGGCGCCATCGACGGCGGCGACGGTCTGGTGCACCACGGTGCGAGCCTGTCGCACGTCGAGCCGCCGGCCCCGCGCCCCCAGCAACAGGGCAGGCCCGGATTCCGCGGCAACCAGGGCCGGGCGCCCGTCGGCCAACCAGGCTCGCAGCGCATCGGCGGCCGGTTCCCCGAACGGGACGCTGCGTTGCTTATTGCCCTTACCCAGCACGCGCAGCAGCCGGTGTGCGTTGTCGATGTCGTCGATGTCCAGGCCGCACAGCTCGCTGACCCGGATGCCGGTGGCATAGAGCAACTCGACGATCAATCGGTCGCGTAACGCCAGCGGATCACCTTGCTGTGAGCCGGATTTCGCGGCCGACATGGCGGCAAGCGCCTGATCTTGCCGCAACACCGCCGGCAGGGCCCGTCGTGCCTTGGGCACCTGCAGCCGGGTGGCCGGGTCGCCGGCCAGCAGCCCTCGCCGCACCGCCCAGGCGGTGAACGACTTGACCGCCGACGTACGGCGCGCGAGCGTGGTGCGCGCCGCACCGGCGCCTGCCCCCGCGGCCAACCACGACCTCAGGATCGGCAGGTTCAAGCCTTGCAGGCCGGTGTCGGGCGCCCGCTCACTGAGGAACGCGAACAACGACCGCAGATCGCCCAGGTACGCGCGGCGGGTATGGGCCGAGCGAAGGCATTGCAGCTCCAGGTAGCTGTCGAATTCGTCGAGGATCGCCTCCACCACCTCACGGTCGCAGAGACCGACGGTCTGGCTCAGGTGACGCGCCGCAGGGTGTCCGGAGTGAGATCTTTCAGCGTCGGGTAGCCGTCGACGGCCATCGTCAGGTCGGCTTCGGCCAGCAGCGACCGAAGGACGTGCACGATCCCGTCGGCGCCGCCGAGTGCCAGGCCGTAGGCGTAGGGCCGCCCGACCCCGACGGCGGTCGCGCCGAGCGCCAGGGCTTTGACGACGTCGGCACCGCTGCGCACGCCGGAGTCGAACAGCACGGGCAAACCATCGGCGGCCTCCACCACGCCCGGCAGACAGTCCAGCGCCGGAAGCCCGCCGTTGGCCTGCCGCCCGCCGTGTGTCGAGCAGTAGATGCCATCGACGCCACCGTCTTTGGCGCGACGGGCATCGTCGGGGTGGCAGATGCCTTTGACGATCAGCGGCAGCTTGGTCAGCGAGCGCAGCCACGGCAGGTCGTCCCACGTCAGTGGATTGCCGAAGACCTGAATCCAGCGCAGCACCGCGCCCTGCGGGTTCTCTTCGGGGCTTTGCGAGAGGCTCGCGCGGAAAACCGGGTCACTGGTGTAGTTGGACAGGCATTTTCCGCGCAGCTGCGGAAAATTCGACGTGCTCAGATCGCGCGGGCGCCAGCCGGTGACCCAGGTGTCCAGGGTGACGACGATGCCTTTGAAGCCGGCCGCCTCGGCGCGATGCACCAGGCTGGCGGCCAGCTCACGGTCGGTCGGGGTGTAGAGCTGGAAGAAACCGGGGGTGTCACCGAATTCGGCCGCGACGTCCTCGAGCGGGTCTTCGGTCAACGTCGACATCACCATGGGAACTCCGGTGCGGGCGGCGGCGCGTGCGGTCGCCAAGTCGCCGTGGCCATCCTGTGCGCACAATGCGATCACTCCGATCGGCGCCATGAACAGCGGGCTCGGCAAGGTCAGCCCGAACAAGTCGATCGACAAATCCCGTTGTGCGGCACCGACGAACATCCGTGGGATCAGACCCCACTTTTGGAACGCTTCACAGTTGGCCCGCTGCGTGCGCTCGTCACCCGCCCCGCCGGCGACATACGACCAGATCGAAGGAGGCAGAGCCTTTTCGGCCTTGGCTTCCAGCTCCGCGAAGATCATCGGCAGCTTGGGCACGACTCCGGCCAAGCCCTGGAAATAGATCTCGTTCTGGTAGTCGCCGAATGCCATGCGATGAGCATGCCAGCCGGCGCTTGGGCTGACGAGGCCCTACTGGCTACCCGCTTCAGCGGCGGCAAGTTCCTTCTTCCATTGACGGAAGGTCTCTTCGGTACGGCCACGCCGCCAGTAACCCGATATGGACGCCCACTTCGCGTCGACACCACGCTCTTTGCGGATGTAGGGCCGCAGGTTGTGCATGACCGCCTGGGCTTCACCGTGCACGAAGGCATGCACCTGCCCGGGGAGCCAGTGTGCGGTCTTGACCGCTTCGACGAGCGGCGAGTGGTCGCCGGCCCGCTCCTCGCCGACCAGATCGGCTCGGCCACCGCGGAGAATCCAATTGATCTGCACGCCTTCCGGGGCGATCAGCGGGATCTCGTCCTCGGGTTCGGCGACCTCGATGAAGGCTTGGCCGATTGCGTTGGACGGCAACGCTTCCAGCGCCACGCTGATCGCCGGCAGCGCGGTCTCGTCGCCGACCAGCAGGTGCCAGTCGGCCGCGGGGTCGGGCGCGTAGGCCCCACTCGGTCCCATCAGATACATCGGCTGTCCGGGCTTTGCCGATGCGGCCCACGGCCCGGCAGTCCCGTGCTCACCGTGCACCGCGATGTCGACGGCGATCTCACGCGCGGCCGGGTCAGCGCGACGAACCGTGATCGTCCGCACCACCGGCTGTTTGGCGGCCGGTAGCTCGGCAAAAGAGTCCAGCGTCAACGGCTGCGGCAATCCAGCCACCTCGACGTCATCGGCCACGAACAGCAGTTTGACGTAGGAGTCGGTGAACTCGCTGGGCGTGAAGGTGTCGAAACCGCTGCCGCCCAAGATAACCCGGATCATATGCGACGTGAGTTGTTCGGTGCGAACCACTTCGAAGGTGTGCACTGGTCGACCGGGCACCTGTTTCCTCTCGTTGAGCGCTGACCCCCCGACTATACGAGTCGTCACGGTGGCACCGGTTGCCTACGATTCCGGACGACCCGCCAGCAGCCGTCGTGACGCTCGGCAAGCCCGGCGATTTCCAGCATCGCCAGCGGCGCCAAGACCCGGGCGGGCTCCACCGCAGCGGCGACGGCGATCTCGTCGACGCTGGCGGTTCCGCGTCCGGGCAGCGCCTCGTACACCCGC
>Ga0209113_1000111_pt1 | contig 16590 bp, 16 predicted proteins | sample TexAe_RefH0_O1_FD_187951 | JGI IMG/M metagenome (GOLD analysis project Ga0209113, IMG submission 187951) | Forest soil microbial communities from Davy Crockett National Forest, Groveton, Texas, USA - Texas A ecozone_RefH0_O1 (SPAdes) (version 2) | ecosystem: Environmental > Terrestrial > Soil >... | reverse complement strand
CGTCGAGCACTTACTGCCCGGACTACCTGAGCAAGTCGAGCCAGCACACCACCCAGCCGCTTATCCCCGGTCTTGGTCCCAAGCCACTAGGCCAGTAAGAAACGCCTGCTCCCCCGCCTGGACTCGAACCAGGAACCCTTCGGTTAACAGCCGAATGCTCTGCCAATTGAGCTACGGAGGACTGCCCCGTTCCGCGCGCCTGGTGGGCGCGGATCGAGGGATGACTCTAGCGTACTGGCGCTTCTGACGCCCAACCAGATTGATGCCCACTCCGGGGGCACCTGCTCGCGAGGATGGGGCAGGATGGACACAAAAGCACCAAAGTCGGGAGGGACCGCTTTGATCCGGTATGCCGTCGTACTGGGACTGGGCTACGTGTTGGGCTCGAAGGCCGGACGGCGCCGCTACGAGCAGATCGTCGGCACCTACCGCGCCCTGACCAGCAGTCCCGCCGCCAAGTCGGTGATCGAAGCGGGACGGCGCAAGGTCGCCAATCGTGTGTCGCCGGACGCGCGGATGGTGACACTGACCGAGATCGACGATGCGACCATCGTGGTGGAGCGCCAGGCGCCCAATCGTTAAGCCGTGAGATCGTCGCCGCTGGCCTGCTCCAGCAGACTGCGGCGGTAGGCCTCCATCGCGACCAGATCGCCGAACAGCGCGTGATACTCGTCGCCCTGCTCCACCGGCGACATCCGCTGCAACTTGGACTTGACGTCCGCGATCTGCCTGCCGACCCACACCTCTTGTAGACGGGCCAGCACGCCGGCGATGTAGCGCGGCAGTTTCTCGTCATCGTCGACCCGGATGGCCTCGACACTCAACTCGCTGATCAGTCCGGCGGCCGCGGGCGATGGCGCCTTCTGCCGCACCGCCTCAAGCCATTCCGCCCCGCTGATCCCGGCCGTGGTGCCACCGGCCGCTTCGATGGCTGTCCATACCGCGGCATAGCCGGGGTGGGTGAAGCTTTCGATGGTGAGTGCATCGAACACCGGCCCGGCCAGCGCCGCGTACTGCAGCGCCGACTTGAGCGCCTCACGCTGCGGCCACAGCGTCGGGTCTTTGGGATCGGGACGGGGCACGGCCGGAACGGGCGGCGGGTTCGACGAAAGCTGCCCGCCCCCACGGAGCCTGCCGGAAGCGCGGCCTTGCGCGGTTGGGTTTTTCGCCTGTTCGCGGGCTCGGCCGATGACCTGTGCGACGTCGGCCCAGCCGACCCAGCCCGCGAGTTGCCGCGCGTACTCGTCACGCAGGGTCGGGTCCTTGATCTGGGCGACGATCGGCACACATCGCTGCAGCGCGGACACCCGGCCCTCCGCGCTGTCCAAATCGATGTCGTTGAGCGTCGTGCGAATGGCGAACTCGAACAACGGAGTTCGTCGCGCCACCAGATCGCGCAGCGCGCCGTCACCGGACGCCAACCTCAGATCGCACGGGTCCATGCCGTCGGCCGCGACCGCGACGAAGGACTGGCCGGCCAGTTGCTGCTCACCGGAGAACGCCTTGAGCGCCGCTGCCCGGCCCGCCTCGTCGCCGTCGAACACATAGATGAGCTCACCGCGAAAGAAGTTGTCGTCCATCATGAGTCGGCGCAGCATGGCCAGGTGTTCGTCGCCGAACGCGGTGCCGCAGGACGCCACCGCGGTCTTCACCCCGGCCAGGTGCATCGCCATCACATCGGTGTAGCCCTCGACGACGACGGCCTGATGCCCTTTGGCGATCTCACGCTTGGCCAGGTCAATGCCGAACAGCACCGACGATTTCTTGTACAGCAGGGTCTCTGGCGTGTTGACGTACTTGGCTTCCATCGGGTCGTCGTCGAACAGCCGTCGCGCGCCGAACCCGATCACCTCGCCGGCCGACGACCGGATCGGCCACAGCAGCCGACGGTGGAATCGATCCATCGGACCACGCCGGCCTTCCCGCGACAAGCCCGCAGCCTCGAGCTCCTTGAACTCAAAACCCTTGCGCAGCAAGTGCTTGGTCAGCGAATCCCAGCCTGACGGTGCAAAGCCGCAGCCGAAGTGACGCGCGGCGTCGGCGTCGAAATTCCGCTCGGTCAGGTACTTTCGCCCGAGCTGGGCCTCCGGCGATTCCAGAGCCGCCGCGTAGAAGGCCAGCGCCTCGGCGTTGGCGGCAAGCAGCCGACTGCGACTCCCCCGGTCGCGCTGCACGTTGGTGGTCGCGGCCCCGGTGTAGCTGATCGTGTGCCCGACCCGGTCGGCCAGCAGCTCGACGGCCTCCACAAAGCTCACGTGTTCGATCTTCTGCACGAAGGCATACACGTCGCCGCCTTCGCCGCAGCCGAAGCAGTGGAAGTGGCCGTGGTTGGGCCGTACGTGAAACGACGGCGACTTCTCATCGTGAAAAGGGCAGAGCCCCTTCATCGAATCCGCGCCCGCCCTGCGCAGCTGGACGTAGTCGCCGACGACGTCCTCGATGCGGACTCGTTCGCGGATGGCAGCGATATCGCGATCAGAGATACGGCCGGCCATCGGGCCAGTGTAGAGCCGTCTGGTGCGCGGGCCGCCGGATTACCCGGTGCCGATCACGCCGCAGGCGAACCGCTTCTCCGCGTCGGGGCTGCCGTCGGCGCCGTGCACCAGGATCGCCGTCTTGCTGCCCGCCAGAAGGTCGTCCCGGGTGAACGCGTCCGTGGTGGTCACCAGGTAGGCAGCGCCGTCTTGACGCACCTCCAAGGGGTCGAGATCGCCGCTCATCGGCTCGCCGGTGTGGCCGGGTGCCTGGAAGTGCATGCCCGCCGACAGGAAGTCGCCGCGCTCGTCGGGCATCATCGGGTCGACCGAGTTCGGCTCGCACTTGCCGACGCCGTGGATGTGCATCTTGTGGAATCCCGGCGCCAGGATGTGGTCACCGGTCGTCTTCACGGTGATCGTCGCGTAGCCGTTGGCGAACTCGAAGGTGGCGGTGGCCACCGACCGGCCGTCGGCGGTATGCAGCTGCGCGCTGAGGGTCTGTCCGCTCGGTGCCGGCGTGTTCGTCGAGCTCGACGTCGACGGCTCCTGATGCGGGCTACAGGCGCTTAGTGCGGCCACGGACAGTGCGGCGAGAGCGAGCGAAGGCTTGACCATGGCCACGACCTTAGTCCGGCGGTTTACGGCTGGGCCGCGGCGATGCGTTCGAGGCGCCCCTCGGTGTAGGAGGCCACCTGGTCGACGATCACGCGTAGCCGCCCACCGTCGTCGACGGCGGCGTTGAAGGCCGGGATGAACACCGGGTCAAGGGTGTTGGGGGCTCCGGTCAGCAGCCCGTGCGCCACCCGATGGACCCGATCCCGTTGCCGCGCCTGGATTTCCTGGTGTCTCGGGTCGGACATGATGAACTGCAACGCCAGCGTCTTGAGCAGGGCAACCTCGGCGCGGACCACCTCTGGCACGGACAGCTCCGCCCGGTAACGAGCCAGCGGTCCGGGCCCCGCGACCCCACGGGTGGCCGCGATCGCCGCCGAGGCGAACCGGCCGACCAGCTCACTCGTCATTCGCTTGAGCGACACCGCGGCCGATAGCGTCGCGTCGTACTTGCCGACCGCGGCCACAACCGGCAGCCCCGACAGCCGATGCGCGGCGGCGGCCAGGTCGTCGGCACGAACCGCGGCGAAGTCGCGCTCGCCGAGCTTGCCCAGCGCGGCGGCTTCGTCGTCGTCGGCGAGCACGCGGAGGTCGATGCGCCCGGAGACCACACCGTCCTCGACGTCATGCACCGAATAGGCGACGTCGTCGGCCCAATCCATCACCTGGGCCTCCAGGCACGCCCGATCTGCGGGTGCGCGGTCGCGCATCCACTCCGCGGCGCCGCGGTCGATGTCGTAGAAGCCGAACTTGCGTCGACGCGCATCCCGCGACCACGGGTACTTGGTGACCGCATCGAGACCGGCCCGGGTCAGATTCAGACCGACGCTATACCCATGCAGATCAAGAACTTTGGGCTCCAGGCTGGTCAGGATCCGGAAGTTCTGCGCATTTCCCTCGAAGCCGCCATACGCCGCCGCGAACTCGTCGAGGGCCTGCTCGCCGTTGTGGCCGTACGGTGGGTGCCCGATGTCGTGGGCCAAACCGGCCATGTCGACGAGATCGGGATCGCAGCCCAGTTCGATCGCCATCCCCCGGCCGATCTGGGCGACCTCCAGCGAATGCGTCAGTCGGGTACGCGGCGTGTCCCCTTCACGCGGCCCGACGACCTGTGTCTTGTCCGCGAGCCGACGAAGCGCCGCGCTGTGCAGAACCCTGGCGCGATCCCGGGCGAAGTCGCTGCGGCGCTGACCCTCGGTGCCAGGCAAGCCCGCGATCTTCGGCGCCTCGGCCACCACCCGCTCGCGGTCGAAATCGTCGTAGGGATCTTGCTGAGTCATCGACGCCCAGTCTGCCAGCCGCCGGCAGCGCTGCCGCGCAGCGCACTACTTGGATTGTCCTGGGACCCGGCACGCCGCCGGGCTAGATTGTCGAGCATGAGCACCCTCCGCCGCTCGGTCGCCGTGTTCATGGCGATGCTGATCACCACCCTCACTGGACTGATCGTGGCGCCCTCGGCCACCGCCCAGCCGCCGTTCCGTCTTGGCGGCTACATCACCGACCACGCCGGCGCACTGAATGACTCCGGCCGCGCGGCGATTCAGATGGCCGCCGGAAAGCTGTACTCCGACCGCCATATCCAGCTGTGGGTGGTCTTCGTCGACGATTTCTCCGGACAACCGGCAGTCAGCTGGACGGAGAACACCCGAGCCGCCAGCGATCTCGGCGATTTCGACGCGATACTCGCCGTGGCGACCGTCGACCACTCCTACGCGTTCCTGGTGCCCCGCCGGGTGCAGACGATCAGCGGTAGTCAGGTCGACGATCTGCGACGCAACCAGATCGAACCCGCGCTGCGCCGCGGCGACTGGAGCGGCGCGGCGGTCGCGGCAGCCAACGGGCTCGACCGGGGCCCGCAGGCTCCCAGCGCCGCGCCGCTGCTGATCGGGCTGGGCGTGCTCCTGGTCGCGGCGCTGGCTCTTTACGTGTTCACGCGATACCGGCGCCGGCGGCGACGTGCGGCCGAGTTGGCCGCGGCGAAACGGGTCGACGCCACCGACCCCGATGCATTGGCGGCATTGTCGTTGGGCGCCCTCGACGACCTGTCCCGGTGGAAGGTCGTCGACGTCGACAACGCGGTCCGCACCAGCGCCAACGAGTTGGCGCTGACCATCGAGGAATTCGGCGAACAGCGAACCCAGCCGTTCACCCGCGCGGTCGACAACGCCAAAGCGGCTCTGTCCCAAGCGTTCACCGTGCGTCAACAACTCGACGACGCGATACCGGAAACCCGGGCACAGCGGCGCGACCTGCTGACCGAAGTGATCGTCGCCGCGGCGCGAGCCGATGTCGAGCTGGAGTCGCAGCGGGAGGCCTTCGAGGAAATGCGTGATCTGGTGGTCAACGCGCCGTCACGACTGGACGCGCTGACCCAACAAGTCGTCGACCTGACCGCGCGTATCGCGCCCGCTGACCAACGAATGACCGAGCTGCACAGCGAGTTCGACTCTGCGGCATTGGCTTCGGTGGCCACCAACGTGACGACAGCCAAGGACCGGCTGGCTTTTGCCGAGCAGAACCTCAGCCGGGCCCGCGAATTGGCGACCAAGCCGGTCAGCGGCGAGCAGAGCGGTCTCGTCGACGCGGTACACGCCGCGGAATCGTCGCTGGGACAAGCCCGCTCGTTGCTCGACGCCGTGGACAGCGCCGCCAACGACATTCGGCACGCGGTCGCGACCCTGCCGTCCCTGATCGCCGACATCCAGTCCGGAATCGAGCACGCAAACACCGCGCTGCAAAACACCCAGCAGGCCAAAGCACCACACCTGCGCGATCTGGCCAGCGCCCGGGCAGCCGCCGCCCAGGCTCTCGACCTGGCCCGGGCCAACGGTTCATCCGATCCGCTCGCCTCGTTCACCGGATTGACCAAAGCCGACGCCGACTTGAACGGGCTGCTGGCCACCGTCGCCGAAGAACAGGCAGCCGCCGAGCGGCTCACCCGGACTCTGGAGCAGGCGTTGTTCACCGCGCAGTCGCGCGTGCACGCCGTCTCCGAGTACATCGACAACCGCCGCGGCAGCATCGGACCCGAGGCGCGTACCCGGCTTGCCGAAGCGAGCCGGCAGATCGAAGCGGCGCAAGACAAAAAAGCGAGCGACCTCAGCGAGGCGATCACCCACGCCAACAACGCCGCATCACTGGCAGCTCAGGCCCAGTCGCTGGCCGAGGCCGACGTCCAGTCCGCGCAGCGTGCGTACACCTCCCGCTACGGCAGCGGCAACAGCACCGGCGCCATGATGGGCGGGATCATCATCGGCGACATGCTCGGTGGTGGCGGATTCGGCGGCGGTGGGTTCGGCGGCGGTTGGGGCCCGACGTCGTTCGGCGGCTCCGGATCCGACGGCGGATTCATGGGGGGCGGCGGCCGGTTCTGAAGGTAACGACCGCCAAAATGGTGGACGCGGCAGCTCACCACGCCCTAGTGAGCCGCCGCGTCGACGCACTCATCATATTAAGCATGTGATCAATAGGGGAAGGGTTTTGCAGAAATTTGTTAGACGAGTTTCGCTTCTCCCCGCGTTCGCCGGCTAGCAACCCCGCAGCCGCGAACCCAGGTAGTCAGACACCGCGTCGATCGCCACCCGTTCCTGCGTCATGGCGTCCCTCTCCCGGATCGTCACGGCGTGGTCGTCGAGCGAGTCGAAATCCAATGTCACGCAATAGGGCGTGCCGATCTCATCCTGACGTCGGTAACGCCGCCCGATCGCGCCGGCGTCGTCGAAGTCGACGTTCCAGTACTTGCGCAACTCGCCAGCCAGGTCGCGGGCTTTGGGGCTCAGGTCGGCGTGCCGGGACAGCGGCAGGACCGCGGCCTTCACCGGTGCCAGTCGGGGGTCCAGCCGCAACACAGTCCGTTTGTCCACGCCGCCTTTGGCGTTTGGCGCCTCGTCCTCGTGATAGGCGTCGACCAAAAACGCCATGAACGAACGGGTCAACCCCGCCGCCGGTTCGATCACGTAAGGCGTATAGCGAGTTTCGTTGGCCTGGTCGTAGAACGACAAGTCGACACCGGAATGCTTTGAGTGCGTGGACAAGTCGAAGTCAGTGCGGTTGGCGACTCCCTCGAGCTCACCCCACGGGTTACCCGAGAAGCCGAACTTGTACTCGATATCGACGGTGCGGTCGGAGTAGTGCGACAGCTTCTCTTTGGGGTGCTCATACAACCGCAGGTTCTCCGGATCGATGCCGAGGTCGGTGTACCAGGCCAGCCTGGTATCGATCCAATACTGGTGCCACTCGGTGGCGGTCGCGGGCTCGACGAAGAACTCCATCTCCATCTGCTCGAACTCGCGGGTGCGGAAGATGAAGTTGCCCGGCGTGATCTCGTTGCGGAAGCTCTTGCCGATCTGGCCAATGCCGAACGGCGGCTTGCAGCGCGAGGTCGTGACCACGTTGGCGAAGTTGACGAAGATGCCCTGCGCGGTCTCGGGCCGCAGATAGTGCAGCCCCTCTTCGGTCTCGATCGGGCCGAGATACGTCTTGAGCATCATGTTGAATTCGCGCGGTTCGGTCCACTGACCTTTGGTGCCGCAGTCGGGGCAGACGATCTCGCTCATCGGCACGTCGTCCGGTTCCCCGCCCTTCTTCAGTGCGTAGGCCTCCTGCATGTGGTCCTGCCGGTGGCGCTTGTGGCAGTTCAGGCATTCCACCAGTGGGTCGTGGAAGACCTCGACGTGTCCCGAGGCGACCCACACCTCGCGCGGCAGAATGATCGACGAGTCCAGGCCCACGACGTCGTCGCGGCCGGTCACCACCGAGCGCCACCACTGCCGCTTGATGTTCTCCTTGAGTTCCACGCCCAACGGCCCGTAGTCCCATGCCGATTTGGTCCCGCCGTAGATCTCGCCGGCGGGATAGACCAGGCCACGCCGTTTGGCGAGGTTGACGACGGTGTCGATGACGGACGCCACGAGGTGATGTCTCCTGATGTTGGGAAAGGCGGACGATCCGTCATCCTAGCGATCCACTCCGGGCTCTTTGACATGCGTGATCATGCATGTGACAGTGGAGGCAGTATGTCCCTCTCATCCTCGACCGCAGCCGATGGCGACGAGCTGGTCGTCGAGCACCAGCACAGCGACTCCGCCGAGCTGCCGACGCCACCGCCGCGCGAGATTCTCGACGCTGCCGGCGAGCTGCTGCGTGCGCTGGCCGCGCCGGTGCGGATCGCAATCGTGCTGCAGCTGCACGTGTCCCAGCGGTGTGTGCACGAGCTGGTCGATGCGCTCGGCGTGCCGCAGCCTCTGGTCAGCCAACACCTGAAGATTCTCAAAGCCGCGGGCGTGGTCGCCGGCGAGCGGTCAGGACGCGAGGTGCTGTACCGGCTGGCCGATCATCACCTGGCCCATATCGTGGTCGACGCCGTCGCGCATGCGGGCGAGGAAAAGCTATGAGTGCTGCAGCCGGCGAAACCAAGGCTGGTGTGCGGTCCACTCGGCAGCGGGCGGCGATCGCGAGCCTGCTGGACACCCTGGACGATTTCCGTTCGGCTCAAGAGCTGCACGACGAGCTGCGTCGGCGCGGCGAGAACATCGGGCTGACCACCGTCTACCGCACGCTGCAGTCGATGGCCAGTGCGGGCATGCTCGACACGCTGCGCAACGACACCGGTGAATCGGTCTACCGGCGCTGCTCCGAACACCATCACCACCACCTGGTGTGCCGCAGTTGCGGGTCGACGGTGGAGGTGGGCGATCGTGAGGTCGAGGCGTGGGCGGCCGAGGTTGCGACCAAGCACGGGTTCTCCGACGTCAGCCACACCATCGAGATCTACGGCACCTGCTCGGACTGCCGCCGCTGACGCGGCGCTATGCCGTTACCGCGCGCCGGATTTCGGCACCCTTGTCGAGCACCATCAACGCCAGCGTGCGCAGCGCATCGTCGTTGAGGCCATTGCCCGGAAAGTTGTAGCGCAAGACGACGTCTGCGGCCTTGCCGGAATTACGTTTGGCCGGCCCGTCGGCGGCCTTCTCCACCAACGTCACCGATCCCAGCAGGGTGGAGTTCGACTGCGCGGCCACACTGTCGCGAATCTTCTTGGTCAGCACGAGATCCCACGCCACCATCTGCGTCAGCGACACCAGATCCAGGTCCTCGTTGATCGTCACCACCCGCAGCGACGCGATCGTGCCGGCATGGTGGACGGTCAGCGCTCCGTCGGATTCCTCCTCGACCGGCAGCACTTCGGAAAGCACCGTCAGCAACCGCTCCTGCAACGAGGGCATCAGTGTGGTCCCATTCCGCGCCGGGGAGACGGAGTGCGATGTGCCTGGCCCTGCTCACCCCGGTTACCCATCACGCCGTCCCGAAACGTCGATGCCGCAACGCGTACTCTTCGCAGGCCGCCCAGAGGTCGCGGCGGTCGTAGTCGGGCCAGAGGGTGTCCTGAAAGATGTACTCCGCATAGGCCGCCTGCCACAGCATGAAGTTACTGGTCCGCTGTTCACCAGAAGTCCGTAACAGCAGATCCACGTCGGGAATGTCCGGGCGATGCAAGTGCCGGGCGACGGTCGCCTCGGTGACCCGTTCGGGGTTCAGCTTGCCCGCCGCGGCCTCGCGCGCGATATCCCTTGCAGCTTCGGCGATTTCGGTGCGGCCCCCGTAGTTGACGCAGTAATTCACCGTGATCACGTCGTTGTGCAGGGTCAACTGCTCTGCGATCGCCAACTCGTTGATGACGCTGCGCCACAGGCGTGGACGCGAGCCCACCCAACGGATCTTGACGCCCATCTCGTTGAGGTTCACCCGGCGACGGCGCACCACGTCGCGGTTGAATCCCATCAGGAACCGGACTTCGTCGGCGGAGCGCTTCCAGTTCTCGGTGGAGAACGCGTAGAGGCTAAGCCACTTGATGCCTATCTCGATTGCACCGCAGACGATGTCGATGACGACCGCCTCGCCCATCTTGTGGCCCTCAACTCGCGGCAGCCCGCGCTGGGTGGCCCAACGGCCATTCCCATCCATCACGATCGCGACGTGATTGGGCAACTGCTCGGCCGGGATTCGCGGCGCGGCCGCTTTGGAGATGTGCTGTGGCGGCCGGCGGGGCCCGCCGTCGGGTGAGCGCGGCAACGCGGGGAAGACCACCGGCCACGTGGAAGTGTCAGGAAAGACCGGATAGTCGTCGGGCGCCGGGGCAAGCTGCGGGAAGTCGGACTTCCGCTTGCGCTCAGCCCTCCGCTCTGAGCGGCTCACCCGGCTCGTCTCCATGGGCCACATCCTGCCTGACCAGAGCTATCCGGCGGTCGAGGAGGCTCTGATCGATCACATCGACCCGCCGGATCCGCTCGACCAACGGCAGTGTTCGCAGTTGCCGCTCCAGATGCCATTGCAGGTGAGCGGCCACCAATCCGCTGACCTGACTGTGGGCAGATTGCGGCGCACCCTCCGCGGCTTCCCAATCGCCGTCGCGCAGCGCTGCCATCAGATCCAGCACGCCCAGGGGCGGTGTCGTCGCACCGGCCGGGCGGCAGTAGTTGCACACGCTGCCACCCGCGGCGACGTGAAACGCCCGGTGCGGGCCCGGTGTCGCGCAGCGCGCGCATTCGGTCAGCGCCGGAGCCCACCCGGCGATGCTCATCGCGCGGAGCAGGTACGCATCGAGCACCAGCTCGCGAGGTCGGCTGCCGTCGGCCACCGCCCGCAGCGCACCAACCGTGAGCCGATGTAGCTCCGGGGCGGGTGCCCGCTCCTCGCCGGCCAGGCGTTCGGCGGTTTCCAGCATCGCGCACGCGCTGGTGTAGCGGCCGTAGTCGCTGACGATGTCGGTGGCGAACGCGTCAAGCGAGACGACCTGCGTGACGATGTCCAGGTTGCGGCCCGGGTGCAGTTGTACGTCGATATGCGCGAATGGTTCGAGTCGCGCCCCGAATTTGCTGCGAGTGCGGCGCACACCTTTGGCCACCGCGCGAACCAACCCGTGGTCGCGGGTGAGCAGGGTGACGATCCGGTCGGCTTCGCCGAGCTTGTGCTGGCGCAACACCACCGCTCGATCCCGGTACAACCGCATAGATATCAGTTTGTCACCACGCTGCGACGGCACCCGGTGCACGCGCCGATAATGTCGATACCGATGAGTAACTCCCCCGATCGCCGCTTCCCGACGTTGACCGACCAGCTCTACCAGCTGGCCAGCGGTGAGGTGACCTCTGCCGAGTTGGTACGTCACTCGCTGCACGCCATCGGCCTCAGCCAATCGACGCTGAACGCCTTCCGGGTGGTGCTCACCGAGACGGCGCTGACCGACGCCGCCCAGGCCGATCGCCGCCGCGCCGCCGGCGACCAGTCACCGCTGCTGGGCGTACCGATCGCGGTCAAAGACGACGTCGACGTCGCCGGGCAACCAACCGCCTTCGGCACCTCCGGGTATGTGCAGCCGGCCACCCAGGACGCCGAGGTGGTTCGACGCCTCAAGGCCGCCGGTGCCGTGATCGTCGGCAAGACCAACGCCTGCGAACTGGGCCAGTGGCCGTTCACCAGCGGACCCGGCTTCGGCCATACCCGCAACCCGTGGTCACGCAGGCACACCCCGGGCGGATCCTCCGGGGGCAGCGCGGCCGCGGTGGCCGCCGGACTGGTCACCGCCGCGATCGGCTCCGACGGCGCGGGCAGCGTTCGTATCCCGGCGGCCTGGACCCACCTCGTCGGCATCAAACCGCAGCGTGGCCGCATCTCGACGTGGCCGCTGCGCGAGGCATTCAACGGGATCACGGTCAACGGCGTGCTGGCCCGCACGGTCGCCGATGCGGCGCTCGTGCTGGATGCGGCGTCCGGCAACGTCGACGGCGACCTGCACAAGCCGCGACCGGTCAAGGTGTCCGACCATGTCGGCATCGCACCAGGTCCCCTGCGCATCGCGTTGTCAACCGGGTTCCCGTTCACCGCTTTTAAAGCCCGCCTGCACCCGGAGATCAGGGCGGCGCTGCAATCGACGGGCGACCAGCTTCGACTGCTCGGCCACAGCGTCGTCTCGGGTAATCCCGACTACGGACTGCGGCTGTCATGGAACTTCTTGTCGCGGTCCACATCCGGGCTGCTGGACTGGGCCGAGCGGTTGGGCGACGGCGTGGAGTGGGATCACCGGACGCTCTCCAACATGCGGATCGGCCGGGTGCTTTCACAACACATATTGCGCGCCGCCCGTGCGCACGAGGCCGCCGATCAGCGTCGGGTGGGCTCGATCTTCCGCATCGTGGATGTCGTGCTGGCGCCGACCACCGCGCTGCCTCCCCTGCCGGTGCATGCCTTCGACCGGCTCAGCGGCCTGGGTACCGATCGCGCGATGATCGCCGCCTGCCCGGTGACCTGGCCCTGGAATGTGTTGGGCTGGCCGTCGATCAATGTCCCGGCGGGATTCACTTCCGACGGCTTGCCGATCGGCGTGCAACTGATGGGCCCGGCCAACAGCGAACCACTGCTGGTGTCGCTGGCGGCCGAGTTGGAAGCGCTGGGCGGCTGGGCGGCAAAACAGCCGGACGTCTGGTGGAACACCGAGACCGAAGCGCTGCGATAACCCGCGTTCTCTACCTCAAAAGCCAAGTCTGCCAAGCTGTTTAGGATCGCGCTGCCAGTTCTTGGCAACCTTGACGCGCAGGTCGAGATAAACCTTGGTGCCCAACAGCTTCTCGATCTGCGTGCGCGCGGCGGTACCCACCTCACGCAGCCGCGCCCCGCCCTTGCCGATCACGATGCCCTTCTGGCTGTCGCGCTCGACGAACAGCACGGCGTGCACGTCGATCAGGTCGTCGCGTCCCTCGCGCGGATTCACCTCGTCGATCAACACCGCCAGCGAATGCGGCAGCTCATCACGCACGCCTTCCAGAGCGGCTTCCCGGATGAACTCGGCCATCAGAACTTCTTCGGGCTCGTCGGTGAGCTCTCCGTCGGGGTAATACGGCGGTCCGGGCGGCAGCGCGGCAACCAACACGTTGATCAGCACGTCGACTTGCTCACCGGTGGAAGCCGAGACGGGAACGATCTCCGCGGCGTCGCCGACCAGTTCGCTGACCGCGACGAGCTGGGCAGCCAGCCGATCCTTGGGAACCTTGTCGATCTTGGTGACAACGGCGACCAATGTCGTTCTGGGCGCGGTGGATCGGATCTGCTCGACGATCCACCTGTCCCCCGGTCCGATCGCCTCGTCGGCCGGGATACACAGGCCGATGGCGTCGACTTCGCTGTAGGTGTCGCGGACCAAGTCGTTGAGCCGCTTGCCCAGCAGGGTGCGCGGCCGATGCAGCCCCGGCGTATCGACCAGGATGATCTGGAAATCTTCCCGGTGCACGATGCCCCGAATCGTGTGACGGGTGGTCTGCGGCCGGCTCGACGTGATCGCCACTTTCGAGCCGACCAGCGCGTTGGTCAGGGTCGACTTGCCGGTGTTCGGCCGCCCGACGAAACAGACGAAGCCGGAACGGAATTCAGTCATTTTCGGCATCCTCTGGGGCGCGGCTGAGCAGCACAGTGCCGATGCGGACCCGCCCGCGGTGGTCCGGCCCACCCTCGGCATGAAGCAGCAGGCCGTGCGATACCACCTCGGAGCCGGGTAGCGGAACGCGCCCCAGCTCCAGGGCCAGCAACCCGCCGACCGTGTCGACGTCGAGGTCCTCCTCGAATTCCACGCCGTACAGCTCGCCGACATCTTCGATCGGTAGTCGCGCCGATACCCGAAACCGGTTGTCGCCCAGCTCTTCCACGGGGGCGACCTCGGCGGCGTCGTATTCGTCGGCGATTTCACCGACGATCTCTTCCAGTACGTCCTCGATCGTCACCAGCCCGGCGATCGCGCCGTATTCGTCGACCAGCAACGTCATATGGTTGCGGTCGCGCTGCATTTCCCGCAGCAGCTCATCCAGCGGCTTGGAGTCCGGCACGAACACCGCCGGTCGCATCACCTCCGTCACGACGGTGTCGCGACCACCGCCGGACGAATAATAAGCCTGCTGGACACAGTCTTTCAGGTACACCACGCCGACCACGTCGTCGACGTTCTCCCCGATGACCGGGATACGGGAGTGCCCGCTGCGCACCGCGACCGATGTTGCCTGATCGGCGGATTTGTCGCTTTCGATCCAGATCATCTCGGTGCGCGGCACCATCACCTCGCGGGCCGGCGTGTCGCCGAGTTCGAACACCGACTCGATCATCCGCCGCTCGTCGGCGGCAACCACACCGCGTTGCTGCGCCAGGTCGACGACTTCACGCAACTCGATCTCGGACGCGAACGGCCCGTTGCGGAAGCCGCGGCCCGGCGTCAGCATGTTTCCGAGCACGACCAGGATCCGGCTGATCGGGGTCAGCAACACCGAAATCACCTGCAGCGGTAGCGCTGACACCAGGGCAATGGAGTAGGCGTTCTGGCGGCCGAGTGTCCGCGGACCGACGCCGATGACGACGAAGCTGACCACCACCATGACGACCGCGGCGATGAACAGCCCCCATTCGCGGCTGACGGCACGGTAGAAGAACTGCGCCAGCAGCACGGTCGCGCTGATCTCGCAGACGATCCGCAGTAGCACCACCAGGTTGATGTAGCGAGGCCGATCGGCCATCACCTTGGCCAATCGCACCGCGCCGGGCCGCTCGTCGCGAACCAGCTCTTGCACCCGCGCCATCGACACCGTGCTGATCGCGGCGTCGATGGCCGCGAACACGCTGCCCAGACAGATCAGCACGATCGCGCCGAGCAGCGAGGCGGAGCTGTTCAATTCTCGAAATACCTTGATTTGTCTAGCAACCGCTGGTCGCGATCGTGCTGTCGCTGCTGACGGTAGTACTCGACTTGGTCGGCGACCCACTCCTCGAGCAGACGGTGCTGCAAGGCGAACATCTCTTTGGCCTCGTCCGGCTCGGCGTGGTCGTAGCCCAGCAGATGCAGCAAGCCGTGGATTGTCAGCAACGCCAGCTCATGCCCCAGCGTGTGACCGGCAGTGTCAGCCTGTACTGCGGCGAATTCGGGACACAGCACGATGTCGCCGAGCATCGCCGCTCCCGGCTCCGGTGCGTCGGGACGACCACCCGGCTCCAGCTCGTCCATCGGGAAGCTCATCACATCGGTGGGGCCCGGCAAGTCCATCCAGCGCATGTGTAGGTCGGCCATCGCCGCCATGTCCAACAGCACCATCGACAGCTCGGCCGCTGGATTGACGTCCATCTGGTCGATGACGAACCTTGCGACGCTGATCAATTCGGATTCGGATACGTCGATTCCGGATTCGTTGGCGACTTCGATGGTCATGACGCTGTCACCGACGGCTGCGTGCGCTCGGGGCGCGTCGCTCGGCCCGGTTCATCCGCAGCCCGGGCTCCTCGTGTCGCGCGTAGGCATCGACGATTTCGGAGACCAGCCGGTGGCGGACCACGTCGGCGCTGGTCAACTCCGCGACGTGAATGTCGTCGATGCCGTCCAGGATATCGACCGCCGCACGCAGACCCGACCTGCCGGGCCCCGGCAGGTCGATCTGCGTAATGTCACCGGTGACAACGACTTTGGAGCCGAATCCCAACCGGGTCAGAAACATTTTCATCTGTTCGGCAGTGGTGTTCTGAGCTTCGTCGAGGATGATGAATGCATCGTTCAACGTCCTACCCCGCATATAGGCCAGCGGCGCAACCTCGATCACCCCGGATGACATCAGCTTCGGGATCATTTCGGGATCCATCATGTCGTGCAGGGCGTCGTACAGCGGCCGAAGGTACGGGTCGATCTTCTCGCTCAGCGTGCCCGGCAGAAAGCCAAGTCGCTCACCGGCTTCCACCGCCGGCCGGGTCAGGATGATGCGGGTGACCTGTTTGGCCTGCAGCGCACTGACCGCCTTGGCCATGGCCAGGTAGGTCTTGCCGGTACCGGCCGGACCGATCCCGAACACGATGGTGTGGGCGTCGATGGCGTCGACGTAGCGCTTCTGATTGAGCGTCTTGGGCCGAATGGTCTTGCCGCGACGGGACAAAATGTCCAGCGTCAAAACCTCGGCGGGTGACTCATTGCCGGTGCCGACCAGCATCGCGACGCTGTGCCGCACACCCTCCGGGGTGAGCGGCTGCCCGCCGGCCACGATCGCCACCAGTTCGGAGAGCGCCCGCTCGGCGAGCGCGACGTCAGCGGGTTCGCCGGACAGCGTCACGGCGTTGCCGCGCACATGCAGATCCGCGGCCAGGAGTCGTTCGAGGGCGCGCAGGTTTTCATCGGCGGAACCGAGCAGGCCCATGACGAGGTCGGGCGGAACATCGATGCTGCTGCGAACCGGAGATGTGAACGGGCCAGCAGCGTTGGTTTCGCGGGGCGTCACGTGCGTCCTAATGCCTGCTTTCTGTGGTGTATCCAGCGAGTTAGCGCCTTGAGTCTACCGCCGGTCGGTTGACGAACCCAATGGTTAGCCACTGTGCGACCCGCGTTCGGGCTGTTCCCACCGCGGCGTCAACACGCCCAGTGCGCCCAATGCGACGGCCGCCGCGGTCGAGGTGCGCAGCACGGTCGGGCCCAGCCGAACGGCGATGGCGCCGG
>Ga0209113_1000110_pt1 | contig 16706 bp, 15 predicted proteins | sample TexAe_RefH0_O1_FD_187951 | JGI IMG/M metagenome (GOLD analysis project Ga0209113, IMG submission 187951) | Forest soil microbial communities from Davy Crockett National Forest, Groveton, Texas, USA - Texas A ecozone_RefH0_O1 (SPAdes) (version 2) | ecosystem: Environmental > Terrestrial > Soil >... | reverse complement strand
CCGTCGCGCCGCGTTCGATGTTCTCCAGGCGGTGCGCGAGCGCGACGCGTATCCCAACCTGCTGCTACCAGTTCTATTGCGCGAGCGGGGGATCAGCGGTCGTGACGCCGCGTTCGCCACCGAGCTGACCTACGGCAGCAGCCGGGTCCGCGGTCTGCTGGACGCCGTCATCGGCTCGGCCGCCAATCGGGAACCGGAGACGATCAATCCGGTATTGCTCGACCTGCTGCGGCTGGGGACATATCAACTTCTACGCACCCGCGTCGACGCACACGCCGCCGTCTCCACCACCGTCGAGCAGGCCGGAATCGAATTTGATTCGTCACGTGCGGGTTTCGTCAACGCGGTGCTGAGAACGATCAGTAGTCGCGACGAGCAGTCCTGGGTCGACGAGCTGGCGCCCGACCGATCGGTCGACCCAGTGGGGCATGCCGCTTTCGTGCGGGCCCACCCGCGCTGGGTCGCACAGTCGTTCATCGACGCGTTGGGCGCTTCTGCCGGTGAACTCGACGCGGCACTGGCCGCCGACGACGAACGACCGCAGGTGCACCTGGCGGCCCGGCCGGGCGTGCTGACCGCCGAGGAGTTGGCCGGTGCGGTCAATGGCGGCGTGGGCCGGTTTTCGCCGTACGCGGTGTATCTGCCATCAGGTGACCCCGCGCAAATTCCCGCGGTGCGCGACGGGCAGGCGCTCGTGCAGGACGAGGGCAGCCAATTGGTTGCCCGCGCGCTCACTCTCGCGCCGCTGGCCGACGACCACGGGCGGTGGCTCGACCTGTGCGCCGGCCCGGGCGGCAAAACCGCGCTGTTGGCCGCGATCGCCGCCGAATCCGGAGCGCGGGTCACTGCGGTAGAGCCCGCCGAACACCGCGCCGACCTGGTCGTACAGAACACCAGCGGCCTGCCGGTCGACGTGCTGCGGGTCGACGGGCGCAGCACCGGGCTTGAGCCGGGTTTCGACCGGGTACTGGTCGACGCGCCGTGCACCGGTTTGGGTGCGCTGCGTCGCCGACCCGACGCGCGGTGGCGACGACAGCCCGCCGACGTTCCGGCGCTGACTCGGTTGCAACGCGAATTGCTCTCAGCTGCAATCGCGTTGACCCGGCCCGGTGGTGTGGTTTTGTATGCGACCTGCTCGCCGCATCTGGCCGAGACGATCGGGGTAGTCGGCGACGCGTTGCGCCGTCATCCAGTGACCGCGCTTGATACCCGGCCGTTGTTCGAGCCGGTGGCCGATCTGGGCGACGGCCCCTACGTTCAGTTGTGGCCGCATCGGCACGGCACCGACGCCATGTTCGCCGCAGCCTTGACGAAGCTGGACGGCTAGCGCGAGCGTCTACTTGCCGCGACGAGCTTAGAGCCGCGCGAGGAGTTCGGCCTTCTTGGCGGCGAACTCATCGTCAGACAAGATCCCGCGTTGATGCAACCCGGCCAGCGACTCGATGGCCGCGACGATCGCCGCCGGATCTCCGGACTCGCCCCGGCCAGGTTCGGGTGCCTGCGGCGGAGGCGGTGATTTCGGTGGCTGGCTGGACTGGTATTGCCCCTGGAATTGCGGAGCGGGCGCGGCAGTAGGGGTTTCGGCCACCTCGTGAGCACCCAGCTCGGACAGACTGGCTACCGAGAATGTGCCACGCTGGCTGGTGAAGCTCACCGAGCCGTATCCGCCGCCCTGCTGTTGCTGTACGCCACCGATGTAGTGCTCGCCGGTGTCGAATATCTTTGTCACGCCGTTGATCTGGATTGCCAGCCGTCGAGTGCTCGGGAAGATGGCATAGCGGGCATCGTTCTGAGCGCCGGTCGCGCTCGGCACGCCGAGATCGGCGGGCCACCAGTTGGCCGACGTAAACCCGATCCCGGAACTCGTGGTCGAGGCGGGAAATACCGTCGTGCTGGCGAGCAGTTGCGCTAGTTCACCACACAGCGCATCGACCCGAGCCTTGAGCGCATTGTCGAACATGTCGCCGACCATCGTCATGCCGCCCCGCATCCACTGCCCGGAACCGCCCAGCTCGGGGATGGAGAACTGCGCCATGGTGCCGCCGCCTGCGCGAATGGCCAGCAGCATGGCGAGCACCGCATCACGGGAAAGCCCGTGGCGCCGGGCGATATCGCCGATGGCCGTCTCCGCCTCGGGGGAAACCGTTGCCTTCGTCATCGCACATCTTTCGTCGTGGTTATGAGATCGAGATTACGCAACTGCGGCGGCCCGGACGACTGTTGACAATCCCGACCACATACTCGCTCGCGCAGCCGGCTCAGGCGCCCCGGACCCCCCGTTCGGCGCGCATCGTCGCCACAGTTGGCCCCCAGTAAGCTCTCTTTCATGTCAGGCAAGACCGATCGGCCGCTGATCGCGCCGTCGATACTGGCCGCCGACTTCGCCCGGCTCGCCGACCAGGCCGCCGCCGTCGAGGGCGCCGACTGGCTGCACGTCGACGTTATGGACGCGCACTTCGTGCCGAACCTCACGATCGGGCTGCCGGTGGTCGAGAGCTTGCTGGCCGCCAGTGACATTCCCATGGATTGCCACCTGATGATCGAGAATCCCGAGCGCTGGGCGCCCCCGTACGCCGAAGCGGGCGCGTACAACGTCACATTTCACGCCGAGGCCACCGACAATCCGGTCAGCGTGGCCCGCGACATCCGCGCAGCCGGCGCCAAAGCGGGATTGAGCATCAAACCCGGTACCCCGCTGGACCCGTACCTGGACATCCTCAAAGACTTCGACACGTTCCTGGTGATGTCGGTCGAGCCGGGCTTCGGTGGACAGAATTTCATCCCCGAGGTGCTGAGCAAGGTGCGCGAGGTGCGCAAGCTCGTCGACTCCGGTGAGTTGACCATCCTGGTGGAGATCGACGGTGGCATCAACGCCGACACGATCGAGCAGGCCGCCGAAGCGGGTGTCGACTGCTTCGTCGCCGGATCAGCCGTCTACGGCGCCGACGACCCCGGCGCCGCGGTCGAGGCATTGCGGCGGCAGGCGGGTGCCGTGTCACCGCACCTACGCCGGTGAGCCGCCGGTGAGCACCGAGGCGGCGGCCCTCAGCCACGACGCCGCCATGCACCTGGCCGTTGAGCAAGCCGATCTGGTCAAGGGCAGGACCTATCCAAATCCGCCGGTCGGCGCCGTCATCCTGGATCGCGACGGCCAAGTCGTCGGTGTCGGCGGCACACAGCGCACGGGCAGCGCTCATGCCGAGGTGGTGGCGCTGCGCCGGGCGGGTCGGTTGGCCGCCGGCGGTACCGCGGTGGTCACCCTGGAACCCTGCAACCACCACGGCAAAACGCCGCCGTGCGTGGATGCGTTGCTCGAAGCCGGCATCGCGACGGTGATCTATGCGGTGAGCGACCCGAATCCCAAGGCCGCAGGCGGTGCGGCGCGGCTGGCGGCCGCCGGGGTCCGCGTCGTCGGCGATACCCAAGCCGACCTGGTCACGGCCGGACCGCTGCGAGAATGGCTGCACAAGCAGCGCACCGGCCTGCCGCATGTGACGTGGAAATACGCCACCAGCATCGACGGCCGAAGCGCCGCCGCCGATGGCTCAAGTCAATGGATCACCAGCGAAGCCGCCCGTGCCGATGTGCACCGACGCCGGGCGACCGCCGACGCGATCGTGGTCGGCACCGGCACGGTGCTCGCCGATGACCCGACGTTGACGGCCCGTCTGGCCGACGGCGGCCTCGCCGACCGCCAGCCGTTGCGGGTGGTGGTTGGTATGCGCGACATCCATTCGGAGGCAAAGGTTCTCAACGACGACTCACGCACCATGGTGATTCGCACGCACGAGCCGGCCGAGGTGCTGCAAGCGTTGTCCGATCGCACCGACGTGTTGCTCGAAGGCGGGCCCACGCTGGCCGGCGCATTCCTGCGGGCCGGTGCGATCGACCGCATCCTGGCCTACGTCGCGCCGATACTGCTCGGCGGGCCGATCGCCGCGGTCGACGACGTCGGGGTGCCGAATATCGCGCGGGCCTTGCGCTGGCGCTACGACGGCGTCGAACGAGTGGGCCCCGACTTGGTGCTGAGCTTGGTGCCGCGATAAGGCCTTGCGGCCCGTCCCGGAATCGCGGCACCAAGCTGGTCAGCCGGCCAGGCCGCTCTTGATCGCGGCGTCCTGCTTCTGGCCGATGTCGGTGGCGAACGCCGGCGGCACCGGGTCGTCTGGCTTGCCGTCGAATTCGAGGGTGACGAACGATTTGCCCTCGCTGAAGATCAGCACGGTCACCGACTTGGAGTCATCCGGTGAAGTGCCCGAAACTATCGTTCCCCCTTCGCCGACCGCCGCCGGCTGCGCCTCTCCGCCCTTGACCGCGCTACCGAGCGATGACCTGGCCCCCTCCAGCGCGGTCGCGGCACCGGCCGCATCCGGCAGGATCATGATGGTGTCGCCGATTTCCCGCGTGTCGCCCTGGTTGCTGAAAACCGTTGCCACACCTGACTTTCCGTTCGGATTCTCGGTTGGCGGCGCGGCCGTGAAGGTATCGCCGGGCAGGGCGATGTCTTCAGCCTTGATCAACAGCTTGGCGTAACCACCCGACTCGGCGGCCGGCGAACTCGACTGTGAGCCGGCCGAGCTCGTGGAGGTGGCCGATGCCGACGATGACGACGACGTCGCCTTGTCCGACTTGCTGCTGCAGCCGGTCGCCGACATACCCACCAGCGCAGTGGCTGCCGCCAAGCCCGCCACCGCGATCACCGGGGTTTTCATCAATGCGCTCCCATCATGTAGTCGAGTTGCCCGCCGGTTCAGCGCCTGCTGAACGCTTGAGGGTTGCTGGCACCGTAGCTGACGTGTAAGTGTCGATGTCGATAAATGCCTGCTTTTAGTCGTGTTCGTTAACGTAAAATTTACATTTATACTAATGTCTGGCCGCTGTTTCACATGCAATACTTCGCCATTCCTCTTGATCGGATGGCTGAAAGGCGGACATGACCCACTCGTTTTCGCGGACATTATTTGTCGCCAGTGCAATTGCGTGCACCCTGACCGGCCTCACGGCGTGCTCGAGTGGTCCGAAGATGGTGAGCAAGGACGACATCGCCAAGCAGATCACCGCCAAGATGACCGACGCGCAGGGCAACAAGCCGGATTCGGTCTCCTGCCCGGACGGCCTCAAGGGCCAGGTCGGAGCGCAGTTGAACTGCGCGATGAAGATCAAAGGCCAGGACTACAACGTCAATGTCACCGCTACCAGCGTAAAGGGCGACGACGTCCAGTTCGACATGGTGGAGACGATCGACAAGGCCCTGGTCGCGAGCAAGCTCAGCGAGCAGCTCACCGAGAAGGTCGGCCGCAAGCCGGACTCCGTCACTTGCCCTGACAACCTCAAGGGCAACCAGGGCGCGACCTTACGATGCGAGCTCAAGGACGAGGGCCAAACCTACGGAGTCACCGTCACCGTCACCGAGGTCGACGCCGGCGATGTGCACTTCGATTTCAAGGTCGACGACCAGCCCAAGTAATCCCCAAGAATCATTCCAATAAATTTCCAAACACTGGTGCGTATTGTGTCCGCCCCGTATACGCATTAATGGTGGCGAAAGAAGGGCAACTGATGCCGAAAAGCAATTGGTATTCACGCCTCGCAGTGTTTGCTGCGGCGGCGCTGCTGGCGTGCGCCAGCTGCAGCGCGAACAAGTCGTCGGCCCCGGCGTCGAGTACCGCCCCAGCGACCGATTCGGTGCACATCCACGGCGACGCGTCCAGCCCGGTGAACAAGATCGTCATCAAGGCCATTGCTGACCTGCAGGCATTTTGGGGCGGCGAGTTTCCCAAGTTGTACGGGAAGGACTACACGCCTGTGAAGGGCGGTTTCTACGCGGTCACTCCGTCGTCCGGGCAGTTCGCGCCCTGCGCGCAGGCCGCCGCCGACATCTCCGGTAACGCGTTCTACTGCTCGAAGGCCGACGACGTCGCCTGGGATGTCGAACAGCTGCTTCCCGACTTGCGGAAACGGTTCGGCGACTTCGTCATTCCGGTCGTGCTGGCTCACGAGTGGGGGCACGCCATCCAGGCTCGATCCAATTTCGAGGGCCCGACGGTCGTCAAGGAGATCCAGGCCGATTGCTTCGCCGGCGCATGGGCGGCGCACGCGACCAAGACCGACGCGTTCAAGCCGAGCGCCGACGATCTCGACAATGCGCTGGCCGGTTTCCTGTTCCTGCGCGACGAACCCGGGACCGAGAAGCGTGACCCGCAGGCTCACGGCAGCGGCTTCGACCGGGTGAACTCATTCCAGAACGGGTTCGACAACGGCGCGAGTGCGTGCAAGGGATACAAGCCCGGCGATCCGCCCGTGGTCGAGATTCCGTTCAACAGTGCAGCCGATGTGGACAGCGGCGGTAACGCGCCCTACGACGACATCATCGCCGGCATCCCGACCGACCTCGAGGACTACTGGTCGCAGGTCTACCCGAAGCTGACCGGGCAGCCCTGGACACCGTTGCAACCGGCCAAGGCGTTCAACCCGGCGGAAGCGCCCACCTGCGGCGGTCAGTCCACCTCTGACTACGCGCTGTTCTACTGCGTGCCCGAGGACTACGTGGGATTCGACGCGGTGAAGGCGATGCCCCAGATCTACGAGCAGGGCGGCGATTTCGCGGTCGCCACACTGATCGCCACCCAGTACGGGCTGGCCGTGCTGTCGCATGGCGGTCAGGACGCCACCGACAAGCTCACGTCGCTGCGGGCTGACTGCATGGCCGGTGCGTGGGCCGCCAGCATCCTGCTCGAGGACCGTCCGGAGAGTGGCTTCAAGATGTCGCCTGGTGACCTCGACAAGGGCATCACCGCGCTGATGGTCTTCCGTGGTTCCGGTGACGTCGCCCGCCAAGGGCACGGCTCAGTCCGGGTCGACGCTTACCGCGACGGCGTCATGAACGGTGCCAAAGCCTGCGTCACTCGCGCCAGCTAGCGGTGTTCACGGTTCTACTCAATCAGCCGCTAACCGGTTCCCGCGGTGCTGACGACCGCAATGGGTCGCCGTACGGACTCGGTCCCGGGGCTGCCGAAGCCGGCGTAAAACATCGTCGCGCTGACAAACCAGCGCATCGACGAGTGGACCGCGCTGGCGGTGGGGGCTGCATCCGAAGGCAGTTCCAGTTGGAAGGGCAGTCGCACCTGTGCGCCCCCGCGCAGCGTCACCCGCTTCTCCAACTGCACGGTCCGACCGTTGATGGTCTCGTCGAATCCTGGTGTGCGAGTGAGGGGGTGGGAGTCCCGTTGCCCCTGCCACTTCACCCGCACGTCGCCGTCCGGCAGGTCGCGGCTGGGTGTGATGAGTAGGTCGCCCTCGATTGTCTCGCCGGCGCGAAAGACCACCCGGGACAATTCGATGTCGAGCCGGGTCGCCACGCTGCCAGTGACCTGTTCCGGAGCCCCGATGTCGGTGGGGGCGTCGTCGACGCCGGTGACGACGGTGAATTCGGCCTGCTCGTCGACATCAAGCCCGCGGCGCTGCACAACCAGACGGCATGACCAGCCGGCGATCTGCGACGACGACGCCGGCGCCCACGACGGGATCCGAAATGTAGCCGATCCGTCCGTGAATTCGGATGTCGCGGTGGGCAATTCGATCGTGTCGACACTGACCCAGTCCTTGGTGTTGCGATCGGTGCCGTAGGTGGTGCCGACATCTTGGGTCAACCACATCGCGTCGGTGGTGGCCGTGGCCGCCGCATCAGCGCGGCCCGCCCACCGGTAGCGGTAGAAGTTGTCGTAGCCCAGTTCGATTCGCGCCGACGTGACGTTGCCAATCGGTTTGGGCGCGACCACTTTCACGTCGATCGACTGACGGGGGGAGACGACGGACGGTGAGACGGTGATCTCTGCTGGTGCCGGGCGGAGGAAGCGTCGCACTATTTCAGTTGGCTCGCGGCGTAGTCTTCCGGGCGGTTCTTCTTCATCCATGCCCGCACGGGCCAGAACAGCACCCACAAAACGGAATACACCGCGTAGTAGATCGCCGCCGAGGCCAGCACCCCGACGACCCAGGCCGGGTAGATGAGAATCAAGCAGAACTGCAGGAACTGCTTGATCACGACCGGGTAGCCCTCGGCCTGCGACAGGACGAAGCGCGGGCTCATGGATAGCAACATCCTTCGGCCGGTGGACGTCTGCGCCTCAGCTTCGGCTTGTGCCGCACTGACATCCCGGCCCCGCTCCTCGCGAGTCAGCCCGCGCTGCGGCGGTGGCGGTTCGCTGATACTCATCGGCGTGTCTCCTCACGGCTACTGCTGGCGCAGTTGCAAACCGGCAGGTTAGCCAAGTCGAATTGGATCCTGATTGGAGTCCGGCTAGCCGCGAGACCCTACGATCGACGCGGTCGCGAGCCGTTGGGCCAGTTGCCCATCCCACACATGTTCGCCGGTGGCGTCGATCACCGCCCTGGCTTGTGCAAGCAATTCCCGGGCGTGATCGGAGCGGCCGTAATAGTTTTCGATGTCGGCGAGCAACGCCAGGAAGAACGGCGTCATCACCGTGCTGCCGTCGCCGGTGTAGTCGTCGAATGCCTCGAACGCGATCGCGGGATCGCCGCCGGCGCCCGAAAGCGTCTGTGCCCATACCCCGATCATCTGCGCGCATGCGGCCCATTGCGGGGATCCGGCGGCAAGCATCTCCTGATACACGTCCTCGGCCGCGGCCGCAGTGCCGTCGGTGATGCCCAGGATCGCATCGATTTCCACCCTCACCAACTTGGCCGCGAGAACGTCGAAGTGGGCCCGCCGGCTCTGCGCCATTTCCAGTGCGACACGGCGCTGTCGGTGGGCGCCGGCGCGGTCCCCGACGAGTGCCCTGCCCAAACTCAGCCAGCAATACACCCGGGGGTGAAAGAACACCAGCGGGTCGGCGACCGTCTCGGGCGGGGGAAAGCGCGCCATCATCATTCCGGCGACCGACTCCTGAGCTTCGAGTTCTCCGCGCAAGGTGTGCAGCATGACCTGAACGAAGTGGCTCGACACCCCGATATCGGGATCGCCGGATGCGGCGTACTGCGCGGCGAGTCCGCTTGCCAGGGCTTGTGCTTCATCCAGACGGCCGCGGATGCACAGCATGTAGCACTGCATGGCGACGGCGCCGTGGAAGTGCCGGCCGCTGGCGTGTTCGCCGATGTCGAAGGCGCGCTGGACGGCCGCCGCGGCGGCCGGGCTGTTCTGGCCGTCAAGAATCCCGTGCGCACCGGCCAGATGCAGCCACAGAGTGGCCTGCCGTTGCAGCGGTTCGGGTTTGGGCGACAGTCTGCGGCACACCTCCAGCGCATGCCCGGCAACAATGGCGATGTCGTCGTACGCCGAGCGGGTGAGGGCCCGCTGGATCGCGGTTTCGTGAATCTCCAGCGCGGTTTCGGGGTTCAGCTCGGTGCCGGCGCGCCAGGCGTGGTCGGCGATCGAGATGACGTCTTCGTAGGCGGCGGTAGCGATGCCCACGGCGTTGTTGGAGGCAATGGCTGCGTGCACCGCGGCCCGTTCAGACCCGGGAACGAGGGCCAGGACAGCATCGTGGAGCAGGCCGTGGCCGAACCGGTAGCAACCGGGCCGATGAGCTACCTCGTCCAGCAGCCCGGTTTCGTAGGCGGATCGCAGCCGAGCCTGAACAGTGGATACCGACAGATCCACGACGTCAGCGAGGTCGGCGATGTCGAACTCCGGGCCGATCACCGCGGCGGCCGCCAGCGCGCGTCTACTCGGCCGGTCGAGGCGGCCCAGCCGCTGGCCGACCATCCCGGCCACGGCTTCAGAGACGTCGCCGGTGTGTCCGTCGGACACGTCATGCACCCGATTGTGCGCGATCAAGACGGACATGAGTTCCCTTATGTACAAGGGGTTTCCGTTGGTGCGGCTCCACACGTAGCGCGACACCTCGTCCTCGGTCGAAGTTCCGGCCAGTGCGTCGACAAGCGTGGCTGCGGCGTCGGATCCGAGGCCGTCCAGATGGATCGACCGTGCGGACTCCGAGCGGACCAGCCGCTCGAACGTATTCCGGTTGACGGGCCGGCCGCTGCCGAAGTACGTCCAGTTCGCGATCACCTGGATCGGCACGCGGCCAAGCTGTGTGCTCAGGACGGACAGCGTGTTGCCGGACGGGGGATCGGCGAGATGCAGATCGTCGAGAATGAGCAGCAGCGGGCGAATCGTGGACAGTTCGCACAGGGCGGCCACCACGCCCTCGATGAGGGCGAACCCGGTAGCGGCGGCCCGAACGCCCGAACTCGTGGTGTCCCGGCTCGCCCATTCGGGAACGAGTGCGTCGATGACGCCGGGCGCGACGCGACGCACCGCGTTGCGTCCGGGCTCGCCGAGCTCATCGCCGAGCTTGCGCAAGAGCTGTATCCAGGTCCACATCAGTGGCAGCCGGATGCCGGGTGGATGCGCGGCCCACGCCACCGTCATGCCCGATTGCCGAGCTCCCGCTGAAACTGCCTGTGCGAGTGCTGTTTTGCCGATCCCGCTGTCACCCGTGAGCAGGATCAAGCCGCCTGATCCCGCGTTGGCGCCACCCAGTGCGGTGGTGATGGTGTCCAGTTCGGATGCTCGACCGACGAACGGTAGCGGGTCGTGCACGTCTGGCCCCGCGGACACTGCGGGTGCGACGACGGGCGGCCTGAAGTGCAGGTCGGCGGATTTGTCACAGATCTTTCGGTAGAGGGTCTGCAGCCCGTCGCCGGGAGCTGTGCCGAGTTCGCGATCCAGCGTCGTGCGGGCGCGGTCGAACGCGCGGACCGCATCGGACGTGCGGCCCGTCCGATACAGGGCCACCATCAGATGGCCCCAGAGCCGTTCCTCGGTCGGGTCAGCAGCGATCGCGGCCTCGATCTCGGGAACCAGATCACCGCCGTCGCCGCATTGCAGCGCGGCGTCGAACCGTGCCTCGATCGCGGTGTGGCGCAGCGCGACATACCGCGTGGCGTCGGCGTGAGCGAAATCGCGGTGCGTGAATTCGCCGAATGGATCGCCCCGCCACAGCGTCAGCGCCGTACTGAGCGTGTCAAGAGCGTCAGCTGCCGCGCCCCGGATGAGCGCGGAGCGCCCGTCCTTGACCAGCTTTTCGAAGCGGTGCAGGTCGACCGAATCATCGCCGAGCAGAGTGAGCTGGTAGCCATAGGCCCGAGACGCGAGTCGCGCTTTTGCCGGCGACGCGGTGTCGGTCGAGACGGGCAGGGCGCGACGCAGGTTGGTCACGTATGCCCGCAGCGACGCCAACGCTTTCGGCGGTGGGTTGTCCTCCCACACCGCGTCGATGAGCCGATCGACGCTCACAACCGACCCGTGGTTGACCAGCAGCACTGCGAGCACGCACCGCTGTTTCGGGCCGCCGAGCGGCACCAGAGCCCCCCCGGCACGGGCCTCGACCGCGCCGGATAGCTGGTAGTCGACCATGTCCTCTAACCACGAGCGAATTAACTGACCGCTGCTATCGCGGTCAAACGATACATGGCCGGAAGTCGCGACGTGGGCCCTTCATCCGCAGGCAGCGGGTCCGCAGCGGCGTTTCGCAGCTCAGACGGGTAAGCGCCGAGCACCGGCGCGCGCGGAAACTATGAATTGCTGTGGACCCCTACCGCATACTTAGGCCCTGATGAATCGAGGTCACTGTTGATCCGGAAGCTTGGCATGAAGTGCGGCGTTGGCGCCCTCACCGGCGTTGCGGTGCTGCAGCTGACCGGCTGCGGCGCGACGGTCAAACCTGACGGGGCGGCGAAGTCGGTTGTCGACGTCGTCTCCCGGCAGACCGGATTCAAGCCAAACGACGTGCATTGCCCGTCGGGAGTCAAAGCCAAGGTGGGCGGCGAGTTCGACTGTGGCTTCACGGGTCCTGAGGGTCCATACGTCGCACACATGCGGATCACCAAGGTCGCCGGCGACGACGTGGAATTCGACATCAAAACCCAGCCTCGTACGCCGTAGCTGCCGGAGGACACTGTGCACAACGCTTGGAGTGTCGTCGAATTCGTCGTGCTGCTGGTTCTGGGCATCGCCGCGGTGCAAGCGCTGATCTGGATTCCGATCATCATGTGGTGGCGCCGCCGGGCCCGTGCCGCCAAGGTGCGGATGGCGGCGGCGGTCGAAGGCGAAGCGACGATTCGCCCAGCCGAGAAAGGGGTTTACCGCGGCGCGACGGCCCCGGGTTACCCGGTCGTCAACAACAGCGGCACTATCGCGCTCACCGATCGCCGGCTGATCTTTATCACCATCACCGGCAAGGTCATTGACATTCCCTGCGCCGAGATCATTGGCGTGCGTGAAGCGAATGTGTTCAAAGCGGCTGTGCGAGGTGGTCGTTCGCACCTGATCGTCCAAATACCGACGGGAGAAATCGCCTTCTACGTCTCGTCGAACGCCGACTGGATCAACGCAATCAGGACCGTCGGGTCGGGGCGACCGACCTAGCCCGTCGGACGGGTACCTCGAGAGCGACCGCCCAAGCCCGGGACCAGCATCGGAACGCGGCGACGGTAGTCGCGGTACTGCTCCCCGAACATACGGATGAGGTCGCGCTCCTCGAATCGAACAGCGACCAGAATGTAGCCGGTGGTCACGACCGCAAAGAGCAAGTGCCCCAACGTCATCCGCGGTGTCACCCAGAATGCGATCAAAAAGCCCAGATATAGCGGGTGTCGAACGGCCCGGTAGAAAAGGGGCGTGGTGAACTGATGCTCGACGAGCCGCCGCTCCCGCAGTCGAGCGAACACCTGTCGCACGCCGAACAAATCGAAATGATCAATGAGCACGGTGCTCAGTAGGGCAATCGCCCACCCGGCAAGACCGGTGACGGTCAGCAACGTTCGCCAGGGCTGGGCTTCTACTCGCCAAACGTCGTGAGTGATCGGGAACCAGGCCGCGAAGAGAACGATCAGACAGAGGTTGGAGGCAAGGACGTAGGTCGACCGCTCGGCGCTGGGCGGCACGATGCGGGTCCACCAGCGTTTGAAGCCTGCCCTGGCCATGATGCTGTGCTGGACCGCGAACAGCGCGAGCAACGCTACGTCGATCGCCACCGCCGTGGCGGTGAAAGTGCCGTCGCCGAGACCGCCGCGATCGATGCTTTTGCCCACGACATGCACGTTGCCGACCATGAAGTCGGCGTCATCGACGAATCCGATCAGGTACAGAAAAGCGAGCAGGAACAGCGCGTACGCAAATATGCCGTAGGCCGCAATGAGGACACCGCCGGCGGAACTGCCGGCCGGCTGCGATGTGGACCCATCGCCTTGCGCCACATCAAGATTGTGCTCCGCTTTTCAGCGCAAATACAGTAGCTCGGCTAACCGTCTAGACGCGAGGCGCGACGGGTTCGGCTTCCAGGGTTTCGGGCTCGTCGGCGTGCACGCTCCGACTGCCGATCAACAGGCCCAACAGCGCGCCCACCACGCAGACGACCACAGTGACCTTGAAGATTCCGCCGTACATCTCGGCGAACGCTTGGCGGTACATGGTGGCCTGATGCAGGACACGTTCGGCAAGGCTGGCGTTCGCGGGCACTTCCGACGCCAATTTCGCTACGAGTTGCGGCAATTGGTAAAAGCCCCAGGCGCTCAGCGAGGCCACCCCGATCAGCATGCCCGTCATGCGCGCCACCACCACCGCCGCCGACGCGATGCCGTGCTGTGCTGACGGCACCACCCGCAGGCTGGCCGATGTCAGCGGGGCGATCACCAGACCCAACCCGATTCCGGCAATTGCCAGATCGGTATCCATCGCGGGCAGCGACAGTCCAAAGATGTTGTGGCGGACGTTCAATAGGTCAACTGACCACTTCGAGATGAACCAGTAGCCACCGGCGGCGATCAACAGGCCCGCGGAGGCCACTGCCCGGTCGCCGATTCTCGTTGCGATCACGCCGCCCACGAGCGCGCCGATCGGCAGCGCTGCCAGGAACCACAGCAGCATCATGGCGGCGTCGTCCTGGTCCTTGCCGAGTACGCCCTGGGCGAACAGTTCGACGTCGACAAGGGTCACCATCAGGGCCGCACCGGCGCATAGCGATGCGCCCAGTGCGGACAGGAACGGCCGGAAGTGCACCCCGGCGGGTTCGATCAGTTTGGTGCGGGAGAACCGTTCCCACACAAAGAAAATCACCGCGAAGACGACGGCGGCAACAATCAGTGGCGGGCCGTAGCTGGGCAGCGCGTGCTTGCCGTCGGGATTGGCGTTGTACAGACCGATGACAGCCAAACCCAGAGTGATCGCCAGCAGCAGACCGCCGATGATGTCGATTTTCTCCGGCTCGCCGCTGCGATCCCGGGACGGCAGGCTGAAGTGGATCATCACCATTGCGGCGAGCGCCAACGGCACGTTGATCCAGAACACGTCCTGCCAGCGACTGGTCAGCCAGACGATGAAGATGCCGTAGAGCGGGCCGAGCACGCTGCCCAGTTCCTGTGCGGCACCGATGCCCCCGAGGACGCCCGCGCGGTTGCGCTGGGCCCACAGGTCAGCGCCCAGTGCCAGCGTCACCGGCAACAGCGCGCCGCTGGCCACGCCTTGGATGGTGCGGCCAACCACCAGCACATCCAGGTTGGTGGACAGCGCGGTGATCACCGACCCGATCAGGAAGGTGGCGAGGCTGACTTGAAGAAGCAGCTTGCGGCCGAACCGGTCGGATGCCCGGCCCAGCAGCGGCATCGCCGCGATGTAGCCCAGCAGATACCAGGTGATGATCGGGGTGATGCGCTGCAGATGGTTGACCGGAATGCCAATGGTGCTGATGATGTCGCGCATGATGGTGACCACGACGTAGGTGTCGAGTGCACCGAGCAGTACGGCCAGGCTGCCGGCGCCGATCGCGACGCCGCGCCCCGCGTGCCGGGGTGCCGTCACGGGGCGACAGGGGGTTTGGTGACCTGCACCGGCGCGTTCCAGTTCGACAGCGTCATCTGGACCGAGTTGCCCGGAGTCTGCTCCAGCTGGATCTGGGCCAACTGGTGGTCACCGTTTTCCTCGATCCACGCGGTCGTGTTAGCCGGTTGCGTCGCTTTCATCTGCGGGGCAAGGCCATTCACCGCGTCCGCCGACGTGGTTCCGGTGATCTTGATGGTGCTCTGCCCGTTGATCGTTTCGCGAGACTCGGCCTTCGGATTACTCAGATTGGTCAGCACGTTCGCCAAGCCGGTGTCCGGCTTGAGGATCGAGGACGGGTCGTAGATAGCGGCCGCCGGCCCGAAGCTTTCCCACTGGCCCGGGCTCATCGCCGCGTACAGGGTTCCGCTGTCGACCACGAACTGGGCGTCGATGTCGGAGCCGCCGAACGTGATGTTGGCATTGCCCTGGGCGGCGGTGGCGGGCGCGGTGGTCAGGTCGCCGGTGAGGTTCTTGATCGGCAGGTGCTTGATCTTGCCGTTGACCGACAGCACCAGGTGCACGCTCTTGACGTTTTTGGTGCTTTGGACGGATTCCTTGATCAGGTTGGCCGCGTCCGGCAGCGCAGCGCCGGACTGTTTCGAGGACGATGAGCAGCCGCTGACAACAGTGGCTGCGATCGCGAGTGCGGCGAGAACGGCGAGGATTGGGCGACGCGTCTGCATAACTTGCAGAGTAGCGGGTCGCTGGAAGTCGATCATGATGCGCAAGGCTGCTGCGGCGTCGCGCGGGGGAGCCGCAATCACTAGCCTGAGGCCATGTTCACCGGAATCGTTGAGGAGTTGGGTGAGGTCGTCGGCAAGGATGACCTGGGCGATTCCGCTCGCTTCACCATCCAGGGTCCGGTGGTGACTGCCGACGCCGGTCACGGCGACTCGATCGCCGTCAACGGCGTGTGCCTGACGGTCGTTGAAGTGCTGCCCGGCGGCCAGTTCACGGCCGACGTGATGGGCGAGACATTGAGCCGGTCCAGCTTGGGTCGGCTGGCCGCAGGTAGCCGGGTCAACCTCGAGCGCGCCGCCGCGGTGAACAGCCGGCTCGGCGGTCACATCGTGCAGGGACACGTTGACGGCACCGGGAAGATCTTGTCCCGCTCACCTTCCGAAAACTGGGAAGTGGTCCGCATCGGCCTGCCCGCCGAACTGACCCGCTACGTCGTCGAAAAAGGTTCGATCACCGTCGACGGCATTTCGCTGACGGTCTCCGCGCTCGGCGACGACTGGTTTGAGGTGTCACTGATTCCGACGACTCGCGAGCTGACCACATTGGGTCATGCTCAAGCCGGGGATCCGGTGAACCTTGAGGTCGATGTCATTGCGAAATACGTTGAGCGGCTGATCACGACAAAGTAGGGCTCCAACTGCATCAGGTGCCGTTGGGGCCATTGTTGCCGCTGTAGCCGAGGCCGCCGAGGGGGTTGCCCGAGCCGCCAAGGCTGAAGTCACCGCCCTGGCCGCCGTAGCCAAACGTACCGTCCGCCCCGGGCGCCCCGCGCGTGGAATCCTCGGCGTTCCCGCCGGCACCGCCGGCGCCGTGGTTGCCGCCGGCGCCGCCGTTGGCGCCGTTGCCACCGTGACCGCCGGGGCCAGACACGGAGCTGCCGCCGGCGCCACCGGCACCGCCGTCGCCGCCGGTCAAGCCGTTGCCGCCGTTGCCGCCGTTGGCGCCGGCTTGCGAGTCGTGGGGGTCGCCCACGATGTGGTCGCCGCCCGCGCCGCCGTTGCCGCCGGCGCCGCCCTGCCCGCCGACACTGCCGGCCCCACCAGTCCCGCCGGTGCCCGACTGGGCCGCGCCGCCTGTACCGCCGGTGTGGCCGGGCCCGCCGAGCCCGCCGTTCCCGCCGGCG
>Ga0209113_1000108_pt1 | contig 16869 bp, 15 predicted proteins | sample TexAe_RefH0_O1_FD_187951 | JGI IMG/M metagenome (GOLD analysis project Ga0209113, IMG submission 187951) | Forest soil microbial communities from Davy Crockett National Forest, Groveton, Texas, USA - Texas A ecozone_RefH0_O1 (SPAdes) (version 2) | ecosystem: Environmental > Terrestrial > Soil >... | reverse complement strand
CCGGTACCACCGCGTCGATTACGCACCTGTTGAGTCGGCCCGCCCGCATCGTCACCGACCCCAACGTCGCGCCGGCAGCCGAACGGATTGACGCGGCCGAGTTCTCCGCGGCGGTCGTCGAGGATGGATTCCTGGTGATCACCGGCGATGTCGACAACGAGACTGCGCCGTCGCTGGCGTCACAGATCTCGCGTCAAAGCCGCTCGGGCACTTTTCCTTTGAACCTCGACCTGTCGCCGGTGACGCACATGGGATCGGCGGGTCTGCGCGTCTTGGCAGAAGCGCTGGAGCGCTCGCGACAACATGACACCGAACTCGGTTTGATTGCCCCACCGGGGACGCCGGCCCACCACGTCCTGATGCTGGTCGGTCTACCGGTGGTGAGCGAGGCCGTCGCCGACCGGTTCGACTAGCCGGCGGCAGGTATCGTCTCGGTGGTGGCCGCCGCACCCGTTTTCGCCGACGTCGACACCGGCGTAGACGACGCCATCGCGCTGATTTATCTGCTGGCCAGTCCAGACGCCGAGCTCGTCGGCATCGCCTCGACCGGCGGAAACGTTGGCGTGGAACAAGTCTGCGAGAACAACCTCGGCCTGCTCGATCTATGCCGCGTCGATGGCGTGCCGGTTTCCAAGGGCGCCGCTCACCCGTTGAAAGCCCCAAGCCCGCTCGGCGACAGCGCCGTCCATGGGCCACGCGGACTGGGCTACGCCGAGCTGCCGTCGACCGATCGGGAGCTCTGCGGCGATGACGCCGCGTCGGCGTGGGTCCGGGCCGCCCGTGAGCATCCCGGGGAACTGATCGGGCTGGCCACCGGACCGCTGACCAACCTGGCGCTGGCGCTGCGCAAGGAACCGGCGCTGCCAACGCTGTTACGCCGGTTGGTGATCATGGGCGGCGTGTACGACTACCGCGGCAATACCAATGCGGTGTCAGAGTGGAACATCGCAGTGGACCCGGAGGCGGCGGCCGAGGTCTTCGCTGCCTGGTCTCCGAATGAAACAGAAGAGGTTGACCCGCAACGTCTTCCGATCTTGTGCGGCCTCGATGTAACTCGGCAGATCGAGCTGACGCCCGACATCCTGGCCCAGCTGGCAGCCGCGGCGAATACCACGACCACCGCGCTGAGCGTCGACGACGAGCCGGGCACCCGGTCGTCGTCGCCGAACGCGTTGATCCGGATGATCGAGGACGCGACGCGCTTCTACCTGGAGTCCTATCACCGCCTCGGACACGGTTATCAGGCACATCTGCATGACCCGCTGGCCGCTGCGGTTGCACTGGACCCGCATCTCGTCGATACCCGGCAGGCCACGGTGGACGTCGAGCTGACCGGCACGCTGACCCGGGGCATGACGGTCACCGACTGGTCAGGACGCTGGGGCCGAAAGGCCAACGCGCTGATTGGCGTTCGCGTTGACCCAACGGTGTTTTTCGACCGTTTCGTCGATCGGGTGGGGCCGTTCGCCGCTCGGCTGGGCTGACTGGCTTACTCGTATATTCCCTCCAGATACCACCTCCGTTGCCGGTAGCACAGCAGCAGCGCGGTACCGGGATCGGACGCCCGCTCACCTTCCAGGAGCACCTGCACACGCGCGGTGCGGCCCGCCGCCCGATCCGGATCCCACCACCGTTCGTCGACCGGCCACGGTCCGGCCCACCAACGCAGCCGATCGTCACGGTCGCGGGCGGTCAACCGCGCCGGGTCGGCGGAAAACAGTCCGCGGCTGGTAACTCGAACCGAATTACCTTTACTGTCAAGCAATTCCACTGGGTCATCGAGCAAGACCGTGGGAGATGGCTCCGGCAGTTGACCGGGCCATGGCAGATCTGCGTCGGCGCGCGGCACCAGCTCGTCGCCCAGCGGCGTCAACGTGATGCGCTCGGCCGGCCCGCGACCGCCGGACAGCACCGGCACTTGCACCGCCTCCGGACCGAGCAGGCCCTGCACCCGTACCAGTGCTCGACGGGCCCGCATCCTGTCCTCTTCGCCGAGACCGCCCCATAGTGGCAACTGCAGCGCCCCCGCCGACACCACCTCCACCGCGTGCAGCCGCAGCAGCACTACCGGCGCGGTGGGTCGATCCACGACGATCCGGGTGTTCAACCAGCCGTCCAGCTGCCAGCGCACCCGGTCAGCCGTGGCGTCTTCGGTCAACGGCTCGGCACAGCGCCAAACCCGAGTCAGCTCTTCGCCATTGGCGGTGACGGCGTGGACAGCCAGCCGAGTGCAGCCCACCCCTGCTGCCATCAACGTCTGATGTAACGCGCTCGCCAACGAGCGCCCGGCGAATGCCGCGGCGTCGACCCGGTCGATCGGTGGATCGCAGTGCAGCACCGCATCGAGTTCGGCCGGCGGCTCTCGCCCGGACGGCCCGCGTTCCGGCTCGCCGCGGGCGAACCGGTGCGCACTGACCGCATCGGCACCGAACCGGGAAGCCACGTCGGTGCGCGACAGCGCGGCGAACTGCCCGATAGTGCGGATTCCCATCCGCCACAGCAGATCTGCCAGATCTGCCCGCCCCGGACCGGACAGGCTCGGCTCGGTGGCGAGTTGCCGGATCGACAGCGCCGACAGAAATCGCGCGTCCTCTCCCGTCGCCACGACGCGGCCCGCACGGGCGGCGAATACCGCGGTGGACAGCTGATCGGCTACCCCGACCTGGCACTCGGCGCCGGCGGCGGCCACTGCATCGGTCAGTCGTTCGGCGACCTGCTGCTCGGACCCGAAGAAGCGGGCCGCCCCGCGGGCCGGCAACACGACCAGGCCGGGACGCAACACCTCGGCGCGAGGCACCAGGTCGTCCACCGACGCGACGACCCCTTCGAAGAAGCGGGCGTCGCGGTCGGCGTCGGCGGCCACGACGTGCAGTTGCGGACAGCGGGCCGACGCCTCGCGACGCCGCAGCCCTCGCCGCACGCCCACCGAACGGGCCGCCGACGAACAGGCGATCACCCGGTTGGCCAGCGTGACAGCGACCGGGGCCGTCGCCGGCAATCCCGCGGCGGCCGCGGCGGCAACCGCGGGCCAGTCCATGCACCAAATCGCCAATACCCGGGAAGCCACACTTACCCCGTCCGAGCTCGCCTGATCGCCCGCCCGGCGCCGCACACCTCGAGCCGCACCTTGCTGATCCGTCCGAAACCCGGCTTATCCGAAGTAGTTTCGTAACCGCAGACTCGAGCTTCCAGTCGTATCGATGCACCCTGCCAGTCGCCGTCGGTGACCAGCAGCGTGCAGCCCTTCTGACGAGCACGGGCCACCACGGCCCGGGCCCGGGTCAGTGGCACCGAGCGCCCGCCCAATGCCAGCACGATCAGATCCATCCCGTCCATCAGCACCGCCGCCACCTCTACCGGGTCGGTCCCGGGATCCGGAATCACCGCAAGCCGGCTCAGATCGGCTCCCATTTCCACCGCCGCCAGCAGGCCGACATCCGGCTGGCCGACAATGGCCGCGTTCCCACCGGCGGCCGTCACCGCGGCCACCATGCTCAGCGACAGCGATCGGGCACCCAACAGCACCGCAACCGTTCCCCGCGGCAACGCGTCGGGCAACACAGTGGCCAGCAACTGCGGAACCGGAAGCCTGGCCTCCGAATCCGGAAGCAGGTCGTCGGCGTGGGCATGCTCGTGGACATGACCGCGCCGAGGTGTGCCGACCTTCCCGGATACCGACGCCATCTGCCGGCGCAGTTGTTTCAGCTGTTCAGCACGGTCGTGATGAGGCTGATCGGTGGCGAGAATCGCCGTCATCACCACCTCCTCGGGCCACGGGTGTTACCAATGATGTTCGAATGTATGTTCGATAGGAATAGTCAACACCCGCCCTCCGACACCGTCAAGAAACGCGAGGGGCCGCTTCATACAGCCGGTACTCATGTGGCTTCTGGTGCGCGTGGGCCGCGGATCGACTGTCAGCGAAGACCGGCCGTAGCGCGAATCTCCCGACGCGCCGCCGCTGGGTCGTCCTCTCGAAACATGTAGTGGCTCAATGCGACTCGCGCGATCGCACCGGCACGATCACGGACGCTCGCCGCGGCATCGAAGCCGTCCTCACGAACGCACTGCTCCAAGACCAGCACCAATCTCTCGCTGATCATCGGCAACGCCCGCGCCATCTGGTCCTGCGCAAAGCCGGGATCCAGATCGAGCTGGCGCCCGGGCGGCTGGTCTTCCACGAAAGTCGCCACCAGGTCGACCGCGGCTTCCAGCCGTGCGATGCCGGTGACTCCCCTCATCGCCCGTTCCATCGCCGCGTCGAAACGTCGTCGTTCATGCGTTCCCAGCGCATCGATCAGGTCCTCTTTGGACACGAAGTAGCGATAGATGGTCGGCCGTGACACCCCAGCCAGGGTTGCCACATCCGACAATGACAACTTGCGGGCGCCCGTCGTCAGCATGAGCCGCCGTGCGGCCTCGAGTATCCGATCGGCCAGGTCGCCGCGAGCTGAACCGACTCCGTGCGGTTCGGCGATCGACACGACGGCAACTCCTGCGTTCAGCCCGAATTCAGGCGGCTACCGGATCGAGCCGGCCGAGTCCACGCAGCCACGAGATCAGTAGCCGCAGCCCGTCGTCGAAGGAGATGGGCGCATAACCGAGGCGCCGGGCGGTCAGGTTGTCGTCGGTTCTCAGCTTGCGCTCGCTCTTGGCCGCCGCCTTCGCAATGGCCATCAAGGTAGGCCCGAATTCGGCGGTCAACGCCTCGGGATCCGTGCGGTAATCGAGATCCTCGACACGATGGTCGATTCCGGCGATCTCGCAGGCACGATTGATTCCGCCGGCGGTGCTGAAGCTTTCCCGCGGTCGGCCGACCAACAGGTAGCGCTCGCCGGCCGCGCCGCGATCCAGCGCCGCGATCGAGCCCGTCGCGACGTCCTTGCCTGCCACCCACGTCACCGGAAAAGCGAGGTAGCGCTTGATCTTTCCGCGCATTCCCGCCAGCAGCACCCGGTTGAAGCTGGTTCGGTGCAAGGCGCGGTCGACGACCGGGGCAGGGCCGAAGATCGCGCCCGGGTGACACGTCAGCACGTCGTCGCCCGCGGCGGCGCGCCGGTGCGCTTCCTGAAAGGCGGCGAGCTTGGTCACGGTGTAGGGGTCTTGGGGTGGGTGGTCCAGCACGGGCGCCTCTTCGAAGTCGACGCCGGTGCTCAGATCGAGGAAGGTGGCGGTGCTCAGTGCCACCACCCGACGCATGCCGTGCGCTTTGCCCGCATCCAAAACGTTGGCGGTGCCGGCCATGTTGACCGCCTTGAAGTCTTCGAGGTCCTGGCTCGCGCCGCCCAGTAATGCCGCACAGTGGATGGCCGCCTCGGCACCCTTGGCCGCGCGCAGCACGTCGTCGCTGTCGCGGATGTCGCCCTTGACCAGCTCGACTCCGATATCGGACAGCGCGGAGGCTTCGTCCGGATTGCGGACCAGGGCCCGAACCCGGTCGCCCCGCTCGATCAACTGCTCGCAGACGTTGCCGCCGGTCTGCCCGGTCGCGCCGGTGACGAAGATCGTGCTGGGCATGGACGTCCTCCTTGGTGTTACATATCGAACATATTAAGTCACAACTGTAAACCCTGACGTGCGATTGTTCTATATTCAGATTCATGACACTCGATCCCTCAGGCATCCTTCTCACCGACCGCGTCGCGGTTGTCACCGGCGCCGGTTCGGGCATCGGCCGCGGCATCGCGGCGGGTTTCAAGGCATTCGGCGCAAAGGTGGCGATCTGGGAACGCAACGCCGAGTCGTGCGCGTCCGCCGCAGCGGAGATCGGTGCGCTGGGCATCACGGTCGACGTGCGCGACAGCGCTGCGGTGGATGCCGCGTTGGCGCAGACGTCCGCCGAGCTTGGTCCGGTGACGATTCTGGTCAACAACGCCGGCGGGGTCTTCTGGTCGGGGATCCTCGACACCACCGAGAACGGCTGGGACGCGCTGTACAAGTCCAACCTGCGTCACATCTACCTGTGCACCCAGCGGGTGGCCCGCGTTCTCGTCGAGCAGAAATTGTCGGGCAGCATCATCAGCGTCACGTCGATCGAAGGTGTCCGCGCCGCACCGGGTTTCGCGACATATGCGGCGGCCAAGGCCGGCGTCATCAACTACACCAAGACCGCGGCACTCGAACTCGCCCCGCACGGCATCCGGGTCAACGCCCTGGCCCCCGACATCACCTTGACCGAGGGCATCATGCAAATAGCCCCGCCGGGCGCCGAGCAGCGGTTCGGTCGCACGGTCCCGATGGGCCGCGCGGGCCACGTCGACGAAATGGCTGGCGCGGCAGTGTTTCTCGCGTCCGACATGGCCAGCTACATCACTGGGCAGACGATCCACGTCGATGGCGGCACTCAGGCCGCCAGCGGCTGGTATCACCATCCGGAGACCGCCGCGTACGTGCTCGGCCCGAGCTAGTCGCCGGTATCCATCATGACGTGTGCGGACATTCCGCCGTCGATCGCAATCATTTGTCCGGTGATGTAGCGAGACTGCACCGAAGCCAGGAACACGACTAGGTCGGCGACGTCTTGTGGTTGTCCGAGGTACGGCGTCAGCGTGGCGCGGCCGAGACGACCGATGATGTCCTCGGATAGATGCGCGCGGACGGCGTCGGTGAGGATCAATCCGGGCACGATGGTGTTCGCCCGCACGCCACTCTTTCCCTCGCTGGTCGCGACGTACATCGTCAAGGCGTGCACTCCGGACTTCGACACCCCGTAGGCCAGGCGGGTCCGGTCACCCGATAGCGCCGCCCCCGACGACATGTTGACGATGGAACCGCCGCCGCTCTGTCGCATTTCGGGCACCGCGTGCTTACACATCAGCAGCTGGCTTCCGAGGTTGACTTCCAAAGACCGCTGCCACACGTCAAGCGCCATCTCGGTGACGGTGGTATCCCGCGACAGGAAGCTGCTGGTGGTCAGCGCCGCATTGTTGTGCAGGACATCGAGGCGGCCGAACTCCGCCACCGTCGAGCGCACGACATGCGCGGCTGTCTGCTCTTCTGCGAGGTCACCGCCGAGTGCGATGGCCCGCGCCCCCGTCCGCTGGATCTCGTCGACGACCTCGGTGGCCTTCGCCTCGTCGATATCGACAACCGCGACGGCGGCGCCTTCACGCGCCAACTCGTGCGCCGTTGCCGCACCGATTCCGCCGGCACCCCCGGTGACTATCGCAACCTTTCCGGCAAGTCTGGACATCGAGTTCTCCCAACGCCGGTCTTTTCGGTGACGCTAAAGAAAGTTAGCCTGATTCGATGCCGCGTATTGCGCCAATCCCGATGCACGAGCTCAGCTCACACTCCCGCGAAATCGTCGAGGCCGGCGTCGCGGCCGGGCTCTATGCGACGCCAGTTCCCCTACAGATCTTCGCGTATCGCAGCGCGCAGCTCGAACAGGTCAACATGGCCAGGACCCACCTCGGTGCCGGCACCCTGCTCGGCGGCCGGATTCTGGAGCTGCTGCGGATCCGCAGCGCCCAGCTGGGCGAGTGCGAGCCCTGCAGCCAATCACGCAAGCACGACTCGATCACCGACGAGGATGTCGCCTGCCTGCTCGCCCCGGGCCACGGCGCGCTGACACCGCAGGAGCAGATGGCCGTCGAGTTCATCGACCTGCTCTCCAGTGATCATCACGCGATGGACGACGAGTTCTACAAGCGGTTGGGGGAGCACTTCAGTGCCGCACAGATCGTCGAGCTCGGGTTCACCTGCGCCGGGGTGATGGGACTGCACCGCTTCATCCACACCCTCGACGTCTACGGCGAGTCGACGCCTGTCATCGCCTACTCCTCCGACCAGGTCGATTCGTCGAGGTAGCTACCCGCGTCGCTGACCGAGCAGGGCGGCCCAGTCGCGCGGCACCCGATCGTGCGGACCCGGCACCGTCTGATCCTCGGGGTGGCATTCCGGTGCGGCAAGTTCGGGACCGTCGTAGTAGTCGTTGGTCTTGTAGTCCCAGAACCAGTCCTCGCCCGGTTCGAACGATCGGATGATCGGGTGTCCCGTCTCTCGCCAGTGCTGTGTTGCGTGCCGGGACAGCGAATCGTCGCAGCAACCGATGTGGCCGCAGGCCGCACACCGCCGCAGATGCACCCACCAGCCACCGGTGGCATCACACTCGGCACACCCGCTACCGCTGGGCGGAACCGATGGGTCGACGGCAGCAGCCATCGTTACTCCCATTCGATCGTGCCGGGCGGCTTGCTGGTGACATCGAGAACCACGCGGTTGACCTCGGCCACCTCGTTGGTGATCCGGGTCGAAATCCGTTCCAGCACTTCGTAAGGCACCCGCGTCCAGTCGGCGGTCATGGCGTCTTCGCTGGAAACCGGTCGCAACACGATCGGATGCCCGTACGTCCGGCCATCGCCCTGCACGCCCACTGACCGGACATCGGCGAGCAGCACCACCGGGCATTGCCAGATCTGCTGGTCCTGACCGGCCGCGGTCAGCTCCTCGCGCGCGATCGAGTCGGCGCGGCGCAGCGTGTCCAGCCGGGCAGCGGTGACTTCACCGACGATGCGGATCGCCAAGCCTGGTCCCGGAAATGGCTGGCGCGCAACGATTTCCTCAGGCAGGCCCAATTCGCGTCCGACCGCGCGTACCTCGTCCTTGAACAGAAGTCGCAGCGGTTCCACCAGCTTGAACTTGAGGTCATCAGGCAGGCCACCGACATTGTGATGGCTCTTGATGTTCGCGGCACCGGTCCCGCCACCGGACTCCACCACGTCGGGATATAACGTTCCTTGCACCAGGAACTCAGTCTCGTTGTCCCCCAGCGCATCCCGCACCGCGCCTTCGAATGCCCGGATGAACTGCCGTCCGATGATCTTGCGCTTGCCCTCGGGATTGGTCACCCCGGACAGCGCCTCGAGGAAGGTCGCCTCCGCGTCGACAGTTACCAGGTTGGCACCGGTTGCGGCGACGAAGTCGCGCTGTACCTGGGCGCGCTCGCCGGCGCGCAACAGCCCGTGGTCGACGAACACACACGTCAACCGATCCCCGATGGCGCGTTGCACCAGCGCGGCGGCCACCGCCGAATCCACCCCGCCGGACAGACCGCAGATTGCGTGGCCGTCACCGACTTGGTTGCGGACCTGTTCGATCAATGCCTCGGCGATGCCGGCCGGTGTCCAATCCGCGGCGATGCCGGCGAATTCGAGCAGGAACCGGGTGAGCACCTGCTGGCCATGCGGCGTGTGCAGGACCTCGGGGTGGTACTGCACGCCGGCCAGTCGACGCGACCGATTCTCGAAAGCGGCCACCGGGGCACCCGCGCTGGTGGCCACCACCTCGAACCCGTCCGGCGCCGAGGTGACGGCATCACCGTGACTCATCCAGACCGGCTGGGTGTCGGGGAGATCCGAATGCAGATCACCGCCAACGACTTTCAGTTCTGTCCGACCGTATTCGCTGGTGCCGGTGTGCGCGACGGTACCGCCGAGCGCCTGGGCCATCGCCTGAAATCCGTAACAGATACCGAACACCGGGACACCGAGGTCGAACAACGCAGGGTCGAGTTGCGGCGCGCCTTCGGCGTACACGCTGGCCGGGCCGCCGGATAACACCACCGCCTGCGGATCGCGGGCCTTGATCTCGTCGACCGTCGCCGTATGCGGGATCACTTCGGAGAACACCCGCGCCTCGCGCACCCGGCGGGCAATCAACTGGGCGTATTGCGCGCCGTAATCGACGACCAGCACGGGACGGGGCGATGCTGACTCCACCGCCACAGTCTAGAGGCGCACCCACATCTGCCCATCGCTTGACGTGAGTGTAGTCATATGTCTACACTCACGTTCACGCGACTGTAGTCAAATGCCTACAGTGAGGTTGAGAGGACATACCATGACGGCTCCGTCGACATCGACATTGACCGTGACCCAATTGGGCAGCCGCATCGGCGCCCGCATCGACGGCGTGCGACTGGCCGGCGATCTGGACACCGACACCGTCGAGCAGATCCGAGATGCGCTGTTACGCCACAAAGTGATCTTCTTCCGCGATCAGCACCACCTCGACGACGCGCAGCAGCACGCCTTCGCCACCCGCATCGGTACGCCCATCGCCCACCCCGCGGTGCAGCAGGAGGGCATGCCGATCATCACGCCGATCAACTCCGACTACGGCAAGGCGAACCGCTGGCACACCGACGTGACGTTCGTCGCGAACTACCCGGCGGCATCGATCCTGCGCGCGGTGACCCTGCCGAGCTATGGCGGATCGACGCTGTGGGCCTCCACCGCCGCGGCATACCAGGCACTGCCCGAGCCGCTCAAACACCTCGCCGACAATCTCTGGGCGCTGCACAGCAACCGCTTCGACTATGTCGCGCCGCCCGAGGCGCTGACCGACGACCAGAAGTCGCACCGGGCCCGGTTCGAGAAGATCGACTTTCGCACCGAGCATCCCGTCGTACGGGTGCATCCCGAGACCGGTGAACGCACCCTGGTGGCCGGGGATTTCGTGCGCGGCTTCATCGGGATGGACAATTACGAGTCGCAAACCCTCCTCGAGTTACTACAACGACGAATCACCATGCCGGAGAACACTGTTCGATGGAATTGGGCACCGGGTGACGTCGCCATCTGGGATAACCGCGCTACCCAGCACCGCGCCATCGACGACTACGACGACCAGTACCGGCTCATGCACCGTGTCACCGTGCAGGGCGACGTGCCCGTCGACGTGTACGGCCAACGCAGCCGGGTGATCAGCGGAGTGCCGCTGCAGGCCGTCGACACCGCCGCGAGCTGACGGTAGGTGAGAGGTAACTCACTCACGAGGGCCAGGTACGGTCGCGCCATGACCCCTCCGGACGCCAGCACCCGCGACCGGTTGCTGGAAGCGGCGCTCACGTTGTTCGCGAGCCAGGGGTATTCCGCCACGTCGGTGGCCGACATTCAGCAGGCGTGCGGCCTGTCGCCGGGATCCGGTGCACTCTACAAACACTTTCCGTCCAAGAAAGCACTCCTGCAGGAGGCGACGCGGCGCCACGTGCAGCAGATGGACGCCGTCCGGGACGAGTACGACCGAACCCACGCCTCGGACGCGAAGTCGGCGTTACGCCAAGGCGCTGAGCGGATCTGGGCCATCATCGACGACAACTCTCCGCTGCTACGGGTGATGTTCCGCGAGCCCGAGGCGCTCGACGACATGATCGAGGAGCTGTGGTCGGCGGTCGCGGCCAACGCGTATCAACGGACCGCGCGAGCGCTGGGCGCCGCCAAGGACGCCGGCATCTCGCAGGTCGAAGATCCCGAGGCGACCAGCACGGTGTTGGTGGCCGCGCTGGCATATCTGCCGATCCTGGAGCTGCTGATCCAGCGAACACCAGGCAAACTCGACCCCGATCGATTCCGCGAAGCCTGGCTGCGGCTCGCCGAAGGCGCGTTCACCGGCGCACCTCCGACCTGACCGCTCGACGCAAGGTCCAGCAGCCGAACAGCCGGAAAACAGTCGGTCAGCCGGAACGTGTGGCGAACCAGCATCGGGCATGGTGAGGTGGTACTGGCCGCGGCCGAAATCACCCCCTGGCCGACTCATCCCAGAAGGGAGCTCCGCCGTGCTGGGTCTACCGGAAGCCGTGCACGCCTGCCTGTTCGATCTCGACGGTGTCCTGACCGACACCGCGAGTGTCCACACCAAGGCATGGAAAGTCATGTTCGATGCGTTCCTGCAGCAACATGCCGAGCAGACCGGCGAGCCGTTCGTCCCGTTCGATCCGGTCGACGATTACCTGAAATACGTCGACGGCAAGAAACGTGAGGACGGTGTCCGGTCGTTTCTGTCCAGCCGCGGCATCCAACTGCCCGACGGCGACCCAGACGACTCGGGCGACAAGGACACCGTCTACGGCTTGGGCACCCGGAAAAACGACGCCTTCCAGGAGACGCTGCAGAACGACGGCGTCAAGGTATTCGACGGCTCGCGCCGTTACCTGGAAAAGGTGGCCGCCGCGGGTCTCGCTACGGCGGTGGTGTCTTCCAGCGCTAACACCCGACAGGTGCTGGAGATCACCGGGCTGGAAAAGTTCATCCAGCAGCGAGTCGACGGTGTGACCCTGCGCGAGGAACACATCGCCGGCAAGCCTGCGCCCGACTCGTTCTTGCGGGCGGCCCAACTGCTGGGAGTCGAAGCGGCCGCGGCCGCAGTGTTCGAAGACGCGCTCTCCGGGGTGGAGGCGGGGCACGCCGGCCACTTCGGGTACGTCGTCGGCGTGGACCGGGTAGGCCACGCCGAGGCGCTGCGCCAACACGGTGCCGACGTTGTCGTGACCGATCTCGCCGAACTGCTTTAGGACGCAAACATGATCTCGGATGACACCTTCCCCGTCGAACCATGGCAGGTCCGCGAAACCCGGCTGGATCTCAATATTCTGGCTCAATCGGAGTCGCTGTTCGCGTTATCCAACGGGCACATCGGGATTCGCGGCAACCTCGACGAAGGCGAGCCGCACGGCCTGCCCGGCACGTATCTGAACTCGTTCTACGAAGTCCGGCCACTGCCGTACGCCGAAGCGGGCTACGGCTACCCGGAGGCCGGACAAACCGTTGTCGATGTCACCAATGGCAAGATCCTGCGTCTGCTGGTCGACGACGAGCCGTTCGACGTTCGGTACGGCAAGCTGTTGAGCCACGAGCGGGTGCTCGACCTGCGGGCCGGCACGCTGAAGCGATACGCGCATTGGGAGTCACCGGTCGGCAAACAGGTCATAGTGACCTCGACCCGGCTGGTGTCGCTATCACAGCGCAGTGTGGTCGCCATCGAGTACGTGGTCGAGGCGGTCGACGAATTCGTCCGTGTCACAGTGCAATCCGAGCTGGTCGCGAACGAGGACCAGCCCGTGACATCGGGCGATCCGAGGGTCGCGGCCATCCTCGACAAACCGCTTGAGGCGGTCCAGCACGAGGACACCGAATGCGGTGCACTGCTGATGCACCGGACCCGCGCCAGTGCGCTGATGATGGCCGCGGCGATGGATCACGAGATCGAGGTCGAAGGTCGCGTCGAGATCACCAACGACGCGGGCGACGACCTCGCCCGTACGACCGTGATCTGCGGGCTGCGGCCGGGTCAGCAGCTGCGCATCGTGAAATACCTGGCATACGGCTGGTCGAGCCAGCGTTCCCGTCCCGCGCTTCGCGACCAGGCCGCCGCGGCGTTGCACAGCGCCCGCTACAGCGGCTGGCAGGGCCTGGTGGACGCGCAGCGCAAAATTCTCGACGACTACTGGGACAGCGCCGATGTCGAGGTCGAAGGTGACCCGGTGTGCCAGCAGGCGGTGCGGTTCGGGCTCTTCCACCTGCTGCAGGCGAGTGCACGAGCCGAACGGCGCGGCATCGCCAGCAAGGGCCTGACGGGCACCGGGTACGACGGCCACATCTTCTGGGACACTGAGGGATTCGTCCTTCCAGTGCTGACGTATACGTTGCCGCACGCAGCCGCCGATGCATTGCGTTGGCGCGCTTCAACTTTGGATTTGGCAAAGGAGCGCGCAGCGCAGCTGGACCTGAAGGGCGCCAGCTATCCCTGGCGTACCATTCGCGGCCAGGAATGCTCGGCCTACTGGCCGGCCGGCACCGCTGCTTGGCACATCAACGCCGATATCGCGATGGCTTTCGAGCGCTATCGCGTCGTCACCGGCGACGAGTCGCTGGAGAAGGACTGCGGGCTGGAGGTTCTCGTCGAGACGGCACGACTGTGGCATTCGCTGGGCCACCACGACCGCCACGGCGTATGGCACCTGGACGGGGTTACCGGTCCCGATGAATACACCGCGATCGTCCGGGACAACGTGTTCACCAACATGATGGCGGCACACAACCTGCGGGTGGCGGCCGATGCGTGCACCCGCAACTCCGAGACCGCCCGGGACATGGGCGTGAGCAGCGACGAGACCGCTGCGTGGCGAGATGCCGCTGATGCCGCCCACATTCCCTTCGACGAAGAGCTCGGCGTACATCCGCAGTCCGAGGGTTTCACCACCTATGCCGAGTGGGACTTCAACGAGAAGACGGCCTACCCGCTGTTGCTGCACGAGCCGTACGCGTTGCTCTATTCCGCTCAGGTGATCAAGCAAACCGATCTGGTGTTGGCCATGTACTGGCAGAGCCACAAATTCACCGATGAACAGAAGGCGCGCAACGTCGACTACTACGAGCGGCGCACGGTGCGCGACTCGTCGCTGTCGGCCTGCACCCAGGCCGTGATGTGCGCCAACGTCGGGCATTTGGAGCTGGCGCACGACTACACCTACGAGGCGGCTCTGGTTGACCTGCGCGACCTGCACCACAACACCCGCGACGGGTTACACATGGCGTCGCTGGCCGGCGCGTGGACCGCTCTGGTCGCAGGCTTCGGTGGCCTGCGCGACGACGAGGGACTCCTGGCCCTGAACCCGTATCTGCCCGACGGCATCTCACGACTGCGGTTTCGGTTGCGCTGGCGCGACTTCCGGCTGACGGTGGACGTCGTCCACGACGAGGCGACCTACACGCTGCGCGACGGGCCCGGGGGTGAACTGACCATCCGGCACGACGGCGAGGATCTCGAGCTCAGCACCAGCGCGCCGACGACGGTCACGTTGAAAAAGCGTGAGCCGCTGCTGCCATCGCCGCAGCAGCCACCCGGACGCGAACCGCTACACCGGCGCCGCTGAGGGACCCGATCAACCAGTCGAGCTGATCGGTTCGATCGGCAACCACTGCAGCGCCCCGGGCGCTGAGGCCGGTACCACCGGATGAGCCGGCGCGATCGGATCGAGCCGGCGATAGGGCTCGCCCTGCCGCGGCCGTAGATCGTTTTCACCCTTGTTCGGCCACAGCGACGCGGCCCGCTCGGCCTGCGCCGATATCGACAGCGACGGGTTGACGCCGAGGTTCGCCGAGATCGCCGCACCGTCCACGACCGACATGGTCGGGTAGCCGTACACCCGGTGATACGGGTCGATCACGCCGTGTTCGGCATTGTCGCCGATCACCGCGCCGCCGAGAAAGTGCGCGGTCAACGGGATGTTGAACAGCTCGCCCCAGGTGCCGCCGGCCACCCCGTCGATCTTGGCGGCGAGGCGACGGGTGACTTCGTTGCCGACCGGAATCCAGGTCGGGTTCGGCTCGCCGTGCCCCTGCTTGCTGACATACCGGCGTCGGCCCAGCCGTCCGCGTTTGGTGAACGTGGTGATCGAGTTGTCCAGATGCTGCATCACCAGTGCGATCACCGTGCGCTCGCTCCACTGGCGCGGGTTGAGCATGCGAATGATGCCGCGCGGGTCTTCACCGGCTTGATCCATCAACTGCCGCCAGCGCGGCACGTCGGTGCCCTCGGGACCGGAGCCGTCCGTCATCAAGGTCTGCAACAGCCCCATCGCGTTGGAACCCTTGCCGTACCGAACCGGTTCGACGTGCGTGTCGGACGTCGGGTGAATTGACGACGTGATCGCGACGCCGTGGGTCAAGTCCAGGTCCGGTGAGACCTTCAACGTCGCGGCCCCGACGATCGATTCGGAGTTGGTGCGGGTCAGCACACCAAGCCGATCCGAGAGGCCGGGCAACGCGCCGGTGTCGCGCATCTTGAACAGCAGCTTCTGCGTGTTGTACGTGCCGGCGGCCAGCACCACATGGTTCGCGGTGAACGTGTGCCTCTTGCGGCGCAGCATACGGCCGGTGTGCTTGGTGCGAACCTCCCAGATTCCGTCGGTCCGCTGCGCGAACCTGGTGACCGTCGTCATCGGATGTATCTGCGCCCCAGCCGATTCCGCGAGCCCGAGGTAGTTCTTCAGCAGGGTGTTCTTCGCGCCGTAGCGGCAACCCGTCATGCACGACCCGCATTCCAGGCAGCCGGTCCGGGCCGGGCCCGCTCCGCCGAAGAACGGGTCGGGGACGGTCTCGCCGGGTGTCTTGGTTCCGTTCGGACCGAAGAACACCCCGACCGGGGTCGGCACGAAGGTGTCACCACACCCCATGTCGTCGGCGACCTCTTTGAGGATTCGGTCGGCGTCGGTGAACGTGGGGTTCTCGACCACGCCGAGCATCCGCTTGGCCTGCTCGTAGTGCGGCATCAGCTCGGCGCGCCAGTTGGTGATGCCCGACCACTGCCGGTCGTTGAAGAACTCGTCCGGAGGTACGTACAGCGTGTTGGCGTAGTTCAACGATCCCCCGCCGACGCCGGCGCCGGCCAGGATCATGCAGTCCTGCAGGAGGTGGATGCGCTGGATGCCGTAGCAACCCAATTGAGGAGCCCACAGGAACTTGCGCAGGTTCCACGAGGTCTTGGCGAAGTCCTGGTCGGCGTAACGACGACCGGCCTCGAGCACACCGACCCGGTAACCCTTTTCGGTCAGCCGCAGCGCGGTGATACTGCCCCCGAAGCCCGAACCGATGATCAAGACGTCATAGTCAGGTTCCATCGCACCAGTATGGACTTAGCCGTTGGTAACCATCCAGCGATCGAGGTCAGCTCCCTACGGTGAGGCCGACCTTTTGGAATTCCTTGAGGTCGCAGTAGCCCGACTTGGCCATCGAACGGCGTAGCCCGCCGACCAGATTCAGTGAGCCGAACGGGTCGTCGGACGGTCCATTGAGGACCTGCCTCAGCGGCAGCCGCTCACCGACGGCGACCTGCAGCAGCGCACCCCGGGGCAGCGACGGGTGGGCAGCCGCGGTCGGCCAGAACCACCCGTCACCCAGCGCCTCAGCCGACTCGGCGAGCGGCGTGCCCAGCACCACCGCGTCGGCGCCGCATGCGATGGCCTTGGCCAGATCCCCGGACGTGTGGATGTCCCCGTCGGCGAGCACGTGCACGTAGCGGCCGCCGGTTTCGTCGAGGTATTCCCGGCGCGCGGCGGCGGCGTCGGCGATCGCGGTGGCCATCGGCACG